>OZSS01000207.1_pt1 | contig 27369 bp, 23 predicted proteins | sample 1779911 | NCBI WGS metagenome assembly OZSS01 (sample SAMEA2603589, study PRJEB24840) | metagenome | biome: Water; feature: Photic zone; material: Seawater sample | place: Mediterranean Sea | collected 2013-11-12 | depth 10 m
GGGACAGGACATTTAGATTGATTCATAAAATAAAATTATGGAAATAAAAGATTATCTCCATTACTCCAGAATGATTCGAGGTCATAGTATTTTCTGATTTCTGGTTGAAAAATATTTACTATCAAATCACCATAATCGAGTAAAGCCCATTTCGCTTCGTTTATCCCTTCTTTTCGTATAGGTTCAATTTTAGCCTTTTCTCTAAGTTCTCCCTCTACAGAGTTAGTTATAGATCTAACCTGTACATCAGATAATCCTTCTGCAATCAAAATCCATTCACTTATAAATGATACGTTGTCAATTTTTATAAGTTTTATATCTCTTGCTTTTTTTTCATCACACGCTTTGGCTGCTATTAAAACCAAACTTTTATTGTCCATAAACATTTTCACTTGAAACTGATTTCTCTGAGCCTTCTTGCTGAGATAATTCTGATCTTGCTTTTTCTGCACTTTTTCTTAAGGCTTCTAACCTATCTTCAAAGAAACTTCTTTTTTTCTTTTTTCGTGTCCTTTCTATTAGCTCCTTTAATGCTCCTCCAAGGCTTTTATAAGCATTTGGAACGCTGTATCCAAATCTACAAGCAAGATCTATAGCTCTTTCATCTGCATAAATAGCATCTTGAAGCTTTTTTTCAGAATTATTTTTTAAATATAATCTATATCCTGCAAAACTTGATAAACCAAGAGCAAGTAATAAAAGTAACCCATCTTGTACCCACAACTCTCCTATTGCCCCTCCAAGTCCTATTGCAAGAGCAGCCATTTCCCATCCATCTCTTGGAATCGTGTCATTTTGGATTTTTCCAACCTCGTGCCAAAATAATAAATTTCTATGGTCAATAGCAAAGTTATCCCATTCATCTAAATCTATTTGAATTTCTACTTCGTCACGACCGATTTCCTCAAGTGTGATTAAAGGTGGATCTATAGCTGCAGCAGCTTCAACAAATACCCAACTTTCATTCTCTGGAGGCAACAAACTTTTAAGTCGCTGAAGTTCGCTCATAAAAAATTAATTTCTTTCAATACTATAGAAACAAATGTTGCTTTTCAAGTAACTTGATTAACATCTGATGATTTATAAGTAGCATGAGATAAATGTTTGTTTAAATTATGCCTCAAAGAGGTGATCTTAAAAAAATTCTTATTCTAGGTTCGGGACCGATTGTTATAGGTCAAGCATGCGAATTTGATTACTCTGGTACTCAAGCTTGCAAAGCATTAAGAAATGCTGGTTATGAAATTGTCTTGATAAATTCAAATCCAGCATCAATAATGACAGATCCTGATATTGCAAGCAAAACATATATTGAACCATTGACTCCTGAAATAGTTTCTCAGATCATTCTAAGAGAAAAACCTGATGCGATTCTTCCTACTATGGGAGGTCAAACCGCTTTGAATCTTGCGGTTAAATTATCAGAGTCAGATTTTTTAAAACAAAACAATATTGAATTAATTGGAGCTGATTTAAGAGCTATTAATAAAGCTGAAGATAGGAAATTATTTAAAGAATCGATGGAGAAAATAAATGTAAATGTTTGTCCATCTGGTATTGCATCTAACCTAGATGAAGCTATTGAGGTATCAAAAAAAATTAGTTCTTATCCTCTTATAATCAGGCCTGCGTTTACTTTAGGTGGAGTAGGGGGTGGAATTGCTTTTAACCTTGAAGAATTTGTCGAGTTGTGTAAATCAGGTTTAGAGGAAAGTCCAAGCAATCAAATATTAATTGAAAAATCACTCATTGGATGGAAGGAGTATGAACTAGAGGTAATGAGAGATACTGCTGACAATGTGGTAATAGTTTGCAGTATTGAAAATTTAGACCCAATGGGTGTCCACACTGGAGATTCGATTACTGTAGCTCCTGCACAGACTTTAACAGATAAGGAGTATCAGAGGTTGCGGGATTTGTCATTGAAGATTATTAGAGAGGTGGGAGTTGAAACAGGAGGCAGTAATATTCAATTTGCAGTAAATCCATCTAATGGAGAAGTAATTGTTATAGAAATGAATCCTCGTGTAAGTAGATCCTCTGCTTTGGCAAGTAAAGCAACTGGATTCCCCATAGCTAAGATTGCAGCTTTATTATCTGTTGGCTATACACTTGATGAGATTATTAATGACATTACAAAAAAAACACCTGCATGTTTTGAGCCATCTATAGATTATGTAGTTACTAAGATCCCAAGATTTGCTTTTGAAAAGTTTAAAGGCTCATCTAATACTTTAAGCACTGCCATGAAATCTGTTGGTGAGTCAATGGCAATAGGACGTTCCTTTGAAGAATCATTTCAGAAAGCATTAAGGTCATTAGAAGTAGGTGTTTTTGGATGGGAATGTGATTCACAAGATGAATTCAAAGATGAGAGTCAAATTAAAAATAGTTTAAGAAACCCAACATCTGAAAGAATTCTCCTAATTAAAAAAGCTATGCAGCTTGGGAAAACTAATAACTATATTCAAGAAGTTACAAATATAGATTTATGGTTTATCGAAAAATTACGTAATATCTTTAATTTTGAAAATGATTTTTTGAAAGATAAGGAACTTTATACCCTAGATAGGGATTTAATGTTACATGCTAAACAATTAGGCTTTTCAGATCAACAGATAGCAAAGTTAACTAATTCTGAGTTTTTTGAAGTAAGAAGATATAGAAAAAAACTTAATATAATTCCAATTTATAAAACTGTTGATACTTGTTCAGCAGAATTCTCATCCTCAACTCCCTATCATTATTCAACCTATGAAGAATCTTTCATTAATTCTAATTCCCAAATTTTTGATAGCGAGATTTCAGAAAATAGTAAATCAAAAAAAATTATGATTTTAGGGGGAGGTCCAAACAGAATTGGTCAGGGAATAGAATTTGATTACTGTTGTTGTCATGCATCATATCAATCTTCTACAAATGGCTATAAAACAATAATGGTTAATAGTAATCCTGAAACTGTATCAACAGATTATGATACTAGCGATATTTTATATTTTGAACCTGTAACTTTGGAGGATGTGCTTAACATAATAGAAGCTGAAAATCCTTATGGTTTGATTGTTCAATTTGGAGGTCAAACTCCACTGAAATTATCATTACCTTTATTTGAATGGCTTAAATCTAATGATGGGATCAGAACTGGATCAAAAATTCTTGGGACTTCTCCAATCTCTATTGATTTAGCGGAAGATAGAGAGGAATTTACAAAAATTCTTGAAGAATTATGTATTAGACAACCTTTAAACGGTATTGCACGTAATCACAATGAAGCAGAAATCGTAGCAAAAAATATAGGATTCCCCTTGGTTGTAAGACCTTCTTATGTTTTAGGTGGAAGGGCAATGGAAATTGTTAAAGATGAGAATGAATTATCGAGATACATTTCTGAAGCAGTTAAGGTATCACCTGATCATCCAATCCTTCTTGATCAATATTTGAATAATGCAATTGAGATAGATGTTGATGCTTTATGCGATTCAGAGGGTTCGGTTGTAATTGCTGGACTAATGGAACATGTGGAACCTGCAGGAATTCATTCAGGAGATTCAGCTTGTTGCTTACCATCCATTTCTCTTTCAAAATCCACAATAGAAAATGTAAGGAACTGGACTAAATTAATTGCACAAAGATTAAATGTTGTTGGTTTAATTAATTTGCAATTTGCAGTAATAAATACAAATAACAAAGAAAATCAATTATTTATTCTCGAAGCAAATCCAAGAGCATCCAGGACAGTTCCATTTGTTTCCAAAGCCATAGGTAAACCAGTTGCGAAATTAGCTACTCAGTTAATGCAGGGTTTTACATTAAAAGATCTCAATTTCACAGAAGAATTTTCTCCAAAATATCAAGCAGTAAAAGAGGCTGTTTTACCTTTTAAAAGATTTCCTGGCTCTGATACATTACTTGGTCCTGAAATGAGATCTACTGGAGAAGTAATGGGTTTAGCTAAAGATTTTGGAATTGCTTATGCCAAGTCGGAATTGGCAGCAGGTAATGGTGTTCCTTCAGAAGGAGTTGCTTTTTTATCAACAAATGATTTAGATAAAAAAAATCTTGAGGAAGTTGCTCGAGAACTTTTGAATTTAGGATTTAAATTAATCGCAACAAAAGGTACAGCTTCATATTTGGTTAATTTAGGAATTCAAGTTGAAGAAGTGTTAAAAGTTCATGAAGGAAGACCAAATATTGAGGACCTAATACGTTCGGGACTTGTTCAATTAGTAATTAATACTCCAATTGGCTCACAGGCTCTTCATGATGATGCTTATTTAAGACGTGCCGCTTTAGAATATAATATTCCAACTTTTACAACTATTCCTGGAGCAAAGGCAGCAATTAAGGCGATTAAAGCTTTGCAATGCAATAAAATCAATACTTACTCTCTACAAGAAATACATAATTATTAAAATTTTATTCTAAGTTTTTTAGTTTTTCTCTTAATTGATTAACTAAAGAGTTTCGACTAATTGAAATTAATTTGAGAGTATCTTGATGCATTTTAAGTTGTGTCTCCGCTATTTGTAGTACTTTTATAGATTCTTTTATTTCATTAGAAAGTTCATTTATTAAATATTTTTTGCCTTCAAAGGTTAAAACTGGATTTGCAAAATCATTTGTGTTTTCGCTCATGGATTTACTTTTTTTATAAATAAAATAGAACTATAATTTTTTAATCAATTGTTTTTCACATAATTCTTTATAAATTCCTGGTTTATTTATTAAATCAATATGTTTCCCAACTTCAATAATTTTACCTTTATCAAAAACAACTATTTTATTGGCCTCTTGAGTAGTAGCTAATCTATGAGCAATTACAATAACTGTTCTATTTTTCATAGCTCTATTAAGTCCTTTTTGTACTTCAGATTCTGATTCTGCATCTAACGCACTTGTGGCCTCATCTAAAAGAAGAATTGAGGGGTTCCCGAGTATTGCTCTTGCAATTGCTATCCTCTGGATCTGACCACCTGAGAAATTTGATCCTCTTTCAGTTATCTCAGTTTCATATTTCTCAGGAAGCTTTTGAATGAAGTTGTGAGCGTTTGCTTTTCTTGCTGATTCTATAACTTCTTCTTTGGTAAAATCTCTGCCCATTCTTATTACATCAATAATGGTTCCTGAAAATAAAAAAGGCTGTTGTTGTACTAATGCAATGTTTTTTCTAATATCTTTTGTATTTAATATTTTGAGATTTTTATCATCTATAAAAATGTCTCCATTATTTGGAGTTATAAACTTTAATATCAAAGCCAACATTGTACTTTTACCAGCTCCAGAAGCTCCAACAAATGCTGTGACTTCCCCTCTTTTAATTTCTAAATTGATATTTTTAAGTACTTGATTATCTTTTTTGTATGCGAAATTTACTTTCTTGAAAACTATCTTGCCTTCAAAATTGGATATCTTTCGTAAATTTTCTTTTTCATCTTCGACAGGTTCTTGATTTATGTTTTTCAACCTTTTTATTGAGGCTTCTGCCTGTTTATAGTCATTAAAATTTGTACTTACATGGCTTATTGGATCAATAAGCATTAAGATTGCAGCAAAAAAACTACTAAATTCTTCACTTGTTAGAAGGCCTAGATTTATTCTTGCGGCTCCTAAACCTAATATTGCTAAAATTCCAAATGCTTCAACAAATCCAACAACTGGATGTTGAAATGCAAGTAGTTTTAATGTTTTATATTTTGCTTTTTTATTTGTACTTAATCTTTTATAAAATCTTTTCTCAATCCAATTTTCTGCAGCAAAAGCTCTTATCGTGGACATTCCATTTATAGATTCACCTATTAAACCTGCTAAATTACTTGTTGATTCTTGACTTTTTTCGGATGCTAATAAAACTCTTCTTCCAAAAGTGTTAACTGAAAGAATAATCAATGGTGCTAAAACGAAAGTTGATACTGTTAATGACCAGTCTAAATAAAACATATAGATTATTACCGCTAACAACTGTAAAGTGCATGGAATAGTATCTTGAGCTGTTTTATAGATAACTTCGCTTACCCTGTCTGCATCTTCTGTAAGTCTATATGTGATGTCCCCAGCTGAAATATTTTCAACAGAATTGATCTTTATTTTTTGAATTCTTCTAAATAAATTACCCCTCATCACTTCACTAATTTCTAAAGATGGTTTTGCTATGAATACATCCTGTCCAAATTGTGCAGTTTTCTGAACTAAAAATACAAATAAAGACTTTATTATTATGCTAGAAACTTTTGAGAGATCACCTGACCCAATTGCTGGGATTAAGTTTCCAGCTAGATAAGCTAATAAAGGCCAACAAGCTACATAAATAAGCATGCATATAAAACCCTTTATAAACCTATTTGAATATGGTCTGACTGGTGGTATTAGTCTCAAGATGTTATATATTTGATTCTTTATCCTACTTTATCAATATCTTTGGGTATAAAAAACAATGAAATTGGATCAATTCTTAAAATGGAAAAATTTGGTATCTTCTGGTGGCGAAGCAAAAATTTTTATTAAATCCGGCTCTGTTAAGGTTAATGGCGTAATTGAGACTAGGAGAGGAAGGAAGTTAAACAAGGGAGATAAAGTAATATTTCTAAAAAATGAATTAATTTTTGAATAGTTAGCTTATTCAACTCACTTTGTATTAGTATATTTTTCTTGGAGATAGTATTTTGAGAAAATCTGTAATTGCTGGTAATTGGAAAATGCACATGACTTGTGCTGAAGCTAAATCCTTTTTAGAAGAGTTTATTCCTTTAATAAAAAACATAAAAGACGATCGAAAAGTTATCATTGCTCCACCTTTTACAGCTATTTCAACCTTTTCTGATCATTCTGATTTTGATTATATAAATATTTCTAGTCAAAATATTCATTGGGAAGATCAAGGAGCATTTACTGCAGAAATATCTCCAAAAATGCTTCTTGAACATGGTGTCTCATATGCAATTGTTGGACATAGTGAACCAAGGAAATATTTTAGTGAGAGTGATGAACAAATTAATAAAAGAGCAGTTTTTGCTCAGTTTAGTGGACTTACTCCAATAGTTTGTGTAGGAGAAACATTAGAACAAAGGGAGAGAGGAGAAGCTGATAGGGTTATTACTAGACAGGTTGAACAAGGATTAGAAAATACAGATCCATCTAATTTAATTGTTGCCTATGAACCAATATGGGCTATTGGCACTGGTAAAACATGTGAGGCAGAAGACGCTAATAAGATATGTTCTTTGATTCGTAAATTAATAGGTTTTGATGATGTAATTATTCAATATGGAGGATCTGTTAAACCTAACAATATTGACGAAATCATGTCAATGAGTGATATAGATGGGGTTTTAGTTGGAGGGGCTTCATTAGATCCGAATAGTTTTGCGAGAATTGCAAATTATCAATAAGAAAAATCCATGGCCAAATGGCTGGGGGCAAAAAACTTCAATTATGGGAGTTATTAATTTAACTCCTGATTCATTTAGTGATGGTGGGGAATTAAACTCTTCAAAAAAAGTTTTAGATCAAGTAAATCATTTCTTGAGTAATGGTGTTGATGTTATTGATCTTGGTGCTCAAAGTACGAGGCCTGGGGCTGAAGAAGTTGGATCTAGTATTGAAATAAAAAGATTGATCCCATATCTAAAATTAATAAAATCTGAATTTCCAGATGTTTTAATTTCTATTGATACTTTTAATTCAGAAGTGGCTTACGAAGCTCTTTTAAATGGTGCTAATTGGATAAATGATGTCACGGGAGGAAGAAGAGATATAAAAATTTTGGATGTTGTATCAAAATTCAACTGTCCATTCGTAATAACTCATAGTCGTGGTAATAGTCAAAATATGAATCAACTCTCTAATTACCAGAATGTATTGATTGATGTTAAGTGTTCGCTTGATAATTTAATAAAGAATGCTTTAGAAAAAAATATATCTGAAAGGAATATAATAGTTGATCCTGGAATTGGTTTTTCAAAGGATATCATTCATAATTTGGAAATCTTGAGAAACCTAGATTTATTTAAAAAATGGGATTTGCCAATTTTGATAGGTGCATCTAGGAAGAGATTTATAGGAGAAATTTTGAATGAGAAAAATCCAAAAGAAAGGGATATAGGAACACTAGCAATAAGTTGTCTTTGTTCTCAATTTAATATTGACATTGTGAGAGTTCACAACGTAAAACTAAATTATCAAATCCTGAAAGTAGCTGATAGTATTTACAGAAAATAATAAATTTATTATTCTTTAACCCCTTCGATTTTATCCTCTACCTCTTGATATAGTTCTTTCAACTTTTCTATATTCTCATCTGAAGTTTCCCAATATCCCCTGCCATTTACTTCTAGCAGTGTTCCAACAATTCTTCTGAAACTATTAGGATTAAGATCCATTAATCTTTTCCTCATCTCTTCGTCATTTATAAATGTTTCATTAGTTTCTTCATATACAAAATTATCAACTTGTCCACTTGTCGCACTCCAACCAAGAGTATAATTAAGTCTGTTAGAAAGTTCTCTAACTCCTTCGTAGCCAGATTTGAGCATACCTTCATACCACTTAGGATTTAAAAGTTTTGTTCTTGAGTCTAATCTGATAGTTTCTCCAAGTGTTCTAACTTGAGCATTAGAAGTGGTTGTATCCGCTATGTAGCTACTTGGTTCTTTCCCGTCATCTCTTAATGTCTTAATCAATTTTGTTGGATCCGAATCAAAATAATGACTAACATCTGTTAATGAAATCTCTGAAGAATCAAGGTTTTGAAAAGTAACATCTGCTGTTTTCATTACTGACTCAAATACCTCTCTTTTTTGATTCATCTCTCCTGGATTATCGGCATTAAAAGCATATGTTTTGCGTGATAAATACATTTCTTGTAATTCATTTTCTTCCTCCCATGTTGAATTTTCTACGGCTAAATTAACATTTGAACTATAACTTCCACTTGCATTAGAGAATACTCTCGCTGAAGCTTCTCTGATAGAAGTACCTTCTTTTTCTGCTTGTTCTAGTGAATGTTTCCTTACAAAATTAGATTCCAATGGTTCATCAGCTTCAGCTGCTAATTTTACTGCCTGATCTATTAATGCCATTTGATTGATAAATAGATCTCTGAATACTCCTGAACAGTTAACTACTACATCTATTCTTGGCCTACCTAATTCTTCTAAAGGGATTAATTCTAGTTTGTTAATTCTTCCAACAGAATCTGGTTTTGGTTTTACCCCAACAAACCATAAGATTTGTGCAAGTGATTCTCCGTAAGTTTTGATGTTATCGGTACCCCATAAAACACAGGCTATTGTTTCAGGCCAAGTTCCTTGCTCTTCTTTTTGTCTTTCAATTAATTTGTCAACAACAGACTTCGCTGCTGCTACTGCTGCTGTAGTTGGGATTGATTGAGGATCAAGTGCATGGATATTTTTACCACTGGGCAAAACACCTGGATTTCTTATGGGATCTCCACCTGGTCCAGGTAAAACATAATTTCCATCTAGTGCTTTAATGAGGCTATCCATTTCTTTGTCTGCGCAGACCTGTTCCAGACAGAAAAGTAAGTAATCAAATAATTTATTTAATTCCTTCTGATTAACTTCATTAAATCCATTAAATCTGCAGACTCTTAGCCAAGGGGTAGGTAGATTTAGACCAAAAACTTTTAATAAATCGAACAGTTTAGAAAGAAGTGATTTTTCTAAATAAACTCTGCCATCAACAATTTTTAAAGAGTTGACCATCGCAAAAATCGATTCTCTTGCTGACTTTATGATTTTTTCATTTAACTCTACAAATTTAAGTTCACCTTTATTGTTCCCATCATAAATTTGTTCAATAGTTAGACCGATGGATTCTGCTAGTAATCCAGGAAGAGACCTTAATCCTTCTTGTTCTCTCTCTAAAGATGCGATATTTACAAGTGTTGCAACAGCTTCTTCTGCTGTTGGAGCTTCTCCAATAGTATGAAGACCGCAAGGTAACAATCTACTTTCAATTTCCATCAACTGTTTATAGACATTACCAACAAATAAATCTCTTTCATCTATTGAAAGTTCTTCAACGTCTTTTGAAGGAAGCTCTACATCTTTGTCAAGGTTACATTGTTTAGAAGTCTCAACTATTGCATTAACAATTTGAATACCCCTGCTATTTTCTCTTAATTGCTGATAAGAACCAACGAGTTCACTTAGTTCTTTAAGACCTTTGTAGAGTCCTGCATTTTCCGCTGGAGGAGTCAGATAACTAATAGTTGAAGCATATCCTCTTCTCTTCGCAATTGTTGCTTCAGATGGATTATTCGCAGCATAGTAATACAAATTAGGCAATGATCCAATGAGAGAATCCGGATAGCAAGTTTCACTCATGCCCATCTGCTTCCCAGGCATAAATTCAAGTGAGCCGTGAGTTCCAAAATGAAGAACTGCATCAGCCCCCCAGATTTTTTCTACATACGTATAATAAGCAGCAAAACCATGATGAGGGCTAGCACTTCTTGAATAGAGCAATCTCATAGGATCACCTTCATAACCAAATGTAGGTTGAACTCCTATAAAAACATTTCCAAAATGTTTTCCATAGATAAGGAGGTTTTGTCCATCACTATTAAGGTTTCCAGGAGGTTTACCCCAATTTTCTTCAAGTCTTTGTGAATACGGTGTGAACTCTTCGTATTCTTTTACTGACATCTTGTGAGCAATATTTAACTCTGGGGAACCATCCATCGCTTCAGGATTGTTAATTACTTTTTCCATTAATTCTTTTGAATTACTTGGAAGTTCATCTATTTGGTATCCTTTCGATTTCATTTCAAGCAGTACTCTATAAATTGAACCAAAAACATTCAAGTATGCTGCCGTACCAACATTTCCTTTGTCAGGTGGAAAACTAAATACTGTGATGGCTAATTTTTTATCCTTTCTCTGTTTAACTCTTAAAGTTGACCATTTTATTGCTCTTTCAGCGATTACATCAACTCTATCTTGGAGCGTATGCGCCTTACCTGTTGCATCATCACGACCTGAGAGAATAATAGGTTCAATAGCACCATCAAGCTCTGGAATTGCAATCTGAAGCGCTACCTGAACAGGGTGTAAACCTAGATCACTATCTTCCCATTCTTGTGTGGTTTGGAAGACTAATGGAAGTGCAACCATATAGGGTCTGTTTAACCTTTTTAGGGCTTCAATAGCTTTAGGATGATCTTGTCTTGCTGGCCCACCAACTAGTGCAAATCCTGTTAGAGATACAACTCCATCTACTATAGGTTGATCCTTATTTATGGAATCATAATAAAATTCGTTAACTGGTTTAGAAAAATCTAGACCTCCGCAGAAGATAGGTAGTACTCTCGCACCTCTGTATTCCAATTCTTGAATAACAGCAACGTAATGAGCATCATCTCCCGTAACGATATGACTCCTTTGAAGCACTAAGCCTATTGTTGGAGTTTTGTCATCTTTAGGATTTATATCTTTTCTATTATTTTCCCAATTTTGATATTCTTTAAGACTTTCAAACATGCAAGGAGCAAGAGGATGCCAAATTCCTAAATCTGGGAATGTTTCAGGATCTTGAATTTTGAATTCTTCTATTTGATCTTTTATGATCTCTGAAACAACATACTTTTCAGAAATCATTAACAAGAAGTTTTTGAGGTTCTCAGTGGTACCACCTAACCAATACTGAAAACTTAGAATAAATGTTCTAGCATCTTGAGCTTTTTCTACTGGCAGATATTTAAGTATAGAAGGTAGTGTATTTAATAACTTCAACATTGAATCTTGGAAACTGGCTCCATCGGATTCTTTTTTCTTTTTTATTAAATCTCCAATAATACTTTTAGATTGACCAAGTTGGGCCATACTAAATGAACCTAGCTTATTTAATCTCATTACCTCTGGCATGGAGGGGAAAATAATTGATGCTTTAAGTTTGTCCTTAAATGGAGATACTGCATCAACAACTTTTTGAGCAAGATCTTCAATGAAAATTAGAGAAGCAACGAATATATCTGCATTAGCTATATCTTCTTTAAAATCTTCAAAATTACTATCATTCCTAAGTTCTTCGATAAGATAGCCGCTAAGGTCTATACCTATTGGCCCATTCATCTTATTTATTGACTTTGCAGCTTCCGTTAAGGAATTTTGGTATTGTGGCTCAAGGACAACATAAACTGCTTTTATTACAACTTTGTGTTTGTTATCCTCAACAGGAGATACTCTGCGGTTTGCTGAGCGGACCTGCGTAAACATTGATTTTCTTTAAGTATTTCTACCAGCCTACGAATGAAAAGACGTTATTGTGTGCAATATAAATAGCGTGTAACAACCTTTAAAAAAAAATTTTTTAAAAAAATGATTGAAAATTCCAGAAAACCCATACCAGTACTAGTATCCGGAGCTTTAGGCAAAATGGGTAGTGAAGTTATTAATACTGTATTAAATTCTACAGATTGTGAACTTGTTGCAGCAATTGACATAAACGAAAAGAACAATGGTTCAAATATTTCTGAATTATTGAAGGTAAAAGATTGTGATGTTTTTGTTTCAAATGATTTTGAAGGAACTTTATGTTCTGTTAGTCAAAATTATAGAAACGAAAATATCAAACCTGTACTGGTTGATTTTACTCATCCTGATTCAGTATATGAAAATACTAGATCAGCTATTGCATATGGTGTATCACCAGTTGTAGGAACTACAGGTCTAAGCCCTTCGCAAATACAAGATTTGTCTGTTTTTGCTCAGAAAGCATCGGTTGGTTGTGCAATAATTCCTAATTTTTCAGTAGGTATGGTTCTTCTTCAGCAAGCGGCATCTGTAGCTGCAAAGTTTTACGACAATATTGAATTAATTGAGATGCATCATAATCAAAAAGCTGATTCTCCTAGTGGGACGTGTATAAAAACCGCAGAAATGATTGAAGAATATCCAAAGAAATTTAATCAGAATTTAGTAAAAGAGTCTGAGTCATTGAAAGGTGTACGAGGCGGGCTCAGATATTCAGGAATCAATATACATTCTGTACGATTACCAGGATTACTCGCTCATCAGTTAGTAATTATGGGATCTCCAGGTGAAACATACACAATTAAACATGACACTATTGATAGGAAGGCATATATGCCAGGAGTTTTACAGGCTATTAAAAAAATTGGTAATTATGATACTTTAGTTTACGGACTTGAAAAATTGATTTTTTAAAATGATAATTCCAATTAATTCAAGTCAAATTTCAAAACTTATTCCTGCAGTTGGTACAGGAAGTCAATTTAAGTACGCTTTGGGGAATCCTAGAAAAATTCTTCAAAGAGTAATAGTTTCTTCAATTGGTGGATTTATCTCATTAATTATTAGTTCGACTGGAGATCAAACTAATAATTTCTGGTTATTCCTATGTGTAGGTTTCTTTTTGTATATCATCTGGGGCCCTATTCTTGAATCAAGTAGAAAAAACTTGCAATTAAGAAAATATAAATTTTTTTCTATATTTGATGGATATGTATCAGATATTTATAAAACAGAAAAGCTTGAGAGTTCAAGAGAACAATCTAATAGGCAAGGTCGATTAGAAGTTATCGAAAACAAAAGGACTTGGTTAGTACTTGAATTAGAAGATGAAGATGGTTATTTGGAAAAATTAAGTTTTCCTATGGAAAATAAGCACAGTCAAATTAGGGTTGGTTCGAGTATTAGATGTTTAATAACATCTGATAACCGTAATTTTGACAGAGATTTTTATTTGACCGATGCTTGGCTTCCTGAAATTAACTTATGGGTTGGTGAGTACCCCTATTTATTAAGACCAGCATTTGAGGAAATTTGCTATATTTATCTGAATAGATAGATGATGCTTATATAAAATGATGAAAAATAAATTGAATTTTAAAATTGTTGGATCAGGTCCCACAGGTTTATTACTTTCAATTGCACTTTCAAAATTTGATTGCAATATTTTTTTAACTGATTTATTAACAAAAGATAGATTAATTGATAAAGATAAAACTTATGCAATTACTCACTCAACAAGAAAAATCCTATCTAAATTCAGACTTTGGGAAAAATTAGAACCATTTTTATTTGGCTTTGATACCCTTTCAATTTCAGATAGCGTAACTTCTGCTTTCACCAATTTATCAACTTCTGACTTAGATGATGATATAAGTTCTGCCGAAAATATTGGCTGGGTAGTTAAACATTCGGATCTCATGAACGTATTTTTTCAAGAGATTGACAATTATGAAAATATTTTTTTTATAACACCACAGATATTGTTACGTAAAAAAATATTATTTGACTATCAATTCTTTTCAACAGGAGCAAACTCACTTGATAAAAAATTCATAGATTTTGTTGATATAAAAAAATCCTATAGTCAGTCTTGTTTAACTTTTAAAGTTTCTCTTAGAGGTCATTGTGAAAAACGAGCTTATGAAATTTTTAGAAAAGAAGGCCCACTTGCATTATTACCTTTAGAAAAAAATTTATATCAAGTGATATGGACTTCCAGTACATCAAAGGCAATTGAAAGGTTGAATTCTGACAAGAATTTTTTAATGGATAATTTATCAACAATCTTGCCTAATGAATTTAAGTTGGATCAAATAATTGGCGAATTTAATATTTTTCCTGTTTCATTATCCTTAAATTTACCAGTTTTAAATTTTAAAAAATTAGTTTTTGTAGGAGATGCATTTCATACATTTCATCCTGTTGGTGGTCAGGGTCTAAATACTTGCTGGAGAGATGTTAATACTATTTATGATCTTTTTAATAAAAATACTGCTATTACTAAATTGCAATTGATATTATTTAAATTTAAGTATTTTTCAAGCAGAATTTTAGATATTATTGTCACTATTTTTATAACTGACTCGTTGATATCACTTTTTGCTAATCGAAATGTTTTTTTATTTCCAATAAGGAAATTTTCATTTTTACTTTTAAATAAATTTCTTTTTACAAGAAAATTAGTCCTTAATCAAATGACTAAATCTCTCATTTACTCAAGTATTAAATAGAATTCATGAATAATTATTTATCTAGAGAAATGATAATTTATTTATTTAATGTATTAGGTTTAGATGAATCTACTATTGAACTTGGTATAAAATTATCTATAAAAAATAACACTCCATTACCAATATTATTATGGAGTTATGGAATGCTAACTATTGAAGAACTAGATAAGTTATATTCATTTTTATTTCAAAAAATGGATTAATAATTCTGTTATAATTTTCTTATATTTAATCGAGAACCATTACAGTTTTAACTAAGGGAAATCAGGTATCAAGACAATCTATAGAGAAGCTTGATTTATTATTAATAATCCTAGAAACTATTGATTTAAATGGTATTCAATCCCTTTACGCTTTATCAAATAGACTTGATTTAAATGATGTTCTACCAAATAAAATTACTATTTGGAAATTAAGGAATAATAATCCATTGAGAAAATCTTATGTTAACAACAATATTAAAGTAAACGAATTCGATGCCTTAATTAAAATCACCGTTGAAATGTCTAAATATTTATATCCTTATATCAGAGAGATACTGAAATCTAAAGAAGATATTAAAGAGAATTCAATTATTTGGAATGATTTTAATAAGAGATTTATTGAGTTGATTAAAGAGAGATTTAATGTAGAAAGTATGAGAGTGAAAAAGCTTTTAAATCAAGCTGAAAATGGTGAGACTATAATAAAATCTTTGCTTATTTTATCTTTTTGTATTTCAAATCAGGGTTATCAAAAGTTGAAGAATTTTTTATACGATTTTTAATATGATGCAAAATAAATTGTCATTTCATCAATCTTCAGTAAGTCTCGAAATAATCGGATTGCCAGATTATTCCAATAATGAAAATAAAGATCAAATATCTATAATTTCACAATGGAAATTAACCATAGTTGATAAACCTCTTATTGAAGGCAAAATTGAACATTTAGGGCCTATTATGGATGCTTTTTATATTTATTCAAATCTTTTAATCAAAAACGAAATTCCAATATATGAGTCTAAATTAATCGATATAAAAGCAGATAATATCCACATACATAATATTGTTCTCAAGAGCTCTAAAGCAAATGTAAAGCCTTTAGTTCTAAAGATTGGTAATTCATTGCTTTCAGATACCATAAATTGTTTTGATCAGTTAAATGAATCGCCAAAAGTAAGAATAAAAAAAACAGATACACTTACTAAAATTCCAAAAAAATTAAAATTTGGGTTAAATAAAAAAGTTAAATTTTTCAATTTCTTTATTCCACCATTTTTTGCGATTTGCACTTTAATCCTATTCTCTTCTTCTTTTATTTATTTTTATAGTCCTTTTGAAAATATAGAAAAAAAAGAACTAACAAATCCTAAATAAAGAGCAATTAGCATCTTAAATACAAACACGATACTATAGGTTAATTTCTTCTCAGAGTTATTCAAATTTTTCTTTGAGCTTTGATTTATGGCAGATTTAAACATCCCAAATTTGAATATTAAACCTGATAAATATATTTTTAAAAAAAAATTAAATTTAAGAAGAAAATCTAAAAGAAGACTATTTACTGAATTTTTCTTTTTGTTTATTTTGAGTTTTTTATTAGTTTATGTAAATTATTTAATTCCTAATAAAAATTTGTTGTTACAAAATCTACTTTCGACATTTAATAAATCTTTTTTATTATTGATTGATCTCTTTTCATATCTCTATGAGATATTTTTGGTGATTTTTATTTTTGTATCTTCTTTTACTGCTCTTATTTTAATGATAGGTTCACTTAATAGATTATTTAAAGTCTCTAAGAGAAAGTCAAAACAAATTGTTTATAAATAATTTCAAATAGGCTGCATTAGGCCTCCACTTCCTGAATCTGAATCATCATCATCATTTTCTGTTTCTTCTCCAAATAATGCAAATATGCCTAATATAATTGATGAAAGAATAATTGATAAGGGTAAAATCGAAGTTTGGATTCCGACGTCTATATATTCACCCATAAAATAAATAAATTTTTATAAACCTAACCGAAATCAAACTGATTCGCGGATTTTAAATAATTATTTAATAATTTAATCTGTTTTAATAAGTTCTTTATCGAAATTCTTTATTTCTCTTTCAAAAGACCCGAACCACAACATTAGTTGATCAATTTGATTTTGAATTTCAGTTGCACCTAAGCCCCTTATAGTAATGATTGAAAATTGATCGCCTTCATTAAAATTAAATTTATTTTGAACACTACTTGCCAAAGAATTTTTAAGAATTTTAAAAGTAGAATTTTTTAATTTTGTCTCTATCAAGATGTTTGGCTTTTTGAGCTTGATCTTATTAAAACCACATTTTTTAGCTAGTAACTTTAGTCTCATTATCATAATTAAGGACTCAACAGGTTTGGGTAAGTTTCCATATCTATTAACCCAGTCTGTAGCTAATTCAGTTAATTCATCATTATTTGAACATTCAGTAACAGATTTGTAAGCTTCAAGCTTCTCTTCTCTGTTTAATATCCATGTTGCAGGTATAAATGCATTTATTGGTAGATCAATTTGAGTGTCGTTAACTTCAGGTATTTCTTGCCCGCTGATTTCTGAAATAGCCTCATGGAGCATTTCTATATATAAATCATATCCAATAGCATTAACCTTTCCACTTTGTTCTTCTCCTAGTAAACTACCAACACCTCTTATTTCCATATCTTTCATTGCAAGTTGGTATCCACTACCTAGTTCTGAAAAGTCTTTTATCGCTTTCAATCTTTGTTTTGCAGCGTCATTAATTTTATTTATATTTGGATAAAATAACCAAGCATGTGCTTGTACACCGCTTCTACCAACTCTTCCTCTAAGTTGATAAAGTTGTGAAAGGCCAAATTTGTGAGAATCTTCAATAATGATTGTATTTACTTTAGGGATGTCTAATCCACTTTCAATTATCGTTGTGCATATCATTAGATCTACTTCTCCATTATTAAAAGTAATCATTGCATTTTCAAGCTCTGTTTCGTTCATTTGCCCATGAGCAACAATAAATTTTAAGCTGGGAAACATATTTGTTAATTTGTTTACAGCTTGATCTATATCAGAAATTCTTGGAAGAACATAAAAAATTTGACCTCCCCTATCAAGCTCTTGATTAATTGCAGTTCTTATAACATCCATATCTATTTCAGATAAATACGTTTTTATTGATCTTCTTGATGGTGGAGGAGTGTTTAGTAAGCTCATTTGTCTTAGTCCAGATAAGCTCATATAAAGAGTTCTTGGAATTGGAGTTGCCGAGAGAGTTAAAACGTCTATGTTGGTTTTGATTTTTTTTATTTTCTCCTTTTGCCTTACTCCAAATCTTTGTTCTTCATCAATAACTAGTAGTCCTAAGTTTTTAATTTCTATTTCTTTTCCTAAAATTTGGTGCGTTGCTACAACTAAATCAATTTTGTTATTTTTCAAACCTGCATAGATTTCCCTTCTTTCATTAACAGTTTTGAATCTATTGAGTAATGATACTTTTATTGGGTAAGGTGAAAATCTATTACTTATTGTTCTCCAATGTTGCTGAGCTAGGATTGTTGTAGGTGCTAGTAATATTACCTGTTTGCCTGATGTAATAGCCTTAAAAATAGCCCGAACAGCTACTTCTGTTTTGCCAAATCCTACATCTCCACAAACTAGCCTATCCATTGGCTTATCGCTTTCCATATCAGATTTTATTTCTTCTACAGCAGTAATTTGGTCAGGTGTTGGTTGATAAGGGAATGATTCCTCTAATTCATCTTGCCAAGGACCATCTTCTGGGTAAATGTAACCCTTTAATTTTTCTCTCTTTGCATAAAGTTTTAAAATATCGACAGCAACTTTTTTGATTTGTTTTTTATTTTTTTCTTTTATTTTTTCCCATTCTGTCCCTCCTAATTTATTTATTTTCGGCTTTATTTTTCCGCTTGATCTATATCTGTTAACACTACCAAGTTGATCAGCGGCAACACTTATCTTTCCATCTTGATACTGAATGACTAAATAATCTCTTGAATCTCCGGTTATATTTATTTTTTCTATTTTTATAAATTTTCCTATTCCATGATTTTTATGAACTATAAAATCACCGGGACTTATTTTATTTACATTTATATTTGAATTGACACTTCTTTTTTTTCTTCTTATGAATACATTATTAATAAGAAATTGTTGTGAAAATAATTCTTTATCTGTTATCAGGACAACTTTCCATATCGGAAGATAAAACCCCTCGATTTCGTAATTGTTCTTATTTTTTAAAATTAGAGGCGTTGAATTATTAATTGACTTATATGCTTCATCAATATCATTAGGATTGTTTAAGAAGTTTACGTTACATTCGTGCTCAAAAAGTAAAGTGCTTGTTCTCAATGGTTGTGCTGATAATATCCATACTTTTTCATTATTTTTTATATTTTTATTTATATCATTGGATAATTTTCCTATGTTTTTAGAGTATGAATTTAATCTTTTATCGTTTAACAAAAATCTATTATCAATATTGATTTTAGATTCAAATTCATAAAATTTTATTAAATTAAAATTTCCTAGTGAATTTAATATTTCGTCAAACATTAAATGCAAATTAGGTTTGGCCTCTAAATTAATGCCATTATTTTTAAGGTTTTCATTTAATTCATACGTACAATTATCAAAATTACTTTCTGAATCTAGATACCAATTATTTGCAAATTTTTTACAATCTTCTAATTCATCAATTACAAGTATTGTTTCCCTATTTATAAAATCTATTATGTTTGAGGGTTCCTCTTCAATTATTCCTAAATAACGATCAAGATTATTTTTATTTATATCTTCTGAATTAAAAAGATTGTTCTTAGATAAATTATTTAACTTATCTTTTATTAGCAAATCAAATCCAGCCTGTATTATTTCAATATTATTTATACTTTCTAATGTTTTCTGTGTATGGGGATCATATTCTCTTATTTTCTCAATTACATTATCAAAAAATTCTAATCTTATAGGAAACTCATTATTGACAGGATAAATATCTATTATTTCTCCTCTCCTACTCCAGAATCCTTCAGTTGAAGTTACATTATCCTTCGTATAGCCCAGCAAAGTAAGTTTATTTGCTAATTCTTGAATCTCGATTTGAACCCCTTTTTGCAAATCTAACTTGTTTTCAATTAATAGGTTTTTATTTATTAGATGAGGTTGTAGTGATCTCTCAGTTGATATAACAATATTAAGTTCATTTTTCTCTTTTTTTATTAATTTGGATAAAACAGTAAGCTGACTAAATTCAATCTCTTTGGATTTATTAATTGATGAGTATGGTAGATGTTCTGTTGGAGGATAATATAAAACTGCTTTGTCATTTATACTTTCAAAATAACCAATCCATTTATAGGCAATTTCTTCATTAGGACAAATTAATAATATATTTTTCCCCTCTTTTTTTGCGATACTTTCTAATATTATTGATTTTGCATATCTACTTGAACCAACAATATTTAATTCATTATTTTTTGAAATTCTTTTTATTAATTCAGAAGTAATTTGTGAGTTCGAAATATAATCAACTAAAGTATTTAAACTCATTTATAACTATCAATCTTGATTACAAATAACCGATACATTATATTAGATTTTATACTGATTGTGAATAATATTTGATGGATTCAGCAGCAATAAATTCTTTTATACCCACATTAGATCAGGTAGACAGTTGGTACGAAATCTTTACACTTTTACCAATATTAATTGCTCTAGAATTATTATTATCGGCAGATAATGCTGTAGCACTAGCTTCTCTTACTAAATCCCTCGATAGTTCAGAATTAAGGTCGAGAGCCTTAAATATTGGTATAACAATATCTTTATTATTTAGAATTATTCTAATCATATTATCTAATGTTCTCCTAAAATTTATTTTCATTAGAGTTTTTGCTGGTTTTTATTTAATTTATTTATTCTTCTCTAATGTTTTTTTAAATTCAGATACAGAAAACGCTGAAAATGGGACAGATAATAATAAAAATAATTTTAGGTTCTTAAGGGTTGTAGCTCTTCTTTCAATTACTGATTTTGCTTTTTCCATAGATAGTATCACTACTGCAGTAGCTATAAGTGATCAATACATATTAATTATATTTGGAGCAGTGATTGGAGTATTAGCCTTAAGATTTACATCGGGGATTTTTCTAAAACTTCTTGATATATTTTCTAGATTAGAAACAGCCGGTTACGTAGCAATTTTAATAGTTGGGATTAAACTTTTACTAAATACGTTAATTAAAGAATCTATTCTTCCAGACTATTATTTTTATTTTTTGATTCTTTTTGCTTTCATTTGGGGATTCTCTAAAAAAGAATCTAAAACTTAATCTGAGAGATTTTCACCTACTGTTGGCTTTAGCTGTTGTATCAATTGCTTTTTGCTAGAAATGTTTTTGCCTTCAAGTTTTGCTTCTAACAAAAGAATCGGTTCAGTTTTAGTTGAAATTATTATTCCTTCATTTTCTAATACAGCAAGAATAATACCAGGTCTTGAATTATTGCTCATGAAAAGGTATTTTTCATTTTTAATTTCATCACTACTCAAAACTTTGGTTTTAAGTATTTTTAGGTTCTTACCTCTAAAAGTTGTATTTGCTCGTGGGTATAATCCTTTTATTTTTTGAGAAATTTCGATTGCCTCATTACCCCAATCAACTCTAAAGTCTGATTTTTCAATCATTCTTGCATAAGTAATTTCTCTTCCAAGGGAAGTTTGTTTTGTTAATTGGGAATTAGTATTTTTATAAATATTTTCTTCGAGAAGTGATGTGGCATTTATAAATAATTTTGCAGATAAAATACTAAGTTTTTCCGATAGTGTTTTTAAATCATCGTCATTGCCAATTTTAATTTTTTCTTCCAATAATAAGTCGCCAGTATCTAGTCCCTCATCCATTTTCATAATTCCTACACCAGTAAATTCATCGCCTTTTATTAGTGACCATTGGATTGGGGCTGCACCACGCCATCTTGGAAGTAATGAAGCATGTGCGTTCCAACATCCAAATTTTGGGATTTCCAATATCTCTTTGGGTAATATTTTCCCGTAAGCTATAACAATAAATAAATCACAAGATAGTGATTTAAGTTCATTTATAAAATGTATATTGTCCCTGATTTTTACTGGAGTATAAATTTTTATAGATTCTTGCTCGGCAAAGCTTTTAACAGGTGAGGATATTAATTTATTCCCCCTAGATCTTTTCTTATCGGGTTGGCTAACTACTCCAATTACCTCGTGCTTAGATTTAATAAAAATATCAAGACTCGGAATTGAATATTCAGGTGTTCCCCAGAATATAATTCTCACGCGTCACCAGTTATTGATAATTCATCTACCCATATATGTGGAGAAATTCCACTTGTTGTTACTTCTTGGTTTGATTCAATATTTACTATATTCTTCAAAAGATATTTGATATCCCCCGCTACAGTTGCAGATTCTATTGAGATTTTTTTACCACTTTTATAGAGCCATCCATCAAATGGAAGAGAGAATGAACCTTGACTTGCTCTGACACCTGCATGTATTGCATTTAATTCTTCAATATAAACAAATTCTCCTTCATAAGTTGAGTGATCTAATGATGTTTTTAGATCTGCGTTTCCCTCTGATTTCTCAACTACTATCCAATCAGGAGATACTGAGACTTTTGATCCTAGTCCAGCATGTCCTGTGGGGATTGTTTTAAATATTCTTGCAGTTGATTCAGAATGTATAAAATTTTCAAGTCTCCCTTTGTTAATTAAACATAGTCTTTTGGTAGGAGTTCCCTCTCCATCAAATGGTGATGAAGAAATATTTTTTTCGTGAAGACCATCATCATAAATATTAAGTGCTTCTGTAGAAAGTTTCTCTCCAATAGAATTTTTATTAGATAAGCTAACCCCATCTAAAATGCTCCTAGCATTAAACATTGAACTAAAGGCATTAATGATCGTTAAAAAAGACTCTGGGGAAAAACATATTAAATATTTATCAGTTTTAATAGATGAATAATTTAAATGAGAAATTGTTTTATTAGAAGCGTCTTTGATACACGACTCTATATCTATATCTTCAACTCCATATCCAAGTTTTACAGAACCCGAGCTACGAGGTTTCTTATTTTTCTCTTCTGCTCTTGCATATAAATAAAGTACAGCTTGACTTTTGGTATAGCTCCGAAAGGCACCATCACTATTTGCATAAACTCTCTCATAAAAACTCTCAGAAAGACCATTATAAGGAACAGATTTTATGGATTCATGGCTTTCTAATAGTTTTACTTCCGCTTCTCTTAAAAGAGTAAGTAATTTTTTTATTCCAACAGGATTTCTTTTTTTTGAGTCCTTAACTTCAATAGGATCCTTGGCTAGTGGTGAGAATTCTGTTCTTTCATTCTTGTTACCAAAATCTGATGCAATAGTTGCTTGATTTAGAGCTTTTTTAATGCCAGATTCACTGATATCACTAGTTGTTGTAATACCAACTAAATTAGATTCGTTCCAAACTCTTATAGTTAAAATTTGCTTTTCTGATGCCTTAAGTTGTTTAGCCTCACCTTTATCTACTTGCACAGAATAATCATTAGAAAAGTTTGCACCATAATCCCACTTTTTAAGATTTAGAGAATCTGCAGCTTCAGAGATTTGAATAGTTATTTCTTTTGAATTCATTCCTATCTTCCGCCAACAGTGATTGAATCAACCTTAATATGAGGTTGGCCAACAGTTACGTTGACACTTCCACTGATAGATCCACAAAATCCAGGCGCTAATTCGAGGTCATTTCCGCACATTGATATTTTTGGCATAACTTCTTTTGCCTCACCAATCAAAGTTGCTCCCTTTACTGGATTAGTTAATTTTCCATTTTTAATAAGATATCCTTCTTCTACTGCAAAATTAAATTGTCCTGTAGCACCTACACTGCCACCACCCATTGATTTGCAGTAAAGACCATCACTAATACTATTGATTAAATCCTCTTTCGAGTGCTCACCTTTAGCTATATAAGTATTTCTCATTCGTGAAGCTGCAGCAAAAGAATAATTTTGTCTTCTTCCACTTCCTGTTCTTTTATGGCCAGTTCTTAATTCACCTGCCCTGTCGGATATGAATTTTTTTAAAATTCCATCTTTTATAAGAACTGATTTTTCGGGTTCCATACCTTCATCATCTACTGATAATGAACCAAAGGAACCTTCTGAAATTCCTTCGTCTATTGCTGTTACAGATTCATGTGCAATTTTTTCATTCAATTTGTTCTCAAATGGGGTTGTCCCTCTCTCTATTTGAGTCGTTTCAAGTAAATGACCGCAGGCTTCGTGGAATATAACGCCACCAAATTTATTAGCTAATACAACAGGCATTTGTCCCGCATTGACATAATCTGCGTACAACATGTTCATTGAGCTTTCAAATACATCATTAGCTGCTGTTTCGTTATCCCATAATCTGAATTCATGAGGCATTCCTGACGATCCAAATCTTCTACTTCCACTAGATCTATATTGGGCATCACTAGCAATCACGTTGAGTCCAACTGTTTGATGCAACCTAATATCTGAGACATAGGTTCCATCGCTGGAGGCTATAATTACCTCCTGCAGATTTCTTGAGTAACTTCCTTTTCTAGTTATTATTTTATTATTTTTTTTAAGAGACTTTGTGCTGACTAATAGTTTTTCACTTATCTCATGAATAGATGGGACTTCATTAATCCATTTTTTCTTGGATAAACTATAGTCCCTATGTTTATCTAGACCGTTAAATACTTCTATTTTTTTATTATCTGTTATGTCTAACATTTCAATAGCCTGAGATATCGACCTCATCAAGCCATTTTTTGTTAAATCATTTGTACTTACAAAACCATCCTTTTTATCTTTGAAGATTCTAATACCAGCACCTCTTCCAAATGATGGACTTACACTTGTAATGAAATCCTCTTCAGCTAGAACACTTGAGTTGTCTGTATTTTCTATAAATATTTCTACAAAATCAGCCCCAAGTCCAATTCCATAGAAAATAATTTCTTCTAATAAGTCTTTATTGCAACTACCAAAAATAATTTCATTTGATTTGATTTGTGACGAAAGCATATGACTTTATAAATCTACTCTGTATAAAAGATTATCTAATCGAAGGTTGAAAATCTTTACTATCAAGAGGTTTTAATAAGTATAGTCTTAATAACTGGTAACCGTTTGATAAATATTTAGGTAATTTTTTAAAAGTTTTAGATACTGTATTTCCATCACTGTTTGCAATTTCAGAAAGAACCTTATTATTTTCTACTATTTTATCTAATCTTCCATAAAAAGAATTATCATAAACGTCCATTACTACAGGGAAAACTCTAGCTGCAGTTTCATTTGTTTTATTAATAACAAACTGGTCGTAATCTCTGGCATCTAAACCTAAAGAACTGTAGAAATCTTTTTTAATTCCCAAATCCCTTGCATACATAGTTGCAAATACAGCTAATAGAAAGAACCTTGACCATAACTTGGATGTTAATGGAAGATTATTCAAGAAATATCTAAACCTATGGAAGTAGTCGAATAATGGGTGTGTAAAAGTAGAGCCGCCAATAGTAATTTTTTGGCTTAATGATTTAACAGTACGTGGCTGTGCTTTCATTAATGCGTCAAAGAAATCCCCATGTCTATTTTCATCTTGACACCAATTTTCAAAGTAATTAAATAGTGGAAAAATTTTGCTATCAGGGTTCTTTTCGAGATGCCTATAAATTGCTATGTATCTCCAATAACCTATTTTTTCGGATAAATAAGTAGCGTAAAAAATACTTCTTGGAGGGAAATAAGTGTAATCTTTATTGGCTGTTAAAAAACCTAAATCTAACTGAAGTCCAAAGTCACTCATTGATTTATTTAAAAAACCTGCATGTCTAGCTTCATCTCTGGCCATATGAGCAAAACATTCAGCAAGTAGAGGGTTTTTGACTTTAATTCTCTTACTAAGTTCCTTGTAAAGTAAAAAACCTGAAAATTCTGATGTGCAACTTCCCTCGAGAAAATCAACAAAAAGCTCTCTTGTCTCAGGATCTAATTTTTCTGCAGCGCCTTCAAATTCACTATTTCTTACAAAATGATGTCTATTGTAATCTTTCCTAAATTCCTCACAAATAGCTTCCAATTCCTCCTCGTTTATTGATAAATCCATATTTTCCATAGCCTCAAAGTCTGTTGTATAGAATCTTGGAGACAAAATTGTTTCTTTTGCTGGTTTCTTTCCATTATTAATATCTTTTTTATTTTTTGATTCAACAGTTGATTGAGCCATTTTTTATTAGGTTTATTAATACTATTATTTACTATGATTTGTATTTTCGAGGCAAAAGTTAACTTGGTGTTATTGTTTTTCTAATTAACTCCTATTAACTTTTGCCCATTCAATCTTTGAAGTACTCTTGAAATTATTAATTTTAGGGTAATTCTTTTTTCGTCAATAAGAAAGGATTCAATAATACTGGGTTGTTGATTAGGTTTTGATAATGAAATACTTTTTAATGAACTAATGTCATCCTTCTCAAAGGATAACCAAAAGTTACATGTATCTTTAATTTCACAATTTATTACCCAACATTTATCTCCAGCAATAGGTCTATTTGTGTTAGTGAGGTTAATATTGTTTATTTCTAATCCTCTTTGATTAATTTCCTCAGTAAGTGAAGGAATTAGGTGTATGTTAATAAATTCTTGGAAAGGCTTTTTCTCTACTGGGAGTTCTTTTTTTGGTTTTGTTATAGGTTTTTCGGGAGTATTAATTTCATTTTTTATAACAACTTTAGTAGCAGAATCAGCATTATTTAAATCCATATTGATAACTTTTTCTGATTTACGTCCTTTTATTTCCTCAGAGTTTGATTTATCGGTGTTGTCAGATATTTCTTTATTTACTTCATTATTAACTTCAAATTTTAAAACTAAATAATCATTTTTCAAACTTGATTTTAAAAATCGTGTTAAATCTTGTTTAATTTCACTGAATAAATCATTTACGCCATAACATTTAGTTTGTTTGGAATTCGTTACTTCACCGAGTTTACATGGTGTACACGTTGGATTGGTACCACCTTCACTATATGTATTGATTGGGCATTTGATACATGTTTTTGTTTTGCATATACATTTCTCATCATTACTACATTTTATTAGTGTTGACCAGCCATTCCACCAATATTTATTATTACTCCTATAATAAACACATCCAGGTGCAGCACCCGACCAACTCCCTCCGCCTCCAAATCCTCCATTTTTATCAATATTATTCTTCCTATTATATTCAGCTGCTAATTTACATTCTGCTTCTGATGTTATTTTAGATACACCACTACATTGTG
>OZSS01000209.1_pt1 | contig 27280 bp, 17 predicted proteins | sample 1779911 | NCBI WGS metagenome assembly OZSS01 (sample SAMEA2603589, study PRJEB24840) | metagenome | biome: Water; feature: Photic zone; material: Seawater sample | place: Mediterranean Sea | collected 2013-11-12 | depth 10 m
TGTCGAAGAAGTAATGGCGCTCGGCCTGCCCGATCCCGAGTGGGGGCAAAAGTTAGTCGTTTATTATACGGGGCAGGAGCTAGTGGACTGGGAAGAACGACTGAAGGAACAGTTGATGAGTTATAAGCTCCCGAAGGAGATGTTAAGGGTAGATCGTTTACCCCTTGACGAGAAAGGGAAGTTTTTGGGCCCTTCATAAAAGTAGCCCCCTACGCTTGTCATCCCAATCAAGTGCCGCAAATCTTTGACCAATGAATAAAGCTGATATCGTAGATATTCTAGAAGACATTGCGGTCCTTCTTGAACTGAAGGGGGACAACCCCTTTAAGATTCGCGCCTACTCAGGTGGCGCGCGGGTGCTGGAGATGATGGAAGAGGATCTCGGCGATGTGATCGCTGAGGAGCGACTAGACGCTATCAAAGGGATCGGCTCCGCGCTGGTTGATAAGATCAAGACACTTTATGCTACGGGCGAACTGGAATATTATACCAAGCTCCGCGAGTCTATCGCGCCTGGCTTGATTGAAATGCTTGAGATTCCGGGCCTTGGCGGCAAGAAGGTAAAAAGGCTGCATGATGCGATAGGCGTGGAATCAATCGATGCATTACAGGCTGCCTGCGAATCGGGTAAAGTCGAGGCGCTCAAAGGATTTGGTAAAAAATCGGCGGAAAAGATCCTTAGCGGTATAGCCAATCGTGCGGCCTATGCGAAGCGCCACCATTGGTGGAATGCGCGCGCAGTGGCAGAACCGATTCTTGAAGGACTGCGAGGCTTATCACAGGTCGAACGAGCGGAGGCCGCAGGTAGCCTACGCCGATTGAGAGAGACGGTGGGCGACTTAGACTTCATCGTGGCCTCGGCCGATCCGCAACCGGTCATGGACTGGTTTGTCGAGCAGGATGCGGTGCAGGAGGTCACGGCGCATGGGGCTACAAAATCCAGTGTCCGTTTCGAGTCTGGCCTGCAAGCCGACTTGCGGGTGGTGCCGGCCGACCAGTTTGCCTTTGCCCTGCACCATTTTACGGGGTCAAAAGAGCACAATGTGGCACTGCGGCAACGCGCGCTAGCGCGAGGCTATAGCTTGAGCGAATGGGGATTGTCGCAGAAGGGAGAAGAGGGAGATCCGCCAACTGAAATTCCTGACTCAATCACGACGGAGAAGGAACTATTTCAATTTCTTGGGCTTGCAGAAATTCCACCTGAATTACGAGAGGGGCTGGGTGAGATTGATTCAGCTGAGGCACATCAGTTGCCGAATTTAGTTACGCCGTCGGATATTCGCGGGGTGTTTCATAATCATACCACCGCTTCAGATGGTCGCGGCACGATCGAAGAGATGGCGGCGGGTGCGGAGGCGCTGGGTTGGGATTATCTTGGTTTAGCGGACCACTCGAAGGCGAGCTTTCAGGCTAAGGGCCTCGATGATGCGCGCGTGCTAAAGCAGCTTGAATCGATACGTGCTTTCAATGAATCGGGTGAGTCACCTGTGCACATTTTTTCGGGGATTGAGTGCGACATCTTGCCTGATGGCTCACTGGACCTAGAAGATGCGACGCTCAATGCGCTGGATTACGCAGTGATGTCGGTCCACTCTAGTTTTAGCCAGTCGGAAGAGGAGATGACTGCGCGGGTGATTCGCGCGATTGAGCATCCGGCGACTGTTATGCTTGGTCATCCGACTGGGCGTATCCTTCTGCGGCGCGAGCCTTACAAGATCGACCTGCAAAAGGTGATCGATGCAGCGATTGCCAATCGTGTCATCATCGAGATCAATGCCAACCCGCACCGCCTCGACATGGACTGGCGGCTCTGGCGACGAGCCGCGGATCGTGGCTTGATGTGCTCAATTAACCCGGATGCCCACAGTAGGGAGGGCCTAAGTTACTTTGACGCTGGTGTGAATATTGCTCGTAAAGGCTGGTTAGAGAAGGAGCAAGTGCTCAACAGTCGGGATTGTGCAGGAGTGTTGCACTGGTTTAATCATCGGAAGTGACAGTTGATTTAAGGTTCAGACTAGTTACTTTGTAATTATCAAACGAGCCAAATTGATGCCTATAATTAAAATATCCAAGGATTCAGGCGAAATATCCAACGTCTAGATGCGGGGCTTGTTGTATCCTGCATCACAGATGTAGGGCTTCTATTATACAGCCGTTCAGGTCTGAATACTATGGATCTAAATTTAGCGCAATCACTTCAGGAGTTGATGTATTAAAAAAGTTTACCTAATCGCATACCCTCAAATGTTTATCAAGATAACTCATCGTGTATCTCAACTGATTGGCACTTTTGCCACGGTGTTTTTAACAGCGGGACTTAGCCATGGATCAGATGCCGGATTGATAGTTGTTGACCCTGAGGAGTATCCAAGCGCCTTGCGAAATCCGCTAAAAGGCTTTCGTCCTGACATGGGCACAAACGTTTCTAGAAGTCGATTTGCGACCCTAGCTCGTCATTATATTAAGTGGAATGATCTAGAGCAGAAGAAGACGGATGACTTAGTAGCAAATATCCGAGCCTACAGTGATAGGAAATGGGCGAAGCTTCGCGGCACAGGAGTGAAAGTCATTCCTCGAGTCTATTTAGACTGGGACAGAGAAATTGGAAATGAGTACTGGCCTAGCGATCTAGAATCTGGCGACTACAGCAGCCCTGAATTCAAGCGGCGACTTCTTCGCCTGATCGAGGCACTTGGCCAGTGCTGGGATAGTGACCCTAGGGTAGCTTGGGTTCAGATGGGAATCATCGGCTATTGGGGAGAGCACCATAACCCTCATCCAGATTTAGAAATGCAAAAACTATTAGGAACGGCCTTTGAAAAAGCATTTCAGAACAAGCAGGTCCTAGTTCGTCATCCGAATGAGTTCGAGGATTTTGAGTTCGGCGTTTACTGGGACTCTTGGGCGCATAAGGAGCAAACTTTCCGGCTAATGCACGGTGCTGGCATTGATCGGCTGAACGCAACTAAAGGTCGCTGGATGACTCACCCTATGGAAGGCGAAGCAGCCTACAATTGGGGTAATTATAAGGTTCAACCCGGGGATGATCCGAACGACACATTGACTGATCCGGAGCACCGCGCCTTCTTTATCGATACCATCCGTAATTTACATTGTAGCGCGTTAGGGTGGATTGCGAATTACGACCAAGATAAGCCAGCAGTCCAAGCCGGAGCCGAGGAGGTGCAGAAAGCGTTTGGATACCGTTTTGTATTGGAGGAGTTCTCTTTTAGCCCAGTAGTTCGGAACTTGGGTAATCTAAGGATTAAACTGCGGGTCAAAAATACTGGGTCTGCGCCGTTTTATCAAGACTGGCCGCTGCGTGTGAATTTACTAGATCCTTTAAGCCATCGGCTAGTCTGGAGCCAAGAAATAGAGAACGTAGACATTCGCACTTGGTTGCCGGGTGACGATTGGGATGAGGGAGTGGGGCGATACCGCGTCCCAGCTAAAACCTATTCTGTCGATACGACAGTTCCCCTCCCTGGTAATCTCAAGTTGCCGCGAGGTGAGTATGTCGTGGCGCTGTCGATTCCTGATCCCGAATTAGAGGAACTGGGCCTACGTCTCGCGATCCAGAATTACTTTGAAGGGGATTTTCATCCGCTAGGTATCGTCGCCTATGGCGTCAACCCGACTGGTCGATTTACCCTTCTGCCTGAATCATTTGCTGACCCAATGGGAGAGTAATGTCTCTGCGAAGCTTAAATTTTTAAACAGTAGCTAATCGAATGAGAATCGTATCAAATTTTTATAACTTCAGCCGCAGCCTTCTGCCTCGTAAGGGCGGCTTTAGGACAACTGTTGATCAACTGAATGCGATCTTGAGAAGCATCGCGATCTTGCTGCCTGTAATGGGAACTCCTGCACTCCAGGCAAGCCAGAGCAATACTCCCCCTAATGTCTTGTTCATCGCGATTGATGACATGAACGACTGGACCTCCTATTTACAGGGGCACCCACAGGCGCGAACTCCAAACCTAGATCGACTCGCAAAAAACAGTGTCCGCTTTACTCAGGCCTATTGCAATGCCCCAAGTTGTAACCCATCGCGCGCGTCTGTTATGCTTGGTAAACACCCGAACTCTACTGGATTTTACAGTAATAAGATTGGCCAGACATCGATCGACTTACGTAAATATTATCCAGATAAACTAACCATTCCTCAGTTCTTTAAACAGCATGGCTACAGCACATTTAGGACTGGTAAAATATATCATTACTGGGGCGATTGGTCGGACATGAAGGTCAAGCAAAAGGACCTATCTTTTGAGGTACATTCGTGGGGTGGAGGAAAGTCAATCGAGCCATTGACTTACTTATGCGGAATTGATTTTGGCTGGTCCTTCACCAAAAGCGGCAAGCGTTCCTATATGGACTGGGGCGCGATTGATGCCGCGTCTCCGGAATTTGGTGAATATGGTCGAGCTTCTACTATGATCAAAGAAATCAAGCGCGAGCATTCCAAACCGTTCTTTGCTGCGCTCGGGTTTTATCTCCCACATTTACCGTGGTACTATCCTCAGGAAATTTTGGACGACCCAGACTTAGCGCATATTCGGGATGTGGCAGACGTGATGCTGCCCAAGGTGCTGGCGGATCCTCCCGGCAGGGATTTGCTGGACCTCTCAAATGTGGCAGTAAAGATTGCTGGTGGCGGGCTTCGTCCTCGCTCGCTTGAAGGTTCGAGAACTTACAAGAGCTGGCACGATGCTATTACTGGCGAAGATAAATGGAAAGAAGCGGTGCAAGCCTATCTGGCTAGTACCTATTTCGTAGATCAGCAATTAGGAAGAGTTCTGGATGCACTTGAGGAAAGTCCTAATGGGGAACATACGATTATCGTACTCTGGAGCGATCACGGGTGGATGTTGGGAGAGAAGGGAGCCTGGCGCAAGTACCGGCCCTGGGAGGATTCCGTGAGAACAAATTTTATAGTCAAGGCTCCTGGGATCTCCGCAGCTGCTATCGAGCAGCCGGTTGAATTGTTGAGTATTTGGCCAACTTTGGCAGAACTTTCGGGTTTGCCGATTAAGGATGATCTGGACGGTCGTTCGCTCGTGCCGCTGATGAAAAATCCCGACACACAATGGGACTTTCCGGTCATCACCGCGCATTTAGATGAGAGTGGTAACGGCGGCTGGCAGTCTATTAGGACGGCAAGGTATCGATACATCAAATACCTGAAGACTGGAGCTGAAGAGTTGTATGATCATTCGAATGATCCAAATGAATGGGCAAACTTAATCGGTCGTTCACGCTACAGGGCGGTGAGTGAAGAGTTATCTGAATTAGTGCCCGACGCAATGACGGTCTTGGGGAGTTGGGATGCTCCAGACGAAGCGGTTCTCGAACATAATCGACGGGAACTTCACTGAAGAGCCTGCTAGCTTAATTCAAATATGTGTGAAGATTAGAGCGAGGAAGATTTATTTTAAATTCAGTTAAATGAAGCCAGAAAATTGTTAATGTAATAATGAAACAAACAAAGAAAATTAGCCGTCGTGTATTTGTCAGTAAGTCTGCCTCTGCGATCACTGGGATTACTATTTTACCCTCTTATCTCGCGCTCGGCAAGGCCGATGCTCTTGGGAATCTCCCTCCTAGTAAGCGAATCAACCTCGGCTGTTTAGGCGTAGGTGGCCGCGGCAAAAAAGTGATTCCTCAGCTCTGTAGTGATGGCGCGGCGAAGCCAGTCGCTTTTTGCGATGTTGATTTTAATCGCGCCGGTAAGGAGGTAATGGATGCCTTCCCTGGGGCACGCAAGTTCGCGGACTTTCGGGTGATGCTTGATCAAATGGGTGACGACATCGATGCGGTCAGTGTCGTCACGCCGGATCATGTACATTACGTGCAAACTATTGAGGCCATGCGGAGAGGGAAGCATGTCTATGTTGAAAAGCCGCTGACTCATTCCTTTCGGGAAGCTGCGCTGCTAATTCAGGCCGAGAAGAGATATGGCGTGGTCACACAAATGGGAAACCAGGGGCACACCTCGCCCGGCGCCCGACAATTTAAACAGCTACAACTAGCGGGCGCTATAGACGGCATTGTCAAAATCGAAGCATATAAGGACCCTTCGCTCTGGTTCATGGATGCGGCTCAACGCATAAATGAATTTCCTAAAGCAGAATCGATCCCAAGCTCACTTAACTATGACCTCTGGTGCGGCCCCGCTAAAATGATGCCTTACAGCAGGCGCTATCATCCCTTCGACTGGCGCGCATTTTATATTTATGGTAATGGTATGCTCGGCGACTGGGGCGCACACATCATCGATTTCGCCCACAATTACTTAAAGCTTGGACTGCCCTCTAAAGTAGAGGCTTTGCGTATGGATGACTATAACAAAGTAATTTTCCCACTTTCTTCGCAGATTCGTATGCAATTTCCGAAGCGTGGGGCCGGACTGCCAGCCTGTGAAATACTTTGGCGAGATGGTGCGGATGCAATACCCTCATTGGATCAAAAATACTATAATTCTGATGCATCTGGCGAATTGGTGCCGCCGCGCTTGGGACGTGCAGGTTCGATTTTACACCGTAAGGACGGGCAATTTGTAATCCATCGCGGCTCACACGGCAGTGCTTCGAGGCTATATCCCAGGGCTAGCATGATGGATTATAAAAAAGCGCTCAAAGCGCCAAGCGGCGAACTGGATCACATGCAAAGCTTTATTCAGGCATGTATGGGCAAAGGGAAGACTTCGTCGCCGTTTAGTGTCGGGGGGCCACTGACCCAGTTACTCATGTTGGGCGTGATTGCCCAGTATCTGAACGAGGGCTTTAATTTTGATAGAGCTACGGAACGAATTACGAATAACCCAGAGGCTGATGCTTTGTTAGAGGGGCCCAAGCCTCGCAAGGGCTGGGAGCACTACTATACTGGTGTTTAATTTACGACTTAGCCTGATTAATCTAGCTATTATATATGAATTTACTCTTTAAATATCTAAGCATACTCGCACTAGCTTCCACACTTGCTACCAGTTTTTTATTTGCTCAAGAAGATCGGCCGAACGTGTTGTTTATCTCTATCGATGATTTAAACGATTGGGTCGGGGTCTATGGTGGGCACCCGCAGGCTAAGACCCCACACATAGATCGCTTCGCGCAGCAAGCAATGGTTTTTCGTAATGCCAGTTGCCCGGGGCCAGTTTGTGGACCATCCCGCTCTGCGCTGCTTTCAGGATTTATGCCATCAACGACGGGTCTCTACGGTAATAGCAATAACATGCTCGACTCAGCGATCGTACAAAAAAGCGCAACCCTACCAGAATACTTTTCGAAGCATGGTTATGTAACAATTTCCAAAGGAAAGATTTTCCACAAGCATTCCACAGAGAATGGCCAAGACCATGGGCACTGGGCATTTGATATTTGGGAGGTAGCGAAAGGCGGAGGAAAGATCGACCCAGAACGATATTTTTGTAGGGATGAAGGCATCATCAGTGGACGGAAGATTGAAAACCCCAAATTCACAAAGAGTGGTGGATCGCGTTTGGCGTTTGGGCCACTTCTAGGGGAAAAGGAACAAACTAAAGATTATCGCACGGCAAAGTGGTTTGAAACGAAGCTCAAAGAAGACTACGAAAAGCCATTTTTTATGGCGGTAGGGATTTCTAAACCGCACCTCCCATTTTATGCACCCAAGGAGTATTTTGACCTGCACCCCTTGGAATCAGTGATAGTTCCAGAATATCGGATGGATGACCTTGATGATATTTTAAACACTCACGGCGCGGCAGCGTTTAAGCCGCACCTTGATTTTCAATGGTGCCGAGAATATGGAGTCATGCAAGACGTGGTTCAAGCCTACTTGGCCACGGTTTCCTATGCGGACGAATGTGTAGGGGTCGTCCTAGATGCCTTAGCTAATAGCCGATACGCTGATAATACTATTGTAGTCATATGGGGAGATCACGGATGGCACTTCGGCGAGAAATTGAAGTTCCGTAAGGCCTCGCTATGGCGCGAAGCGACTCAGTTACCGCTGATTATTCAAACTCCCAGTATGCAAACTGGGCAGGACTGCCGGCGTAATGTGAACCTCATAGACCTTTACCCGACATTGATTGACCTATGCGGATTACCAGAAAAGGAACTAGACGGAACAACTATCAGGCCTCTACTGGAGAATCCAAATCTCGCTTGGTCTCCGACTGTAAGTACACAGGGTAAAGGCAATCATTCTGTAATATCTGAGCGGTGGCATTATACTTCATATGCCAGGGGCTTTGAGGAATTATACGACTTGGAGAATGATCCGATGCAGTGGACGAATCTAATACACTCTGACCCTGAGAAAGCTGAAGTCGCGATAGCTGAACTAAAGACACACCTACCAGCCTTCGAGGCAGAAGAAATATTAAAGAGTCAAAAAGATGATTCCATCAAAGAGATGGATCATACGATCAAGACCCGCCGCGATTTACGTTCGCTCAAATAGAAGTCCTCGATGCCTTATCTATTAAAAAATATTAGTTACCTTGTGATGGGCTTAGCGGCAGTGTGCACACTTACGGCGAGACCAATGAATGTCGTCTTCATTGCGATTGATGACCTTAATACCGACCTTGGGTGCTACGGACACGAACAAGTGCAGACACCTAATATGGACCGTCTAGCAAAGATGGGTGTCCAATTCAATAATGCGTATTGCCAACAACCGCTTTGTGGGCCGAGTAGGGTAAGTGTTATGTCGGGACTTCGCCCTAACACCACTGACTGTTTTAGTCTGGGCGATAACATTCGCAACAAACGACCCGACACGCTGACCCTCGGCCAGTTTTTCCAAGATAAGGGATATTATGTTGGGCGCGTAGGTAAGATTTATCATTATGGGAACCCTAGTCAGATTGGCACTAATGGTAATGATGATAAGTTAAGCTGGCAGGAGCGCTTTAACCCGCAAGGAATCGACAGCTTGCAAGAGGATGAGATCATTCGCTACCCAGGAGGAAAAAAAGGAAACCCAGATAAGAAAGAGAAATTAGGGATCTCAATGGCTTGGTGGGACCCCGTTAGTGAGGATGAAGAACACACCGACGGCATGGTCGCCTCTCGTGCTATCGAAATGATTGAGCGCAACATGGAAGAACCCTTCTTTGTGGCGGCTGGCTTTTTTAATCCTCATTGTCCTTACGTCGCTCCGAAGAAATATTTCGACCTGTATACGTTAGAGGCTATCACGATGCCGGACCTTGATCAGTCAAAGGAGGATTTGGAAGATGTTCCGCCGATGGCAGTCCTACGCGACTCAGGAAATAATTGGCCATTCTTTTACGGCTCAAATATTGCGGTGGATGAAGTCCGTAAATGTAAACAGGCCTATTTTGCCTGTATTTCATTTGTGGATGCCCAGATTGGACGCATAATGAATGCTCTCGAGGAAAATGATCTGATGGATGATACCTTGATTGTAGTTTGGTCTGATCATGGATACTTCCTCGGAGAAAAAGGGCTTTGGTATAAGCGTAAAAATTTTGAACGTTCGCTTCGAGTCCCGCTGATTATCGCCGGCGGTGGAATTAGTGCGCAGACACAAGCTTGTAGCCAAATTGTCGAATTGGTGGATCTGTATCCAACAATTGTTGATCATGCTGGATATGAAGTGCCGCAGGTATTAGAAGGAGAGAGTCTAGTGCCACTACTTAATGACCCACTGGCCGATTGGGATAAGCCAGCGATTTCACAGGTTATTCATTCGCGAGGTGAAGCATACGGCTTTTCGCTCCGCACGGATCGTTGGCGCTATACAGAGTGGAAAAGAGGCGAAGCAGGTCGCGAGCTATATGACCATGCAAACGACCCCGATGAGGTCACTAATTTAGCAGGCTACCCTGAGCATGCGCCGCTAGTTAAGAGACTAAGCGAGCAATTAAAGCCTTATGTTGATACTATGAGTGAGGTCTCAGCCTTGGCAAATTAGGACGGTAAAAGATGAATGATCTCCCATAGAAAAACTCCTTATGAATAGACTATCCATAAATGCGGTAATAACGTTTGTCTTATCTGTTCGAGCTCTAACTGCCTCGGCTGCCACAAACGAGGCGCTGGCGCAGATGCCGCCAATGGGCTGGAACAGTTTTGACAGCTATGGCGTCTACTTACATGAGCAGGCCGCCTTTGCCAACCTTGAGGCAATGGCAGAAAAGTTACTGCCATATGGTTACGAATACTTCGTTATCGATAATGGATGGTTTGGCGAATATAACCTTCAAGAAGGCACTATTTTCCCAGCAGAAAAACATGCGCATGATATTCGGATTGATGGATACGGATATTTTCTGCCTTCCGAAGTTTATTTTCCTAATGGTCTCAAGCCGATTGTCGAAAGGTGTCATGAGCTAGGACTTAAATTTGGAGTACATTTAATGCGAGGAATCCCTCGAAAGGCGTATGAAATGGATCTTCCCATCAAAGGGACTCGCTATACGGCGCGAGACATTGCAAATACAAACCCTGAGGAGAACTGCAAATGGTGTCATTATTGCTACGCGGTGGATATGAGCAAGCCCGGGGCTCAGCAATGGTATGATGGCTTGATCGAACACATTGCCAGTATGGGAGTGGATATGATCAAATATGATGACATCGTTGCGCACCCAGATGAAGTCGAGGCAGTCGCCAAAGCAATCGCTAGAACTGGCAGGCCGATACTCTTAAGCCTTTCACCAGGCGGCAAGGTCGACCCCGAAGCGATCGACTTTTTCAAGATGGGTAACATGCTGCGCGTGACTCCTGATGTTTGGGACGAACAGAAGTATATCGATTTGTGCTTTGATGCTTGGCGTAAGTGGGAGGGCAAGGAACAGCCTGGGTTTTGGATCGACATGGATATGATACCATTCGGTCAATTACAGCTTATGTCTCCCCCCAGCACAGATGGGGCAAAGACAGTCATGGATAAAGGCGATATCGCTTTAGCGGGCAAAGGAGTGCACCGCAGGTGCCAGCTCAATAGCGACCAGATGGAGACTTTTATCACAATGCGTGCCATGGCTGCATCCCCTCTTATGATGGGCGGAGATTTACCATCCTTGGATACGTTTTCCCTGAACTTAATCACAGATACCGACATGCTCGCGTGTAACCAAAATGGCGTGATGGGATCTCTGATTCATGCCAAGGAGAACATTGAAGTGTGGAAGTCAGAAAAAAGGGGTAGTTCAGAAGCTGCATGGGTCGCGGTTTTTAATCGTAGCGAGGTAGTCAAAACCTTCGCGCTAAGTACAGCTAAACTTGGGTTAAAAGAGAGTCCATCGATTAGCTTACGTAACATCTGGAAAAAGAGTAAGCTCGACTTAAATGGACTAGTTAAAATACCCGCGAATGGGGTTATTTTCATCGCTGTGAATCAATGATAAAAAATACTTTCGAAGCTTTAATTTAAATAATATGATAAAATTAGCATATACTTTGAGCTCCACATTGTTACTTGGACTGCTTGCTAGCGCCAAGCCGCACACAAACATTGTTTATATTTTAGCCGATGACTTGGGTTATGGCGATTTGAGCATATTAGGGCAGTCGCATTTCGAGACGCCTCACATAGATAAGCTCGCACGCAAGGGGATGATTTTCACCGACCACTATTCAGGTAGTACAGTCTGTGCACCCTCCAGGGCCTCACTGCTCACTGGTCTGCATACTGGTCACGCACCAGTTCGCGGGAACTTTGAGTGGCAACCAGAAGGGCAGTATCCGATGCCGGAGAGCACCTATATTATTCCCCAGATGTTAAAGCGTGCGGGATACACCAGTGCTATATTTGGTAAGTGGGGCTTGGGTGCACCAGAGACTCCAAGTGAACCTCTTAACATGGGCTTTGATCGCTTTTATGGCTATAATTGTCAGCGAATCGCACACCATTACTATCCGTATTTCCTCTGGGATGATGACCAGCTCGAGGTTCTTTGGGATAATTTTGGTATGGAGACGGGAACCTATGCGCCCGACTTGATCCATCAAGAAGTGCTTGATTTCATTGAAGCGAATCAAGACCAAGCGTTCTTCTGTTATTATGCAATTATTCAGCCACATGCGGAGATGTTCGCTCAAGAGGAATACATGAATAAGTATCGAGGAAAGTTTCTACCAGAGAGCTCATATGTAGGGACCGACGAAGGCCCTCGCTTTCGCAAAGGCGCCTACGGATCTCAGCCCGAAGCGCATGCCGCCTTTGCCGCGATGGTAAATTGTATTGATGACTATGTGGGCGACATCGTCGCGGTGTTGGAAGCCCTGGGAATTGCTGAAGACACCTTGATCATATTTACGTCCGATAATGGACCTCACTCTGAAGCGGGGCACAATCCCGAATATTTTAACTCTAATGGCCCGTTCAAAGGAAAGAAACGCGACCTTTACGAGGGAGGCATTCGAGTGCCGATGATTGCTACTTGGCCCAGCCAAATTGAGGCGGGTTCAAGAACCAATCACATCTCAGCTTTTTGGGATGTCTTTCCGACGATCGCTGAGATCTCTGGTCAGCCAATCCCCGAAAATATAGACGGCCTCTCATTTTTACCCACTCTACTTGGGGAGGGTGAACAAGCTGTGCACGATTACTTATATTGGGAGTTTCATGAAAAGAAAGGCAGACAGGCATTACGAAAAGGTAACTGGAAAGGTGTGCGTTATAATGTCTCGGTCAGTCCAGATTCGCCAATTGAGCTGTATGATTTATCTGCAGACTTGGGAGAGAATAAAAATCTCGCCGAGCAATATCCAGAAATAGCCGCAGAGCTTTCTTATTTAATGGCAAAAGCGCGGAGCGAACACCCAGATCCAAACTTTAACTTCCCAGATCGACGATACGTTCCGCGTAATACGCTAGGCAGTAAAAAATAAATTCTCTATGTAATGAAGTCGACTGCTTTAGTTCTAATTTTGTTCAGCCTCTACCTGCCTCTGGCGGCGTCTTCTACTCGGCTGCCCAATATTTTATGGATTGTTGCCGAGGATTTGTCGCCCTTTTTTGGCTGCTATGGAGATGCCGTGAATCAGGGACATACGCCGACTGTCGATCGACTTGCCGCTGATGGAGTAATTTTTAAGCGTGCTTACACGGTTTCGCCAGTCTGTTCGTCTAGCCGGTCCGCCCTAATTACTGGGGTAATGCAGACGACGACCGGGACGCACCAGCACCGCTCTAGCCGTTCGCCTGAAGGCGAGATCGTTCCTGCAGATCTACGTATCAAACTTCCTGCGGGGGTGAAGACAATTCCGGAGCTCATGCGTGCCCAGGGTTACTTTACTTTCAATAGCGGGAAGGACGATTACAACTTTCACTATGATCGGCGAGAACTCTATGATGTGGGAACCAAGGCTGACTACGTTGCTGGGATGAATGGCTGGCAGGGGAATCGAGCTGAGCATTGGAAGTCGTATACAGAAGATGTCTGGAGAGCGCGTGTTGATAAGAGTCGTCCCTGGTTCGGTCAGATACAAATCGATGGAGGAAAGGGCGATCGACGTTATCTCCATGAGGCTGATTTTATTACAAAGGATTCTGTGTCATTGCCTCCTTATTTCCCAAACACTCCAGCCCTTCATCAGGCATGGTCCGTTCATTTCGATAATGCCCGCGGATCGGATGCGCGCATTTTTGATATTCTACAGCAACTCGAAGCGGATGGCGAGATGGAGAACACCATCATTTTCTTCTTCTCCGACCATGGGCACAACACCTCGCTCAGGCATAAACAGTTTTGTTACGAAGGTGGGATGCTCGTGCCGCTAATTATCAAGGGGAATCATCCCGCGATCTCACCCGGGCGTGTCGTTAATGACCTAGTGACCCTTTTGGATGTCGGCGCGACCACTCTGGCGCTGGCAGGTGCCGAGCTGCCAAATTATCTGGAGGGTCAAAATTTATTTGGATCTGAATACAAAGCCGCGGAGTATGTGCTTGGGGCACGAGATCGTTGCGACTACACGATCGACCGGATACGTACAGTTCGATCAGATCGATATCGCTATATTCGAAACTATTATTTAGAACGCCCTTTGATGCAGCCGGGCTATCGTGACGACCGCCCTCCGTCGAAGGATATGCGGCGCTTGTTTGAAGCCGGGGAATTGACTGCATATCAAGCAGAACATTGGTTTGGTCTGCGTCCTCGGGAAGAACTTTATGACATGGATGCAGATCTTCATCAGATCAACAACCTAGCCTCTTTATCTGACTTTCAGGCAGAGCTGCTTAGGCATCGGGAAGTTTTGGAAAATTGGATCAATGATTCTGATGACCAAGGGCAATATTCGGAAAGCGATGTGCAGCTCCGTGCGACCTACGAGCTCTGGAAAGATCGCGACATTTTTAGGAACGCTGATGTGAACCCCGAATATTCTAAATTCCGCGAAGCAAGCGTTAACTAAAACTACAAAAATATTATGAACTATAAATCTTATTTCCTAAGCGCACTTGTCCTTACTCAATTTATTTCAGTTGGGGTGCTGCAGGCCGCATTGCCCGACCTATCAAAGATGAACATTTTGTTTCTATGCCCCGAAGATTGGTCTGCAGCAGCCATCGGTGCTTACGGGAACCAGCAAGTGAAAACACCGAACTTAGACGAATTTGCCAAAACAGGAACTTTGTTTACGAAGGCTTATTGTCAAAATCCGGTATGCAACCCTTCGCGTAGCTCATTTAACACGGGATTACGCTCGGATACGACGAGGGTTTTTAGCAACGCCGATAAGTTCCAGGAGGTTATACCCGATTGGGCGACCACAATTGGTGAGACTCTAAAAAGTCATCCTATTAAGACTTATATGATAGGAAAGTTGTTTCACCATAACTGGGATGCCATCGTGCAGTCATCTGCATACGATGGGATGTTAAGAGCTGGGAAACAAGAAGGTTATAAAGGCAGGGTGATTGGATATAGCATTCCCAAGGGCACTCCCCCTAATCCTCCTAAGACATGGACCTATACCTCTGATTTAGAATGGGACGCCAAAATGATTGAGGCGATGAAGGTACGAAAAGAGCTTTGGGCCAATGCGGTTAAAGGCTCCGAGCAATGGGAAGAAGGGCGAAGTGTATTCCAAACTTTATCTGCTGAGTTAATCGGCGATAGCGGAGACATTGAGGAGCGCAATCCTGATGGAGTTAAGGCGCGGGTAGTTGCTAATTTGATTCGCGAGCACGCTGAAAGTGGCGAGCAGTTTTTCATTACTTATGGAAGCAGTCGACCCCACACGCCGTTGATCGCACCTAAGAAGTATTTCGATCTCTACGATCCCAGCACGCTCGAACTGACCGAGGCGCGCAAGGAATTAGATCAAGATATACCGTCGGTCGCCAAGCGTCATGGGCGCAACTGGGATATTTTTAAAATACGTGAAGAAACCCCCGAACAAGCCCAAGCTGCGATCCATGCCTATTACGCCTGTGCGAGTTTTATTGATGACCAAATTGGCCTAATGCTAGAAGCTCTGGAAGAGTCGGGGCAGGCAGACAACACGATAGTCATCCTTACCTCAGACCATGGCTTTCATCTTGGCGAGCACGGCATGTGGAGCAAGATTAGCTTGTTTGAGCAAGCGACGCGAGTGCCCATGATCGTCAGGATTCCGGGCCTCACCGATGGCGCGACCTGTGGAGAAATTGTCGAATTAGTCGATTTATATCCGACCTTGTGTGATATGTTGGGGCTTGAATTACCGCATGAGAAGTTGGAGGGGATCTCCTTTCTTCCCTTGGTCGAAACTACAGACTTAGCTTGGAAAAAAGCAGCATTCACGGTATGTAGGCAGGGCAAGCACCTTGGTAGATCGATTCGAACAAAGTCGCACCGCTATACTGAGTGGATTGATTATGCAGATCGCGATGATGACCATGCAATCGTTCGATTCACTGAACTGTATCACTTAGATCTTGATGAGTTGGAGCAAGTCAACTTGGCGGACCGCATCGAACATGCGCCGAAACGGAGGGAACTAGCTGAATTGCTTAGTGAGGGATGGGAATCTGCACTTCCCCCCGTCAATTAATGGGTGCAATTACTTTTCGCTAGCACTAGTGCTTTTGTTTATTTTATTCGGCGTAATGTCTAAAGACTAAGTGCGCACCTTTTTGCTAATAGTTGTTAGATGGCTAATTTTCCAGTAAAACGATATCAGAGCCGATGGGGGTTCACATTAATCGAATTGCTCACAGTCATTGCGGTGGTTGCAATCTTAGCGGCGATATTATTACCTGCGGTACAAAAAGTACGCACCAATGCGTATCGAGCTGAAAGTGCGAGTAATCTTCGCCAAGTATACGCCGCATGCGCACTGTACTCAAATGATAATAATTTTAGACTTTTGAATTCGTGGGTCGGCGCTAACGAAGAAGAAGGGCGAGCGCAAAGTTCATGGAAGAGACAGCTAGTTGATGGCGGATACCTCGGAAATGCTACGGGGGAAGCAAGGCCGCACCATAGCAAAATTAAGGTTCTCGGGTCTCCGATTCAGCACCGAGAGGCCTCTGAGGTGACAATCGATAGGAATCCGCCCAGATATGGGACTTATGGGATGAACTTTGTCTTAAATGGAGTAGGTAAGAATAAGCCAATGTCCTCCGGGCAACTAACGATGAGTCGTTTGTTGGCACCAGGGCGAACGCTTTATATATCTGAAGGAAATCTTGCCCGAGGTAATCAGTGGTTCGGCGTAAGCGTTTCCCCGTGGAGCCCCCCTAACAATACCGATGGCATCGGAACTTTTGTGTATGCGGATGGCCATATAGGGCAGATGCCGATTGAAGAGTTCCCGGCAGAAAAGGGGCAGGCGTATTCCGATTCATGGTATTTTTGGCAGGGTTATGATAAGTAGGCGCGATTCGGTTTTTTTACGCTTATTCCCCTGAAGAGGACACAAGTAAGCTATACGGGGCGGCTAAGGCCGATGCCTGTTAAATTGAACGACGGACTCATTCTTGGCGCTGTCCAGAGGCACTCTTGGCGCCTCTATATGGCGAAAAATCTATCAATGTCGTCGAATTGTCCAACGATCTATTAGCTTAGTTCTACTATCCTATTCTTTACCCCTGCAGAACATAGACGCAACTCTTCGGTCAGATAATTTTAGAGTTGGGGTTCAGCGACTTATTACCCAGCGTATTATTCATCATGAATACAAACTATTACAAAATTTTTGCCTTTTTATTCCTTTCACTTGGTCACGCTTGGATTGCTCCAGTTTCAGCGGATGAGCTCACCTATCAGGAGTCACAAACAATTGATATCGAGCTTCTCCCGGGCGAGTATTGGTGGGGTGGACTTAGCGTGGATGGCTATCGTATGCCCTACGGAGAAGCGACTGAACTCAGGCGTAATCTCTATGCCAACAATCAGGGGAACCAGGCTAGCCCCATATTGATTTCATCGAAAGGGCGTTATGTTTGGTCAGAGATGCCTTATCGCTACACCTTTGCCGAGGGTGTTTTGAGCATTGATGAGACGATGGATTTAGTTCACGTCGGCGATGGAGCTGATACGCTAGCCGGTGCTTTTAGAGAGGTTTCTGCGAAATATTTTCCATCAAACGGTGAAATCCCGGACCCGCTGTTGTTCACTTCGCCTCAATACAACACATGGATCGAGTTGATCTATAATCAAAACGAGAAGGATATTCGCGCATATGCTGCGGCTATTCTGAGCAATGGCTACCCGGCCGGCGTCATGATGATTGATGACAATTGGCAACAGAGCTATGGAGATTGGGAATTTCGAGCGGATCGTTTCGACGATCCAAAAGGAATGATTCGTTACCTGCATGAAGGGGGGTTTAAAGTCATGATGTGGATTTGTCCCTTTGTTACCTCCGACACCGAGACTTTTAGGCATCTGGCGGCAGAGGGAATGCTTCACCTTGACCCTGCGCGCACTCAGAAAATCCTGTGGGCCAACACTAGGAACAAGGCGGCTTTGATCCGTTGGTGGAACGGGGCAAGTGCCATGTTGGATCTGAGTAATCCGCGTGCTTTCGCATGGATGGAGGGCGAGCTAGATCATCTAGTAGAAGAGTACGGTGTGGATGGATTCAAGTTTGATGCGGGTGACGCTAAATTTTATGAGTCAGGGATCATTTCTTTTGAGGGCGATAGCATACCAAACAAACACACTGAATATTTTGCAAAATTAGGCCTGAAGTATCCTCTGAACGAGTATCGCGCGTCTTGGAAGATGGCAGGACTGCCTCTGGCGCAAAGATTGCGCGACAAGACGCCCGATTGGGGAGACCTGAAGCAGCTTATTCCAGGGATGATTGCACAAGGCTTGATGGGCTATGCCTACACTTGTCCGGATATGATTGGGGGCGGCGAGTATCAGTCGTTCCTTAAGTTGGATAAGATCGATCAAGAGATGGTCGTGCGTTCAACCCAAGTCCATGCGCTGATGCCGATGATGCAGTTTTCCGTTGCGCCTTGGCGTGTCTTAAGCCCTGAGAATAACGAAATCTGCAAGAAGATGGCGCGATTACATGAGAAATTTGGTGAAGAGATCCTCGCGTTGGCGCGTCGCTCGTCGAAAACTGGGGAGCCGATCGTCAAGCCCATGGCCTGGTTCTGGCCAGATGCCGGCTACGAAACCATCCAAGACCAATTTATTCTAGGGAACAATCTACTCGTTGCACCGGTGGTAGAGAACGATGCTCGCACTCGTAAAGTCGTCTTTCCTGAAGGCACCTGGATAGGGGACGACGGATCTGAAGTTGTTGGTCCAGCGACTGTTGAGATCGCTGCGCCATTAGAGCGTTTGCCTTATTTCCGCCTACAAGTAAGTAAATAACAACTTCATTGCCCATCCTTTATCCCTAACAAATTACCCGCTTATGACTACTTGGATCTTTATCTCCTTTCTCACTTTCACTGCCTTTGCTGCCGGGCTAACTTGGCTCATCACTAGGCGAGATGAGCGGTCCAGCTCAGATGGATTTTTCCTTGGTGGCCGTTCGTTGACTTTCCCTATTATTGCGGGGTCCTTACTCTTAACAAACCTGTCCACCGAACAAATGGTGGGCTTAAATGGAGCAGCCTTTAATGACGGATTGAGCGTTATGGCTTGGGAAGTGGTCGCGGTGCTGGCTTTGATCGTGATGACTTTGTTCTTTCTCCCTAAGTTTTTGAAAGGGGGAATCACGACAGTGCCACAGTTTTTGGAGCTACGGTATGACCGCTATACGCAAAGCATGGCAAACTCCATTTTTCTGATTGCCTATGCGTTCTTGCTGCTACCGATTATTCTTTATAGTGGCGCGGTTGGGCTATCCCATATGATGGACTTGCAGGCGCTCACTGGCATCGACGAACCCATATCTCTTTTTGGGAATGTGATTGCACCTGAAACGATCATCCTCTGGTTGACCGTCTTTGTGATTGGCGTCTTAGGGCTTCTTTATTCGCGGTTTGGAGGCTTACGCACACTGGCGGTACTCGATACAATCAATGGTGTTGGGCTTCTCGTTGGGGGCATGACCATCGCGTATTTCGCATTGAACAAAGTAAGCGGGGGCGAGGGTATTATCGAAGGATGGAGTACCTTGCGCGAGGCTGCTCCAGAACGCTTATCGTCGATCGGGAAGAGCGACCAAAGTGTTCCTTTCTCGACCTTATTTACAGGTGTTGCCTTGCTGAATTTATTTTATTGGTGCACCAATCAACAAATTATCCAGAGGACTTTGGGGGCAAGGAATCTCGCTGAGGGACAAAAGGGAGTCTTACTGACGGCAGGTCTTAAATTACTGGGGCCGATCTACCTCGTGGTTCCTGGAATTATCGCCTATCACCTATATAAAGATACTGGTATTGGTGCCGACTTGGCCTATGGGAAGTTAGTCTTTGATGTGCTGCCAGCGCCGCTAACTGGGGTTTTTGCGGCGGTCATGGTGGGCGCGATCCTGAGCTCTTTCAATGCGGGGCTGAATAGCACCTCTGCTTTATTTAGCATCGGCCTTTATAAGCACATCATTAACCCTCAAGGATCGGAACAACAGATGGTTCGCGCGGCGAAAGTATTTGTGGTTTCAATTGCGATCATGGCGATGCTGATTGCGCCCGTTTTGGCCGGGCAGGACAGTATTTTTAAATACCTGCAAAAGATGAACGGGATTTACTTTATCCCAATTTTCGCAGTGGTCGTGGTGGGTCTGCTCAATCGACGAGTGCCAGCGCTTGCTGGTCGAGTTGGCCTGATCACTGGCATTGTGGTGATTGGTCTCGGATATTTTGTTCCTTTTTGCGCTTCAGCATTGAGCACGGCGGGCATTCATGAGTTTCACTTCCTGGGACTGGTATTTGCCCTCATCGTCGGGCTAATGTTGGCGATTGGTGCGGTCAGTCCGCGTAAAGAGCCTTGGCAAATCGTCTATACAAATGAAGTAGACCTTACTCCATGGCGCGGTGCCAAATGGGTTAGCTTGATTCTATTGATACTCGTCGTCGCGATTTACGTATTTTTTGCGAGTTGATGGCTCTCTTTTAAAAACGAACGATCTGCTCAGATAGAAGCATAGAAATGAACATAACGATACTCTTCTTCTTCAGCCTCATTGCTTGTTTCGCAGCAACGGGGCAGTCTTTGTTTAATTACAGTGACCCTGCACCATTCGGAAAGGAGACTAAGTATGCTCGGGAATCGGACAATGCCGCCATTGGAGAATGGTGGGACCTTAAGCTTAAGGGAGGGCTTACAGGCTACGATCAACGGGCATCAAAATGGTTTCAATCTGTCGAGCGAGATCAGGCCTTAGCCTTCGCCCTCTACACGCAAGATCACGGCGTCTTGAAGCTCACCGCGCAATGCTTCCCCCTATTGCCCGATGAACCGAAAGTAGTAAGTTTAGAATTTAAAGTAGAAGATAAGTGGATCTCGATCGATCAGCAGCCCGTACAATACCCTGGCTGGTCGGTGCATTTTCGAGTGGATGACTGGGACGGATCGAAGAACGTTCCCTATCGCTTAAGCTTAGGGAATCTCTCTGAGTTCGAAGGCTTGGTGCGGGCAGATCCAATCAACAAGGATTCGATAGTTGTCGGGTCATTAAATTGTAATTCCCCAGTAGATAAGGAATTCGATACTAGAAAACAAACGGTGGATAACCTCAAATATCACGATCCTGACTTACTGTTTTTTGCTGGTGACCAGAACTACACTCATGATGAAGCTACTTATGGATGGCTGCAATTTGGCGTACAATTTGCGGAGGTAATGAAAGACCGTCCCACGATTTGTATTCTCGACGACCATGATGTTGGCCATCCTAATATTTGGGGAGAAGGTGGCAAAGCGTCTTCAGGCATCAAAGGAGCGTCAGATGGCGGTTATATGTTTCCTGCTTCCTTCGTTCAAATGGTGGAGCGTCAGCAGACTTGGAATTTACCAGACCCGTATGATGCGACTCCCATAGAGCAAGGAATTGGTGTTTACTATACAGACCTAAATGTTGGCGGCGTCAGTTTTGCTATTTTGGAGGACCGTAAATTTAAGTCGGCGCCTTTGGGTAATATACCTGAGATGGGCCCCCGTCCAGACCACATCATTGACCCCTCCTATGATCGTGCGGCCGTGGATTTGCCGGGGCTTAAGCTGCTTGGAGAGCGGCAACTCGATTTTCTCGATGCTTGGGCGCGTGATTGGAACGGCATCTCGATGAAAGCGGCTCTATCACAAACCGCTTTCTGCGGAGCCGTTCATATCCACGGCAATGAAGATGCCTCACGCTTACTCGCGGATCTTGATTGTAACGGCTGGCCACAGACAGCTCGTAATGAGGCTCTAAGAGCGCTGCGCCGTGCGCATGCCTCACACCTGTGCGGGGACCAGCACCTAGCGGTGACTGTTCGGCATGGGATTGATCATTACCGCGATGGACCATATGCCTTCACTGCTCCAGCGATTGTTAATACGATTTATGGTCGCTGGTGGCATCCTGAGGAGGAGGAAGTCGGAGGTGGGTCGCCTGTTGGCGGCCCCAATAAATGGGTAGGAGATTATGAAGATGGATTAGGAAATAAGATTACCATGCTAGCCTATGCGAATCCTGAAGACCGTAAAGTGCGTGAAAAGCGCGGAGATGGGTATGGAATTGCGCGTTTTCATAAGCCCAGCGGAAAAACCACCTTCGAGTGTTGGCCGCGCTTTGTTGATCCTAGCTCTAGAGATTCTGCCCAGTATCCTGGTTGGCCAATTTCTTTTTTTGCCTCTGAAAATGATGGGCGTAAGCCAATGGGGTATTTGCAGGAAGTAGACCTTCCTTATGACAACACTGTCGTTGAGTTGACCAACGAAGTGACTGGAGAATTAGTTTACAGCCATCGTGTGCTCGGTACGTCTTTTGCTGCACCCGTATTCTCTAAAGATAAATACACCTTGAAGATTGGGAAAACCTGCGGCGATGTCGTGATTTTAAATGGAGCAATCGGGAATTAAACCCCATGGAAATTAAAAAGACTTATATCGCTATTTTATTGTGTATTGTAATTGGAGCGAATGTAAGCACCGCGGATAGGCCTAACGTACTGTTCATTGCGATTGTCGATCTCAACGATTGGGTCGGCGTGTTCGACGGCAATCCCCAGGTCAAAACTCCGAATCTGGATAGATTCAATGAGCAGGGCGGCTTAGTGATGTATGATGCCCATGTGCCATCGACTGTTTGCGGCCCCTCGCGCTCCTCTATTCTTACCGGCAAATTCCCGCACAGTACCGGCGTGTATGGAAATAGGACAAATCTTAGGAATGCACCAAAGGCAAAGGATTTACTGACGATACCTCAGTATTTTAGTAAGCACGGCTACCATAGCTTGTCCCAAGGTAAGATTTTCCACGTACACCCTGCAGGGGGAGATCCGCGCGGGGATCAGGGGCAGTGGGCCTTTGATGAATGGTTGCCCGCGAAAGGTTGGGCCGGGCCAATTAGCAAAGAGAGGCCAGTAAATGGATTACCCAATTTACCTGGGGATAAAGGATATCATTCAAAGGGCTTCGATTGGGGGCCAACAGTGGGAAATGATGAGACTAAAATGAAGGACTACGTAGCGGCGCAGTGGGCAGTTGAGCAATTCAGGGATCGTCAGTTCGATAAGCCTTTTTTTATGGCCCTTGGCATCAGTAAGCCTCACCTCACATGGTGGGTCCCTCAAAAATATTTTGATATGTATCCATTGGAAGAGATTATTCTACCAGAAACGATACCCAACGATTTGGGAGATATCTTAGATAAATGGGACAAGCCGGCTAAGCCCCATTCGACATGGCAGCGAGTCGAAACCTATGGAGCACGACACAAAGAGGCAGTCCAAGCTTACCTGGCAAACATCACTTTTGTGGATGACTGCATCGGAGTCCTTTTGGATGGACTTGCGACAAGTCAATATGCGGACAACACGATTGTCATTTTATGGAGCGATCACGGTTGGCACCTCGGAGAAAAGCAAAAATACGGAAAGACTCAGCTCTGGCAGGAATCTTGCCGCGTGCCTTTGATGGTCAAGGTTCCCGGAGTGACGCCTAATAATAAAAAAAGCATGGGGGTGGTGAACTTAATCGACATGTATCCGACCTTACTGGATCTGTGCGGCTTGCCCGAAAATCCTGAAAATGAGGGGCGTAGTTTCGCTGATCTTATCCGTAATCCTGACATGGATTGGAGCGAACCTACGCTGACAGATTATGGCTATGGCGGGCACCGAATTTATGATGGTCGTTACAGCTACATTGTGTTTTCCAGCAAGGGAACTGAGGAGCTCTACGACCATCAGGCCGATCCGATGGAGTGGCATAATCTTGTTAGTAATCCCGAATACGCGGCGGTTAAAGCGCGCTTGAAAAGCTATGTCCCCTCAGAGCGTGAGCCAGAGTCGCCACAAAACTAGCCTTTCGCATAAACACATTGCTATAGATTATGCTTAATCCGACTGATAACACATTTTTCCCTCCAAATATTCCAGGAGAGAGAATGGTTAATTCTCTGACAGATTATAAGCGTAAGAAGTTTGCAGCGATGCCCTGCACGCGAGAGTTAATGATTACTGCGGTTGGCTATCACCCCCATGCCGAGGGGCATTATTGTAAGCGCCCGAGGGGCTCTCGTGGCTTTGTTTTTCTTTACTGCATTGAAGGTTCTGGTTGGGCAAAGTACGATGGACAGGATATAATCGTGACACGTAACCAAGGAGTCTTTCTAAGGCCTTCGCGGGCACATGAATATGGTGCATCAAAAACCCATCCATGGTCCTATTATTATATACATTATGAGGGTGCGTTGGCAGTCGATTACACTCGCATGCTTTTAGATGAGCATGAATGTGGCACTTACTGGATCAAAGAAACGGATGAATACTTAAAGCGCTTCAGTATGATATTAGGAAACTTAGAAAAAGGGTGGACTTATCCAAACATGGTAATGGCTTCGGCTAATCTTCATAAACTGTGGGCATGGATTTATCTTAAAAAACAGCACGATGCTACGGGCGTAGAGCGCGTCTCAACAGAGGCACGTGTGCAGGCGGTGGCGGAGATGGTTGAAGAGAATCCGCAAAATAATGTATCGGTATTGGAAATGGCGAGGGCGGCCAATCTTTCAAATTCTAGATTCCGCGAACTTTTCAAGGCATTGATTGGGATGCCGCCCAAGCAATTTTGCTTACACGTGCAGATTGAGAAGGCGAAGCAACTACTTGCTTCTAGCGAGCTGTGCATCCATGAAATAGCGGAGCGCGTTGGGACCCCGGATTCTCATTATTTCTCTAGAATATTTTCTAGAAAGGTCGGCGTGTCGCCGAGTGAATACCGTGAAAGATGCCTGAGCCCAGAAGAGGGTAAGGGTTCTTAATGGATCCATGTGGGCTCTAAGGGGAGGCATGTCTAGGCTATTTTTTAATTTAGAAGTAGCGGATGAGTGCGTGATTATTTAGGCGAGGATAGGCGATGGAAACTGTTGATCTCAGTAATTTGGATATCTTGGTTTTCCTTGTTTATGTGGCGGTCTTCTGTGCCATCGGCATTTACTTTAGTCGAAAAACTAAACCGCAAGCGGCCGATTACTTTTTAGCGGGTCGTTCGCTTCCTTGGTATGCTGTTGGTAGTTCCTACATAGCAGCGAATATTTCGACAGAACATTTTATTGGGCTGGTGGGCGCCGCCTTTATTTACGGGATGTGTGTGTCGACCAGTGAGTGGAGCTCCGTCATCGCCTATACTTTCCTTATTTGGCTGTACATCCCATTTTTGATGTCTTCGCGCGTCTATACAGCACCAGAATTTCTCGAGAAGCGGTTCAACCGGAAGATGCGTATTTATTTCGCTTTGGTGACCCTAGTCGTGAACATTTTTGGCTTCCTCGGGCCCATACTTTATGGGGGAGGCTTAGTGCTTCATGCGCTGTTTGGCATTAATCTCAATCTTGCCATCCTTCTTGTCGCGATTAGCTCGGGCTTCTGGGCAATTTGCGGTGGCCTCAGGGCGATTGCATCGATTGATGTATTCACGATCATTATTATGGTCATTGGCGGGCTTTCCGTGACATTGATTGGCCTCAGCCACTTGGGTGCAGGTGCTGGAGTTTTCGCAGGGATAGAGCAAATGCTGGCGGCCAATCGGGGTATTCCTGATTTTGCGAGTCAATTCATCGATGAGATGGTGCCTCATATCCTGAAAGGCGACTCGATGGGAGCATCCTACGGCCGATTGTCCGTCATACAGCCCTTAAACCATTATGCAGTTCCTTGGACGCATTGGGTGCTCAGCTTCTTTTACATCGGGCTTTGGTATACTGTGATCAATCAGCACATGATACAAAAAGTATTGGCCGCTAAGGATATCTACCACGCGAGGCTAGGTATGATTCTAGCCTCGATTCTCAAACTCTTACTGCCCCTGATTGTAGTAGTTCCGGGGCTTATATTTTTTGCGATGAATCCACTCATGCCCAATTATCCCTTGGCTAGTAGCGAGGAATTGGAGCTCATTCATGAGCTCGGGCTGAGCCATGAATTGGAGGAAGAAAGTCACCTCTTGGATCCGAACGACACGACTTTGATTATTGAAATGAGAGAAGGGCCTGAAGTTGTTCGAGCGGCACATCAAGCCCGGGCAGGACTCTTGCCGGAGGGTGAAGCGGCCATCGCCTTGCAGAAGATGTCGGAACTTCGTTTTGCCTTTGTCAGTCAATGGTCAAATAAAAGCTACATCTTGTTGATTCTAGATCTGGTTCCGCCTTTTTGGGTGGGCTTGCTCATGGCCGCACTGTTTGGTTCCATACAATCTACAGTTGGTTCGGTGATTAACTCGACTTCAACTGTCTTTACCATGGATATCTATCGGGTGTTTTTTCGTCCGCGTGCGTCAGAACTTGAGGAGGTTCGAGTCGGTCGATCCGTAGGCGGGCTGATCTTGATCCTGTCGATTATTACAGCCATCCTACTTGCCGAAGTGTCGAGGGTGAACTTGTTTGTTTTTGTACAGACCCTATTCGTATTTTTCGCGCCTCCCTTCTCCGCCATTTTTTTGGTAGGGTCACTCTGGAGCAGAGTGAATGGGCATGATGCTATACTAGCCGTGAAGCTTTCAGTTAGTTTTGCTATTTTATTGAAGGTTCTGGAGTTTGGCTTACCCGAAGCCTTACCAAGTGCATTATTGCCATTCGCCAACCAAGGAGCACTGGTCTGGTTGGTTGCAGTGCTGACCATTTCTATATCTGCATGGATGACTCATCCGCCACCCGCAGAGAAAACGGCTAGTGGCCTGATCGTGCGCTTAAATAAGTCCGATTTTTCCGATTTTTCCAAGGGCAATTTTTGGCTGCGAAGTGTGACTTTTTGGTGGCTCATTTGCATGCTAGCCATGTTTCTGCTAATAGCGCTCTTCAGTATCGTCCTCTAGTGAGAATGTGAACATTCTCGGATAATCACAGCGACAAGTGGGAGTTAAAACCAGGTGGGCTTTTAGCTTACTCGGCTGTTAGACATTTAAATCAAAAACAGAAGCAATTTGGTCAGTTCAGCGTAAAAGGAGTACTATAAAAAGTGAACCCAGAAAGGCGAAATATCCATTTACTGGGGGGGGGGTTATTTTTTTACATTATTGTTTTTAAAATATCTTTAAATCCTACCCTACTTTATTTAGGTTAACGACTAAACCCCAAGTAAAATGACTTCAAAAATTATATCCCAATGTGCTATATGCATTTTAGCTACAACAACAGGCCTCCATGCTATAACTTGGAGCGCAGCAGTCGACGGCGATTACAATGACACTGCCAACTGGACCGGCGGAGTCGTG
>OZSS01000210.1_pt1 | contig 27257 bp, 26 predicted proteins | sample 1779911 | NCBI WGS metagenome assembly OZSS01 (sample SAMEA2603589, study PRJEB24840) | metagenome | biome: Water; feature: Photic zone; material: Seawater sample | place: Mediterranean Sea | collected 2013-11-12 | depth 10 m
AGATAGGTTTAGATCCTGGAATAGATCATTTAATGGCCCATAAGCTAGTTGAAGATTTCAAGAGCTCCAAAACTATTGATACAAAAACTGAAATATCTTTTCTATCTTATTGTGAGGCATGATATCTGATTTAAAATACACCTTATCTTAAATCACTGACAGATCTAAAAAAATAAATTTTATAAGTTTAGTTTTAAGATAAATGATCAATAACATCAAATTCTTGCGCTAACCCTTTTATATTTTCAAGCCATTTATCTACAATGACTGGGTCGCTAGTCGCGGCATTCACTCCAAACTCTATCTGTTTATTAGCGATTGCCTCAACTGCAAAATAAACAGGGTTTGAAACTAATCTTGCCATTGCCGTACCTCGATGATCTCCCCAAGCATCCATCTTAAATGTTTTATGCCAAACAACTCTCGAGCCTTTTTCTGCTTTAAGGTCAACACACAGAATAACTCTATCAGGTTCACTCTCGCCATACGCGTTATCTCGCCAAAAAACTTCGGACATCTCTTCAAGCCGTTTTTCCCCTTTTTCTCCACTCAAAGTTTCGATTTCCTTAAAAATATCTGACCAAGCCTCTGCCCACCCGTTTAGTCTCAAAGTGCCTCGAACAAATTGCTTTACTGTCCAGTCAGGATCAAATTTATATTGCTGCATAAACGGAATTGAATCTCTATTTGGATAAACCTCAAATTCTTCAGGTTGAGCTAATGGTGCAGTGTAATGAGTAATAGCATCCCAGGGTCGATTGACATCGAAAATTTTGAAATCCTTCAATGATCTTGATGGAGACTTTAAAGCCTTTAGTACTCCGAGAGGAGACCAACTAAACTTGTACTTAAAGTCATTAGGAATCTTGGGCACACCTCCACAATAAGATAGAAAAGATATTTCAGTTTTTGTATCAATAGTTTTCGAGCTCTTGAAATCTTCAACTAGCTTATGGGCCATTAAATGATCTATTCCAGGATCTAAACCTATCTCGTTCATCAAAACCACATTAGATTGTTGCGCAGAATTATGTAACTCTTTCATTTCAGGTGAAATGTAAGACGAGCTGACAAAGTGTGCTTTTTTGGATATTGCTAATTTAGCAAGAGGAACATGCCACTCACCGGGGAGCATTGATACAACTATATCTCCAGGAGCCAACTTTTCCTCTAAGGTGTTCATATTGAATTCGTGAATTGTTGCTGAAACGCCGGCTAAAGCTTTCGTCGCTTTACTTACTGTTCTATTCCAAACAATTACATTATTACCACCCATGATTAATTTTTTTAATCCGGGGATTGCTGATAACCCTGTTCCACACCAATGGACTACCATTTTATACCTCCAACATTTTTGATTTAAATATTTGTTTTGATCTTTCCCAAACCTCTTTGTTTTTTTTATCAAACCCCAACAAATAAGGGAAAAGTTGTTCTGCAAAGTCAATCGAGCTTTCTTTGGGGAGTAGGGAAGGCAAGTTGTCAATAGCCATTACGTCCAACGGCGGGTCACTGGCAATATTTAAACCCGGCTTGCCCCATGTGGTTGGAGTGCTATAGATGGGTATAGGGTTATAGTCGCTGTCAGGATCACAAGCTATATCACCAATTACACTTAGTTTTCTTTTTGATGCAATATAATCAGGTTGAAAAAACACAGGAGTTTTTGGTGTGGCAACAACGCAATTAAACAAAATTTCGTGATTAAGAATTTCGTGAAAGGGACCGCCAGAAACTGTTTCAGTTAGATCCCATTTTTTAACAATTAAAGACAAATTTTCACAAAAATCACATACACCTGTACCAACCCGACCCAATGAACCAATTACAATGGCAGATGGAAGAGTTTTCACCGAATTGATTTCGTTAGATACGTCGTCTAATAATTTTTTTTGATCATTAAAGGCAGATAAAGGGGCACACTCTTCTTTTTTAAACTGGCTTATCCAAACCTTTAGCGCAACGTAAGCTCCCGCAAATCCTGCCCAATAACCAAAAGCAGCAACTCTTTTTCCTGTCTCTTGTGTTAAATACTCAATATCATATAGAGTTCCACCACCGCTTTTAAATTTTTTCAGCAATTTTTTACCGGATACTTGTCCCTTGAAAGCATGTCCAAACATTATGTGTGAATGTTTCAACGGCGTTTCATTATTTGGCAGTTCCTTAAGCCCAAATATAATTGCATCTTCTGGTGCATTTTCCCAAGAGCCGGCAGAAACAATTTCGCACCCTGCATCTTTATAGTCTTTTATTGAAATTATCCTCGTATTACTTTCTTCAACAGATACTTTTATACCGTGCTCAATCAATTGAGTAGCACCTTGAGGGGTTAGACCAACCCGTTTTTCGTTTTCACGATGTTCTGCTCTTAGCCATAAATGTTTCATTTGATTTCATTATTATCCTTTTTGGACATAATTTCATTCAATATTTCATCAGAATGTTCTCCACAAGATGGTGGAGGGTGCCTGTAGCTTACAGGTGTTTCGCTAAACTTCACGGGGTTGCCAATTAACTCGACAAATCCGTTATCAGAATTTTTATTCTGCATTTGAATTTTCATCTCACGCGCGGATACCTGATTTGAAGCAAAAACTTCCGATAACTTATTTATAGGACCACCCGGGACCTTCATTTTTTCCATTCTATCAACTAGATAGTCTTTCTTATGCTTTTTTAGTTCCTGTTTTAAGATTGGAATCAACTGATGCCTGTTAGAAACGCGCATAATATTTGTAGAATACTGCTGGTTTTCACTCAAATCTGATCTGTTGATAATGTCACAAAATTTCTTGAATTGTTCGTCATTTCCTATGGCTACATTGAGATGACCATCATAGACTTCAAAGACCTGATAAGGAACGATATTAGCATGCTCGTTGCCGACCCGATCTGGATCTTCCTTTGACAAAAGATAATTAGTTCCCATATTCACCAGAGAGGCTATTTGAGCATCTACTAAAGCGATATCAATGTTTTGCCCCATTCCTGATTTCGTTCTGTGATTAAGAGCAGCAAGAATTGCAGTGCACGCATAAAGTCCACATAAAAGATCTGCAACCGCAACTCCAACTTTAACAGGCTCTTCATTGGGGCCTCCCGTTATGCTCATTAAGCCACCATAACCTTGCGCAATCAAATCATATCCCGCTTTGTGGGAATTAGGGCCATTTTGCCCGTATCCTGTAATGGAACAGTAAATAATTTTTGGGAAGTCTTTAGAAAGCGACTGATAATCTAAACCAAACTTCTTTAGGCTTCCGACCTTAAAATTTTCTATAAACACATCGCAGTCTTTCAAAAGTGTCTTTATGATTTTTACATTTTCCTCTTGAGAAATATCTAGGCTGAGCGATCTTTTGTTTCGGTTTGATGCCAAAAAATAGCCACTTTCATTGGAGTCTTGACCTTCTCTATCTTTCATAAATGGAGGTCCCCAATTTCTTGTGTCATCGCCACTCCCCGGTCTTTCTACTTTAATCACGTCTGCCCCATAGTCTCCTAATAATTGGGTACAAGTGGGTCCAGCAAGTATCCTGGACATGTCTAAAACCTTCACGCCTGCCAAAGGTCCTGTATTAGGTAGATTTGAGTCATTTTTTTTGTCCAAGGCTATACTCCTTAAAAGTTTGCGTGTAGAATATAACTAAATGATGATTGGTGAACAAAAACTTTTATCATTTGATGGGAAATTTGGCTATAATTAGTTCAATTTATAAACTCTAAAGGAGTAAAAATGGTGGTGAGAGAAGATTTTAGTACGATAATAAGAAAAATAAGAATATTTAGTGGTGCGATTTTATTTGCCTACGTCATCATGCATTTGCTTAACCATTCTATAAACGTCTTCTCAATAGATTTAGCGGATGCGGTTAGAAGCAGTTACTTTCATCCGGTTTGGCAAAACCCTGTGGGTCTTGTTCTTCTCTATGGGTCTTTTGTTGCCCACATGATTTTAGGGTTTTCATCCATATTGACACGAAAGTCATTCAAGATGAAAGCAAGAGACTGGATACAAATAATCTTTCCCGTTTTAGCTCTTTTGTTTTTACTACAACACATCGCTGTTAGTTTTATAATTACAAAAATATATGGTGGGGAAGAAACCTACTCATTATTTTTTGCCGCGATGAACACGGAGACCTCAAGTGATTTAATAGTAGGCGCTATTCTGTTTTCGTTAATGACTATATTTATTTGGGTTCATGGAGTCATTGGTATAGATTCTTATTTGAAACAGCAAGCTGTCCATCACAATAAGTTTACCTTTTATATGCGATACCCCTCTCTATTTAGATTTATTTACTGGATTGTTCCTGTTGGTGCGGTACTTGGATGGCTTTCAGGGTTAAGAAATATGAGTTTTATTGCCCAAATTCAGTCATTTGAAATGAATATGCCTATTCCAAACTATCTGGGATCTATTATTTTTAAGTTTATTCCACAAGAGGCATTTCCAGTCATCATGCAAGTTGAGCCCCTCGTTATGAAGTACTATCCTTTAGTGGTTCTCTTTGTAATTTTGGTGTGTATTTTTAATGTTGTTAGAGCTCGATTTTTCGGAAGAATTATTGTTTCTTATCCGGGAGGAGAAACCGTTTCAATTCCTAAAGGGACGTCCGTTTTAGAGGCTAGTCGCAAGGGTAAAATTCCTCATCAATCAGTATGCGGCGGGCGTGGTCGATGTACTACGTGTCGTGTGAAGGTTACTGCTAATGACGGAACATTAACTGCCCCAAGTGCACACGAAATTAAAGCGATTGAGCGCGTAGGGCTTGACGATAACGTCAGGCTAGCCTGTCAATTGAGGCCAACAAATAATATTTCAGTACAGCCACTGTTGAACCCAGAAAACACGCTTGAAACTGTAAGAAGTGCACGAGCGCTTACCGGTAAAGAACAAGAAACTGTTGTTCTCTTTGTTGATCTAAGAGATTTTACAAAGTTATCTGAGAAAAAGCTGCCATATGACGTAGTCTATATTCTAAATAAATATTATGCGGTCTGTGGCGAGATAATTGAAAAAAACGGTGGTCGGCTTGATAAATTCATTGGTGATGGCATTATGGCAATCTTTGATGCTAGCTCTGACTCTAATGTAAATTCAAAAAATGCGCTTGTGTCGGCTAATGCTATCTCCAAAAGTATGAAAACTTTGAATTCTGAAATGAAAACTGATTTCTCTGAAGATATGAGGTTTGGCATGGGAATTCATGCTGGCAGTATGATAGTCGGAATGATGGGATACGGCAAAACTGTCACAGAGACCGCGGTAGGGGATAATGTGAACATCGCAGCAAGGTTAGAGGAATTAACAAAGACTTATAAGTGCGAGTTAGTTGTATCAAAATACGTGGCTGACAAGGCAAATATAGATACCAAAAAGATGAAACCGAAAACAGTGGACATTCGTGGCAGAAAAGAGTTGCTTGAAGTTTTCACGTTTGAAAAGGCTGCAGATGTCCCCGTTTAAATCTTAGCTGTAACTATATGATAATGCTACATGAATGACACTTGGTATGATGATACATTAATCAATAGGTTTGAACAGAAAGAGCATCTTACAAACAACCAAAAATGTGCTGTTCTGATAGTAGGGGGAGGTCTTGCTGGCCTCTGTCTATTATATAAACTGAAGAAAAATAATGTTGATGCAGTATTAATTGAAGAAAACCATATTGGTAGTGGAGCGTCAGGGCGTAATGGTGGTTTTTGTCTTTCTGGATGGGCACAAGATTACGATGTATTATTGAAGTACTTATCAGAAGAAGAGGTGCTTACATTGGAACAGATCGCAGCTTCTGGTGTACATTGGATGAAAAAAAAGTGTCTTTCAGAGGGATATGAACACACTAATCTTCAATCTGGTGTTCTAAAATGTTTCCTCACAAAAAATATTGAAAAAGTTAAAAAAGACGTCATTGCTCAAAATAAATTATTTGATCAAAATGAGGAGTTTATTAATAAAGAAAAGCTTAGTAAGTACGTTCGTTCTAATAGATATACTTGTGGGGTCTTAAGGCAGGATTCCTTTCAATTTCATCCTTTAAACTTTATGCATGCGCTTGCCAAGGATTGTAGTAACTTAGGAGCATCTATTTTCGAAAACTCTAAGTTTATTAGTTACCAAATTGATGGTGGAAGGATAAATTCTAGGGTTTTTAATGGTCATGAAATGGTAAAAGTTCAGTCTGAAAAGATTGTATTCGCTACAGGGGGCTATGGTGGAAAAGAGATAAAGGATCTAAAAAACTACTGGTTACCTATAAAAACCTTTATAGGTGTTACTAAGCCAATGGGAAGTGAACTGCAGTCCGTGCTAAAAAAACCATTAGGATTTAGTGATAACCGAAGGGCTGGAAATTACTACCGTGTTTTGCCTGGAAATAGACTTTCATGGGGAAGAGGTATATCAGCAGTTGGAAATTTTAATCCTTCAAGTTTAAAAAAGGCAATTTCAAAAGAAATAAGTTATTTTTTTCCTGAGTTAAGAAATATAGAAATAGATTATGTTTGGTCCGGAAATATGGCCTATGCAAGTCACTATATGCCATATGTTGGCTCTACTAAGATTGAAAATGAACAAAAAAATGTGTTCACGCTAATGGGATTTGGAGGGCATGGAATGAATACAGCGCCAGGGTCTGCTATGGTTCTTGCCGATTTTATCCTTGGAGAAAGTAGGAAGCATGAAATTTTTAATAGATTTAGAAGAAAATGGAATGGTGGCTTAATTGGTCCTTACGTAGCTGAAATGAAATATAAGTATCTTCAGATGCAAGATTATTTCGACGTAGCGTAATTATTAAATAAAAGTTAATCGACAATTAACTTGTTTTATATCTAAAATCGACGTATGCGAAATGCCAAAACATTGGAGTACGGTTTTTCAAATGAGGAATTTGAAATTCGTGTAGAAAGGGCTCAAGAGCTTTTATATGAAAATAAGCTCGACGCATTATTGACGACTATTCCAGCGAACTTAAGGTATTTTGCTGGTATTGACACTCACTTTTGGGAGAGTCCTACCAGGCCATGGTTTTTAGTCATACCACTTTCCAGTGACCCAATTGCTGTAATCCCAGAAATAGGTGAAAAGCTTTTTAGAAAAACTTTTATAAAAGATATTTATACATGGCCATCTCCTAATCTTAAAGGAGATGATGTTACTCCCTTAAAATCTATTTTAGAGACTCTTCCAAATCGTTTCGGATCTATAGGTGCAGAGTTGGGAAAAGAAATGAGTATCAGAATGCCTGCCTTAGATTTTGGTCTCCTGCAGGATAACTTTAATTTTGATATTGTTGATGGGTCTCCTTTGATATGGGCGCTTCGGACGGTTAAGTCTTTTAATGAAATAAAAAAAATAGAAAAAGTAGCGCAAATTGTTAGTGAAGTGTTCGCACAATTACCCACTGTTATATCGACTGACGATAGCGAGCGGGATGTAGCAAATATAGTGAAGATAGAAATTCTCAAGAGGGGCGCTGATAACGTACCTTATTTACCAGTTGTATCAGGAGTAGGGGGTGTTTCGCAAATTATAGGAAACCCAACTAATAAATTGATTTCAACAGGAGACTTTCTCTTCATAGATACAGGTGCTACGTTTGATGGTTATTTTTGTGATTTCGATAGAAACTTTATAGTCGGAACAGCACCTGACGAACTCAAAAGAGCAAATGAAATTCTTTGGCACGCAACAGAGGAAGGTATTAAAAACTTAGTACCTGGGGCAAAAACAAAAGATATATGGAAAAAAATAAACAAAAAAATTGAAGACTTTGGGTTTATGATTCAAGGTGATGGAAGATATGGCCACGGGGTTGGGTTGCAATTGACGGAACCTCCATCAATTTCGTCTTTTGATAATACAATTATTCAGGAAAATATGGTTCTTACTATTGAGCCTTCTTTAGAATATAAGCCTGGAAAACTAATAGTTCATGAAGAAAATATTTTTGTTTCAAAAGATGGCCCAGTTTTGCTAACTAAAAGAGCACCAAAAGAGTTGCCATCAATAAGCTAGTTTTAAGCAGTAGCGTGGTCCTGTTTTTTTATTCGCTTATGGAATTGCCAGAGAATAAAAATATTAACAGATCCCATAGCTGAAGCAAATTGGAACGACCATGTGTAATCACCCTTTATATCAAAAAGTAATCCTCCAAAATACCCTCCTAAGCCCATACCTACCCAACCAAAAAAAGAACCGAGGGCCATTGCTCTACCAGCTAACTTTGCAGATACCATCATTCTCGCACAAACCAAGATTGCTGACATTACACCGGAATATGTAAAGCCAAAAGCTGCAGCAAGTACAAACAAACCAACTTTAAAATCGATGTATGGGAAACCCAGAACTGAGATTGTTTGTCCGATTGACATAAGAATATATGTAGGCAGGGCGCCAATCATATCACCAAGTTTGCCACTAATAATGCGTCCAACTATTCCAAATATCATCAGAACTAGAAAAACGCTCGCGGCAAAATCCTCTGAGAATGAAGCGTCAGTAAGTAGCGGTATTAAATGTACGATAGGTACCGACATACAAATGCAACAAAAAATTACGGCACATGAAATCCAAGTGATCACCTCCTTTTCACTTAGTGGGAAATCCCTTAACTCATCATTTATTGCGATACGCGCTTTTTTACGCCAAGGAGACTCTTTAATCAGGAAAGAGAAAGGAACCATGATCAAAAGATATAGGAAAGACAAATACATATAAGCATCTTGCCATCCATATGCCTGTATTAGATTTGTTGATATTAGAGGAATTATACCTTGACCCGCTGCCCCACCTGCAGCGGTTATCCCTAATGCTAAACCAGGATTCTTTTTAAACCAAAAGCCAACATTTGCATACAGCGGTGAACCTACAACGGCATTTCCAAAAGCCCCAAAACAAAAATATAGTGCATAAAAATGAAGGATACTATTCTGTTTGCCAAGAAAAAATAAGCAGGAGACCATAAAAAAGGTAGCAAAAAAACCAAAAAACCTTGTTCCATACTTATCAGCCATATAGCCCCAAATAATTCCAAAAAAAGCAGAACCTAGAGACGCGACTGTATATCCAAAGGCTGTATTCGCACGTGTCCACCCAAATTCATTTGATAATGGTTTTAAGAAAACGGATATCGAACCCATCGTTCCGAATGATAAAGCTGTCAGAGTAAATACAGAAATAACCATTACCCACCCATATAAGGGATCTCTAACTACGCCGCTATTGTTGCTCAATTTTAATCCTTTAAAAAAAAATTTCTCTGAATTTTGAAAAAAAATACGGGGGACGGACTGTCCAATATTAGAATATGTCAGACTTAAACCTTAAACACTTAATCTTACAGTTACAAACTAAGTTTTTGTCTATTTATCCAAGCCTTGTATTTAGCATGAACAATCTGATCATTCTCTGATATCATTTGCCCAGAAAATTCATTAGCATCATTTGAAGCACACCATAAGGCGAATAATCCTGTTTTTTTTGAGTTAATTAAGTCTTCTTTTCTTACTTTTGAAACTTGATTTATTCCACTAGCTCTAATTTTGCCTTGCATGCCGGTGTCAACCATCCCAGGACTTAGTCCAATTGATGAAATTCCATACTGATTACCTTCAAGATGTGTTTGCTGATTTATCATATGAAGAGCGGCTTTTGTTGAGCAATAGGCTGTCCAGCCCTCTATTGCATTTATCGACGCACCCGATAAGATATTTATTACTTTTCCCTTATTTTTCATTAAGTTGCTCCAACAATATGATATCAATAAGGACGGCGCCAAGTAATTTACCCTAATGGCTTGCTCAAAGTCTTGTAGTTCTATTTTTTCTAGCGAGTTAATAGGTTCAATCACCGCTCCATTATTGATTAAAATATCAACAGTTCCCCAAATCGACAAAGCCATCTCTGTTTGTTGTTTTAAAGAAGAAAGGTTTGATAAATCTATTGGGGTTTCAACGGCTTCAAACCCCTTTGCCATAAGCTCATCTACTGTATCTTTACAGTCGTTTACACTTCTACCAGAAAATATAACTCTGTATCCATTTTTGACTAGCGTCAGCCCTATTGACAAACCAATTCCCGTACGAGCTCCTGTAATTAAGCATATTTTCTTTTTTAGTTTGTCGGACACTTTAAAATTTGGCACTTTAAACTAAAATTTTTCAACCCAAGGACGCAATTCTATTTCCCAAGACCAAGAACTTTTATGTTGTTGATAAAAGTGCAAATAGCTTTTTGCGATTTCGTCAGGATCTAAAAATTTGTATGAGCCGTCTTCTTGTCTCTCTTCACGATGGGTTGCACTTATGCCGCCATCAATAACGAAATGGCCTATGTGTATGTTTTGGGGATGCAGTTCTCTTGCTAACGATTGTGCTAGACCTCTCAATCCAAATTTTCCCATTGCGAACACTGAAGAAAGTGGGAAACCCTTAACTGCCGCTGATGCACTAGTTAAGAAAATATTTCCTTCTCCTTTTTTTAACATTCTTTTTGCAGCTTGTTGCGCAACTAAAAAACCTCCGTAGCACGTTATTTCAATGGCTTTTTTTGTTTCATGAGGGTCCAAGTCTACAATTGATCCCCTTACCCGGGCCGATGGGTTGTAGATTACAATTTCCGGAGTTCCTATTGCCTCGTCAGTTTTTTTAAACAATTCCTCTACCTGAATTGGGTCAGAAGCGTCGCAATTAAAAACATAAGCGTTTGTCTCTTCTTTAAGGGCGGCTAATTTTTCTGTATTTCTAGAAGCTAAACAAATTGTCTTTTTTTTTGAATAAAATAACCGTGCCAATGAAGCGCTTAGGCCTAAACCAACGCCCACAATTAATACCGAACCTTCCATAAAAGCCCCCAAAAGTACTTGTAAGATATTTGATGATACTTTTATATTAGCGCTTAGGTAATCTTTATTTTAGCGAAATAGTATTTTTTTTGTATTCTAGTTGCTGGGAAGTTCTTATCAGTTTTAATATCCGATCAATATACTGGTTCATCTTTTAGTGATCCCATGGTCTAATAGTCGAATATTGAAATGCTTTAAGCACTTTGAAGTGATATCGATTTGAAAGGAAAAATATATGAATAAATACGTAGTAATAGGGCGTCCAAGGGCAGGGTCTTTGATAGCTGAATTCTTATTGTCCGCCGCGAATGTCGAGTACGAATTTAAAAATATTTCTATAGATGAAGCGCAGCTGGAAGATTTTAAGCGAATGAGTCCTTTCTCTAAAATACCAGTATTAGTGTGTCCTGATGGGCAAACCATATTTGAAACAGTAGCAATAGTCATTCACTTAGTAGAGAAATTCCCGCAATTGGCTCCTCAAAGCTCTACTTCTGAACGTAACTCTTTATGGCAATACTTAGCCTTGATACAAACCGCAGTATACGCTGGATATCATAGACAGTTTTACTCACATCGATATGCACCTAAGGATGCGGCGGAGGAGGTTGGAATGCTTGCTGCACAAGACCGAGAGGTTGCCTATTCATACATTAATGCCAACCTTAACCCATATGTTTTAGGAAAAAATAAGTCAGCCGTGGATTATTATCTGTATATGGTGACGAGATGGGACCCCAACATCAACCAGTTACTTAGTAATAAGGGTAATTTAGAATCTTTTGTCGCTCTCATGAAAGAAGATGAGGCAGTTAGGAAAGTGCTACTATCTCACAACTTGTGAATAAAGTTGAGTGATAAGCGCCAACAAAATTATATAAAAAGTAATAAAGGAGGGCATTTATGTCTATTTTTACTGAGGACCTTTTTGCAAAGGGTATTAAACAGAGAGTATCAACGGTTGGGAAAGATTATGTAAAAAAAAATCTCGAGGAAGCGGATGAATTCTCGCGTCCGTTTCAAGAGGCAATGACGGCTTGGTGTTGGGGATTTGGTTGGGGCGACGAAGTAATTGACGCAAAAACTAGATCAATGATGAATCTTTCGATGATTGGTGCTCTTGGAAAAATGACAGAGTGGGAAACACATTTCAGGGGAGCAATAAAAAATGGAGTTTCGAAGAACGAATTGCGAGCAATTATCCACGTGATTGGCATTTATTGTGGTGTTCCACAAGCTGTAGAATGCTTCAGGGTAGCAAGAAAAGTCTTAAAAGAAGAAAATTTATTGTAATAAACGAGTGCTGTAAAATAGCGTGAACGACATAAAAGACATGAAACTTTATTCTGATGCCTACAGAATATTTAAAGATTTGAAAGCGATCGGTTATTCAGAAGACGATAAACTTAATTTAGTTGACCTCAATCAATTTGATCAATTGCATTACCATGGAACGCTCAGTGTTCAAGAGGCTATAGAGACTATTAATATTCAGGAGAATGATAATGTTTTAGAGGTCGGAGCCGGTTGGGGAGGTCCATCGCGATTTATTGCTTATAAGACAAGGGCACATGTTTCTGCATTAGAGTTGCAGAAAGATTATTCAGAGGTTGGGAAGGAGTTAACCCTTAGAACAGGTCTTGAGAGTTTCGTTACACATATAAATCAAGATTTTTTAAATTTTTCTGAAAGGAATAATTGTTTTAATAAAATTGTCTCATGGTTGGCATTATACCATATCCCTGAAAGAAAAAAATACACCCAAAAACTTTTTAATCTGCTCTATCAGAATGGAATGCTTTTTATTGAAGACCTTACTTTTGGGCAAAGTTATAAGAGTTCTTATAAAGCAATGTTGCAAAAAAAACTCTTTGCCAATTCATTAGAAAAATATTCTGACTATTTAGATACCTGTGCTAACGTTGGTTTTGAAATTATTGAGCATAAAGATATGTCATCAGACTGGGAAATGTTTACTAATGAACGTTTGAGGGTGCTTCAAGCAAATAAAGAGTATCAGGAGAAAACTCATGGTACCGAGGGGTACAAGATGATTGAAGATTTTTATACTACCGCTGCGGAGTGTTTCTCTAAAAATATCATTGGCGGTATAAGGTTGATTTGTAAGAAGAATTAGATTCTTGCCTCAAGTAATGAATGGAGACAACTAATGGATTTGAAAAGTTACGCAAAAAAAGAAAAAATAAAGTATTTCATGGTTACATACACTGATCTTTTTGGAGTACAAAGAGCGAAGCTTGTTCCTGCTTCAGCGATATCGGATATGCAAAAAGATGGAGCTGGGTTTGCTGGGTTTGCTAGTTGGCTAGATATGACCCCGGCGTACCCAGATATGCTAGCAGTGCCTGACCCTGAAAGCGTTATAAAGCTTCCTTGGAAAAGGGATGTCGCTTGGCTTGCAAGTAACTGCATGATGGAAGATAAATTAGTCGAACAGGCACCAAGAAATGTCCTCAACAAAGCTATTGCTAGAGCAAAAAAAGGAAATATGAGGGTAAAAACCGGTGTAGAGGCTGAGTTTTTTCTATTATCGCCTGAGGGATCAGCTATTTCAGACCCATTCGATAACGCTGAAAAACCTTGCTATGATCAGCAGGCTCTAATGCGTCGCTATGATGTGATAGCTGAAATTTGTGATTATCTAGGGGAATTGGGCTGGGGTCCGTATCAAAATGATCATGAAGACGCCAATGGACAATTTGAAATGAATTTTGAATTTGATGACGCTTTGAGGACGGCAGACAAACACTCTTTCTTTAAGTTTATGGTTAAATCTGTTGCAGAGAAACATGGGCTTAGGGCTACTTTTATGCCAAAACCCATAGAAGGTTTAACAGGTAATGGGTGTCATGCGCACATATCCGTTTGGGATTTAAACGCAAAAAAAAATGTCTTTGCAAGTAAGAAGTCGGATATCGGTTTGTCAGCGGAAGGTTTAAATTTTCTTGGTGGTATCATTAATCATGCTAAAGCGATGACTGCGATCACAAACCCTACTGTAAATTCTTATAAGCGCATCAACGCTCCCAGAACCTTAAGTGGCGCAAGTTGGGCGCCGAATACTATAACTTGGACAGAAAATAATAGAACTCATATGGTGAGAGTGCCCGATGCGGGAAGGTTTGAACTCAGACTTCCTGATGGGGCTACCAATCCTTATTTGCTACAAGCGGCAATAATTACCGCAGGCTTAAATGGTGTTGATAAAAAATTAAATCCAGGCGAAAGATCAAATACAAATATGTATGAAGATACGAAAGCAATTGCTAAGGCTGAAAAGTTGCCATTAAATCTTCTTGATGCTCTGCGGGCTTTTGACAAAGATAAAAGCTTTAAAGATGGAATAGGGAAAGCTTTTTCTGAGTCATTTATTAAGCTTAAAATGGAGGAATGGCATTCTTACACCGCTCATTTTTCAGAATGGGAAAAAAGAAATACTTTGGATATTTAGATAGCTTTAATATTTTTAGCCGTCTGATAAACCTCTAATTTTTTCGAGGAGCTCCTTATTTATTTTTCTAGGGCTGTTATCTAGTCTATTGCGATGTCGTCTCTCCCCAGGAAGCCGTATTCCTTTTAACTGTTTAATCTCCTTGAAGAATCCTTCGCTATGATTGCTCCAGTCTGATCCGGCTATAAGTTCTGGATTAATAGCTAGGACCAGTTCGCCTCCTTTTGCCGGTCCGCCATCATTATTATCAGTTTTTGCAGCTTCAAAAGAAAAGTTGTCTCCTGTTAAGCCTGCAGAAAAAAGTTCTATCATCATAGATATAGCTGACCCTTTATATCCTCCAAAAGGTAGTAATACTCCCTTTAATATTTCTTTTGGATCATCTGATGGTTTTCCATCAGGCCCAAGACCTGTTCCATGAGGAACTGGATGTCCGTCTCTTGCTGCGATCTGAACATCTCCCATAGCTAGAGTTGATGTAGCCATATCAAAAACCAAAGGGGTTGAATTCTTTCTCGGCCAAGCAAAGGAAATAGGGTTTGTTCCAAAAAATGGTTCTGTTGCCCCAGCTGGTGCAACAGAGGGTTTATAAACTGTACATGCAATACCCGACAATCCTCTTTCAGCCAAGTACTCAGTCTCTGGCCAAAGAGCTGCAAAATGAAAACTATTTATAAGACGCATTACAGCTATCCCATGCTTTAGAGCTGCCTCTGAAAGTACTGGTAAGCTTTTTTCAAGTGAATAGGGAGCATAACCTAAATTTCCGTCAACGGTTATAACGGATGGCAGGCTAGAAGTTATTTTCGGCTCTGCTTTTCCATTTACTTTACCCGATTTCAAGGATGCGACGTAGCCAGGAACTCTAAAGAGACCATGTGACAATGAACCGTCTCTTTCTGCTGATGAGACAGTTGTTGAAATGGCGTTTGCATTTTCTTTATTGCAACCAAATTTTGTTAAGACATTGAAAGCTAAATCATATATCTGCTCAATAGTAAGTGTCTCTGTCTCTATAGTGCTCATTGTAATTATCCTTTCTAGTCAACGGCAGCCAAGGCTTCAATCTCTACTTTTATATCTGCTCGGAATAGTCCTTTTACGTAAATAAATGACATTGAGGGTCTTGGCGATGGTAAAAATTCATCAGCTGCAGACTTAATCTTTACCCAATCGGGTTCATCAGTCATGAAAACGGTGATTTTTGCTATAGCCTCCTTGGTTCCACCTTGGGATTGAACAATCAAGTTAATATTTTGTAAAGCTAATCGATACTGTTCTTCTAGACCTTCTGCGATATTGCCCTCCATATCGTTTCCTATTTGCGCAGATATTGATAATAGTTTTTTACCTGCTGGTATAACGGCCACATTTGAATAGTTGGCAGCAGGTTTAGGTGCATTGGAGGGATTATGGAAAGTAATTGTCATTTTGAGAACTCACATATATGAAATTAATGTGATTATGATATCAGTAATAACCGATTGGATGAAATTAAATTAACCTCAGCACGATGACATTTCTCAGATCTTGACTTTGAAAAGCTAAAAGAACTAAAATTATAATCTGCTCAGTTTTTAAAGGAGTAATTTTATTATGGCTACTTATGAATGTGCTAAATGTGGGATGGCAGTTAATGCTTTTTGTGCTAAGTGTGAAACTGCACTAGAGAATGACTATGTTACTAGTGATGAAGGAAAAAAAGTACAAGTGTCAGTCTGTCCAAATGGCCATGGAAAGATAAAGTCACCTACGTGTTGTGGCACTGATATGGACTGCAAGGGTTAATCTTTAGATGAATGACTTGAGTCCTGAAGAGGAATTGACGCAATTAAAGCGAGAGCTTTCTAAGTTAAAGTTAGAAGCTAATTTACGAAAATCTCTATCAACTCAGCTTGAGGCTCAAAAGAAGATTGCCGATCAGGCCAAGGAAGAAGCGTTAAAAAAATCAGAGGAATTAGAGGGTATCTCTGGAAAATTAGCTAAGTATCTGTCCCCTCAGATCCATGAGCAGATTTTCAGTGGGAAGCAAAGCGCAGAGGTGACCAGTTCCCGAAAAAAACTAACTCTTTTCTTCTCTGACATAGTAGGTTTTACAAGTATTTCAGATGAATTAGAGTCCGAGGAAATCACCAGCTTAATCAACTTCTATTTAAATGAAATGTCAATTATTGCTCTCAAATATGGTGGCACTATCGACAAGTATATAGGTGACTCAATCATGATTTTCTTTGGAGACCCAACAACAAAGGGGCCAGAAGAAGACGCTAAACTTTGTGTTGAAATGGCAGTAGAAATGCTTGAAAAAATGGATGAGCTAAAAGGTACTTGGGGCAAAAATTTCTCATTAAGAAATGATCTTGAGATACGAATTGGTATTAATACAGGGTATTGCACGGTTGGTAACTTTGGAAGTAATGAAAGACTTGATTACACGGCTGTTGGTGGAACTGTCAATCTTGCCTCTAGGCTTGAAAGCGTTGCAAACTCAGGATCAATTTGTATATCAGAAGAGACATATCTTTTAGTAAATTCTTTTTTTAAATTTCATGATCCTAAAGAAATTGATGTGAAAGGATATTTAAGAAAAATAAAGTATTATGAATTAAATAGAGACGCCAAAGTTGATGCTAACCAAATCATTAATTTAAGTGGCAGCAATTTCAATATTTCCATAGATAAAGAGAAACTTACTCAGCAGGAATATGCTCAAATAAAGAATGCAATTGATAGGTTGCAAAGTCAAAAAACATAACGAACCTCTGAATTATCACTTTTAAATTGCTGTATAAATACATGAAAAATAATACTTTTGTTACACATCTTGAGTGCTCTATGTCTGGGAAGAGGTATGAAAAAGATTTTATTCATGGCTTATCAGACGAAGGAAAACCCTTATTAGTCCGATATGATTTAGAGAAAATCAAAGACCTAATTTCAAAGGAATACCTTAAAAAGTCTGATCAAAACGGTTTTTGGCGTTATTCATTTCTGTTACCAGTTCAGACACCAAATATAATATCTCTGGGAGAGGTCGTAACTCCACTAATCTCACTTGAGAACGTTGCTAAAAAATTAAAACAAAAGAGTGATTTGTTAGTTAAGGATGAAGGCTTGCTGCCTACTTCTTCCTTTAAAGCACGTGGGTTAGGAGTGGCAGTATCAATGGCAAAACAATTTGGTATTGATCATTTGGCAATTCCAACTAATGGTAATGCCGGTGCTGCGATGGCTGCCTATGCGGCAAAAGCAGGAATAAAATGTACCGTTTTTTGTCCTGATGACACACCTGAGATAAATATTAGAGAGATTAGTCGACTTGGAGCCGAAATCTTCAAGGTAAATGGCCTCATTAATGATTGTGGAAAGATAGTATTCGAAGGGAAAGATAAAGTAGGGTGGTTCGATGTTTCAACTTTGAAGGAGCCCTATCGGATTGAAGGTAAGAAGACAATGGGTTTAGAGTTAGCGGAACAACTTAATTGGGAGTTGCCGGATGTTATTTTTTATCCAACGGGTGGTGGAACTGGTTTAATTGGCATGTGGAAGGCATTTTCTGAACTTCAGAAACTAGGATGGATTGGTGAAAAACTACCTCGTATGGTAGCAGTACAAGCCGAAGGGTGCGCTCCAATTGTTAATGCATGGAGAGAAGGTGAAGAGACGGCTGATTTGTGGGAAAACGCGAATACCATTGCTGCTGGAATTAGGGTTCCCGTTGCGGTAGGAGACTTTTTAATAATCAGAGCTGTTAACGAGAGTGACGGTTTTGCGATTACCGTAAGTGATGATGAAATTATTAAAGCAAGAGATTTCGTCTCAAAAACTGAAGGAACTTTATTATGTCCTGAAGGTGCTGCTACCTTAGCAGCATTCAAAAAATCTTTAAGTGAAGGGCTTATTTCTAGTAATGACCGCGCTGTGCTATTCAATTGTGCATCTGGCTTAAAATATCCTCTGCCTGACGCAAAAAGTACTTTAAATAAAAATCAGCCCATAAATTATTCTATATTCTAAACTTGTTTTGAGGAGTGAACGAGGATTTATTTCCTTCTCTCGGGTTGGGAACAAAGATCTTTCGTTCAGGATGCATTCCTGCTCCAAAGACCGCGGACACGGCGGAATACCTCATTTTATGTAATAAACGCGTATCTGCATTTCCAACAGCAGGATGAGTGCCATCATTATCATCAACTTTTTTCTGCCAGTTTTTCTTTCTTTCCTCATAGGTGATTTTGTTTTCAAGCTCCAAGCAATTAATCTCATTCTTATTTAAATCGACAATTATTTGATCACCTTCCTCAATTAGTGCGATTGGTCCTCCTACTGCTGCTTCGGGTCCGACATGACCAATTACTAAACCTACTGAACCACCTGAGAAGCGACCATCTGTCATTAATGCAACAACGATATTTTTTTCTCTGCAAAGTGTTGTTATTCGTGAAGTTGAGTCAAGCATTTCAGGCATTCCTGGACCCCCAACTGGACCCTCATATCTAACTACTATCATATCAAAGTTTTCGAAGACCTCTGGTCTTTTGTCCAAAGTATCCAGTAAAGATTGCTCTCCATCGAAAATTTTAGCCTGACCTTTAAATATGTTGTTTTCAAGGCCTCCCTCTACTCCGGCAAGTTTTAAAATTGAGCTATACTCAGGAGATAGGTTCCCACCTAATACACGTAGACCACCAGTGGGTTTATAGGGAGATTGAACAGGATATATCACCTCATTATCGGGATTAGGTGGTGATAATCTTTTAATTTGCTCAGAAAGAGTTTCACCAGTACAGGTCAAAGTTTCTCCGTTTAACAAACCTGCCTCGAGAAGATTCTTAACAATAACTTGCACACCTCCTTTTGCATCGATATCCACCATTGAATATTTGCCAAAAGGTCTGGCGTCTACAATGACCGGCACTACATTTTTTGATAAATGGTTGAATTCTTCCGAACTCATAATGTCTTGTGAAAAACCTTTATAGCCTGCAGCTCTAGCGATCTCTGGTGCATGAAGCATTACATTTGTTGATCCTCCAACTGCCATTGCAACTATTATGGCGTTCCTGATAGATTCTCTTGTTACTATGTCTCTTGGAGTAATATTTTTCTCAATCATTTTTTCAAGAAAATCAACAAGCTGTTGAGGAAATTCATCTAGTCTTCTTTTGTCTTGCGATGCTGGGGAAACCATATGCAAGGGTTGCATGCCAACAACTCCAATGAATGTTTGCATTGTATTATAGGTAAACATACCGCCACAGCTTCCAAACCCTGGACATGCCTCTAATGCGATACGTTTTTTAAACTCTTCGTCGGGGTTGCCGGCAATTTGGTAACTCGAAATAATGTCGATAGGCTCGCCAGTTTCTGAGTCTCTGCCGGGTCGTATAGAGCCATCCGACATAATAATAGCTGGCCTGTTATGTTCTAATACAGCAGCTAAAGTTCCAACTGGTGGTTTATCACAAGCCACTACAGCAATAACTCCTTCCAGTCCCGAGGCACTCAAATGTTCACACATTGAGTCATTTGTTACCTCTCGTCCAATTAAGGAGTATCTCATTTCTTTAGTTCCGTTCCGTATTCCATCTGAGGTAGCTATCGTGAACTCAGGTTGGACCAACCTCATTGATAATTGATCGGGATCCTTTCCTATCCTATTCTTTAAAATGTGATGGATTTTTTCAACTTTGCTTGAAACACCGATGTAGCATTGTGAGTCTCCTTTGTTGCCAACAACGCCAACAGAAGGTTCATGTATTAAATCAACATCTGTTCCCAGCTCTCTCGCAATCCCAAAAGTTTGGGAATTTCTACCTGGATTTTTATCGATTAAAACAGTTTTTGAGTTTCTCATATTTAACGCCTACCTATTTTTATCAGTATCGTGAATTTATTATAATTTTTTCTGTAAAACAAGATAACAGAAATTAGTTTTTAGAGGAATTTGCTATCAATTCTAGAGTAATACACCGCTATTCGATCATATGCAGCAAATGCCTTAAAGTTAGGTTTTTGAAAACAAGCAAACACATGCTTTGCTATTTTTAATATTTAGATCTTCGTTGTCTCTATTATAAACATAGACTTCACTTAATTCAAATGACTCAATAACGTTAGATTTTATAAGTGTCTCAAACTCTTTTTCAAAGCCTTTTGAATGGTAGTGATCAAGGTTAATCCCAATTACAAATTTAGTGCCAGTCTCAAAATGAGAAACTAAGCGAGTTAGAGCATCAGAACCTAGGTGTCCGTGTGTAAAGGTGCCAGCGCTTACAACAGTAGAATAATTTTTCAATAAGTGATCAAGGGGATCTTCAAGGTTAAGTTCGATTAAATTACGATAAATATTTTTTTCTCTTGAAATTTGGATCATATCTTTTGAGATATCAACGCCATCTATTATGGCGTTGGGTGCTTTTTTTTTAATTTCACTTGCTACCAATCCAGTGCCGCACCCGATATCACACATGGGGCCATCTATTTTAATATTTTCAACTAAAAGGTTTGCCACAACTGATGGATAAGTATAACCAAGATCTTTTACAAAAACGCTGTCATAAAATGGAGCAAAGCCTTCATAGTATTTCCTATTGTCATCAGGAGTTGATAGGTTGTAAGCTCCCTTTAAGAGATTTAACGCATTTATTTCTTTCTTACTCATGCTTCTATGAATATTCCATAGATCTTTTTTGCAAGAAAGAAAAATATATGAAAATTTAAGTTTTTTCGCTTTTAAGGTTATGTAACTTGAAAAAAATTGATAGAGCAGCCTACGTGGTCACAAGGTTGAATGAAATATACCCCGAGACGCCAATACCACTGAATCATAATAATAAATTTGAGCTCCTGATTGCTGTGTTACTTAGTGCACAATGTACTGATGAAAGGGTCAATCAAGTCACTCCGCATCTTTTCGCACTTGCTAACAATCCATTAGATATGAGCACCCTAGAGACAGATAAAATCTATGAAATTATAAGGCCCTGCGGTCTTGCTCCACAAAAATCTTCAAATATTTCGAAATTATCTATCATTATTTGTGAAAAACATAAAGGCCAGGTCCCCTCTAACTTTGAAGATCTTGAACAACTTCCTGGCGTTGGACATAAAACTGCAAGCGTAGTTATGTCTCAGGGGTTTGGATACCCAGCGTTTCCAGTTGACACGCATATTCATAGACTTGCGCAACGTTGGGGTTTAACAAGTGGAAAAAACGTAACGCAAACTGAGAAAGATTTAAAAAGACTATTCCCTAAAGAAAAATGGAATAAATTGCACCTTCAGATAATTTTTTACGGTAGATCTCATTGTTCTGCAAGGGGTTGTGATGGAACGAAATGTGAGATTTGCAGAACATGCTTTCCCAAGAGAAAAAAACCTTTTAAAGCGAAAAAACCATAGTGCTGGAATAAGATTCATAGACATAATATTTGACATAGATGGAACCATTTTAGATATCTCGCATAGAGTAAAATTTGCGTTGCAGAACCCCAAAGACTGGAAAAGTTTTTATAGTAATATGGATGCAGATCAACCAATTGAGGAAATTTGTACTTTGCTTAAATCTTTAATTAAAGATGACACCAATCAAATCCTTTTTTGCACGGGTAGGGTTGAAGATTACCGGAAAAAGACCATCGAACAGATAAATAAAATATTAAAAGGTTGTAAATATTTTGATATAGACAGTTTCTTATACATGCGACCAAAAGGTGATCTTAGAAAAGACTTTATGGTAAAGAGAGATCTCTATAATAAAATGATTAATGATGGGTTTGATCCAGTCTTAGTATTTGAAGATAAAGCTACAGTAGTTGAAATGTGGCAGGAGTTAGGTTTAAAATGCCTAAAGGTTACAGGAGCTTGATAGTTTAAAATGAAAATGAAGCGCACTATTATTAGGCCAAAGGGGGTACCAAGTTCTGTATCCGAGCAGGTTGTAACTCCTATCATGCCATCGGTTGTTTATGCGTCTAAATCACCCGATGCACTCGATGAGCAATATGAAGGCAAGCAAAAAGGTTATACGTACGCAAGAGAAGGTCATCCTAATGCTGAGATCTTATCAAGCTTAATTGATAAACTTGAAGGGAGCTCAACCGGTCTGGTTGTAAGCTCAGGAATGGCCGCCATTTCGTCGCTTATTATGGGGACCTTGTCTTTGGGAGACCATGTTTTAGGAGGGAGTCAATTATACGGTCGTACGTTGAGACTGATGCGTGAGGACTTGCCTAGATTTGGAATACAAACGTCGTTCGCTGATCCCACAAATATTGATTCAGTTAAATCTGAGATAAGAAAAAACACAAAAATGATCTTAATTGAGTGTGTGTCTAATCCAACGCTTAGGGTTGCAGATATAGAAGGCATTGCAAATTTATGCAAAGAAAACAGTATTTTATTGGCTGTTGATAACACTTTTACAACTCCTGCATGCATAAAGCCTTTCGAATATGGCGCAGACTTTGTTATTCATTCAATTACTAAGCTGTTATCTGGTCACTCTGATACCACACTAGGGTATGTCTCATCTAAAGATCAAAACAAGATGGAGGCGATTTACAATTTTTCTGTTTCGATTGGCGCTACTCCAAGTCCCTTTGATTGTTGGTTGGCTGAAAGAGGTCTTGCTACATTTGAATTGCGATTTGAAAAAGCTCAAAAAAACGCAAAAGTTCTTGCAGAAGCCCTAAAGAAAAATAGCAAGGTTAAAAAAGTACTTTACCCTAATCTGCCAGAGCATCCTGATATATCTCTTGCTAAACGGCTCTTTAGAGGAAATGGCTGTAACATGGTAAGCTTTGAAATCGGTGATCATAGGTCAGATGCTAATAAATTTATTGAAAATATCGATGGCGTAGCGTTCGCTCCAACGTTAGGAGATATTGGAACGACCATTTCGCATCCAGGGAGCAGTTCGCATAGATATCTTAATCCTGATGCGCGTAAAGCGCTTGGTATTACTGAAGGTTTCTTCAGAGTGTCTGTTGGTCTTGAAGACCCAGATGAATTAGTAGGGTCTTTTGAAAGAGCATTAGAGACCATATAGCTTATAATACAAAAAAATAGCTAGATTATTCTGTCAATAAAACGATTTAGTCTTTTACAAGACAGCTCAATCTTCTCATCAGGTACCGTTAGACTTATGCGTACTAAATCACGGGCATTTTTCCCAAATGAACTGCCTGGCATAATGGCCAACTTCTCTTCCTCAAGTAGTTTTTCAGCAAAAACATCGCAACTTAATCCTGTTTTGGATATGTCCGCAAGAAGGAACATGCCTGACTGCGGCATTATTGGTTCCACTTTATTATTTTTTTTAAGCACATCATAAATTTTCACTGCTCTTTTGTAGTAAGAATCTCTCATTTTTTTTGCAGTGTGAAAATCATTTTCAAGCGCGTATGCTGTCATGTCCGCAATAAAGGGTTGGTTGCCGAATAGCATTGTTTCGGATAATGGTAAAACTGCATCACAAAAGTTTTTTGGACCCACCATCCATCCACTCCTAAACCCAGGTGCAGCGTGTGATTTCGATATGCTTGAAACGACAACAGTACGGTCCAATGCGTCCCGCACATTTAATGGTGAGTAAAACTCTGTGGGACTATCAAAATCATAAATAAGGGATGCGTAAACTTCGTCTGATAGTATCCACAAATCTTTTTGAAGACAAACATCTACAATTCCCTCAATATCTCTTTTAGTCAATAATGCTCCAGATGGATTATGTGGATTATTCAAAAGAAGGACCTTACTTTTACCTGTTACAGAACTCGCTAGATCACTCGGGTTCATTCTAAAATTGTTATCTTTTTTTAGCTCTATACTTTTGATTGTTCCGCCCGCTGCAGCTATTACTCCTTCATATGTAGCATATAGCGGATCTCCTAAAAGGACTTCATCTCCTTCATTTATTAGGCCCATAATTGAAGCAAAAAGAGAGGTTTGAGTCCCAGGAAAGCATAATACATTATCCTCGGTAATACGGATCCCACACTCATTATTATACTTATTTACCAAGCTAGACACTAAGTTTTGTTCTCCTCTACCGTTGGAGTAACCTGTTCTCCCGTTTTTTATGGATTCGATTGCAATATTTGCGAGGTCACTTGAAACGGCGATATCCGGTTGACCTATAGTTAACAAAATTACATTAGGATCAATTTCAGCCATTTTTTTTGCTCTCAAATGGGGTAACCATTTTTCAGAACCTAACTTTGCCACTCTCTTTGTTATTGAAGCAAATTGCACGATATTTACATTCCTTTCTAGAGAAAAATACGCTAAGTACTAAAAGACATGATCTTAATATGCAAGTTTTTGTCATTTATTTTATCTCTTATAAGATTTTTATCGAGTTCTAAAAATTATGCCTATGCGCTGATTTTGTTAGTATTTTCCTCCAATGGCTTTAATTCTTTTGCTCAAGAAACAGTTACACCTCGGATAGTAAAAAAAATTGCTCATGATAGTAAGGCTTTCACTCAGGGTTTTATTGTCGATAAAGGGGTATTTTATGAAAGTACAGGTTTATATGGGAATTCAAGTCTGCGGAAATATAATGCGCATTCTGGGAAATTGATAAGAAAAATATCATTAGAGGATAAGTTTTTTGCTGAGGGCTTAACTTTATTAAATGATAAGCTCTATCAGTTAACCTGGAAATCAGGAATGATGTTCGTTTACGATAAAACGACTTTTGAAATTGAAGAAATTTTACGATACAGCGGGGAAGGGTGGGGACTAACTAATAATGATAAATACTTAGTAATGAGTAATGGAAGTAACATTTTAAAATTTCGTGATCCAAAAACTCTTCGCATCGTTAGATCAATAGCCGTAACACATAATGGATTGCCGGTGAAAAATCTTAATGAGCTAGAGTTTGTTGGAAATGAGATTTGGGCAAATATATGGAAATCTGACTTAGTAGCATGCATTAATAGTGAGACCGGAAAATTAGTCAGATTGATTGATTTCACATCGATCAGTGAAAAGATTGGTGATGAAGATGTGTTAAACGGGATAGCCTATGATAAAGAACAAGATAAAATCTATGTAACTGGAAAGTTTTGGAATTCTATATATGAAGTGTCATTCAACGGACTGTGACACCGTAAGATATTATTTAAATCGATCTGGAGAGACCCTTTTTTGCAATTGTCCAAAACTTGATCTTTCTCCTAAAATAATCTCACTAGCCATTTTACTCGCTGCTGCCGATGTTTGAAAACCATACCCTCCCTGACCTGCGAGCCAAAAGAAACTGGGGATATTGCTATCAAATCCAATTACAAGGGTACGATCGGGTGCAAAAGTTCGTAGGCCCGCCCAACTGGATGTAATTCTTTTAACTGAAAAATTCACAACTTCCTCAAAACTAAAAATGCCTTTTGCTAAGTCCTCGTCATTTGCGTATGCGTCATGGGGAAAAGACTTGGTTTCTTCTGATGGGGAGACAATCATTTCTCCTGCATCAGGTTTTGCGTAAAAAGACTCATTTAACCCAAAAGCCATCGGCCAACTTTTATGACTACCGCTATCATCAGGAGCAGGCACTCTAGCCATAGACCTTTTAAGTGGTAAAAAACCCAAAGGTTTAATGCCGCATTTTAAAGCTAACTCATCTACCCAGGCTCCTGCTGCATTTACAATAACATCACAAATAAAAGTTTTACTATCCGTTTTAATTTGCCACTTCCCATCTTTAAAATCAGCAGCAATTACTCTGCAATTGGTGTGAATCTCCGAGCCGTTAGCTTTTATATCTTTGGTGAAATGTTGCAATAATTTATCTGTGTCAATATCGTAGATGTCTTCTTTGTATCCAGCATATTTTACTGATTTATTATTAATTATTTCAATTAGGTTGCGCGCATCGCTGACAGATATTTCATGATGCGCAAAACTTGTACATTGCTCTTTGAACAAATGTTTTTCATTTTTTTTTCCTAAAATTACGCTGCCCCTAGGAGATAAAACATCTACACCATCCTTGGAAAGAAAGCTTTTACTTGCACTATTGAATTCTCGAATAACATCGTTACCGTAGTCTTCGATAAATGCAGCCGCTGATCTACTTGATGAGTGGTGACCAAGATTTTCTTCTGCCTCTAGCAAAATTACGTTTGCTGATTTACTCAGCCTGCCTGCTACTGAGAGACCAGCAATTCCGCCTCCAACTACTAATATATCTACCATCTTAAGCTCAATCATTGGCCTATAAATATCATTATACCAAAAGCAATACTACCTATTATAACTAACCAAATTAAGCTAGATCCCAACATGAAAAGTTTCAAGATTTTTAAAATGGGTCTGAATCCAAATAGAAGTAAGAAGCCAATTATTCCAAGAAAAAAAAGTTCCAATTATTGACCTCGGTCAAAAACATTTTTATTTTAAGTATTCAAGATAAATTAACAAAGTTACAGAATAATGCGACTCATAAACAAAAAAGCTTTCGTAACTGCCGCGGGTCAAGGAATTGGTAGAGCTATTACAGATAAATTCGTTAATTTTGGCTCCAAGGTCCTAGCTGTTGACATAAACGACGCTTTGTTAACAAAATTAAATGTTTCCAAGTCTCTTTGTTTAGATGTCAGAGATGCTAAATCTATCAACAAAGCGATAAAAGATTTTGAGCCTGATATACTGATAAATTGTGCAGGTATAGTTCACTCCGGAACAATACTTGTGTCTAAAGAAGAGGAATTTGATCAGGCAATTGATTTAAATATTAAGTCCATGTACAGCACTATAAAAGCTGTTATCCCTATTATGCAGGAAAAGGGTAGTGGCAGTATAATTAATATTGGTTCCGTGGTTTCATCTGTAATTGGTGCGCCCAATCGTTGTATTTATGGTTTGTCAAAGGCTGCGGTGATCGGTTTAACCAAGTCTGTAGCGGTAGATTTTGT
>OZSS01000211.1_pt1 | contig 27249 bp, 27 predicted proteins | sample 1779911 | NCBI WGS metagenome assembly OZSS01 (sample SAMEA2603589, study PRJEB24840) | metagenome | biome: Water; feature: Photic zone; material: Seawater sample | place: Mediterranean Sea | collected 2013-11-12 | depth 10 m
AAGCATTTCACAAGCAATAATCTTCCAGACAATGGGGTTTTTTATATATGATAGACTTGGTTTTAATGCTCAAGATTCCGCAGTTTATGTGAGCATTTGTTTTGGTGTTTGGTCAGTTTCAGTGGTTGTAACACAAAGCATGATTAACCCGTTATTTCAATCCCTAAAAACAATGATGATACTAGGACCGATATTGAGTGGAGTTTCGTTTATAGCAGTGATTTTTTCAGATGATCTTTTTGCTCTAATTGGCACACTTATTCTCAATGGCGTAGGCTTAGGAATAACTAGACCAAGCTACAACTCTGCGTTATCTTTGAGCCATTCAAAAGAATATCAAAGCTCAGCTGCTGGTTTGCTTGGAAGCACTTTGCCAATTGGCCATATGATTGCACCATTGTTTGTTTCGCTTTATTTAATTAACTTTGCTTATGTTTATCTTTTTTCAGCAGTAATTTGCTTAATCACAATTGGATTTACGTTAATGCACCCGTATATACTTAAAACTGATGCGTACAAATAAAAAAGCAGTTTTAATGATGAGCCTCGGCACACCCGATAGTCCAGGGTGGATTGATGTCGCAAGTTATCTTAGCCAATTCCTTACAGATAAAAGGATAATTAACATTCCATGGCTACTGAGGTATGTGCTCGTCAATTTAATTATTGTTCCAACTAGAGCATTCTCATCATCTAAAAGCTATAAAGAACTTTGGACTGAAAGGGGCTCTCCACTTAAATATCACATGGACGATCTAACAAACAAGGTCTCAGCACAACTAAGTGGAACACACGATGTTTATTACGCTATGAGATACAAAAACCCATCAATCAAAAATGTCTTAAAGGATATTCAATCAAAGAGCTACGATGAAATAGTTTTATTCCCGGTTTTTCCGCAATACTCATCCGCTGCAAATGGATCATTTCTTGAGTGCGCAATGGAGGAAATCTCCAAGTGGAACGTTATCCCAACAGTCAAAACAGTTGATCAATTCTATGATAATGAAGACTTTTTAAATGCTTTTGTGGAGAACATAAATAAATTTGATCTGGAAAGGTATGAGAAAGTAATATTCAGCTACCATGGACTCCCAAAAAGCCAACTTGATGATGTTTATCCAGAAGGCAAATGTGATGACAGAAACTGTGAACAAGGTGTTGTTGGAGACAATCATCACTGTTACAAAGCAACATGTTTCGAGACTACGAAACTTTTAATTGAAAAATTAAATTTAGAAAAATCAAAAACTATTACATCTTTTCAATCTAGGCTTGATTCAAAATGGGTAACACCTTTCAGCGATAAAGTTATTGAAGAGTTTGCTGCTGAGGGGGTAAAAAACATCCTCGTTGTGTCTCCTTCTTTTACCGGAGATTGTCTTGAAACAATCATTGAAATTGGCGATGAATATGAGGAACTATTTATTGAAAAGGGTGGTCAAAATCTTGATTACGTACCATCTCTCAATTCAAACGATAATTGGGTAAAATGTATAGTTAACATAATAGGGGAGCAATAATGAGAGATATTCTAGAAATCCAAAAAAAAGCATTCATAGATAATGGGCAGCCAACATACAATCAAAGATTAGACAGTTTAAATAGATGCATAGCCCTACTGGAAACCCACGATGAGCAAATCATAGAAGCACTTAATGAAGACTATAAGAATAGGTCCCATCACGAAATAATGACCTCTGAAGTAATTCAGTCCATTAGAAATCTAAATTTTACTATCAAGAATTTTAAAAAATGGATGAAACCAATGAAGCGAACACCATCTTTCATGGCAGGGATGCTGGGTTCAAAAGCTTATCTTGAACCATCTCCTTTAGGGACTGTTGGAATTATTGCTCCTTGGAATTTTCCTGTTGGGATGATTTTCTATCCTGCTGCCTCTGTTTTGGCAGCTGGAAATAGAATTATTGCAAAACCATCAGAATTTACGCCACAAACTGCTCAATTAATTAAAGATGCAGTTGCTAAGTATTTTGATGAATCTGAATTTGCAGTTGTGCTAGGCGGACCAGAAGTCGGTGCTGAATTCACTGCCTTACCCCTTGATCATTTGTTGTACACAGGAAGCGGCAGAGTTGCACGAAAAGTGGTAGCAAATGCAGCACAAAATCTTGTTCCGACCACCCTGGAATTAGGCGGCAAAAGCCCAACCATTATTGGTAAAGATGCGGATCTTAGCCTTGCTGCAAAACGCATAATGTTTGTTAAAACTCTGAATGCAGGACAGATATGCCTGTCACCTGATTATGTGTTTTTACCAAGAGGGATGGAAGAAAAATTTGTGCATGAGCTGCAGAAGGCATTTAATGAGTTTTACCCAGATGGTAATGAAGCTGATTACACTTCAATGGTCAATGAAACACACTTTGAAAGAATGCAATCTTACATGACAGATGCGCAGGAAAAAGGCGCAAAAATTCATTCTTTAGGCAGCTTTGATTCATCAGAAAAAAATACCATTACTACCAAGGTTTTGATGGGGGTTAATGACTCTATGCAAGTCATGAAAGATGAAATCTTTGGGCCTCTTTTACCAATTATGGTTTATGACGAGATTTCAGAAGTAATTAATTACATCAATAAGAATGATCACCCATTAGGTTTGTATTATTTTGGCAACACAAAACAAGAGCAAGAAAAGGTAATAAAGAATACCCGTTCAGGAGGGGTTACCATTAATGATGCAATGTTTCATCTGATGCAATCTCAACTTCCCTTTGGAGGCGTCGGTCCATCAGGTTATGGCTGCTATCACGGCAGAGAGGGCTTTATGAATTTTTCCAATATGAGATCAATTTACTATCAAACCAATAATGATAGTGTTTTTGGAATGTTGCGACCGCCAAAAAATAAGTCAATTGGCAAACTGCAGAACATCTTAAAGAAACTCAGTTGAGCAATATTTTAAATAAAATTTCATTTAGATACTTAATGGCCAAGGGGTCTAATAAGATATCTGCATTAACAACTCTGACCACACTTGGAATTGCTATTGGTACTGCTGTTCTAATAGTTGTAATTTCAGTAATGAATGGTTTTCAGAATGAGCTTAAAGAAAGAATACTAGGAGTCATACCACATGTTACTATCGAGCAAGAAGGTGGTTTTGATGATATTGAAAAAGCAATCAATCAAGTAGAATCACTGCCGAATGTGATCAGTGCAACTGAGCACTTATCAACCCAAATTGTTGTTAATTCCGGTGAGTTTTCAAGAGGTGTGTTCTTAAAAGGAACTGACTCCATTAGTGAGCTTTCAATAATTCCAAATAATATGATCATTGGAAACCTCAAAGATCTCGATGATCCAACTAATATTGTGATTGGTGATGGTTTAGCAAATGAGTTGAGAGTTGGGCCAGGCGATGCTATTCAACTGCTGAATATCAATCAGACCAATCCATTATTGGGCTTACCACGAATCGTAAATTATACGGTGAGTGGGATCTTTTCAGTAGGTTCAGAGGTAGACAGCAATTATGCCTTGATTGGCCTAGAATCTTTCAAAATGCTTATTCAACCTAACAATGGTACAGCGATTGAGGCAAAACTTTATGATGTTTTGCTTGCACGTGAAACAGGTAGAAATGCATTAAATAGTATAGACACAGATCGTTTTCTAAGAGTATCTACATGGGAACAACAATATGGTGGTTTATTCAGAGCTGTTCAACTTGAAAGAATCATGATGTCAATGCTCATGTCGCTTATTCTTCTCGTTGCAATTTTTAGCTTATTAATGTCGATAAATAACCTCATTAAAAATAATGAAAAAGAAATTGCGATTCTTAGAACTATTGGCTATTCAGAATTTAATATTCAAAGAATATTTATTCAGCTGATTTTCACAATTGGTTTTTTTGGGATTGTACTTGGAAATATCATTGGCTTTTTAATGGCTTCCAATATAACTGAGATGCTTAATTTTCTTTCAGAAGCATTCAATATCTCAATTTTGAGTGTTTATTACTTAGATTACTTCCCATCAATTTTTAGTTTTGATCAGGTTTTAATCATCAATATAATCACTTTGTTTTTACTCATATTGTTTGGAATGTTGCCAGCTAGAAAAGCAGCAAAAATGAATCCTGTGGAGATTATTAACAACCCATGATAAGCCTGAAAGGAGTGAAGAAATCATATGGAGATCAGGAAGTATTTCTTGACCTTAATTTAACTTTTGAAGCATCAAATACCTATAGTATTGTAGGGTCTTCAGGCTCAGGTAAAACAACATTTTTGAACTTAATATCTGGTTTGGACAGTTACGATGATGGAGAAATATTCATAAGCGATAAGATTCTTCATAAACTCTCAAGCGATGAAAAGAGTTTGCTTAGAAGAGATAATTTTGGTTTTGCTTATCAGTTTCATTATCTCCTGGAAAATTTAACCGTCTATGAAAATTGTTTGGCAACTTTATTTGAAAAAGATGATGATTCAATAAATAACATACTAAAGAAATTAGGCATTTTTGAGCTCAAAGATAAGTATCCTTCAAAAATATCTGGGGGAGAGAAGCAAAGAGCTTCAATTGCTAGAGCGCTTGCATCAAATCCAAAAATTTTGATTTTGGATGAACCAACAGGAAACCTTGATCAATCCAATAGTTTAATTGTTCAGGATTTTATCCTTGATTATGCCCGAGAGCATAATTCGCTTGTAATCTATGCAACACACGATTTACCCTTTGCTCAAAGGGCTGATAAAATTCTTAATATAGAAAATAAAGGTTTAAATGAATAAGGCACTTTACAGCAGATTGCTTGGATACACCTTTAAGCATAAAGCGCTTTTTATGCTAAGCATTGTTGGCTTTATCCTTTTTGCAGCCGCAGATATATCGGCAGTAGAGTGGTTAAAACAAGTTATTGGTTACATCAATGATGGATCACAAAACAATCTAAACCCTCTCAATCTTGCTCTTTTCCTATTAACTATCTCAATCATTAGAGGTATTGGGTTTTATGTTGGAAACTTTTTTATGGCAAATGTTGGCCTGAAGGTTGTTCATAATTTGCGTGAAGATTTAATCAAAAGCTTGCTCTATCAGCCAATGAGCTTTTTTGATCAAGCATCAAAAGGTGAGATTGTTAACCGGATAATTTTTACAACTAATCAAATTACTGGTGCTGCGACAAACGCACTAAAAATACTTGTAAAAGAAGGGTTCTTATTGGTTGGATTATTTATATACCTGCTATATCTAAGTTGGAAACTCACTATTGTGATTCTAGTAATTGCTCCGTTGATTGGAATAATTGTCTCCATCGCTGGCAGAAGATTGAGAAAAGTAGCAAAGAAAATCCAGGATGTAATGGGATTGGTTACTCAAGTGAGTAATGAGATTGCAACAGGTGCGCGAGAGATTAAATCTTTTGGTAATGAAGATGGAGAGCAAACAAGGTTTAAACAAGCAAATGATGAGAATTTAAAACAAAACTTGAAAATGGAGAGTACTGGTAATCTAACAACTCCTTTAATTCAGGTTTTTGTGGCTCTTGCTCTGGCATCAATGAGTTATCTTGCACTTACCAATCTTGACGAATTAAACCTGCCTTCAGAGTCTTTTGTAGCCTTTTTTACTGCTGCTGGCCTAATGGCACGACCAATTCGTCAGTTATCCAGCTTAAATGCCGTTATACAGCGTGGATTGGCTGCAGCTGAAGATATATTCTCGTCCATAGATAAAAAGCCTGAGAACTATGCTGAGGGCCTCGATTTAAATAAAGAATTAGCAGGGGAAGTTTCGATACAAAACGTATCTTTCTCCTACCATGAAGATGGTGATCAAGTGCTTAAAAACATATCCATAGATGCAAAGCAGGGCGAAACAATAGCGCTTGTAGGTCGTTCCGGGAGCGGCAAGTCAACAATCGTGAATCTTTTGAACAGGTTTTACGAGGATTTTCAAGGAAGAATAACTATTGACGGTTACGACATTAAGAAAATCAAACTAAGGGACTTGCGACAAAGCATCTCCTTTGTTTCACAAGATCCAACCCTATTCAATGATACGGTGATGAATAACATTGCGTATGGCTTAGATGAGGTATCAGATACAGCAGTTTTTCAAGCAGCAAGAGAAGCCAATGCCTATGAATTTATTATGAATCTACCTGATGGGTTTCAAACGGTCATAGGTGATAACGGTACGCTTCTGTCTGGCGGGGAAAAACAAAGGATAGCAATTGCTCGAGCTTTGCTTAAAAAGTCATCTATATTAGTTTTTGATGAAGCTACTTCTGCCCTAGATAATGAATCAGAAAAAGAAATACAACAAGCCATCGAAAGAGCCTCTGCCAATAAAACAACTTTTATCATTGCGCACAGATTAAGCACTGTTGAGAAGGCAGACAAAATCTGTGTCCTGGAAGATGGAGAAATCACACAAACTGGTACGCACGCTGAATTGATTAAAGAAGAGGGTCTCTATAATGTGCTTCAAGGTAAGCCAGAGATAATTGAAGAGGAAACACCCAAGCCTGTTGAAGATGATTTTGTGCCAACAATTATCACTGAGTCTAAAGATTTTTGGAATTCTGTCAGTTTTGGAAACATTGCATTATCGCCGTTGAGCTTTCTTTATTGGATTGGCAGCACTATTAAAAACACTTTCTTCAAAGCAAGAAAATCAAGCATCAGTGAAATTCCTGTCATAGTTGTTGGGAATGTCACAGTGGGTGGTAATGGAAAAACACCACTTGTGAACCAAATTGCCTCTGATCTGAAAAATACCGGTTATAAGCCAGGAATAATTCTTAGAGGATACAAAGGAAAATTTACTGGCACAAAATTAGTAGACGAAGACACGACTGCTAAAGAGGTTGGGGATGAAGCTATATTTCACTACAAGCGAGGATTTAACGTTGTGGTAGATAAAGATAGAGCAAGAGCTTTATCGTTCCTTGAGCGTATGACTGATTGCGATATTGCAATCTCTGATGATGGACTACAACATAAAGCTCTTAGAAGAGATTTTGAAATTATTGTTGAAGATGCCAATAGAAATTTTGGCAACCAACTATTCCTGCCTGCTGGACCACTTAGAGACAACATGTGGCGAACTAAAGATGTTGACCTTTTTATTTTTAGTGGCAGAACAAATAGCAATGAAAAATTCTTTGAGTTAGAGCCAGAGGCTTGGGTCAACATAGAAACTGGACAATCTTTTCCGATAGAGAACTACCCATTTGGTAAAACAGCTAATGTAGTTTCTGGCATTGCTAACCCAAATAGGTTCTTATCAACCTTGAACAATCTTAAAATTAATTTTGATTACAAGGTGTTTGACGACCATCATTACTTTACCAAAAAGGATCTTGAATTTGATTTTGAAAGACCATTGCTCACCACAGAAAAGGATGCTGCCAGAATGGCAGACAAGCATGCCATTTCAAATGCTTGGTACCTAAGAATGAAGGTCAAACTTAATACCAATATTACAAAACTTATAACTGAGAAAATAAATGGCTAATGGGTACAAAATATGCATTCCAGCCCGACTCGAATCATCTCGATTAGAGCAAAAACTATTACGCAATGTTAATGGTAAAACGATCATACAGAGAACATGGGAACGCTGCTTAGAGAGTAGCGCTGACACTGTTACTGTTATCACTGATTCAACAGAAATCTTTGATTTAATTTCTGGCCTTGGGGGTGATTGTTTTCTATCTCAATCAGTGCACGAATCTGGAACAGACAGATTGGCTGAATACACCAAATATCAAAACCTACCTGAGGATTTAATGTTGATAAATGTACAAGGCGATGAACCTTTAATTGATATAAATTCAGTGAATAAGTTAGCTGATTTTGTTCATTCAAATGGAAGCAATTATGCAACCATTTGCAAGCCGTTTGAATCATCAGAAAACGAGGCTGACGTAAATAAGGTAAAGGTTCGTATAGACAGTGAGAATATGGCTGTTAGCTTTTTTCGAAAAGCAACAGATGATATGGACAATACATTTCATCATATCGGTGTATATGCATACTCCGTAGGCTTCTTAAATACATTCTCGAGCCTTCCACAAAGTCCCAATGAAGAAACCCTTAAGCTTGAGCAAATGAGGGCCCTTGATAATAATCACAACATCCATGTTTTAGTGGTTGAAGATCATAAATCGATTGGTATTGATACGCCTGAAGATTTAGAAAAATTTAAAATACTTATTGAGCAAATTGAAAATAATTAAACAGAATTTAACAAATGCAAATAATCTTGGCCTTGAGTCCAAGGCACAATTTTTCTCCTTTTTTAATGGCAGTGATGACCTGCGCAAACTGCATGCTGAGGCTAAAACAATGGATGCGCATGTTCAAATAATTGGAGCAGGAACAAACACAATTTTTCCACGAGTTTTTAATAAGTTAGTTATTAAATCATCTGATAAATCTATCAGTGAAAAGCAGGTAAAGAATAATATTCTTGTTACGGCTGGAGCTGCTTTAATTTGGGATGATCTTATTGATTTTTGTGTTGAAAAAAAATACTGCGGATTAGCAAATTTGGCAGGCATACCAGGCACTGTCGGAGCTGCGCCAGTGCAAAATATTGGGGCTTATGGTGTCGAGCTATCTGATCTTCTAGAGGAAGTTTTGTGCTTTGACTTAAAGACACTAAAAGAAGTTGTATTAAGTGCAAGTGATTGTGGTTTCAGCTACAGATCAAGTGTTTTTCAATCCAATCCACATCTTATTATTCTGCAGGTGACGTTAAAACTTTCATCAGAATTTAAACCGCTAACAACATATAAAGATTTGGAAAATACCAACCCAGCTGATGAAGCTAATTTTGTTCAGATTGTCAGAGAAATAAGAGATGCAAAATTGCCAAATCCAACAGACTTTCCAAATATTGGCAGTTTCTTCAAGAATCCAATTATGTCTGACAAAGACTTTCATAGTAATGACAAATTGCAAAGCTTAAATTTCCAGGTTTTGGATGATGGAAATTATAAATTGTCTGCAGCACAAATCTTGGAAGCTTCAGGTTTAAAAGGAGCCATGATTGGTAACGTGGGCATGTCCAGCAAACATTCCTTAGTTTTAATATGCAATGGCTTGTGTGATGCCTCAAATGTTAAAAATTTTGAGGATTTAGCTAAAAAAACAGTGCACGACAACTTTGGAGTTATCCTAGAAAGAGAACCAATATATTTATGAATTTAACTCTTTTTGCAAGCCTTGCCTTTGCCCACTTGGTTGCCGTTGTTTCACCAGGTCCAGATTTTTTTTATATTGTTAAAAGCAGTTTTGAAAAGGGTTTACGCAGCAGCATCGTATCTTCAATCGGCATTGGGTTAGGCGTTTTTTTTCAATGCATCTTTGCAATGATAGGTTTAGATTTTCTCTATGACAGAATTCCATCTCTATATCTAGTTATAGGTACAGTAGGTAGCTGCTATTTGGTTTATTTGGGTCTCATGGGGTTCAGCGCTAATGATTCAAAATCTATTGCTTACGAGAGCAATGCTGAACAATTTTCTTTTCAAAAAAGTTTTATGGGTGGTTTGATGGTCAATCTTCTAAATATCAAGGCATTTATATTTTTTGCTGCGCTTTTTGGGGGCATTATTCTTGATGCATCTGTCACTTTTCAATTATCAATTTCACTATATTTTTTCCTGGCTACTGCGCTTTGGTTTTGTGTATTAAGCTATTCTTTGCATTACGGAAGTAAGGCATTTTTAAATGCTGCAGTTCAAAAAATAATTACTAGAATGTCTTCATTATTTCTGGTGTTAATAGGTTTGAGCTTAGGGGTTTATGTATGGATTTAAATGCAATAGAAAAAAACCTTCTCAAACTTGACGAATATCCAGTGGAGAAATGGAATCCTGAGCTGTGTGAGGGCGCAGAATTCAAAATTGATGGCAATGCTCAGTGGTATTACAACAACTCGAAAATAGAGAGAGCCTCAATGGTTAAACTCTTTTCAAAGCTAATTAAATGGGAGGAGGGCAAGTATTATGCAGTTACTCCGGTAGAGAAAATTCCTATTGTGGTCGAAAAAGAAGTTTTTAGCGTAATTGACTACAAACAAGAGGGTGGGGATTACTTTTTTCAAACAAATACAGAGGAATGGGTTAAATTGACCAAGAAACAACCTCTTACGGTTGAGATGATTAACCACCAGCCTTACCCTAAAATTAAGCTTAGAGACCAAATATATGCGCTCTTGAGCAGGAATGTGTTCTACAAAATTATCAGTGAATCAAAGCAAGATGGTAAATCTATGTATCTTGAATCTGATGGGGAGTATTTCTACCTGAATTCGTAATTGTTTTCTTGATTAAGAAGCTCAATTTTTTTCTTTATTCCGCCTTTCATTGAGAAACCGCCTATAGAGCCATTACTGCCTACCACTCTATGGCACGGCACCTCAATGGGATAGGGGTTGGCACCACAAGCATTTGCTACTGCTCTGTAAGCTTTGGGTCTGCCTATGTTTTCAGCTAGCTCTTTGTACGTAATGGTTTTTCCTTGCGGAATTTTTGTCATCTCATGCCAAACTAGCTTTTGAAAAGCTGTGCCATTAGAGTTATTTATTTTCTTCGATAAACTCATCGACTTTTTCTTCAAGAATACTCATCGGAATAGAACCAAAACTTAAGATGTGGTCATGGAAGTCTTTGATATCAAATTTGTCACCCAAAGCCTCTTTTGACTTGTCTCTAAGCTCCATAATCTTCAACTGACCAATTTTGTAAGCCAAAGCTTGCCCTGGCCAAGCGATGTATCTATCAACCTCATTGCTAATGTCTTGTGGTGATTTAGCAGTATTCTCTAAAAATAAATCGACAGCTTCTTGTCTGGACCAGCCTTTGTAATGCATGCCAGTATCAACAACTAATCTTATAGCACGCCACATATCGTAAGTTAATTGACCAAACTTATCGTAAGGATCATCGTAAAGACCCATGCTTTCACCAAGCTGTTCACTATAAAGACCCCAACCTTCAACAAATGAGGTGAAGCTCAAATAGTTTCTAAATTTTGGAACGTTCTCCAATTCCTGAGCCAATGCGATTTGATGGTGGTGCCCTGGCACAGCTTCATGAACTGAAAGGACTGGAATTTCATATTTCGGTCTTGTTTCTGGCTGATACAAATTTGCATAGTAATAACCCGGCCTGCCTGCACTTGGAGAATTGTAGTAAGCAGTAGTTGTAAATGGTGCAGATTCCATTGGAATGGGAATCACGCCATATGGTGCTCTTGGTAACTTATTGAAGAGGGTAGGCATGTACATATCAATCTCTTTGGACATGGCTCTATATGCCTGCAAAAGCTCTTCACCTGTTTCGTAATAAAATTGTGGATCTGTTCTTAAAAACTCTAAGAATGAACGAAAATCTCCTTCCCAGCCAACACTCTCTATGACATCTTCCATTTCTGCTCGGATTCTTGCTACTTCGCGCAAACCGATCTCATGAATTTCATCGGGTGTAAGATCTGTAGTGGTATGATAACGTGCAAGATATTCGTACCATTCTTTACCACCAGGAACATCACTAATGCCGACAGAATCTCGTGAATTCGGCAGATAATCATCCACTAAAAAGTCATATAAAGCCTGGTAAGCAGGGTTTAGTTCTTCTGCAATGTATGTCTTTACTCGGTTAAGGAGATCATTCGCCTCATCCTCAGGCATTACATCAAATGATCCTTTAAATATTTTTAAATAGGGGTGATCATCAATATCTTTCTCTAGCAGAACTTTAATTTGCGCCGTCACTCCACGAGTCACAAGTTTGGGCTGTGTGTACCCATACTCTAGTCCTTCCATGTTGTTTTTTAATGAGTTTTTAACATTCTGGGTGTAGCCTTGGACTCTTTTGAACCAATTTTCATAATCCTCCGCTGAAGTGAAATTAAGCCTGTTGCCCATATCATAATAATCTTGAACGCCACCTCTCTGATTAAGCCTCATGTAATAGCTTGGAAACTCTCTGCTTTCTAGACTTGTCTCATAATCTAAAACGAGCAATCGGTAGTTAAGCTGATCGTCTGAAGAAAGATTATCTGGATCAATTGAATTTAATATGTCGAGAACATATTTTTCGTAATCCCTGTTAAGAAAAAAGTTTTCCACTGAGTTGCTGGTAATTTTGTCATCGTATCGCTTATCACCAAGCAGTGAAGCAAATATAGGGTTTTTCTCAAGAGTATCTTCCCAGTTTTTGTTTAGGAATTCCTCAAATTTTAACTGATCTGAGTTTGGTCTTTCGGTTGTTAAATAGGTATAGCCAATATTTGATGCTATTCCGACCAGCCCAGCAATAATTACAACGCTTAATAATTGTCCAAATTTCATAGTAGTAATAGATTACTACATATTTGGATAATTGGGTCCACCACCACCTTCTGGAGTCACCCAATTGATGTTTTGAGAAGGTTCTTTAATGTCACAAGTTTTGCAGTGAATGCAGTTTTGGGAATTGATTTGAAATCTCTTTGCACCATCTTCTTCAACAATTTCATAAACACCTGCAGGACAATACCTTTGCGCTGGCTCATCATACAGCTCTAAATTCTTTTGGATGGGCAGAGAAATGTCTTTCAGTACAAGATGACATGGTTGTTCTTCCTCATGGTATGTATTTGAAAGATAAACCGAACTCAACTTATCGAAGGTTATTTCATTATCGTATTTAGGATAGTCAATTTTATTGCAGTCTTTTGCTGGCTTCATGCACTCATGATCTGGGGTAGGGTGGTGCAATGTGAATGGCATTTTACCTCGAAAAATGAATTGATCAATAGCATTGAATGCTGCTCCAATTAACCCCCCAAACTTATGGAAAAACGGTGCAAAATTTCGAGATTTATGCAGCTCACTATAAAGCCATGATTTCTTGATGCTTTCATTTAAGCTAAGGCTTTCTCCTTGCAAGTTTCCAGTAATTACATCTGCTGCCACAATGCCTGATTTCATAGCTGTGTGTGAACCTTTGATTTTGGAGAAGTTTAGTGTGCCCGCATTGTCGCCAACCAAATATCCGCCTGGAAATTCCATGCTCGGGAGGCTTTGCAAACCGCCTTTAATCAGCGCTCTTGCTCCATAGGCTAGTCTTTTTCCATTTTTTAAATACTTCTTAATGCCAGCATGTGTTTTCCATTTTTGAAATTCATCAAACGGGCTCATGTGTGGATTTTCATAGTCCAAAGGTACAACCAACCCAAGCAATACTTGATTATTTTCAGCATGGTACATGTATGATCCGCCTGGTGTATTGTTGGGTAGTGGCCACCCATTGGTATGCATTACCAAACCTTCTTCGTGCATGCTGCTATCTATTTCCCAAATTTCTTTAAAGCCTATGCCGTAATGTTGTGGATCTTTGCCTTCATCCAGACCATATTTTTTTATGAGCTGTTTGCCTAAATGGCCTCGGCACCCTTCAGCAAAAACTGTTGCTTCATTAGCCAAAATCTCCATCCCCGGCTGAAATGAGTCTTTTTTATTGCCATCTTGATCGACACCCATATCCCCGGTTATTACCCCTGCAACACGCTCATTTTTGTATATGATTTCAGCTGCTGGGAAGCCTGGAAAAATGTCGACACCTAGTGATTCAGCTTGCTCAGATAGCCAGCGACATAGATTAGCTAAACTGATTATGTAGTTTCCATGGTTCTGCATAGTCGGCATAACAAAGGAAGGTATATCTATGCCAAACTTTTCATTTACTAGGAACTTCAAAACATCTTTTTTTACCTTGACTCCGAGTGGGGCGCCTTTATCTTTCCAGTCCGGAATTAACTGATCTAATGCGGTTGTTTGGAAAACATTACCTGATAATATATGGCCACCTATTTCCGCACTCTTTTCGAGCACACAAATAGTCTTGTCTAGGTTTTTTTCTTTGAAGTTTTGTGCAAGTCTTATTGCTGCTGATAGTCCAGATGGTCCGCCGCCAACTATGACGACATCGTAATCCATAGATTCTCTTTCCATATTCTTAGCCCAAGTATTTATTTTTTACCTTTTTCCTATATATTACTAATTGATTATTTTTAAATATATGAAAATACTGATTCCCATTAAAAGAGTAAATGACTACAACGTCAAGGTCAGACCCAATCAAACCAATACAGATGTTGACCTAAATAATGTCAAAATGGCTATGAACCCATTCTGTGAAATTGCAGTAGAGGAGGCCATAAGATTAAAAGAGGCTGGAAAAGCCGATGAGATTGTAGTTGTTACCATTGGAGATGATAAGCATCAAGAACAACTTAGAACAGCGCTTGCGCTAGGGGCTGATCGAGCAATTTTAGTGAAAACAGAACAAAGCCTTCAGCCTCTATCTGTTGCCAAATTATTGGTTAAAGTTTACGAAAAAGAGAGTCCAAACTTAGTGATCATGGGTAAAGTGGGCATTGATGGTGACCACAACCAAACAGGTCAAATGTTCGCAGCTATGACAGGATTGCCTCAGGCCACTTTTGCATCTGAACTTAATCTAAATGGAGGCTCAGTAGAGGTTACAAGAGAGATAGATGGAGGCCTAGAAACTTTATCAGCTCCATTGCCAGCAGTAATAACAACAGACTTAAGGTTAAATGAACCAAGGTATGCTTCCTTGCCAAATATTATGAAGGCCAAAAGAAAACCTCTAGAAGAACTAAGTGTTGACGATCTGGGTGTTGAAATTAGCAACAACGTTGAAACTATCTCGGTAGAGCTTCCTCCAGAAAGACAAGAAGGAGTTAAGGTCGAAAGTGTTGATGCGCTAATAGATAAGCTAAAAAATGAGGCGAAAATAATATGAGAACACTAGTCATAGCAGAACATAATGGAAAGGAAATATCTGCTGCAACATTGAGTGTGGTTGCTGCAGCAAAAGAGCTTGGAGCACCAGTTGATATGCTTGTTGCTTCAAACGGAGCAGGTGATGTTGTTAATCATGCAAAATCTGTTGACGCTGTGGAGAAGGTTCTACATTTTAGTAATCAGGCGTTTGAAAATGAGCTGGCTGAAGATGTAGCAGCATGCATCGTTGAAGCCTCTTCTGACTATACATATTTCCTTGCAAGCTCCAGTACATCAGGTAAAAACAACCTGCCTAGAGCAGCAGCATTGTTGGATATTCAGCAAATATCAGAAGTTACTGAAATTATAGATAGCTCAACATTTAAAAAACCAATCTATGCAGGCTCATGCATTGCAACAGTTAAATCAAATCAAGAAAAAAATGCTCTAACAATTCGAACAACTGCCTTTGATAAAGCTGCAGTAGGTAGCGGAAATGCTGAAGTACAAGAGCTTTCAATACCAGAAAATAGCACTTCTAAAGCAAGTTTTGTAAAAAATGAACTTACTGTTTCCGATAGACCTGAATTGACAGCCGCTGATATTGTAATTTCGGGAGGCCGTGGCATGCAAAATGAGGAAAATTTTGCACTACTAGATGGTGTGGCAACCAAATTAAATGCTGCTGTGGGGGCTTCCAGAGCTGCTGTAGATTCTGGATTTGCTCCAAATGACTATCAGGTTGGCCAAACAGGTAAATCTGTTGCTCCAGATCTCTACATTGCTGTTGGAATTTCAGGAGCAATACAACATCTAGCGGGGATGAAGGATTCGAAGACTATCGTAGCTATTAACAAAGACGAGGAAGCACCTATATTTAAAGTTGCTGATTATGGATTAGTAGCTGATTTATTTGAGGCGTTACCAGAGCTAGAATCAAAGCTTTAGAGCAATATTGAAACAATCGTAGCAATTAGTGCTACAAAGCCCACTAGAATTAATCCCAGATATATAACGATCCTTGATAAAGGCTGTTCTTCTATCAAGGTCTTTAAGTTTTTTTCTTCTCCTGTTCCTAACAAAAGAGAGAATAAATCGTTTAAAATCTTCATTTAATATATACATAGTAATAATGATAAATGTCACTGCAACTGCTCAAGAGTATTTATTTGAGCTTATTCAGAAGAAAGATTTCCCATGTGACATTCGTATTTTTGTTTCTGACCCTGGCACTCCAAAAGCTGAAACATGCTTAGCGTTCTGCAAGCAAGATGAATCCCTTTCATCTGACCACGAAATAAAATTTGAAAATTTCTCTCTGTATATTGAGGAGCGAAGCCTATCCTTTCTAGAAGATGCCGAAGTTAATTACGACAAAGATAATTTTGGAGGCCAACTTACTATCAAAGCACCAAGTTCAAGAGTGCCTAAAATAGGCAATGATGCAACGTTAGAAGATAAAGTTAATTATGTTTTGTATGATGAAGTTAATCCTCAACTTGCCGCTCATGGAGGCAATGTGCAACTGGAAAGTATCACTGATGACGGGATGGTTGTGCTGCAATTTGGTGGTGGATGCCAAGGCTGTGGTATGGTTGATGTGACACTGAAAGAAGGAATTGAAAAAACATTAATGGAAAAGGTGCCAGATATTAAGGGAGTTAAAGATGTTACAGATCATTCAGATAATGAAAATGCGTACTATAAGTAGTTTTATATTATTAACTTTATTGTCCATGTCAGTTTCTGCTGAAGGCAAGGTTTGTGAGGTCAAATTTGACTCAATCAACCAAGATATAAAAAAATGTGAAGAAAAAGATATTGTCTACATACCAAAACTTGAAATTGATTACCTAAAAGATCTTGAGAACAGGCTTTGCAACTTTGATGACCAAATCAGAACAATGGCAAATGCTGATGGCACAGTTTCTTTGTCATGCTCGTATATTGGAAAGCCCAGAACCTCAAGGTGAAATATCTTTTGGATAGCTATACACTGCTACAAGCAGACCAATTTTAGGATGGTCAAAATAATGTAGCTCGTTAAGATTTATTCTTCTTTGCTCATCTAGACTAAATAACTCAAAAGATTCTTCAGATAACTCATCTGATTCTTCATTTTGAAAACTTCCTATCAAAGACTTTACGTTGTATTCAGACTTTGTCATTTTGTAGGTTTCTATAAGTGAATCAGGGCCCATTGCACATTTAGCATGGATTCTAGGAAACCTTGATTTAAAGACCTTCACAACACACTGATTATTTTCTTCTGATACAAGAATAAAGGGCACATTCTCCTCAGAATCAAGTGGCTGATACCAGGACTTATGATTGTCTAGCTCAAGATCGTCAACTCTAGATATTCTTCGCATTGTGCCATTAAGCTCGTGTTCTTCAGGGTCAATCCTTCGGTAGAAGCTTGGGGCTGGTATATCTTTTTCTTCGACTGCTACTTCATTACCAGCATCCGCGACAAAGTCATCTAAATATTCAAAATCAAAAACAATTCTACTTTCATCAATTTCAATAGTTTCAAGATTAATTATTGGCTTTTCGAGAGATTCAATTACCAGAACCTCTTCAGCCAGAACATTAGAGTCAACTGTTGGAAAATTCTCTGATGTTTTTTGATTTTTCCATATGATTGATGCAACCTCCACCTTAACAACCTCAATTTGATCAACTTCCTGAGCGAACAAAGAGAAGGGCAGAAATATCGCTATATACTTGAAAATAAGGCGCATAAAGTTTTTAATACCAATTGAATTTATATTTCAGAATAACCTATTTTAGGTTACAAATTAATAATTATTTTTAGGAATGGAAGAGGGTAAATCATGGATCTAAATTTTTCAAAAGAAGACCTAGCTTTTAGGGATGAAGTAAGAGCATTTCTCGATAATGAGTATCCAAAGCACATCAAAGAAAAAATGCACAATGGAGACGAATTAACAAGAGAAGAAGTTGTCGAGTGGCATAAATGCGTTGCCAAAAAAGGCTGGATGGGACATTCATGGCCTGTTGAGCATGGTGGCACTGGCTGGGATGCAACAAAAGTTTATCTCTACCTGAGAGAGCTTGCTCTTGAAGGATGTCCAACATTTGTGCCTTTTGGTTTGCAAATGGTTGCACCAGTTATCTGGACATTTGGCTCTGAAGAACAGAAGAAGCGTTTTCTTCCAAGAATTCTTAATTTCGATGATTGGTGGTGTCAAGGGTATTCAGAACCTGGATCAGGCTCCGATTTAGCGTCATTGAAAACAAAAGCTGTGAGAGACGGCGACGATTACATAATCAATGGTCAAAAGACATGGACAACTCTTGGACAGCATGCAGATTGGATATTTGTGCTAGTCAGAACTGATGACTCTGGTAAAAAACAAGAGGGCATTACATTTATTTTGGTTGATATGAAAACACCTGGCATTGAAGTTAAACCTATTATTACGCTTGATGGTGACCATGAAGTAAATGAGATTTGGTTTGACAATGTAAGAGTTCCAGCAGAAAACGTTGTTGGGGAAGAGGGGATGGGCTGGACTTATGCTAAATTCTTACTATTCCACGAAAGAAGTTCAATTGCCGGCGCTCCTCAGATGAGAAGAAACATCAATAAGCTTGTTAACAAGGCAAAAAATGTCTTTCATGGCGATACTCCAGTTGCAGATGATCCTGCTTTTAAGGCCAAGGTCGCACAATTTATGTTGGATCTTGATGCTCTTGAAATGACTGAACTGCGTGGTTTAGCAGCTCAGCGTGAGGGCAAAAGTCCGGGGGCAGAGTCATCTCTACTTAAAATTAAAGGAACCGAGCTGCAGCAGAGAATAACTTCTTTGGCAGTTGAATTGGCAGGACATGAAGCAATGCCTTATGGAGGTCCTTATGGGTTTACAGATATTGAAGTGGCAGCAGAAAAATCTGCACAACAAAGTGCTCCAAAATATCTGAACTTTAGGAAAGTAACAATATATGGCGGAACAAATGAAATTCAGAAAAATATCATAGCGAAAGCTGTCTTAGGTATTTAGGGGGAACAATGAATTTAAGTTACACAGACGAGCAGAACATGCTTAGAGATATGGTCTCTAAATTCTGCATTACTGATTACGATTTTGAAACACGAATGAAAACAGTGAACTCAGATAATGGTTCGAACCCTGAGCATTGGAAAATGTTTGCTGAACTAGGGTTGCTTGCAATACCTTTTTCAGAAGAACAAGGTGGTTTAGGCGGAGGTCATACCGACCTCAGCTTAATATTTGAGGAATTTGGTAAAGCTATAGTTGTTGAGCCTTACCTGGCAAACGTTGTGTTAGCTGGTGGTGTTTTGAAAAGATCCAATCTTGAAAATGCCGATGAATTGATTGCCGGGATTGTTTCAGGAGAAACTCAAATTTCTTTGGCTAACTATGAGCCAATGAAAGGCTTCAACCTGGATAATATTGATGCAACCATAAGCTCAGATGGCCAAATAAACGGAACAAAAAGCACAGTACTTAACGCAGGAAATGCTGATCATTTCCTTGTCTTTGGAAAAACAGGCGATGGTTATGCTTTTGGCCTGGTCAATAGGTCTTCTGATGGCGTTAAAGTTGTTAATTATAAAACCTATGATGGTTTTGTTTCAGGTGATCTTGTCCTTGAAAATTGCAAATGTGATGCTGTATTTTCAGTAGAAAATGCACTCGAAATTTTAGAAGAAACTATCTTAGACGCAATAGTATGTGTTAGCTCAGAAGCAGTTGGTGCAATGGAAAAATCATACAAACTCACCATTGAATACACACAGCAAAGAGAGCAATTCGGCCAATCACTTTCTAAGTTCCAGGCATTGCAGCACAGAATGGTCGACATGTTCATGGAAACAGAGTTTACAAAATCATTCTTACTCAAAGTGCTTGCAACAGAAGACTCTGGTGAGAAAAGAAAGCTTATCTTTGGTCTTAAAAATCAAATTGGTAAAGCAGGTAAAATTGTTGGTGAAGAAGCTGTGCAAATGCATGGCGGTATGGGATGTACAGAAGAGATGTCCATTGGTCACTACCTTAAGAGACTAGTTGCCATTTCGCATTTGTTCGGTAATCCTGATTATTACCTCAAAAAATATAGCGATAGTTAATTTTGGTAAAGAGATTTAATCCAGACAAAAGAAGACGTCCAAAGGTCGATGACTACTTTGGCGACTGGAAATGGAGAGAAGCTCTTGCCGAATCAATGGTGCCAATTGTTGGCAAACTCTTTAGAAATGAAGTGCGTATCCTTATGTACGGACGCTCATTAGTAAATTGTTCTGCAATAGAAATCATGAAGCTTCATAGGTTTGTTCGTGAAGTTGAAGGCAATGAGCTAAGTGAGCTGGAAACCTACCCATTGCTAGAACAAATAGCCAAAATGAAGCTACTTCCTTGCGAAATTGATATTGGTGAAATAGTGGTTTACCTGCTGGACAATCCAAAGGTTAATCCAGAGGAATACATTGAAAAATTACTATCTGAAAACCTGAGAACAAAAAGGTCCTACCCTTTGAGACCAAAGGATGTAGTTCTATATGGATTTGGTCGCATTGGACGTATTCTTACGAGGATCTTGATAAATGATACAGGTGCGGGCACAAAGTGGCGTTTAAGGGCTATTGTGGTGCGAGAAAACACTAGTCCAGATGATTTAATTAAAAGGGCTGGGCTCTTAAGAAATGATAGTGTTCACGGCCCATTTCCAGGAACAATTAGAGTCAACAAGCAAAATAATGTGCTCATTGTGAATGGTAATGAAATTTCTATTATCTATTCAAATGATCCCCGAAAAGTGGACTATAAGAAATATGGCATCAAGAAAGCTACTATCTTGGACAACACTGGAGCTTGGAGAGATGAAGATGGATTAAAACAACATGTAAAAAATCCGTCAGTTGAAAGAGTTATTGTTACCGCACCTGGATTAGGGAAAGTAAAAAATATTGTTTATGGAGTAAACGATGATAAAGCATCCCCAGATGACAAAATGCTTGCGGCTGCATCATGTACAACAAATGCAATTGTGCCAGTTTTAAAAGTAATTGACGAAAATTACACCATTCAGAGTGGACATATTGAAACAGTACATGCATACACAAATGATCAAAACCTTATTGATAACTACCATCCCTCAGATCGAAGGGGTCGAAGTGCAGCATTGAACTTGGTGATTACAGATACAGGAGCAGCAAAAGCTGTGTCTCAGATTATGCCAGAAATGAAAGGCAAATTAACAGCTAATGCCATTAGAGTACCAACACCTAACGTTAGCTTAGCAATCATGAATTTAAATGTTAAAAAATCTGTATCCGTGGAAGAGCTCAATAAGTGTTTTAGAGAGGTAGCATTTCACTCCAAACTTAAAACTACAATTGACTACACTAATGCTATCGATGCAGTTTCATCAGACTTTTATAGCAATGAATTTGCTGTTGTATTTGACTCACAAGCAACAATTAGCAATTTTAATAGTGTAACTATTTACTGCTGGTACGATAACGAGTATGGTTACTCCAAGCAAGTAGTTAGACTTTTGAAAAAAGTCCTTGGTATTAACTTAATAAGATACCCAAAACAGTAAATGAAAAAAGTAAAAATGAAAGGGGGGCTTAATGTACCTCTTCACGGTTCTGTAAATAATTTCAACATTGATTCAATCAACACCAAGTTTTCTGCTGTTTTATCTGATGATTATTTTGGCCTAAAACCAAAAATCCTTATAAGAGAAGGGGATGCAGTAAACCAAGGCGACCCTCTTTTTGAAGACAAAACAAATCCAGGTTTTTATGTCAGATCTCCTGTTTCAGGGGCCATAGACAGCATAAATCGTGCAGAAAAAAGAGCTCTGGTCTCTGTTGTTGTTAAGCGAACAAATCATGATCCTGTGCCTTTTGCAAAATCAGAATCAATGACCGATCAATTAAATAATGCAGGACATTGGGATTCTTTCCTGGAAAGACCATTTAATCGCGTACCTCAATTGGGTACACAGCCAGACTATATGTTTATAAATGCCTGTAAAAAAGATGTTTTGGAGGCTGATCCAACAAATGTAATCTCTGAAGAAATTGATGCCTTCACCATTGGCCTTGATTGTCTCAAAGAACTCACAAAGCAAAAAGTTTATCTTTCTACTTCTAGCAATATAGAGTTTGAAGATTTAGATGTTGAACAATACATTTTTGATGGAAAATACCCTTCTGGAAATAGCTCATTTCATATTCAAAATATCCAGCCAATGACAAAAAATACCAAAACATGGACCATTAATTGGCAAGATGTTTTGAGAATTGGAAAATCATTAGCCTCAGGCAATTTTTGTAATGAAAATTATGTCAGTTTGTGTGGGCCAGCATGCAATTCACCAAAATTAATAAAAACAAACCTCGGTGCAAATATGCAAGAGATTGCAGCAGGAACCTTCGATGGAGAGGTTCGCAAAGTTGCTGGTAGTCTTTTATATGGCAGGTATGGAGATAATTACTCTGATTATTTAACAAGGCATTCTAACCAAATTTCTTTGGTTGCAGATGAACCCAAGGCAACACTCTTTAACTGGCTTAAATCCGGAGCACAAGATCATAGTAGTTCAAATGTCTTTCTTTCAAGCATTTTAAAGCCTGAAACATTCTCTTTTGACACAAATATAAACGGTGGTTTTAGAGCGATTGTGCCGATTGGTGTCTTTGATGAAGTAAACCCTTTTGATATTGACTCAACACTCTTTTTAAAATCTTTAGCAATTGGTGATTTAGTTGCTCTAAGAGAATTAGGCATTTTTGATTTGGCAGAGGAAGATATGGCCATTTTTTCATATGTTTGCCCTAGTAAATATGACTATGTGGCACTATTTAATGATTGTATGGAAATGATTTGGAAGGAGGAAACTTCATGAAGTTTTTAGAGAACTTTTTTGACAAAAACAGGCCTCCTAAAGACAACAATTTTTTCTATCTCTACGAGGTAGTTCAAAACTTTTTCTTTTCCGCAAAGCTTGCTACTACAGGCAAAACACACATTAGGGACAGATTAGACATTCAAAGAGTTATGGTTGTGGTGTGGCTAGCAACGTTCCCAGCCATGTTTTGGGGCATGTACAACATGGGTTACTGGGGTTTAGATTATATGGCTCAAGGTGGCTTCACAAACACTGGAGATTGGCATAATTGGCTTGTTCAGCTTGTTGGTACTGATGCTAATAATCACTTCCACAGGTTTTGGTTTGGGATGGTATATTTTGTTCCAATCTATGTAACAGTTTTTGTTGTTGGCATCGCATGTGAGGCAATTTTTGCCACAGTTAGAAGGCACGAAATAAATGAGGGTGCTTTTGTTTCAACAGTCCTTTTTTCTTTGAGCTGCCCTCCAGATATTCCGCTTTGGCAAGCAGCAACTGGTATTGCATTTGGGATAGTAGTTGGAAAAGAGTTCTTCGGCGGCACTGGTAAAAACTTCCTTAACCCAGCATTAACAGGAAGAGCTTTCATTTATTTTGCTTATCCAACTGAACTATCTGGCGATATGGTTTGGGTATCCTCACTCGCAGATAATGGTGCGATTGACGGTTATTCAGGTGCTACAGCTTTAGGTATTGGAGCTCAAGAGGGTATAGCAGGCATACAAAGTAATTTCACTTGGATGCAATCTTTCCTAGGACAAATGCCAGGATCAGTTGGTGAAACTTCAACACTATTAATCCTTCTTGCAGGAGCTTACATGGTGTATGCAAAAATAGCATCCTGGCGAATAATTGTTGGTACTCTCATAGGCATGATAGCTATGAGCAGTCTTCTTAATTTCATTGGCTCTGAAACTAACCCAATGTTTAGTGTTCCATGGTGGTGGCATTTAACCATAGGTAGTTTTGCTTTTGGGCTTGTCTTTATGGCAACCGAACCAGTCACTGCAGCTAACACAAATATGGGTAGATGGATCTATGGTCTATCGATTGGGGTATTGGTAATTTTAATTAGGGTTGTAAACCCAGCATTCCCTGAAGGCATGATGTTGGCTATTTTATTTGCAAATCTTCTTGCTCCAGCAATTGATTTCTGCGTAACTTCCTACAACACAGGCAAAAGAATGAAGAGGTATAACGCGTGAACAAATTAGTAATCCCATTGCTAGCATGCATTGCCTGCGCTGTAATTGTTTCAGTTACAGCTGTATCCGTGCGCTATGAACAAAACCTCAATAAAGAGAATGAAAAGAAGGTAAAGATTTTAGCTGCTGCAGGGATTGTTACAGATAAAGTTGATCAGGAGTTCTCAAAAATTAAAACCTTATATGTCGACTTTGAGACCAATAAATTAGTATCAATTGAGGATAGTTACGATCACTTGAAAGCATCATCAAATCCTGAGCTATCAAGCTTAGTTCCAAAATCAGAGGACATAGCAATCATTAAGAGAAGAGAAAACATTGCACCAATTTACGTGTGGTTGAGTGATGATGAGGCTATCGAAAAAATAGTGTTGCCAATCAGAGGATATGGCTTGTGGGGAACCTTGTATGGCTACTTATCGCTAGATTCAGATTTAAATACAGTAAAAGGCATAGAGTATTACGAGCATAAGGAAACTCCTGGATTGGGTGGTGAAGTTGATAATCCAAACTGGAAGTCTGATTGGAACGGGAAAAGAATTTACAGTAATGACGGTTCTGTCGGTCTCTACGTAACAAAAGGACCCTCATCAACAGACTATGAGATTGATGGAATATCTGGAGCTACATTGACGACAAATGGTGTTACAAACATGATTAAGTATTGGTTGGGAGATAATGGCTACGGACCAGTAATCAAGAACTTGGGTGAGGAGATTAAAAATATATGAAATCTATATCTCTGAAAGAAACTAGAAAACTGCTTTTTACTCCAATTGTTGAGAATAATCCAATAGCTCTGCAAATCTTGGGTATTTGCTCAGCATTAGCTGTCACAGTAAAAATGGATGTAACTCTCATCATGTGTATAGCTTTGACGTCAGTAATTACACTCTCAAACTTGTTTATTTCATTAATTAGACATCACATACCGGACAACATAAGAATTATCGTTCAAATGACGATTATTTCTTCCCTGGTTATTATTGTTGACGAATTATTGAAGGCATATGCGTATGAAGCCAGCAAAGAACTATCAGTGTTTGTTGGGCTGATTATTACAAATTGTATTGTGATGGGTAGGGCAGAAGCTTATGCCATGAAAAATCCACCAATAAAAAGCATGCTTGATGGTTTTGGAAATGGTCTAGGATACAGTTTTGTTTTGCTAGTAGTAGCTACTGTAAGAGAAATATTTGGTAGCGGTACGTTCTTTGGTATGCAAGTAATGCCAGACAGCTATCAGGTTAATAACTTCCTTCTGTTACCACCTAGCTCATTTATCATTATCGGTATCATGATTTGGGTTATTAGGTCTTTCAGTAAGAGCCAAGTCGAGGAGAATGAAAACCCTCTCAAGACTCATACATACAAACCTCTTACAGTGAAGAAGGAGGCGTCCGATGGCTGATTTGCTTAACCTCTTTATTAAAACTGTTTTTATAGAAAATATTGCGCTTTCACTCTTTTTAGGGATGTGCACTTTCTTTGCTATCTCAAAACAAGTCAAAGCAGCATTTGGTCTTGGAATAGCGGTCATTGTTGTGCTGACTCTCACTGTTCCATTGAACAATATTATCTACAACTATGTGCTTAAAGAAGGTGCCTTAAGTTGGGCAGGCTTGGAAAATACCAACCTCGAGTTTGTTGGGCTTATAACTTACATTGGGGTTATTGCTGCTGCTGTTCAGGTTCTTGAAATGTTTTTGGATAAATATGTGCCAGCTTTGTACAACGCTTTAGGAATTTTCCTACCTCTAATTACTGTTAACTGTGCTATTTTGGGTGCGTCCCTTTTCATGATAGAAAAAAACTATAATTTTACAGAAAGTGTGGTTTATGGCTTTGGTGCTGGATTTGGTTGGGCTTTGGCAATTGTGTTGCTTGCAGGTATTAGAGAGAAACTAAAATACAGCGATATACCCGAGGGTTTACGAGGTTTAGGAATTACATTTGTTATTGTTGGTTTAATGAGCTTTGGATTTATGTCATTTGGAGGAATACTGCTGTAATGGATATCTATTTAGGAATTTTATCTTTCACATTTATTGTTGCTTTGTTAGTTGCTTTTGTTATGTTCGCACGTTCACAACTGGTTTCTACCGGTGATGTCACAATTGAGATTAACGGTGATCCAGAAAAAAGCATAACGGTGCCAACAGGCGGCAAACTGCTGAGCACATTAGCCGCGAAAAATATCTATTTAGCTTCAGCTTGTGGAGGGGGTGGTACCTGCGCAGAATGTAAGTGCCAAGTATCCGATGGTGGAGGATCAATTCTTCCAACTGAGCAATCACATTTTAACTACAAACAACAAACCGATAATTGGAGACTTTCATGCCAAGTTCCAGTGAAGAGCGATATGAAAATACAAATCCCTGATGAGGTTTTTGGTGTCAAAGAGTGGGAATGTGAAGTAGTTTCAAACGACAATGTTGCAACCTTCATTAAAGAACTTGTGCTTAAATTACCAGAAGGTGAAAACGTGAAATTTAAAGCTGGTGGATATGTGCAACTTGAAGCGCCAGCCTACCAAGCGATCAACTATAAAGATTTTGATATAGCCGAGGAATATCATGAAGATTGGGATAGGTTTAAAATTTGGGACAACGTCGCGACAAACCCAGATCCAATCATTAGAGCTTACTCAATGGCTAACTTCCCATTAGAAGAAGGGGTGTTAAAATTCAACATCAGAGTGGCTTCACCACCGCCAGGAACAGACTTTCCTCCAGGTATTATGTCCTCCTATGTGTTTAGCCTTAAGCCTGGTGATAAGGTCAAAGTTTTTGGTCCATTCGGTGAATTCTTTGCTCGAGAGACAGACAATGAGATGGTATTTATTGGTGGAGGTGCCGGCATGGCGCCAATGAGATCGCATATCTTTGATCAGCTACTTAGGCTAAATTCCAACAGAAAAATTTCCTACTGGTATGGTGCCAGAAGTATGAAGGAAATTTTTTACAAAGAAGATTTTGAGAAACTAGCAGCAGAACATGAAAACTTCTCATTCAATATAGCTTTGTCTGATGCTCTACCAGAAGATAACTGGGAAGGTCTTACAGGCTTCATACACCAAGTTACTCAAGATGAATATTTGGCAAAACATGAAGCTCCAGAGGACTGTGAATATTATCTTTGTGGACCACCAATTATGAATTCAAGCTGTATAAAAATGCTGACAGATCTTGGGGTTGAACCTGAGAACATAATGCTAGATGACTTCGGTGGTTAGAGCTTCTTTACTAATATCCATAATATTTCTTAGTGCTTGCTCATCTGATGAGATCAGCAATTATTCAGGAGAGATTTATGGGACTTCTTACATCATCAAAACTACTGGAAA
>OZSS01000212.1_pt1 | contig 27179 bp, 25 predicted proteins | sample 1779911 | NCBI WGS metagenome assembly OZSS01 (sample SAMEA2603589, study PRJEB24840) | metagenome | biome: Water; feature: Photic zone; material: Seawater sample | place: Mediterranean Sea | collected 2013-11-12 | depth 10 m
AATGAGAACAGCCTATTGGCCCAATTAATCAAAGCTTTTAAGATTCTTCCTGGAGTTGGTGAAAAATCAGCACAGCGAATGGCCTTCTATCTGCTAGAAAATAATAGGGAGGGAGGCACAAAACTTTCGAAGTTGCTCACTAATGCAATGGAGAACATAAGAAATTGCGCATCCTGTCGAAACCTTACAGAGGACATATATTGTGATATTTGTTCTGATACCAAAAGAGATAATTCTACTCTTTGCATCGTAGAGAGCCCCACAGACGTTATTGCTATCGAAAATTCCGGCAGTTTTAAAGGCAAGTACTACGTGCTTATGGGCAGACTATCACCTATTGATGGAGTGAATCCAGCCGACCTTGGAATACCAAAACTAATTGAAGATATAAATGCAAATGACATCAAAGAGGTAATCATTGCAACAAGCCCAACAATAGAAGGGGATGCCACATCCTTCTACATAAAAGATCAAATTACGAAAGGAAATATTATTATTTCAAGAATTGCGTATGGCGTTCCAATGGGGGGAGAATTAGAATATGTTGATAACACAACACTGAGCCGTGCCATACAGGGACGAAGGGAAATTGAAAAATGAGCATCAAATCTGATAACTGGATAATAGAACAAGCTGAAAAAAATCAATTGATTAATCCATTTGAAGCAAATCAAATAAGAGAAGTTGACGGAAATAAAATTGTTTCTTATGGGGTATCAAGTTATGGGTATGACGTGCGCTGTTCCAATGAATTCAAAATTTTTACCAATACTTTCTCTTCAGTGGTTGATCCTAAAAACTTTGATTCAAATAGTTTTGTTGATGTGGTTGCAGATGAATGCATTATCCCGCCAAATTCATTTGCTCTGGCACGAACTATTGAATATTTTAAGATCCCAAGATCAGTTTTAACTCTTTGCCTCGGTAAATCCACTTATGCACGTTGTGGAATAATTGTTAATGTCACACCACTAGAACCAGAGTGGGAAGGCCACGTTACTTTAGAGTTCTCAAATACCACTAATTTACCTGCAAAAATCTACGCAAATGAAGGTGTTGCTCAAATGTTATTTTTTGAGTCCGATGATATCTGTAAAACAAGTTACAAGGATCGGGGTGGCAAGTATCAGGGACAGACTGGTGTTACTCTGCCAAAAACTTAGGCTTTTCTTTTAAACTTAAGATTCTTTTTTCACCATCGCTCAAGATAGCTTTGCTTTGAATAATCAAGTAATCAAATTCAGGTGCAATGTAGTAGATGATAGGTCCAACTTCATCAGCAGTGGCCTCAACAACAAGTGTGTTAATAGGCCCAAATGGCGTGGTTATTTTTTCTTCACCAGTAAGCTTATAATTTTTTTGTATTACTTTGCCCTTAGTATTGTCAAAAATGCTCAAACTATATTCGTTGACACCATTAGCAGCATTAAGTCTGACCTGCACATCGCTAGCTAATTGTTCAAGAACCTCAGTTTCTGAGGCAATATTTTCTAGCTCATTCGAAGTGATATGTTTACTATCAAATAACAAAGAAAACTTTTTTGGTTCATCTCTAAAAGGGTCTTTTACTGTTGTTTTTTTTGAGATAACAGAGTTGCCATTAATGGCAAAATCAGAATCAATGGAATACGTATAGAAAAAGACATTCATTTTGACTCTGATATTAATCTCATCATCTTTGACTGTGAAGTAGCGGTTGAGGGGAAAGCTAAAACCTCTTGCTTGAAACTGAAATTTTGCCTCATAACTTTTAAATTCATAAGAATTTATAGAAAGTGAGACGAATAGCGCTAATAGTATTCTCATGTCAAATATTCAGAAACTGTTTTTGGATAAATATCATTTTCTTTTTCCTTTACCTTATTTATAAGACTTTCCAAGTTATCATTTGGTTCAATTGGAAAACTTTCTTGACGAATGATTGGTCCAGCATCAAGTTCATTGATAACAAAATGAATGGTTGTTCCATGATGGGTATCATGAGCTGCTAAAGCTCTTTTATGGGTATCAAGCCCTGGATATTTTGGTAACAGTGAAGGATGAATATTTACAATTTGACCTTCATATGCATCAACTAAAAATGAGGACAATATTCTCATGTAACCAGCTAACACAATGTAGTCAAAATCAATCCCCTCTAAGTATTGATAAATCTCCTGATCAAATGTTTCTCTCTCGAGATAATCTTGGTGATCAATAATTTTGCATGGCTTATTGAACTCAGTAGCAATCTGAATACCATTTGCTTTTGGATTATTTGTAAAGGTAGAGACAACTTCATAGCTAAGATCATCCTCTTGTTCTAAAAAAGATCTTAAATTTGTCCCTGTGCCTGAGAAGAAAATAACTATTTTCATACAAAAATTAATGATTGATCAGATTTTGTATCAACATAACCTATTTCAAATAATTCTGTGTTTTCACTCATTGCTTTATCAGCATTTTCTCGATCCAATACAATGCAGTAACCAATTCCGCAATTAAAGACATTTAACATCTCATCAGAAGATATATTTCCAACCTTCTGAAGTGTTGAAAAAATAGTTGGCATATCCCACGAATCTTTATTAATACACATTGTGTAATTTGGAGTTAGTCTTGAGAGATTTTCATGTAGACCGCCCCCAGTAATATGAGCCATTCCTTTCACGTTGCATGTATTGATAAGATCGAGCACTTCATTGACATAAATTCGGGTTGGGGTCAGGAGCTCTTTTAAAAAATCATCTGCAATATTTTGTTGGGAAATTACAGAATTAATAAGTGAGAAGCCATTTGAATGAAACCCAGAGGAGGGCAGTGCTAGGATAATATCGCCTGAACTTATTTCATTACCTGAAATAATGTTAGCCTTTTCGTTGATGCCTAGAGAAAACCCTACAAGATCAAAATTGTCACCTTGATAGTGATTAGGCATTTCAGCTGTTTCTCCACCAACTAATTCACACCCTGCCAAATTACAACCATCAATGATCCCTGACACAATTTCTCTAGCCTTTTCACGATCTAAGTTGGAGCAGCCATAATAATCCAGGAAAGCTAATGGTTTTGCTCCACTAACAATTAAATCGTTGACACACATTGCCACTAAATCTATCCCAATAGTTGTTAAATCATTGGTTTGAAGTGCCAACCTCATTTTTGTACCTACCCCATCACAAGCTAATGCATAAACTGGATTGACATACTCGCTTGGTGCTTCAATGTATCCAGAAAAACCTCCGATACCACCAAGGGAGAAAGAATGTTGTGATTTGGAAGTTAATTTTTTTATATCTTCAACAAATTTTTGACCTTGATCGATATCAACACCTGAGTCTTTATAGTTATTTTTATTTTTTGTCATAAAATAGTAGTTCTTTGGTATGTTTATAAAAAAATTAGCTTCTTATTTGGCAATTATACTTTCTTTTACATCTGTGAGTTTTAATTCTCATGCTCAAGAAACAGATAATTTCCTTTTGCTTTATGAAAGCTATAACAAGCTTAACAAAATTGAAGAGATCATAGAAAACTCAGAAACAAAAATATTAACAAAATATGGTGTAAACCAAGATTACTTCGCCAGCAATGAGTTAACACTTGAACCATCAATGCATTTTATTGGTTATCAAGTGAAACGTTTTAACGATCAGAGATTAATTGAGCTCAAATTTAGCAAAATATCGATTGAGCAATTTTTTCAGGATATGTCCGTTCCATATTTGGCTTTTGAAGGGAAAACAAAAGTTTTCATTGGTGTAAATGACTCATTTTTTCAAAATTCAAATTTATTTGTTATTGAAGACCCTAATTTTCAAAATGAATTAATAAATTCAAAACTGATATCAGAGTTAAATCAAAATATTTCAATAGAGTTTGATATCATAAATAAATTCCCATTCACCTCCTATGAAAAAGATGAATTGCTCATGAAACTATCAAACATGTCGCAAGGGGACTGGACACTAATGCTAATCGATAGGCTTGATCTTACAAACTGGAGTATTAATTTCCCCAAAAGTTCAAAAATATTTATACAAAACGGTTTTGAATTCCAAAATCTTTTGCTTGATGAAGTTTTAGCGGAAGTGAAGAAAACAAATATTGCATCAGAAAAGAACTACTTTACTGTTGCTTTTGATTTAGACATGTCAGAGGATGACTTTACTGATCTCATAGACTTATTTTCGCAAAGCACAGATATTTTACATTTTAGGGTTAAGCAAATTGAAAATTCATACATTACCTTTGAGTATGAAACCTACCTGGATGAGGAAAAAGCCTATAACTTTATGCTTAGATCTGGAGCTATTGAAACTAAATGAAGAACATAACCAGCAAAAAACAATTATTTCTTGATTTTGGAAGAGATTATGATGCTAGTTTAAGCAATTTCTTCTTTTCCAAAGCAAATGAAATTATCAAGAATGAAATTCATTCATTAATGAGGAGCAATGATAAAAGCGACCTTTTTATTTACGGAGAGAACGCAGCTGGTAAAACATTTCTGCTCAATTCAATTCTTAATGATGCTCCTAATAATACTCAAACTATTTACATTGATTTATCAAAACTAAATGAGGAGAAAGATTATTTTTTAGATTTTGAAAATTTTGATTTAATTTGTCTTGATAATTTAGATTCTCTTAACCAAAGCTTAGAAATACAAATATTTAACCTCATTAATGCATCCAAAGCTTCTGGCACTTCACTTATATTTGCCTCAGGTGTTCCTGTTAGTGAGCTCAAGGTTTTCCCAGATCTTTACTCTAGACTTAAAGAAATAAACTTTTTTACATTAAAAAGTCTTGATGGAGATGAAACTCTTGATTGCTTAAATTTTTTGGCTCCAAAGCTCGATTTACATATCCATGCAGATGCGCTTGATTTAATTGCTAAGAAGATCAAAAGAGATTTTTTATCTATTAAGCAGTCTCTTATTGATTTTGATAAGTATCTCTACTCAGAAAAAAAACAGCCGACAAAAATGTCGGCTGCTTCATTTTTAAAAATATATTTCGACTAATCTATAGCTTCACACTCAAGACAGTAAATTCTAATGTTGTCGTACATATTTCTACTATCTAGATTAAATCCTGTTTCTTTTTCAAAGAAAGATTTTATAAAGTCAGTCCAATTAAGTGATACAGGCTTAGGAGTTGGTGGAATGACGTGTTCAACCTTAAAGTCTTCAAGCTCTGCTACAGATCCTGCATAGTCAATGGCATCTTGTAGAGTTCCCAATTCATCTACTAATCCAATTTCTAGGGCCATTTCCCCTGAATAGACTCTGCCTTTAGCTATTTCTCTGACAGTCTCAATAGGCAACCCTCGGTCTTCAGCTGTTTGAGTAGTAAATTGCACATATATGCTATCGGTTGCAGCTTTGAATGCATCAGAAAATTCCTCTGGCCAATCCATTGCAGTGAAATCAAATGCACCGTATTTAGTGGTTGAATAACCATCGTAATTTATGCCCATCCAGTCATATATCTTTTCAAAACTAAACATAGTGCTGTAAACACCAATTGAACCAGTGATTGTATCTGGTTCTGCATAGATTTTATCTGCTAATGATGAGATCCAATAACCACCTGAGGCAGCTAAGGTCCCCATAGAAACAACTACTGGTATGCCTTTTTCTTGAGCTTTTTCAATTTCCCATCTCATATAGTCTGAAGCAACAACACTACCGCCAGGAGAATTAACTCTAAGCACAATAGCTTTGGTATCTTCATCTTCATGAGCTTCTTTTAACATAGCAACAACGCCGTCAGATCCTGCTGTTCCAAAAGTTACATCACCACCCATAATTGTGCCTTCAACAGTCACAACCTTTATTTCATTATCACTGTTTACTGGCATTTCTTCGTCAAAGCTTGCTAGGTAGTCTCTGTAGTAAACGACATTTAGTTTTTCCTCATCATCTTCCGAAGCACCATACTTGTCTATCATTCTTTTATCAAAGTCTTCCTCTTCTTCTTGAAAATCAATCATGCCCCAATCCATAGCAGCATTTCTTGGAGTCGTAGTACCATCGATAATCTCTTGGAAGGATTCATCAGCAATCCATTGCATATCAACATTTCGATTTTCATATACAAAATTCTTCCATTTTGCCCACAAAGGCTCATAGAAGGCTAGATTGATTTTTGCCTCTTCACTCATGCTATCTCTTAAGAAAGATTCTGGTCCTGTTTTAAAATCACCAGCGGCATAGATACGTGGTGTAATTAAGAATTTTTCAAAGAAGTTTTTAAGGTACTGCCTTGCACCACCAAAACCTTGGATATCTATAATGCCATATGTAGAAGTTGATATTTCGCTGGCTCCAGAAGCGAGTAAATAATCAGTTGCAACCATAAAGTCTGATCTAACGACCACTTCCTTGCCTGCATCAACAGCTTCTCTAATTTTTTGTGCTATTGGTAAAGCGTAAACAATGCTTACACCCAAACCTGAAGGATCAAAAATCATAGCAGAAACTCGATCATCGTTTTTAAAATCTTCAAAAAACTCCAGCATATCTTGGTAAGGATAGTAAATCGGTGACTGATTGCTCCCAATATCAAACTCGTCGTACCACTCTGCAGCAGGTTCGCTTGGTGGTTGGTCTACCACAACACCAGAAGGTTTAAAAACAACAACTTTACCACCAGGATCGACTTTATCAGATCCTTCCCAAAGTGGGCTTATCAAACTACCAATTACACTTAGCGCTACGAATAAAAATATTCCTGTTGCAAGTGTAAATCTTACTCCAATCCAGAAATAATCTCTGCCTGTTCTGGTGTAATGCCAGACAGTATTAAAAAAATTTCCTAATTTTGAAGCAAAACTATCTTCTTTTTTCTCAACTTTTTTCTTAGCCATATTTTTACCTTAAAAAATAATTTAAAACAGACCTTCAATCTTACCTTATTAATTGCAGAATGTGATTATTTTAAGGACGTTCATAGGTCTTATTGAGAAGAATACACAAGTTCTAATAAATGTAAAGTAAACTTTACATAAAAAAATACTTTTAATAATTCCTTATAATTCTAGAGTTTGCCCTTATTTATAAAGCTATGAAAAATTGCTTGAAAATTCTTTTTTTACTAATCCTTGCTGGTTGCAAGCAGGGGGATCTTGAATTTACTCAAGGTGGAAAAGAATTTTCAATTAACTATGACAATGAGATTGTTGTGTTAAATGTTTGGGCAGACTGGTGCCCACCCTGTATAAAAGAGTTTCCTTATTTTAATAAATTGAATGAGCTTGAAGGCGTTACTGTTTTAGGATTTCATTTTGATCAGTTTGACCTCATATCTGATGAAGATGTAATGAGTTCATTAACCAAATTTGATGTGCAATTTAAGAACCTAAAGACAGACCCACGCGAAATATGGGGAATGGATATTCCTGACCATGTTCCAACAACATACATTATTGAGAATGGGCAAATTACAAAAGAACTAATAAAGCCCCAAACATACGATTCTTTGATAGCCGAACTTGGGCTTAGTCAATAACACGCGATTTAATACTGCCTTTCTGTACTTTTGTCTCAATCAGCTCACCATCTGCAACGCTATTGGAGTCAGTAATAACATTGCCAGAACTATCAAAAGTGATTGAATAACCTCTATTCAAGATCTGGTTTGGATTTAGAGTCTGTAACTTTTCTTTCAGAATCTCAAAATTAGATTTCTGGTTAAAAATAATATTATTTGTTCCATTTAGTAATGACTCTTTTAGTGTATTAAGTGAGTGGCTTTCAGCGATTATTTTTGTTGCAGGTGACTCTGCCTGTAAGGCTAGGACAGTAAGTTTAAGTGAGGTTTGCTTCTTGATTAAATTATTTTTCTGACTAGTAACAAGCTTTTCAAAGATAGAATCAAGTTTGAGATACTGTTCTTCCAATCTTTGCTTTGGTGATCTTAATAAACGTTTAAAAGTTAAGAGTTTCTCTTTATTCTTGTCGATTATTTGTTTTGCTTCCCTCAGTAATGAATCTTGTAGATACGAGAAATAATCACTTAACTTGCTTGCACCTTCCGTTATTAATTCAGCAGCTGCTGTTGGAGTAGCAGCTCGAGTATTTGCTACAAAATCACATAATGTAAAATCTGTTTCATGCCCAACACCACTAATGATGGGGATTGGGTAGTCTGAAATGTAACGACAAAGTGTTTCATCATTAAAGCTCCATAGATCTTCAATCGATCCTCCTCCTCGACAAAGTATCACTGCATCAACAGAAGCTTTAGCATGATAATCGTTGATTTGTTTAAGCGAACTTAATATGGATTCTGCAGATCCATCACCTTGAACTTTTGAAGGCACAATAATTATCTCCAGATGAGGGGCACGTCGTTGAATTGTAGCCACTACATCTTTGACCGCAGCACCATGTGCAGATGTGACAACCGCAACCCTGTTTGAAATTTCAGGAATTTGGTCGGCTAATTTTTTTTGATAAAGGCCTTCTTCGTTCAGCTTATTTTTTAGGAGCTCGTATTTACGCATGAGTTCACCAAAACCGGCTAGCTCCATTTTGCTGGCTATCATTTGATAACGGCCAGATTTCTTATATATGGAAAGTTTGCCTTGAAGGATTACTTGATCACCTTCTTTTGGTTTGAATTTAAGAGCATTGTTTTGCAATCTAAACATAGTGCAACTAAGAACTGACTCTGAATCTTTAATAGAAAAGTACCAATGACCAGAAGTGCCATACTCTCTAAAGTTTGATATTTCTCCAACGACCCACAGAGGCGGGAATGCTTCATTTAAAAAATCATTTGCTGTCTGATTAATTTCAGAAACCGTTAGTATTTCTCTTTGTGATTGATTGGAGTAGTCTTCCATATAAATTTATTATATTCTATTCACCTCTGCGAGTTTAGCTCAGTTGGTTAGAGCACCTGCCTTACAAGCAGGGGGTCGTAGGTTCGAATCCTACAACTCGCACCAATTATTTTATGACGCAAAAAGAAGTTCAACAATATATTGATTTCCACCGTGAACATGGGGGAACAGGAAAAATTTTCCAATTCATATATAAGAATTACGAACCTGGCATGCTTACTCTAGTGGGTAATTTTACGGAGGCATGTTTGAACCCAAATGGAACTGTGCAGGGTGGCATGATGACATCCATGCTTGATGACATAACTTCATTGCTATTGATCATGGAGGCAAAAGGTAAGCTTTATCCCGCCTCCACCGACCTGCACACACTTCATCATAGAGCTCAAAAGCAAGGGCAGGTAATTGCAAAAGCGACAATTATGAAAAAAGGCAAAACCATAGCAACTGTCAAAGGTGAAATATTTGATCAAGATAACAAGCTAATCACAACTCTCATGCATACAGCTTATCTTATTGAACTAGATCGATCGTTATACGAAAAATCAGAATAAAAAAAAGCCCGCTAATGCGGGCTTTTTTATGAATTAAAAGTAAAGCTTAGCTTCCTTTTTTAACTCCGGAATCCATCATGGCTGCATACCAGATAACAAGTCCGAATAAGAATTTGTTAATCAAGTCTGCAAGGTTATAGACAATGTTTAGCGTGTCCATATCGACACTCCCACCCATTAGATAACCTAGTACGTAACCAATTGGGTAGATTGCCCAACCAATTGTTACAATCCATTTAATTCCATTAAATGCAAAGCTTAATGCTTCGTTACCAGCTGCATCTTTAATTTTTGCGGCTTCACCAGCGAACACATACCAGATGATATACAACCACCCAGCCATTGCTGGGACGAATGCTACAGTAGCATCCATTAATCCTGCTTCACCAAGATAACCAAAAATTAACATTACTAGTGATGCAACAAGCAAGTTCCAGAAAACTGAAAGGCTTACTGCAACCACTGCAGTTAGTATTAAATAAAATTCTACAATTTGCATAGGAACAGTAATCAACCAGTCAATGTATCTGTACACTGTTGGTGATTCACCTGTTACTACCCAAACGTCTCTCATATATAAATAGTGCCAAAAGGCAACAAAACATACGAGTGCTGCGACAGTTAGAGATGTTTGCCATGCAGGCTTAACAGTACTTCTTTCCATAAAAAAGAAAAGAGCACCAGCGCCCATTACTGCAGTAGCTATCCAAAAGGACACTCCAACATAATCGTTAGTCTCGAGAATATATTCCATAATTTTTCTCCCCTATTTAAAATTAATTTACAAATAGTGAACCATCATTTTAATTGCTCCCCATGAAATTTCAACTTTATTTACACTCAAAAAAGTTGTATTAATCTCACATTTGTACCAAAATCTACACTTCGCGGTCCGGTAGTTCAGTTTGGTTAGAATGCCTGCCTGTCACGCAGGAGGTCGAGGGTTCGAGTCCCTTCCGGATCGCCACTTAGTATTATGTTTGCTGATATAGCTCTACAGACCATTCTGGCTGCGATTGTCGGCGGAATTTGGATCACACCTTTAGTGGTCAGTCCTGCTGCTCGAGCAAGCTTAGATAGTGATGCATTAAGATTTTTTTTGAAGTCCTTTTTCTTTAGATTTCATCTGTTTATTGTCTTGATGTTGTTCTCATATCTTGTAATAGTTTATTTTTTTAAATTATCTGAATATGAGTTAATTTGGGCTGACACAAAAAATTTAGCCATGTTAATACTGCTTGGGTTAAATTTCATCAACCTAATTTTGGGCCTAATAATAGATAATACAAAGCTAGATACCGAAAGCGCATTTTTTAAAATTATTCATGGTTTAAGTGTGGCAATATTTGCCTCAACTTCATTCGTCTCGCTTTATTATCTGATTGAAAAGTTTATTTCAGTTTGAAAAAAGAGCATTTAGAAACAAAAACGTGTCCAGTCTGCAACAAGCCATTTACATGGCGCAAAAAGTGGAGAAAGGATTGGGAAAATGTGGTTTACTGTAGCGAGAGATGCAGAAGATCGAAAAAATGATAGTTACCTCTAGGCCTGTAAACCTCGTCATTCTCTTTATTTGCTTTATACCTTTTCTTTTTTTGGGGATATTTGATCTCGATGAGGGTGCATTTGCGGCAACATCGCTGCAGATGATAAAAGATGGTCAATACCTTATTCCCTATATAGGGGAAGAGCTTCGCCTTGAGAAACCTATTCTGAGTTATTGGATCCAAGCACTTTTTTTAACAATCTTTGGTTTTTCAGAATACTCGTTAAGAGCACCATCATTAATTGCTGCACTTATCTGGGGCTATAGTTTTGCTACTTTTGTCAAAGAAAACAATAATAGTGTAACAAGATCAGATATTCTGATTAACTTTTTTACCCTCCCAGGAATTTTTTTAATCTCATTCGCTGCTACCGCTGATGCGTTTTTAAATTTATTTATCACACTGACATTGATTAATTTGTATAAATTTGAAGAACAGAAAAAAAATAAATTTCTTAATTTAGCTGCAGCATGGATAGCACTAGGATTTCTAACAAAAGGGTTCGCCATTGTTGCGATATGTGGTTTGGCTTTCCTTTTTTACTGTTTCTTTAATAGAAAAATCAATTCGTTCTTTTCAGCTATTTTAAATATTAAAGCCTGGGCTATATTCTTAATCATAGTTTCGCCATGGTTGGTGTATTTGTATATGCAGACGAGCAGTGAAGCTGTTATGTACATGTTATTTGGGCAATCATTTGGTAGATTTTCAAACGCATTTGAAAACCACAGCGGATCTATTTTTTATTACTTAGTAGTTTTGCCTTTCATCACACTGCCTTTTTTCCCTGATCTAATAAAGGGCATGCTCGCATCAAGGCCCAGAGCAAATAGTTTTGAGCTATTTCTGATGGTTTGGTTTTTTGTGGTATTTATTTTTTTCTCGTTTTCATCTACCAAATTGCCACATTATCTAGTTTATGGTCTTTCACCAATCGCCTATTTTGTAGAAAAAAACTTAAGAAAAAATGAGACTTTAGCATTTTCTTTATCCGGATTACTTTTTCATTTATTTATTTGGGGGGTTGTGTTGGCTATTCCTTTTTATCTTTCTTATATGCTTGAGGTAACTCAAACATTTGAACTATCTAAAGACGCTATGGAAAATCTTGCAGCCAGCATTTCATACAAATTATTTATAGGCCTGTTCGTGGCGCTTTTAATTATTAATTTCTTGCGTAGATCAAATGGCATGCAGGTGAAAAAGATGTCGGCTCTAGCTTTGGTTATAATGCTTACATTTTGGTTATTACCTTTCGCTCAAACAGCTGCTCAACAAGATATAAAAAATCTTGGATTATTTGCCAAAACACAGGAAAACAAGGTTTCGATGTATAAAGTAAATAAGCCAAGTTATGCATTCTACGCGCAACAGAAATCGTATCGTGGTCTAAAAGAAAATCATTTAATCCTTTCAAGAATTGATAAGGAGAGCTCTTTTAATTTTGAATACGAGGTTATAATGCGAAGCGGCAACTATTTTATTTTCAAAATTAAGAGTGATTAAGCAAATACATTACATCCTGGCATTCTTTTTTTTCGCGTTGGGCTTAGGCCTGCATTTCTTGCCAGATTACGATTATCTATTGCTACATTTTTTTAATAATAAATTTTATAACCCAGACTTTTTTAAATATTTTACTGAAATAGGCAATGGGTTTATTGCTGCTGCTTTTGTAATACCATTGCTTTCACTTGTTTCAGATAAATTAAAAGCATTTAATTTTGTGCCTCTCTCAGCTTTGATTTTTCCAACAATATACATGGGCTTGATTAATAGCTTTCTAAAAAAAGAATTTTTTGCTTTCGAAAGGCCAGGATTTTATGAGTTTGAAAATATTGAATACTTAGAGCCTGTGTTTAAATATGGTTCATTTCCAAGCGGTCATGCTGCAACCATATTCGTCATTATTTTCATTTGGTTAGGCCTTGCAATTAAAAAAGGATTTAAATATAAACTATACCTTTATAGCATTTTGATAACACTGGCTAGTTTTGTAGCTATTTCAAGAGTAATTGTCGGTGCGCATTGGATGTCAGATATCTTAGCTAGTATAGGTATTGCCTTTTTGTTCAGAGCTTTTGTCGATCTAAAATTCTTTCATAATCACATAACACAAAGCAAGGTGCTTAAGTACTTATCTTATGTAGTGGTTTTAACAGCCTGGGTGAATATTTTATTTTTTGACATATCGGATTATTTTTAAAATCAACAATGATAGAAAAGATCGATCTTAACTTTACAATTTGGCTTTCAAGTTTTGATGTATTAGAAAGCTTTTTTATTCTTTTATCTTCAAAACATTTCTCACTGTTTCTAGTTATTTTGTTTGCTATCTATATGATCAGGCTGGAAAGACTAAAAACTTTCGCATTTATTTTTTTGGCCACTTGTTTTGGGGACATGACAGGGAATTTTCTTAAAAAATTATTAGCACAACCTAGGCCTTGTTTTGAACACAGCGATTATTTAATTTCTTCAGGTGTTATTGATCAAGCATGCGGCCCACCTTTAACAGGCATGCCATCAAATCATGTATTAAATTACTTTATCTTTACCACGCTCGTCATAATGATCATAAAAAACAGAGCAATAAGCATATTTTTTATCATTACCTCTTGTTTAGTCGGCCTTTCAAGAATATTTCTCGCAAAGCATTTGCTAAGCCAAGTTATAATAGGGGGGTTAATAGGAGTACTTTTGGGCATAGCCTTTTATTTAATATATAAAGCATGGAATCAAAGACAGACATCTCAATAATTTCACCAATCTACAACGAACAAGAAAATATTCGTAATTTTGTAAGTGCAGTCTACAGCACAATGTCATCACAAAATTGCAACTGGGAGCTAATACTTGTCGACGATGGCAGTACGGACGAGAGCAGATCTCTCCTTAAGTCATTAGCAAAAGATCATCATAATTTAAGAGTTTTGCTGCTATCTAAAAACTTTGGCCAAACACCAGCCATTCAAGCAGGTTTTGATCATGCAAAGGGCAATGTGATAGTTACCTTAGATAGCGATATGCAAAATGATCCAAAAGATATTCCTCTGCTAGTCAATAAATTAAAAAGCGAAAATTTAGACTTAGTTGTTGGGTGGAGAAAAGATCGAAAAGATAATTTTTTTCTTAGAAACTTCCCATCGATGATAGCCAATTATCTAATAAGAAGTATTACGGGTGTTAAATTAAATGATTACGGTTGCAGTCTTAAAGCCTATAACGCAAAAATCTTAAAAGAGATTAGGCTTTATGGTGAAATGCATAGATTCATCCCAGCTTGGATGGCTACCAAGATTCCTCCATCAAAAATAAAAGAGGTCGTAGTGACACATCATCCAAGAGTAGCAGGCATTTCTAAGTATGGTATCTCAAGAACTTACAGAGTCTTTGTTGATTTAATTTCTGTATTCTTTTTTATGAAGTTTTTCAGCAAGCCAGGACACTTTTTTGGATTCATAGGAATCTTTTTATCAATAATTGGTTCTGTAATATTGTTTTATTTAGCATCATTGAAAATATTTTATGGTTTAGATATTGGAGATAGGCCATTATTGCTTGCCGGAACACTGCTTGTGGTTGTCGGCGTTCAGTTTATAAGCCTTGGCGTCATAGGGGAAATCTTAAGCCGAACTTATTTTGCCTCAAGCAAGGAAAAATCTTACCTCATTAGATGGGATTCTAATGACAAAGAATAGCTCTGTTTTAGTTGTAACATTTTTTTTATTTTTAATTAGCTTTCGAATTACCTATGATTTTTTAAATGGCATTGAGTATCACTATGAGGAAGCTCAATATTGGGTATGGTCGCAAAACCCATCCCTTAGCTATCTTACTAAAGGGCCTTTTGTTGCCTCAATAATCTCACTCTCAAACTCAATATTTGGTCAATCCTATTTAGGTTTAAAGTTCTTCTCATTGCTTGCCTACATAGGCACCATCATTTTTATGAGTTACTCATCAATTGCATTAAATAAAGATAAAAACACTGGAGTAACTGCTTTATTAATTACAGGTCTTTCACCGGCAGTTTTTTTCTTAGGGGGGGTCGCTTCTACTGATGTATATTTATTTTTCTTTTGGTCTTTAGCGCTTTTCGGCTACATAAAATTTTATGTTAATAAAGACGAAAGATGGTTTTATCTGATATCTCTTGCAACAGGCTTAGGATTATTAACAAAACTTTCGATGGCTCTTTTACCTACAAGCATATTGATTTATTTTCTAGTTACAGAAAACAGGAAATATTTTTACTCAATTCATTTATATTTTTCGGCACTCCTAGCTATCCTGATCGCATCACCCATTATTATTTGGAATATCGATAATGATTGGCTAACTCTGTCTCATGAAATGGGGCACCTTGTTTCTGGAACTCCTAGCAATAATCCCGAAATACTCTTGATGACTATGATCGTCACAATACCATCAGCATTGTTACTATTTATAAAAGACATTAGAGCTAAGATTTTTTCTAAAGAAAGTAGTTTTTTGTTAATTCCAATTCTAATAATGTTTTCATTCTTTGTGCTCAAAAGCTTTTCAGGCAAAATTCAGCTGAATTGGACAATTCCATTATTTCTTACCTTGGTTCCTTTATTATCATATGCAGTAAACAATAAGACTAAATCTGTAATTGCATTAAGTTTTTTTATTTTGAGTCCAATATTTCTGATATCTAATAAACAAATATCTTCATTACTTTCAGATAATGATCCTTTGCATCCAATGCGCGGGTGGAATCAAACATACGAGTATTTATTTAAAGATGAGACTTATAATCTATTGTCATCGAGTGATTACAAACTGCTTTCAACGGCTGCCTACTTTTTAGGTGAAGCTAAAATGTTGCGACTTGAAGCAGATGCAAACAGAAGACTTGCTCATTATGATTTATGGAATAGGGGAGAAGACATCAAACAAAACATATTGCATATTACATACTCCGATAAGTTACCAAAAAGTGATTCAATGAATTGTGTATTTTTAAGGTCATCAGATATTTTGCCTAGAAAGAGAATATCTCTGTATAATTGCACCTCAAAATGAAAATTGGAATTATTGGATCTGGAAAATTTGGCTTAGTTCTAACCAGTATTGCTATGGAAAACAACAATGAAGTTGTTATATTCTCACGTCGCAAACAAGAGGTTGATTCAATTAATACAAATAAAAAAAGCTTATCAGGCTTTTCACTTGAGGGAGGTAATTGTTTTGCAACAAATAATCATGAAGATCTTAACTCATGTGATGCATTGCTTTTTACTGTTGCAAGTAAAGATTTTAGAAGCACAATTGATCAAATTCAGCATAATTCAAAACAAGGAAAATTTGTCAGTTGCATAAAGGGGTTTGATCAAAGCACTGGAAAGTTAATGACAGAGGTTTTGGTTGATGAATATGCACTTAGCCCAAAAGATGTTTTGGTCTTAAGCGGCCCAAATTTATCCAAAGAGCTTTACAACAAAGAATTGACAGGCACAGTCATTGCTGGTGATGATAGAAATTTTATTGAATCCTTAAGCAATGCTTTAAAAACTGATTTTTTTATACCGTTCTCAAGCTCAGATAGATATGGAGTAGAGCTTGGTGGAGCAATGAAAAATATCTACGCCATTTTATCTGGTTATTTTCATCAAAAAAATGTTGGAGAAAATACCATTGGCTTATTGCTTACAAGGTGTTTAGCTGAGATGAGTGTTTATGGAAAAGCAAGAGGGGCAAATCCAGAAACATTTCTTGGTCTATCGGGCGTAGGTGATTTCTTTTCAACTGCTTTATCGAAAGACTCAAGAAATTATAAGTTTGGAACTCATCTTGCTGATGGTCTTTCTCCTGAAGAAGCATTGATAAAAGTTGGGGATACTGTTGAAGGTTTTGCAACTTCAAAGATAGTTCATCAGAATGCAAAAGATTTAGGCATTAAACTAAAGTTATTAGATTATTTAATGTCAATATACGAAGTACCAAAATCTTTAACGGAAGATAAGGGTATCTTTAATGCTAGCGAAATAGAATCGGATAGTAATTTTAAACTTAAGTAAAATCTTTTCCCTTGAGGTCTGAGTCCAGACCATAATCAAAGCCAGTTGACGTTTTAATGCCTTTCTTTGTAACTTCAAGGTCAGCTAAATCAAGCACATCTTTATCAAACTCATAGATTGGTGCAATGCTACCATTAATTGCTTTTTGACGTTCTTCCTCTCTATTATCTAAAACTTGCTCTTTTTTCTTCTGCCATTCTGCGATATCGGTTTTGCTATACCTTTGTTCAAGCAATGACATCGTTAGATTCTCTGAAATAACCGAAGTTGTAGCATTATTTCCCCCAAAACCCTTGGAATTAATAATTACAGCATCCTTCTGATTATCAAATGCCCTATTTTCCAAGAAAAAATCTAAATTATCTTTAAAAACATCATCTGCTATTTTTGGTATTGTGCATATTCCTGAGAAATTATTAGTTTCCATTGCGCCGAGAGCACCCCATAGTTGATCCATTCCTGCAGTTCCCATTGTATGACCCAGTTTTGACTTGAGAGAGGTAACTGGAAGTGACTCAATACCGAATTCTTTTGCAAATGTTGAAACAATATGAGACTCAGTAATTCTGTTAAGAGGTGTTCCTGTTCCATGAGCAATAAAAGCAGAGTTCTCTTTTAGTACTTTGTCACCAAAAACCTCTTCAATATCCATGAAAGTTTTACCTACTGAAAAATAATTTCCCGCCCCAGGTCCAGAAATAGATTTTTTATTACCATCTGCATTTATATTCACATTCAAAATGCATCCTCTGATATTTGCGCCAACTTCAAGTGCCAACCTATCACTCATCAATATTGCAAAACCAGAAGATTCTCCAATAACTAAGCCCATATTGTCTCCAAAAGGGCGACAGTATTTTGTGTAATCAAGCTCTTCACCTTCCCCAAGCAAAGCTTGTAAATCTTTAAGTCTTTTATCTGTTGTCATGGCTCCCATAGCATCGAATCCTATAAAGGCTGAAGGCATAATTATTGCTTCTGATGCCCCAACAATTACTAACTCACTTTTACCACTTTTTATTAACTCAACGCCTGCGTTCATGTTGTACTGAGAAGTTGCACAAGCTCCAATAAAATGTCCGGAGATTCCAAGGCTTCCTGTTACATAAGCATTAATAAAGTCAGCTGTCATTTCTGGAAGCATGAAGGAGATATTTTTTGAAGAGGTACGTTTTCCTAAAGGATGAGCTGACATCAGTCCCTCTCCTGAGAATTTATCCATATTCATAACTGCACACCCTGCAAAACAACCTGATTTATCTCTTCCGTAACTATCTATAGCAGCTCTTACATCAAAACCACAATCACTAAATGCATCAGCAATCCCCATCACAGCCATACCTAATGCTTTTGGATGTTGTCTAGAGGCATAATACTGGGTTGGATCAAGCTTGAAAGGAAGTTGTCCGCCACCATTTGCTGGCAAATCATAGTCATAACTCCAGAATTTTTCTCTCAGAAATTCTTTCTCAATCTTTCTTACTAAAGTATTCGCCAGAACGTCTTTCTCTTTGTCAGCTGCAAAAGATTCTAGGGTTTGGCTTTCACCTATTTCATCTGTCATATTGCACAATGCAAGCACAGATTTGATGTAATCCAATTTATTCTGTTCTGATTCAAGGCTATATGTAAGTCTTGTATGGCTAAGATTATGCGAAGCTCTTCCTGCAGGCGTTACACCGCCAAAACCCACAATACAAGGTATAGGGGTCTTACTCATGTTTTAACTCCATCGCTTCTATTGTATTCATCATTAGTGTATTTATTGTCATTGGTCCCACACCTCCTGGCACGGGAGTATATGCTGAAACTATATTAGAGATGCCTGCCATGTCAACATCTCCGCATTTTTCCATTGGGTGATAACCTGCATCAACCAGAACGCTGCCTGGAGCAAGATCTTTTGCACTAATAAATTTTGGGATACCGACTGCAACAACAACGATATCGAAATATTTCAACATGTTAACAAGATCTTTTGTTCTGGAATGTGCAATAGTAACTGTCGCATTAGCATTCAGAAGCATAGCAGCCATTGGCTTTCCTAAGATCTGGCTTCTTCCAATAACCAAGGCATTTTTGCCTTCAATCTTGACACTATATTCTTTAAGAAGACGCATCACACCTAACGGGGTGCATGATCCAAAAGCCCTTAAACCCATTGCCATATTTCCAAAGCCTTGAGTTGTAACACCATCAACATCTTTTGATATATCAATAGTGTTGAAGCACTTCTGCTCATCTATCCTGCTTGGAACAGGGTGTTGTAATAAGATGCCATCAACTTCTTTATCAGCATTAAGCTCAAAAATGATATTTTCTAATTGGTCAGTTGTCGTTTCAGCAGAAAGTCTTTTTATCTCGGTTTTAATACCGAGTTTTTCACATGCTTTTTCCTTCATGCTTACATAAGTTGCTGATGCAGGATCATCTCCAACAAGTATGGCAACTAGTTTTGGTGAACGTCCAGTTTGTTTAAGAATTTCAACACGAGCAAGAAGATCATCATTGCTTTTTTCAGCAAGCTTTTTCCCATCTAGGATTAAACAACTATTCACTTATAATTTGCTTGAGTTTAAAGCACATAGTTTATATGATTTCTCTTTCGGGGCATAGCGCAGTCTGGTAGCGCACCTGGTTTGGGACCAGGTGGTCGCAGGTTCAAATCCTGCTGCCCCGACCAGCGCCAGTAGCTCAGCTGGATAGAGCAGTAGCCTTCTAAGCTATTGGTCGGGGGTTCGAATCCTCCCTGGCGCGCCAATTTTCTTAGATGCCGATATTTCGGTAAGACTCTATAAGTTTCTTGATGGAATAAATGTAAGCTGTGGTTCTTAAAGAGTCATATTTGTTCTCATTCCATATCTCACTCATATTTTCATAAGCTTCAGTCATCATGTCTTCAAGCCCTGATCTTACTAGGTCAATTTCTGTTGGGCCTTGATTTAAAAGATTTTTAGTTTGTGATGAAATTCTCGAACCTGTAGAGGTTTCAATGACACTAATTAAGGATGCATTTTCATATTCCTTTCTTCTTTTTTCCATTCGACCAAATCTCATATGTTGAAGATTTCGTACCCACTCAAAATAACTCACTGCAACACCACCAGCATTGGCATAAAGATCTGGAATTATAAGAACACCCTTGTCATTTAAAAATTGATCAGCTCTAGATGTTAGTGGACCATTAGCCCCCTCACAAATTAACTTAGTGTTAAGAAGGTGAAAATTATCTTCTGTAATTGTTCCTTCAGTTGCCGCAGGAATAAAAATATCACATGCAGTTGCGAAAACTTCATCTTTGGATACTAGTTCTTTCTGGTTTGGATAGTCTTTTGCTTCTGAAGACTCATCTAACCACGTTCTAATTAAATCAATATCTAACCCTTTTGGATTGTAGAAAGATTGATCTTTTTCGATAATGCCGATGATGGTAGACCCGTGATCTCGTAGTGCCTTTGCTGCAAAGTACCCAACTTTTCCTAACCCTTCAATAATTATTTTCTGAGACTTTAAGCTACCCTTGATTTTAGTTTTCTTTAGATCTGAAGAATTAAAGAAAGAGTTCAATGCGAAGAATATTCCTCTTCCAGTTGCTTCTGTTCTGCCATCAACTCCACCCATATTTTCTGGTTTACCAGTTACACAGGCATAGGCATTAATATCATGAGGATTAAGTCTTTTATATTCATCAGCTATCCATGCCATTTCCTTCTTTCCAGTACCCATATCAGGAGCAGGAACATTAAGGCTGGGTGATATTAAACCTCTTTTAACAAGCTCTTCAGTGAACCTTCTTGTAATTTTTTCTAGATCTTCCTCAGAATACTTGGATGGGTTAATTTTGAGACCACCTTTTGATCCACCAAACGGTACATCAATAACAGCATTCTTAAATGTCATTAACATTGCCATTGCCTCAACTTCTGAAGCTGAAACAGCGGGAGAGTAACGGATACCACCTTTTACAGGCTCAAGATGTTCTGAATGAACAGCTCGCCAACCTGTAAATACTTTTATTCCATCTGTGAGCTTTACTCCAAATCTAATTGTGTGTGTGCTGTTGCATGACTTTATTTGATTGGCCAAGCCTTTTTCAACACCAAGTGTTTGTATAGCGTTATCAAACATCTTTGAAACACTTTTTATGAATACATTATTTGACCCCATTTTTTTCACCCCATGTTTTTCCATAATGATATACTCTTTCTTTCCTAAAAAACATAAAAATATGGTGGGCGTAGCTCAGTTGGTTAGAGCGCCGGTTTGTGGTACCGGAGGTCGAGGGTTCAACCCCCTTCGTCCACCCCATATACCTCCATGTTTTTGACTTATTGCTAAAAGTTTTAAGCAATCTGTATGAAGTTTTGTATTTTTTATAGTCCTGTTGATTTATATAAATTCTCCACTATATTAAAAATATGTTCGAAAATAATTTAGTTCCAATGGTCGTTGAGCAAACCTCTAGAGGTGAGCGTGCTTTTGATATCTTTTCCAGATTACTTAAAGATAGAATTGTTTTTATTGTTGGTGGCATTGATGATTACGTTGCTAATCTGGTAGTGGCACAACTCTTATTTCTGGAGTCTGAAGATCCTAAAAAGGATATTTACATGTACATCAATTCACCTGGCGGAGTCATTACATCAGGGCTATCAATTTTAGATACCATGAATTATCTCAAATGTGATGTTTCTACAGTTTGTTTTGGCCAAGCCGCAAGTATGGGAGCGGTTCTACTCGCAAACGGTGCAGACAAAAAAAGATTTGCGTTACCAAACAGTAGAGTCATGATTCATCAGCCGCTAGGCGGTGCAAGAGGACAAGCTTCTGATATAGAAATACAAGCGAAAGAAATACTTACACTGAAAGATAAATTAAACAAAATACTTGCTGATAAAACAAAACAAAGCCTCAAGAAAATTCAAACTGACACAGAAAGAGATTTCTTCATGAACGCTGAAGAGGCAGTGAAATATGGAATTATTGATGAGGTTCTTAAAGAAAGAAAATAATGGAAGTTAAAAAATCAAAACTATCATGTTCTTTCTGCGGGAAGCAGCAATCAAAAGTCAAAAAACTTATAGCAGGACCTAACATTTATATTTGCAATGAGTGCGTCGACCTTTGTAATGACATATTGGTTGAAGAGGAAAAATCTGAAGCAGATCAATCTTTCCAAATTGCAAAGCCAAAAGAGATTTATACCCTTTTAGATGAAATTGTAGTTGGACAAGACGAAGCTAAAAGAAAGCTATCTGTTGCTGTTTATAATCATTACAAAAGAATCACAACCAAAGATACAGCTGATGCCGTTGAAATTCAAAAAAGCAATGTCCTGTTACTTGGACCAACAGGCTCAGGGAAAACTCTGCTGGCTCAAACCTTAGCAAAAATTTTGAATGTTCCGTTTGCAATTGCTGATGCCACATCACTAACAGAAGCAGGCTATGTCGGAGAAGATGTCGAAAATATTATTCAAAAACTTTTAATGAATGCAGATTACGATGTTGAAAGGGCAGAGCAAGGAATTATCTATATTGATGAAATCGATAAAATCTCAAAAAAAGGTGAAAATGTTTCAATCACAAGGGATGTTTCAGGCGAGGGTGTTCAACAAGCTTTACTAAAAATCATCGAGGGAACTGTAGCCTCAATCCCACCTAAAGGTGGCAGAAAGCACCCGCAACAAGAATTTATTAATGTGAATACCAAAAATATTTTATTTATTTGTGGTGGGGCATTTAATGGTTTGGAGGGACAGGTCCACAAAAGACTATCTAATAGCTCAATTGGCTTCAATCAAGAATTGGCATCATTGGATGAGAAAGTAAAAGGGTCAATTTTTAAAGACGTAAATACTGCAGATCTTATTAAGTTTGGAATTATTCCAGAGTTTATTGGAAGGTTCCCTGTAACTGCAGCTCTTGAAGAGCTTTCAGAGGAAGAACTTATTAAGGTCATGTCGGAAACAAAAAACTCCATTGTCGATCAATTTGTTTATCTATTTGAAATGGATGGTATTAAGCTTGAATTTACAAAGGATGCTTTTAAAGCTATTGCAAAAGAAGCAAAATCAAGCGCGTCTGGTGCCAGAGCTATAAGATCAATTTTTGAGGACATACTGCAAGACTCAATGTTCAATCTCCCTTCTGAAAATAATGTTGAAAAGATAGTTATTGATAAAAATATTGTTGAAAAAAGAGAGCAACCTATCCAGCTTCTTAATAAGAAAGTGGCCAATTGATGGAACAAGAAGACCTTAAGTTAAAAATTAAAATGCCAATGATCCCTTTAAGGGATGTTGTGATATTTCCTAATACAGTTTCAACACTATTCGTCGGGCGTGAAAAATCAATTTTTTCTCTTGAAGATGCTTTAAGAAGCAATAAAAAAATCTTTTTAATTGCACAAAATTCACCAGCATCGGAAGAGCCAACAATAGAAGATCTTCCAAAGATAGGAACATTATCAACTTTGCTGCAGATGATTAAGCTACCGGATGGCACTGTAAAAATACTTGTAGAGGGCATTCAAAGAGCTCGGCTTGAAAGCATTACAACAGATGAAGGTTATTTTGCTGAAATTGAAAAAATAGATGAGGTCATAGAAGATTCAAAGTACGAACAAGATTTACTTAACACAATAAAGAACCAATTTACTGAATTTGTCAGTGTGTCTCGTAAGGTTTCTCACGAAATTATTAATCAAGTTGAATCTATGGGCAGCTTGTCTAAAGCAGTCGATATTATTTCATCGAACATTCATTTATCTGTCAAAGACAAACAAGAAATCCTTGAAAAAATTAACATTGTTGAACGAGCAGAGTTTCTCTCAAGTTTATTAGAAGCTCAAATAGAACTTATTGAAGTTGAACAAAGGATACGAGGAAGAGTTAGAAAGCAAATGGAAAAATCTCAAAAAGAGTATTTTTTAAATGAACAAATTAAAGCAGCACAAAAGGAACTTGGAGAAATTGGTGAAGAAAAAAATGAATTAGATGAGTTGAATAAGCGAATTGAAGAGACAAAACTTTCAAAAGAAGCGCTTGAAAAAGTCAGCTCAGAGTTTTCAAAACTCAAGCAAATGTCACCAATGTCAGCAGAGGCTACTGTTATCAGAACTTATATTGAGACAATTCTTGATGTTCCATGGGAAAAGTCCACAAAGATAAATCTTGATCTAAACAAAGCAAAAAAAATATTAGATGAAGATCATTATGGTCTTAAAGAAGTAAAGGAGCGCATACTTGAATATTTAGCTGTTCAAAAAAGAGTTGATAGGATGAAGGCACCAGTGCTTTGTTTTGTTGGCCCTCCAGGAGTTGGTAAAACCTCACTCGGCGAATCTATTGCAAAAGCGGTCAATAGAAAGTTTACTAGATTGTCTTTAGGTGGGGTGCGTGATGAGGCAGAAATAAGAGGCCATAGAAAAACTTATATTGGATCAATGCCAGGAAAAATCATCCAAAAACTTTCGAAAGGAAAAGTCAAAAACCCATTATTCTTGTTAGATGAAATAGATAAGGTTGGCATGGACCATAGGGGTGATCCAAGTTCAGCACTGCTTGAGGTTCTTGATCCTGAGCAAAACAATACCTTCAATGATCATTATCTTGAAGTTGACTTTGATCTATCAGGCGTCATGTTTATATGTACGGCAAACTCTTTAAATATTCCGCCACCACTTTTAGATCGAATGGAAATCATTAGGCTCCCTGGGTACATTGAAGATGAAAAGCTTAACATTGCAAAAAATTATCTAGTGCCACGTAACAGAGAGAAGAACGGTTTGTCAGAAAAAGAGATAAATTTTAGTGATAACGCTGTACTAAAAATCATTAGAAACTATACAAGAGAAGCAGGGGTGAGAAGCCTTGATCGAGAGATTAATAAAGTTTGTAGGAAAAAGGTAAAAGAGCTTTCTCTTGGAACAAAAACGGCACGACTGGTTGATAATAGGGTTGTAAGAAAAATTTTAGGACCCGAGCCATTTAAATATGGTCAGCATGATGAAGAAAATTCCAAAGGCCAGGTTAATGGTTTGGCATGGACCTCTGTTGGTGGGGAATTGCTACAAATTGAAGCAGCCTTAACAGCTGGCAAAGGAAGGATTATTAAAACAGGCTCATTGGGCGATGTCATGCAAGAGTCAATTCAAGCAGCTCTAACGGTTGCAAAAAATATAAAATCTAAAAAAAGTACACAGGCAGATTTCTTTGAAAAACAGGATCTGCATATTCATGTGCCAGAAGGAGCTACACCCAAAGACGGGCCTAGTGCTGGTATTACAATGTGTACAGCCATAGCTTCACTTATTCTTGATAAGAAGGTGAAAGCGAATCTAGCAATGACGGGAGAAATTACATTGGCTGGCAAAGTTTTAAAAATTGGTGGTCTCAAAGAAAAGCTCATTGCAGCCAAAAGAAGCGGCATTACTAATGTAATCATCCCTCATGAAAACAAGGGTGATCTTGAGGAAATAGAAGCCAATATTTTGAAAGATGTGAATATACACCCTGTAAAAGCTATTGAAGAAGTTCTTGAAAAAGCACTTGTTTAGCCCAGAATCAGTCATTTTGTCAAGAAAAACGCGTTTAATAAAAGTTCATTTATTTGATATCAAAATCTTGATTTATTGATTTTTAGGGTCTAATGTTAGTTAAACGCCTGTAACAAGGCATTTGAGGAGAACTTATGAATAAGGCTGATTTAATTGACGTAGTTGCCAGCGAGACTGGTAGCACAAAAGTTGATGCTGCTAAAGCATTGGATGCATTTGTAGATGCTGTAACAGGCGCACTTGCTAAAGGTGATTCTGTTTCACTTGTAGGATTTGGAACTTTTTCTGTAAGACACAGAGCTGCTAGAGAAGGTATCAACCCGCAAAACCCATCACAAAAAATTCATATTCCAGCAGCAAATGTTCCTGGTTTTAAAGCCGGTAAAGCATTAAAAGCTGCAGTAAATTAAGATTAACTGAGTGATCAGTTTCTTACGGGGAAAGCTACAAGGAATTGTAGCTTTTTCTTTTCTAGTCATCGTTGCCCTGACCTTTGCGTTCTTGGGGCTACCTACTTTTACCCAAACATTTAGCGTAAATAATTACGCAAAGCTTGGTGATTATGAAATATCACAATCCGAGTACTTCAGAGCAAAGGGACAAGTAGAACAAAATCTTAGAGATCAATTTGGACAGGATCTTGATTTATCTGACCCGTCCTTAGTAGATGCTGTACAAAACCTTACAAATAATTCTCTAATAGAAAAATACACAATAATTAATTTCTTAGATGAGTTTGGAATTGTTGTTCCTGATACATACGTAGAAACAGAATTATCTAAATCAGAAACATTTAGGGCTGACGGCGAATTTAGCCAAGAGCTATTTAAAAATTATCTTGTAAATTTTAATTTGTCTAAAGAGGATTTGGTTAATGACTTCAAATCAGATCTAAAGGTAAATCTTGCTGTATCTTTTTTAAGTGCTACAGCAAATTCTTTTGATAAGTCTGTCGAACAGTATTTAGACTTACTTACCGAGCGTAGGACTGTTCAATTTGCAGAAATAACAACAGAAAATGTCGTGACAGATTTTGTTCCAACTGATGAAGAAATAGAATCTTTCTACAACTCTAATCTTAATAACTACGCAATTCCTGAAAAAAGATCCTTCTTTATTGCAAAAGCAAACCTAAACGATATGAATCTAGCAGTATCAGATGAAGAATTGACCAATGCCTACAACCTGTATTTAGAAAATTTACCTGAACCAGAAAAAAGGGTCTCTCATATCATGTTAATTAGCGACAACTATGATAATGAAGAAGATTTTTTATCCCGAAGAGTAGAAATTGAAGGTCTCTTGACAGATACGAATTTTGATCAGCTTGTTGCAAGTTTTTCTGATGATTTGGGAACCAAAGATTTAAATGGTGACCTTGGTTTTACAAATGGAGATGTATTTCCTGCTGAGTTTGAGAGAGTCATAGCAGGTTTAGATGTTGGAGATGTCTCAGAGGCAATTCCTTTCGAAGGCAATATCCACTTTTTAAAAGTTACAGAGCTCGATGGTGCAGATATTGAAAGTTTTGAAGAAAAAAGATCAGAACTTGAAGGTGAGTTAAAACAGATTGCATTTGAAGCTAAAATTTCAGAGATTAGCAACGCGATAGGTGGACAAGCCTATAACTTTGAAGA
>OZSS01000213.1_pt1 | contig 27094 bp, 28 predicted proteins | sample 1779911 | NCBI WGS metagenome assembly OZSS01 (sample SAMEA2603589, study PRJEB24840) | metagenome | biome: Water; feature: Photic zone; material: Seawater sample | place: Mediterranean Sea | collected 2013-11-12 | depth 10 m
GTACGATAATGATGAAGTAAAGACAATAGCTCTCCTTCCTCTTTGGTTTTAAGTTTGCAAGAGGAACAGTGTCCAAACCAGCATCAAAATTTTCTAATCCAGGTGGAGGAACATTCAACATATTTTTCTTTTTCCGAATTTAATAATTTGAGTTTCTTTTTTAATATTTAAATTTTCTTTACATCTCATTTGCAATATACCTCCTTTTTCTATCCATTCAACTGCATAAGGGCAACTTATGTTTTTAAGTTTTGAATATTTAAATACCAAAAAGTTTCTTTCTTTCTCTTACAAAGAATTTAATACAAAAGTTGAAGAATATATTGAGGAGATGGAAGATGCTTATCCAGAAACCATTAAATATTTCCCTTCTGTAAATCTTTCAAATACATCACCTCTTGCCACTTTAATGCTAACTAAGTCAACTATGAAATTATTTCAAGTTGCAGAGTATTTGAAGTATAAAAAATCTATTTTAGAGACAAGTGAAGAAATTAAGGAAGATATTGATGAATTTATTGAAAGAATGAGAATGTATTATCCAGAAATCAATCAAATACTTCCAAGGTAATTAAAAAAATAAGTATATCAAAGTAATATTTTCTATACAGGATCGTCCCATTTCTGCGAGTTTTGGTGTTGGTGAGTATGTACTTAATCGTTTAAAAATAATTCACATATAGTCCAGTGTCTGCCTATGTTGCTTGAGATGTAATTTCACCCTCTCAGTTAATAATATTTCTAGAAATCCCAAAAATAAAATAAGAGGGCATTTATTTGCCCTCTTCGAGTCTTATGCACCTCGATGCCTACAAAGTCGATGAAGTGCTTTTGACTCCTGAATTATTTATACTCCTACTGAATGGGAAAAGATAGTCGTAACAACCACAAAGCACTAATACTCGGGTAATAATACTCTATTAATTTCAGTTGAATAAGAGGATAATTAAGGAGTAGAGATATAGGAGGTTTTATGAGACTTACCACTCCATTCACTGCCCTTAGAAATGCGACTTCAGATATTTGGAGAATGCATGATTTTAATTATCAACTACCAAAAGATCAAAGACAAGATTATTGGGAAAAAGAATGCAAAGATCACCCAACAAGTTCTCATTGCAAAGTTTACTAAAGCTAATATAAACTCAAGACGTTAAAAAGGCCCTTTTGAGGGTCTTTTCTTCTAAGTAAGTAGATATTCTTTTAGTATAAGAATAAAGAAAATATGACTATTAATAATTCAATATCTAAATATGATTGGCAATACATCCTAAGCGCATCTCTTTTAATTTCAGTTTTTATACTTACAGATTTAATTGGATTTATGGATAAAGAATTTTTTTACTTTGTACCAAGCTTAATTGGTGATCAACCCCATAGGATTTTCACATCAATCCTAGTTCATGCAGATTTAAATCATTTATTATCAAATATTGGTGGAATAATCATTACTAGATATTTTTTGCTGAGACTTGGAATTAAAAGCAGATTTTTTTATTTGAAATTTATTTTAATTTGTTCTTTTTTGAATTTTTTTATCATATGGATTTACGAAAAGATTTTATCGTATTTTCTTAATTTCTATCCCAACTACGCTGCTTTAGGATTTAGTGGAATAATTTATGCTTTATTTGGATTCTTACTATTAACTTCTTTTTATGGAAAGAAATATTTTTTAGGTAAAGAAATTGGTTTAAAATCTAATTATGAAGTCCAAAAAATGTCAAAAACAATTTGCCTTTTAGGTTTGATTTTCTCTTTTTTGCCTGGGGTCAGTTTATTAGGTCATTTAAGTGGATTTATTTCAGGTTGTTTTTTATTCTTAATTTAATTAAGATTAAATTTGTTTCAATTACTTTAAAAAATAAGAAGTTTTTATATGAAGATCTTTTTTTTCTTATTTTTGATTAGTCAATTATCAAACTTTATTGGAGTATTTGCAGAAAAAGTAAGAGAAGATTCATCTGGATTAAATACGATTAATTGGGAAAAGATAGAGAAAAATAAATCTAAACCATTTTAAAAGATTATCTGGAAATCCTACAAGAATGATCAATCTTATTTTGGAAATAAAAAACAACAAAGTTCAATAAAAAGGACTAGACCATTAAACGAAGAGATAATTTCTGAATCCTCAAAAAAATCAGGTTCTTCTATTACTGAAATTGAACCTTATTTACCTCTTAATAATTTTCTTGAAAAGGGCAATTTTGAAACCTCAGTTAGGTGGAAATCATCTTTTGAAGGAGGAGCTTCTGGCGGGACTGGGCAACAAATGCCCTCATTTATTTTTGACTATGGTATTTCAGATTCTTCCTTAATAACCATTAATTTTTCTGAGGCTGATGATAATTTATACAATACAATCAATGGTCAAAAAGTAGCATATCATTGGCAAAACTATGCTTTTTCATTTAAGAAAAAATTATTAAATAATAATGAAAATAGCTTTGCAATATCATTAGTTCCAACCCTTGAGTATTGGAGGCATGCTAGTGGGTCTAAGGATTCTAAAAGTATTTATAATCAGAAAGATAGTGGGCAGGGTAAAGATAGATTTGATAATTTGATTGGATCATTATCTTTTCCTGTATCAAAAAAATTAAATGAAAACTTTACTGCTTTAATTGTTCCTGGTGTTACATTCCTTCCTGAGAAATTAGGTTCAAAAGGGATTGGAAAAAATGCATATGGTAATAATTTTTATATTGGAAGCGGTATTATCTTAGATATGGCCAAAGATGTTAATTTTCTTGCCTCATATACATCTCCTTTAGGCCCAGGTAATAATTATTTTGATAATGATTTAAACTACTCCAGAAAGCCTATTTATAGTATTGGTTTGGGATGGGATATTAATTCAAAGATTGGAGTTGAAGGAAGATTAACAAATTCATTTGGAGCTACCCCTTCGACTGGATTGCTAACTATCCCATCAGATAATCAGCCACTCTACTCTGCAAATATAACTTATAACCCTTACGGAGAGGATACATATCTTACTCCACTAAATGAAAGAGATAAATTGATTAGCAGTGGTGGGATTACTGTAAATAATGCTTTAATGCCAAGAGTTGGAACCTCACAAATTAATTTTAACTTTGATAACAAGGGAAATTTGTTTGGTTCTTATGGTTACTCCTTATCAAATATATTCAAATTAGAGCTTCTAGATATTGGAAGTTTTAATGAAGTGAAATTAAGCGGGGATAAAAATTCAAATTTATATTCAACTTACCTAGATGAAAGTAATCTTAGTTTCCGGTTAGGGGGTAAATTATTAATATTTAGTCCTCAAAAAAATGATCTTTATTGGATGTCTTTAAGATCATCAGTTGGAAGAAATAATGATACTAATCAAGGTTATTTATTCTCTGAATTAATAAATACTATTAGAGTAAACAATTGGTTGGCATTTAACATTAGTCCAAAATATTTCTTAAGCGGGGTTGAAAGTTTTGGTGGGATAGGCTTCTCAAGTTATATAAATTTATTAGATAATTTAATGCTTATCCCAGAGATAAATACTTCAATTAAAAATGATTCGGATCTAAATTCTACTCTTGCATTGCGATATTCTTTCTCGCCAGAAAAGTCATTAGATTTATATTATTCTAATGCTTTAGGAGTACAAGACATTGGACAACTTCTCAAGGATAAAGAATATAGATTGGGAATTAAGTTAAATTTTTTACTATAAAAAAATTTAGATTTCCCAAAAAGGATCTGTAGTTAATGAAACCCTTAAAGGACATTTTTTTTTATTTTTAATTTCACTGATACAGGCCCTCACTGTTTCACCGTTTACATCTATTTCGCAGGCTCCACAACTTCCTGTAAGACAGCCAGACGGTATTTCTAAACCTGCTTTTTCAGCAGAAGAGAACCAATCATCTCCCTCAGAAACAAATGTTTCATTATTATTTGACCATATAATTTTTATTTTTTTTTCTTTCAACTTATAAATAATTTGAGATTTAAATGTTTATCGAATTCATTAGCAAGATTATTAATAATGGATTCTCTCTTTTTTTTATAAGATATTGATTTTCTATTTAATAATGGTAAATTTTTACTCTTCCTTATTAAATTAATATATTTATCTCTCCAACTATCATTTTCGAATATCCCATGAATATATGTTCCTGCAATAGTCCCACCCCCATTATTTTCTTTATACCAACCTAGATCAAAGTCTTTGAAGATAGGATTTATATCGAAGGTGTTTTGAGTTTCATCTAATTTTGTATGTCCATTGTGAATCTCAAATCCATTAATTTTTGTTTGGCATGGCCATAAAGATTGGGAGTTAATTTGACGCGTTATTTTTTTCTCAAGGAAAGTGGTTTTTAATGGAAGTAATCCAATCCCTTTAGTTTTTTGTTCAGAATAATTTTTAGAACCCTCTTTTGAATAAGGATCCTCAAGTATTGTTCCTAACATTTGTAAACCTCCACAGATCCCAACTATATTTCCATTACTATTTGCATATTCTCTTATATCTTGAGATAATTCTGAATTCTCAAGATATATTTGATCTTTTATAGTCTGTTTACTCCCAGGAATAATAATAAAGTCATACTTCTTCAAGTTTTGCGATTCTCTAATCCATTCAATTAATAATGATTTTTCATTTTCTAATGGATCAAAATCTGAAAAGTTACTTATAGATGGCAATTTTATAATTCCAACCTTTATTTCAGGGTTGGTTACAGATGATTTTTTTTCTAATAAATCTAAAGAATCCTCTGGAGGGAATTTATCATCTAACCAAGGAATTATTCCTAAAACAGGGATTTTTGTTTTGTTTTCTATCCATTTTTTACCTTCTTCAAATAATGAAAGGTCTCCTCTAAATCTGTTTATTAATATACCTTTAATGAGTTTTCTTTCGTCCGGTTTCATTAACTCAAGAGTTCCTATTATTTGAGCAAATACACCTCCTCTTTCGATATCAGTTACTAAAATGCAATTTGCGTTTAAATACTTTGCAACTCTTAAGTTCGTTAGGTCTCTGTGAATTAAATTCATCTCTACAGGACTTCCTGCCCCCTCAATAATTAAACGACAATTTGGGTGTCGTTCATATATTGAATTCAAACTTTCTTTAATTACTTCCCATCCAGAGGAAAACCAATCTTTGTAGTAATCTTTTGCTGTTGTAATACCCATACTTCTTCCTAAATGAATGACTTCACTAGTTGAATTACCTTGTGGTTTTAATAGGATAGGATTCATCTCCGAAGAAGGAATTATCCCGCAAGCAAATGCTTGTAAAGCTTGAGAAAATGCCATCTCTCCACCATTCCAATCAACCCATGCATTGTTACTCATATTTTGACCCTTAAAAGGTATTGGTTCTTCTCCTGAATTTTTAAGAATCCTGCCTATGGCCGTAACTGTTAAAGATTTGCCTGCCCCGCTAGATGTACCTAAAACCATTAAGGGCTTTTTAATAGGTTGTAGTTTTTCTATTAATTCCATTAGTAATTTATATTAATCTTGAAATTTATTAATAAGTAAATTGAATTATAATTCGATAAAAAATTTGTGTTAATTCTAGCCTCTGCTTCTCAATCTAGAAAGAAATTACTAGAAAATTCTCAAATCGAATTTATTCAAATATCAAGTAATTTTGATGAAGCTTTAGTAAAAGAGAAAGATATATCTAATTTAACTCTCGAATTGTCTTTTCAAAAAGCTAGTAGTATTGCTCTTAATATCCAAGAAATAGACTTACCAGAAAAGTTTAATTATAGTTCTGTCGAAATTCTTGGTTGTGATTCAATATTCGAATTTAATGGAAGAGCTTTCGGAAAACCATCAGACAAAGAAGAAGCATATAGAAGATGGTCAAAAATGTCGGGAGAATTTGGTTTTCTCCATACGGGACATACATTACTAATTAGTACTTTTGATTCAACCTCGAGAGGACTAGAAGTGACTAAAAAAATTCAAAAAACAGTAAGTTCTAAAGTATATTTTTCTAAATTGCAAGATGAAGAGATAAAAAGTTATGTTGACTCTCTTGAACCTTTATATTGTGCTGGAGGATTTGCTTTAGAAGGCAAGGGAGGTAAATATATCGAAAAGATAGATGGTTGTTTTAGTAATGTAATGGGTTTAAGTTTGCCATGGCTTAGAAAGAGTCTAATTAAGGAAGGAATTTTCCCATAAAAAAAAGACCCTTAAAAAGGGTCTTTTGAAAATTGATTAGAGTTAATCAATATCTGGCATTTCTAGAGCTGGCTCACTCTTTCTGTCAATTCCTTTTTCGAAACCGGCAGCGGCTGCTCTAGCACGACCTGCATGCCAAAGGTGACCGATGAATGTAAACCATCCTAGGAAGAATTGAGCTGCAGCTAACCATTGTCTTAAGTTAACAAAGTTAACAGCATTAGGCTCAGTAATGATACCACCAACGGAGTTGATAGAAGCATTAGGTGCATGAGTCATATATTCAGCTGCTCTTCTAACTTGCCAAGGCTGAATATCATTTTGAATTTTCTCAAGGCTCAATCCGTTAGGTCCTCTTAAAGGTTCTAACCATGGTCCTCTGAAATCCCAAAATCTCATTGTTTCACCACCAAATATAATTTCACCTGTAGGAGATCTCATGAGATACTTACCTAATCCTGTTGGTCCCATTGTTGAACCTACATTAGCTCCAATTCTTTGATCTCTCACAAGGAAAGTAAAGCTTTGGGCCTGTGAAGCTTCAGCGTTTGTTGGGCCATAGAATTCTGAAGGGTAAGCAGTATTGTTAAACCAGATGAAAGTTGATGCAATAAAACTTGCAACACAGATTCCACCAAGTGCATAACTTAGAAGTCCTTCTCCATTCCAAATGAATGCTCTTCTAGCCCATCCAAAGGGTTTTGTGAAGATATGGAATAAACCACCAATAATTGCGGTTATACCAACGTAAACATGGCCTCCAACAATGTCTTCAATTGAGTTAACACCGATAATTGAACCAGCACCTCCCCATGGAGACCTAAATAGATAACCAAGAATTACTCTTGGATCTAAAGTTGGACTAACCAATCTAACTTCTCCTCCACCGGGAGCCCATGTGTCATAAGCACCACCGATAAACATCCAATCGGCTACGAAAAATAAAGCACCAACCCCTAAAACTACTAGGTGATAACCCAATATATTAGTCATTTGGTTTTTATCTCTCCAGTCAGTTGAAAAGAAAGGAAAATCTTGCTCGAGCTTTTCTGGACCAGCTAAAGAGTGATAAATTCCTCCAAAACCTAAAACTGCTGAGGAAATTAAATGTATAACACCTGCAACGAAGAAGGGATATACAGAAGTAACTTCACCACCAGGGCCAATTCCAAACCCGAACATTGCAACGTGAGGCATACAAATTAAGCCTTGTTCCCACATTGGTTTATCAAATGTGAAATGGCTTACTTCGAATAACATCATTGCTCCAGCCCAAAATACTATTAGGCCAGAGTGTGCAATGTGTGCTCCAAGTAAACGTCCAGATAAATTAATTAATCTGGCGTTACCTACGTACCAAGCGTAACCAGTTTCTTCAATACTCTGGTTAGGAGCTCTTAGTAAATTATTAAAGGGCGTTTCCACGCGGAAGAACCTCCTCAGGGAATACAAAGTTTTCGTGTGGTTGATCCACAGAAGACATCCATGCTCGCATACCTTCGTTCAGAAGTATATTCTTTGTGTAGAATGTTTCAAATTCTGGATCTTCTGCAGCTCTTATCTCTTGGCTAACGAAATCGTAAGCTCTTAAGTTAAGTGCTAAACCAACAATACCAATTGAAGATGTCCACATACCCATAACAGGTACAAATAGCATCAAGAAGTGAAGGAATCTCTTATTAGAGAAAGCAATACCAAAAATTTGGCTCCAAAATCTATTCGCTGTAATCATTGAATAAGTTTCTTCTTCTTGTGTTGGATCGAAAGCTCTAAAAGTTGAACTTTGAACTTTACCGTCTGTGTAAACACTTGTATCTTCATATAATGTGTTTTGAACTGTAGCTCCGTGGATAGCGCAAAGAAGTGCACCACCAAGAATTCCAGCAACACCCATCATGTGAAAAGGGTTAAGGGTAATATTGTGAAAACCTTGAATGAACAAGATATAACGGAAGATTGCAGCAACACCAAATGAAGGTGCAAAGAACCAACTATGCTGACCTAGTGGGTAGATAAGGAAAATACTTGTAAAAACTGCAATTACAGCTGAAAAAGCAAGTGCGTTGTATGGTCTGATGCCTACAAGACCAGCAATTTCAAATTGACGAAGCATGAAACCGATAAGGCCAAATACTCCATGTAATGCAACAAAGTTCCAAAGACCACCAAGTTGTAGCCATCTTACGAAACTACCTTGGGCTTCTGGACCCCATAAAAATAGAAGACTGTGACCCATGGCATCTCCAGGGGTACTTACAGCTGCTGTCAAAAAGTTTGCTCCTTCAAGATATGAAGATGCAATACCATGTGTGTACCAAGAGGTAACAAATGTTGTTCCGACAAACCATCCACCTATTGCAAGATATGCACAAGGTAGAAGTAGTAAACCGGACCAACCAATAAATACAAACCTGTCGCGCTTTAACCAATCATCGAGGACATCAAACCATCCTCTCTGTGGGGCGCTTCCAACGGCGATCGTCATGAGAAATCGTTTTTAGCTTCGGGATACGATGAGACTGTAACAAAGATTGAGAGTAAAGTGGGGAAATATCTGTATATATGAAATGCCTTGTAAAGCTTTCCTAACTTTAATGCTAAAAATTAGGTATTAATACTCTATATTTATAGTTATATTAGTAGGAATAGACATCTAGAATAAAAATATTATGCAATCAAATCTCTCTTCCTTTAACAAAATTGAACAAAAAATCAATGGTTCAAGAAAAATATCGAACTACCTTATTGGAGGAATGTTATCTATTGGCGGTATAGGTTTTATCTTAGCTGCGATCTCAAGCTATACAGGGAGAGATTTGCTCCCTTTGGGTAATCCTTCAACCTTACTTTTTATCCCTCAGGGAATAATAATGGGAGCTTATGGAGTAATAGCGAATTTGCTCAATATATATTTATGGTATTTGGTTTTTATAAATTTCGGCTCAGGTTATAACTTTTTTGATAAAGATTCTCAATCTGTTGAAATTAAAAGAAAAGGATTATTTAAGGATATTGAAGTTAAATTAAGTTTTGATGAAATTAAGTCAGTAAAACTTGATATAAGTGAAGGATTTAATCCAAGAAGAAGAATTGCATTAGTTCTTAAAGGCAGAAAAAAAGCACTTCCTTTGAGTGGAGCAGGAGAACTTAAACCGTTGCTTCAAGTTGAAGAGGAAGGAGCAAGATTAGCCAAATTTCTAAATGTAAATTTGGAGGGTTTAAAATAAGAAGATTTTATTTATTAAAACCACTTATATTTTTTAAGATATTTTTATTATTAATTACAGGTTGCAGTTATAAAAATACTTTTGATTCTAATTATTATTGTAAAAAGCTTGATCTTAATTGTTTAAAAAAGAACGAAAGAGTAGTTTTCAAGACTTCAAAAGGTAATATTGATGTGCAATTATATGGAAAAAATAAACCAGTTACAGTAAGTAATTTCATTCAAAATGTAAATAAAAATATCTATAAAAACAAAAGGTTTTATAAGATAATTAATTTTCCTCAAGTTAAAGTAATTCATTCAGGTATTTACCCAGAAAACAATTATTACAAAAAAGAAAATCAAAACTTAAACAAACTTAGAAGAAATATTCCCTTGGAAATAAAATTAAAAAAAGAAATCGAACCAAAATATGGTTACCAAATTTTAGATCCTGCAGGAATTGTAACTTTGACTAACTTTTTTGAAAAGGGATCGCTAGCCATGGTAAAGAGTGGAGAAAGGAATTCTTCTTCTACAGAGTTTTTCTTTGTAACTAATAAATTTCCCGAATTAGATGGAAGATATTCAATCTTTGGAAAAGTTGTTAAAGGAATAGAAATATTACAGGAAATAGATAAGGAAGACTTGATTTATGAAATCATAATTTCTAATTAAATCTCTAAAGAGTATTTATTTATTTTTAACATTTCAGTATTTACTCCCGATGATCGCTTAAGAGCAACTTTCCCTGTTCTTGCAATTTCAAGTATTCCATATGGTTCAAGAAGCTTTTCCAAAGCAACTAATTTTCCTGGGTCCCCCACCACTTCAAGGGTTAAAGCAATATCTGACACATCTACTACTTTTGCTCTAAATATTTGAACGATATCTAAAATATTACTTCTAGTATCTTCTTTTGACGATACTTTGAGAAGCATTAATTCCCTTTCAACTGCAGCAAGGTTTGTAAAATCTACGACTCCAAGAACATTAAATAATTTATTAAGTTGTTTTGTCATTTGTTGAAGGGTTTCATTATCACCCTCTACTACCATTGTTAATCTTGAAATCCCCTTAGTTTCGGCAGGCCCAACAGCGAGACTATCGATATTAAAACCTCTTCTAGCAAAAAGACCTGAGATTCTACTTAATGCCCCTGATTCGTCTTCAACAAGTACTGATAATGTATGTTTCATATTTTAATAGGTTTTTAAGTCTCTAATCCATTCATAAGAAATTTTATTAAATAATGAAGGATCTTCATCATGAACACAATGGCCTGAATTGGATATTATTTTCAATTCTACCCATCTATGGAATTTTGCAATCTTTTTGCCAAGAAATAAAGGTATGAAATTATCCTTTTCTCCCCACAACAATAAAAAAGGAATTTTTTTTGAAAGACTAAGTTGTTCTAAAAGGTAAGAGGCCTTTAACTTATCTCCCCTTGTTGCCATACCAATGCACATAGCTCTAAGTGCTCTTGCCGAAGTTTTTCTTAAAACTGGTTTACTTACAATATTTATTAATTCTTTATCTACTTTATCTTTTTTGAAATATGCAGAATTAAGTCCTAATTTTATTATTCCTAATTTACTTATTAAAAATAGAACTATTTCTAAAGGAAATATTCTGAAAAATATTTTTATAAGTTTGATTCTAAATTTTTCAAAAATCGAATTAAGTTCTGATTCCTTTTTTTTAATTACTACAGGATCTGGGAGAGGAGATGCGATAACAGATAATATTTCATTCTTTAAATAGACTGCGCAAGTTAAAGCTACTAAAGAACCTAAAGAATTTCCTATTAGAATTATCTTCTTAGAAGTCTTTGGCCTGATTACTTGTTTAATAAAATCACTGACTTGATTACACCAAACTCCATTATCTAATTTCTCTATGTCTTTAATTCCTGGCTGTGCTGAATTGCCAAATCCAATTAAATCTATTGAGTAAACAGAATATCCTTTTTGTGCAAAGTAGTAAGAATTATTTCTCCAATGTTTACTACTTGCTCCGAACCCGTGAAGCAAAATCATTGGATGTGTATTATCTTCACCTTTAACACTCCAAAAAATTTTAAATCCATTCCAATTCCAATAATTAGATTCGTTTTCTTCTTGCGATTTATCGATAGAGTTCATATAAATAACTTCCTTTGTTCCTCACTTAAATAATTTAAAGATATTTGCATTAGTTATTTTTTCTACAAAAAAATGCATATAAACGTTAAATTATAATAGTTGATTAAGTTTCCTATGGCTAAAGAAATTTTTAGTATTGCTGCTGTGTTTTGGATATTGATACCAATTGGATTGGTTGGTGGTGCATTATTATTAAAATTTCAAGGAGATTGATTCTCACGAATACTATAGAAAGTGAGTTAATCTCGGAAAGTTAAGTACATCCTTAAGTATGAAGATTCTTTTAGTAGGTGCAACAGGAACTCTTGGAAGGCAGATAGCAAAGCAAGCTATTGAAGAAGGGCATGAAGTTAGATGTTTCGTTAGGAATCCAAGGAAAGCTTCTTTTCTCCAAGAATGGGGTTGTGAACTTACAAAGGGAAATTTACTAAACTCTGGAGATATAGATTATGCTCTACAAGATATTGAAGTAGTTATTGATAGCGCAACTGGTAGACCCGAAGATTCCAAAAGTATATATGAAACTGACTGGGACGGTAAACTTAATCTTTTTAATGCTTGTGAATCGAAAAAAATAAAAAGGGTTATTTTTCTCTCAATTTTATCAACAGAAAAGTTTAGAAATGTACCCTTAATGGATGTTAAGTATTGCACCGAAAAACTTCTAGAAAAATCTAATTTTGACTATACAATTTTCAAATGCGCTGCTTTTATGCAAGGCGTCATTAGTCAATTCGCCATACCTGTGTTAGACAGTCAAGCCGTCTGGATGAGTGGCACCCCAACTAAAATCGCGTATATGAACACCCAAGATATGGCTAAAATTATTGTTTCATCTATAAATAAGTCAAAATCTTATAAGCGTTCACTTCCTTTAGTTGGACCAAAGGCTTGGGATTCTGATGAAGTAATTTCTTTATGCGAAAAATATAGTAATAAGAAAGCAAAGATTTTTAGAGTTTCGCCTTTTCTAATAAAAGTAACTCAGAACGTGGTTTCATTTTTTCAAGATGCACTAAATGTTTCTGAGAGATTGGCCTTCGCTGAAGTTACTAGTAGTGGAGTCCCCTTAGACGCTGATATGAGTAATACTTATGAAGTGTTAGAACTTAAAAAAGAAGATTCTACTTCTCTAGAAAGTTACATTAAAGAATATTATCAGCAGATTTTAAAAAGACTTAAAGAAATGGAAGCTGATCTAAATATTGAAGAAAAAAAGAGACTTCCTTTCTAAGGTTGCATTAGATAAATTTTATAGTATATTTGTACTATAAGTAACTATTCTGATGTCAATTTCTAAATCTAAAAATCTTGAACGTAAGTTAAATAATATCGCTCAAGAGGCAACTAATGAATTAAACAATGTTTGTGGTTCATCTTTATGGGAGAGTTTAGGATTTGTCTTTTTCGATCAACTAGAGGATCCTGAAAAAATTGCAAAGGCAAATTTTTATTATGGTCAGTTACAAATAATTAATGAAATCAAATTTTTTGTATAAATTAAAAATCTTTGCAATTAACCTATTTCATCTGACGCAATTATGTTGAGGTAAATTTTGTTTATTCTTTTCTGATAATATAAATCTAGAAAATAAATTATTTAATGATCGAAACATCTGGTGTGATAGAAAAAGAACAAGGAAATGGTTTTTATTTGGTTACTTTAGAGCAACCTGAAGGTCACCAATGTTTATGCAGAGCAGCAGGTAAGTTAACTAAATTTAGAATTAAATTGTTAGCCGGAGATAAAGTACTGGTGGAGATAAGTCCTTATGATCTAACAAGAGGAAGGATCACCTATCGTGAAAGAAATGCAGGAGGTGGTGGCCCAAGAACTGGAAATTCTAAAAATAATGCAAGAAGGAAATAAATAATAAATAATTTGCTCAGATGATATTTTGTATCGCTTCTTTGAATTCACTACGTTGTTTAACACCCTGCCACTGTTTTTTAAGTAATTTGTCTTTAAATAGTTGTATTGTAGGAGTTCCATTTATTCCTGCTTGTTTAGCGATTTCTTGATCTTTATCTATATCAATTTCTATACCTTGTACAGCTCCATCAAATTCCTTAATCACTCTTTTAAGTTGTGGTTTTAATACATGGCATGGTCCACAACTTGGTGAGCTAAAAATAACTAATATTGGTTTATTACTCTCATGATAAAGCTTCCTCAGTGCGTAACTACCTTTTTGCCATTCGGAATTTAAATCGAAAGTATCTTCATTTGTCTCCTCTTCATTAAAACTTGATGAAGACAATGTTTTCTCTGGTTCGCTTGTTTCTCTAACAATTATTTTTGATAAATTCTTCTCTGCTAACCATCTCTCAGCAGCTAATGCTGCCATGCATCCTGTCCCAGCAGCTGTAACCCCTTGTCTCCACTCAGAATCTACAACATCGCCAGCCGCAAATATACCTTCTATTGAAGTTTCTGGTCTTCCTGAATTACAAGCAATATATCCTTTTTTATCTAATTCAATTTTATTATTTAAAAACTTTGTATTAGGTGTGTGTCCAATAGCATAAAAAAGTCCTTTAACTTTAATTTCGACGTTACCTTTTTGTGAATTAATGGTTTCAACGTTTTCAAGCCAATCAGTACCATTAGCTTTCTCTACTTTTGTGTTCCAGTGTATTTCAATCTTTGAATTAGCTTTTACTCTATCTATCATTGCGGCACTAGCTCTCAGTTTTTCGGATCTAACGAGTAAATGCACCTTGCTACCATATTTTGTGAGATATGCAGCTTCTTCACATGCAGAATCTCCGCCTCCAATAACTGCTAATTCTTCATCTCTAAACTGTGGCGTCGCTCCATCACAAATTGCGCAAGCACTTATCCCTTTGCTCCAAAATTTATCTTCATTTATAACACCTAACCTATTAGCACTTGCGCCAGTTGCGATAATAATTGAATTGGATTTAATGCTTCCTTCTAAGGTTTTTAACTCAAAAGGACTTTTGCTGGTATCAATTGAAATAACATCACTTTCATATAAATTTGTTCCCCATCTTTCGGCTTGAGCTTTCATTAAATCCATTAATTCAGGACCTAATACTCCATCAGGAAAACCTGGATAGTTTTCAACGAAAGTAGTCGTCATTAATTGACCACCTGGAATTCCACCAGAATTAAATCCCGTTACTAAAAGAGGTTGAAGGTTTGCACGGGCTGCATATATAGCAGCTGTATAACCTGCTGGACCAGATCCTATTATCACTAAATTTTCTACATTGTGCTCTTTTACTTTTGTTTCCATTGAAATATTTATTTAATTCAATATTAATCAATTAGTCCTACTTATGAAGGTCGGATTTCACTCGATTAAGTTCTCATTTATCTTTTGTTTTAATAATTCTTTTAATTCATTAGGAAAATTTAATACAGAACTTTTTAGGTTTTCATTTTCTTCACCAATATGCAATATCCATTCTCTGAACTCCTCTGCAATTGCGTAACTATCCTCGTATTTTTCAAGAGTATCCATTACGGAAATCCTGTTGGTTGCCCAACAGGTTGCTACATCAATTCTTTTTCTTATAAAATTAGACATTTCCTGATTTGGAATTGACTATAGATAAGCATATGGATTGCTTTAATCATTGTCTAATAAGTTACAACTTTGTACTTTCAAACAATAATTTAATAATTAGTTAATATTTGAGCCTATATTTGCTGTGAATATAAAAAAAATATAAAGAATTAGGTCTAAACTGCCTCTGTATGATTCACGAGTAACCTTTCAACTTCATCAAATCCTTCTTTCGCTGAATTTATTGCAAGCTCCTCGCTAACTTTTTCTTCAGAAACTAATTTTGATGATATTTTTCTTAAAAGAATTTCTTTTTTTTCTCTTAACGAAATAACTATTTCCTCTTCAATAATAGACTTTATAGCTTTAGAAATTATTTTTTTATCATTCGCTTCTTCAAACGTACCCTGTACGAGTTCTTGTATAAATAATCTATGCACCTCACTGCTTCTTAGAAAACTTTCAGTAGCATTTATGATTCCTTCAACAAGAGCTTCATCAGGTTCAGAGTCATTTTCGGCTAATTTAAATTCCCAATCTAGATGTCTTCTTTGCCATCCTGATGAATGAAGGCTAGGCATTACTGTTTGAGAATAGGTATCAACTGACATTTCATAAATTCTTTCAGCTAGTTTTTCACACCAGTCTTTACCATGTTTTTCTAAGTTTCTCTGCATGGTTTGTCTTGGAACAGCATGGCCGCCATGATGACTATGACAAACTCCATCTGGGCATTCGATAGCTTTTATGCTCATTAGATTTTTAATACTTATATATTTTTCATAGCCATGATTTAAAGAAAAGAAAATATATTTTTAACAAAACTCAAACTCCAAGACTTTTGACTTTATTCAAATTATCTTTAGTATGTTTAAAACTACTATAAATTGACAAAGATACTCATTCCTATTGAAACAGCCTCTGGAGAGAGAAGAGTTTCAGCTACTCCCTCAGCTGTAAAAAAATTAAAGGGTCTTGGATGCGAAGTTTTTGTAGAAAGTTCAGCTGGAGAACTATCAGGGTTTAACGACACTTTATACAAAGAATCTGGAGGTGAAATTGTTAGTAAATCTAATATAAATATTTGGGAGAATGCCGATGTTGTTTTTTGTGTTCAACCTCCTTCTGAATCTAATTTAAGCAAGTTAAAAAAAGGTGCTATTCTGCTAGGCCTTTTAAATCCATATGCTAATGAAAAACTTCAAAAAACTATAACTAGTAAAAAGATCTCAGCTTTATCAATGGAATTACTTCCAAGGATTAGTAGAGCTCAATCATCGGATGTACTTTCTTCTCAAGCCAATATCGCAGGATATAAAGCAGTTCTTTTAGCAGCAAGTGAACTTGATAGATATTTTCCGATGCTTATGACTGCAGCAGGAACTGTACAGCCTGCGAAAGTTGTTGTTCTTGGTGGAGGGGTTGCAGGATTGCAGGCAGTTGCCACTGCAAAAAGACTTGGAGCAATTGTTTTCGTGTCAGATATTAGGCCAGCTGTAAAAGAGCAAGTTGAATCTCTTGGAGCAAGATTTATAGAACTTCCTGAAATTGACGAAAAACCAGGCGAATCAGGTGGTTATGCAAAAGCAGTTACGCCTGAATTCCTTTCTAAACAAAAGGCTACGTTAACTAAATATTTATCCGAAGCTGATGTTGCTGTTTGTACTGCACAAGTCTTAGGTAAAAAAGCTCCTGTTTTAATCGATTCTAATATGATTGAAAAGATGCGACCTGGAGCAGTAGTTATTGATTTGGCCGTATCTCAAGGAGGTAATTGCGAAGGAACAAAATCTAATGAAACTATTATTAGGAATGGCGTAAAGCTAATAGGAGCTGGCGAGTTACCATCATCTGTTCCTTATGATGCAAGTACACTTTATGCTAAGAACCTCACATCTTTGATTACACCTTTCATAAAAGATGGTGTAATTAATCTAGATAAAGAGGATGAATTAATCTCTGGCTGTTTATTAAGTAATGAAGGAGTTATCCTTCAAAATAAAGTTTTTGAAAATTGAGGTCTTAATTAAATTATGAATTTTGATAGCTTGCTCTGGGTTTTGTTGCTTGGAAGTTTATTAGGTCTGGAGTTAATAGGAAAAGTACCTCCAACACTTCATACACCTTTAATGAGTGGGGCAAATGCCATCTCAGGTATAACAATGTTGGCAGCATTAACTGCAATTATAAAAGCAGAGCCAAATAGTCCATTATTAATAATCGGATCAATATCTCTTGGATTTGCTCTTTTTAACGTTGTAGGTGGTTTTTTTGTAACGGACAGAATGCTTGCCATGTTTAGTCGTAAACCTACAAAAAAAAATAAATAATTAATTAAATAAAATGAATCTTCCTGATATTATTAAATTCGTTATAGATCTTCTAGCAGTTCTTTTATTAGCACTTGGTATAAAAGGGTTATCAAAAGTTAGGTCTGCTAGAGAAGCAAATATATTAGCAGCATTTGCTATGTTGCTTTCTGTTGTAGGTTTACTCTCCTACTATCTAGGTACTTCTGGAATCCCAGCTCAATCATGGGCATGGATCATTGTTGGATCCTTAGTGGGAAGTTTGTTAGGAACTTTACTTGCTAAGAAGGTTCCAATGACATCAATGCCAGAGACTGTAGCTTTGTTCAATGGTTTTGGTGGAATGTCTTCTCTATTGGTAGCTATTGGTGCATTTTTATTCCCTTTTAATGAAGTAGCGAAAGCAGGATCTTTAGAACCTTTTATTAATGATGCTTCAATTTCAGTTTCAATATTTGTTGGTGCGATTACTTTTTCAGGTTCAATCGTGGCAATGGCTAAATTACAAGGTTGGCTGTCCACCCCTGGATGGACTCAGGTTAAAGCTAGACATTTTGTAAACATTGTTTTTGGAGTAACTTCATTGATATCTTTCATATACCTAATAAGCGGTAATGTTAGTTCGATTTGGCTTTTAGTTATAGCCTCTACTCTTTTAGGAATTGGGGTAACTTTGCCAATTGGTGGTGCTGATATGCCGGTTGTTATATCTCTTTTAAATAGCTATTCAGGTATCGCAGCTGCAGCTGCAGGTTTTGTAGTAGACAGTCAGCTTTTAATTGTGGCTGGAGCAATGGTGGGAGCAGCAGGCTTGATATTAACTCAGGTAATGTGCAAAGGAATGAACAGATCTCTGATTTCTGTCCTTTTTGGAGGCTCTTTATCTGCACAAACTACTACATCTTCTGGATCAGGGGAATATACAAATATAACTTCCTGTAGTGTTGAAGAATGTGCATTAACATTAGAGGCAGCAAATAGAGTAATCGTTGTTCCCGGATATGGTCTTGCTGTGGCTCAAGCACAACATACTTTGAGAGAAGTAACAAAAAAACTAGAACAAAATGGTATTGAAGTTGTATATGCGATTCATCCTGTAGCAGGCAGAATGCCAGGACATATGAATGTTCTTTTGGCAGAAGCAGATGTTCCTTATGAACAACTCAAAGAAATGGATGTTGTTAATCCTGAATTCCCAGCAACAGATGTTGTTTTGGTCTTAGGCGCAAATGATGTTGTTAATCCTCAAGCAAAAAATGACAAGAGTTCTCCTTTATACGGAATGCCTGTTCTTGATGTCCAGGAAGCAAGAACAGTCTTTGTAATAAAAAGAGGAATGAGCGCTGGTTATTCGGGTATAAAAAATGATTTGTTTGACTTGCCAAATACCTCTATGGTTTTTGGTGATGCCAAGAAAGTTTTAAGTGAGTTAATTGGAGAATTAAAGGATCTAGGAGTTGGCGATAAATAGTAATCTCTCATTTAAGTTCTCAGATTATATAAACAAAAGACCTTTTAAACAGGCTTTTCCTTGGATTGGAGGGGACCTTCAAACTTTAAGAGATACATTTATTTTTGATCTTCTCCAAGCTAAAACAAATAAAAAAATACTTTTACCAATAAATAATATTCTCTCAAAAAAATTTGATGGTGATTATCTTTTAGGGTTCTTAGAGTTCCCAGAGAACTTAGATTGTTTAAAAGGAATTGTTCTTATTACTCATGGATTAGGAGGATCTACTAGGCGTTTTGGTTTAAAACGAATTGCTAGAAAGTTAGTTAATAATGGATTTGGAGTTCTTAAATTAAATCTTAGAGGGGCTGGATCAGCTAGATATTTGGCGAAAGGGAATTATTCCGCAAGATGTTCGAATGATATTATTTTGGGGCTTAAAATTTTTAGACAACTTCTTAATTCTGAATTAAAAGATTCTTTAAAAAATAAAGAAGATTTACCTATATTTGGAGTTGGATTATCTTTAGGAGGAACTATTCTTCTTAATGCCTGCTTAGACCACAGCTCAAAAAATAGTAGTAGAAAATTATTAGATGGATTGGCTTGCGTTAGTAGCCCTTTAGATTTATTATCTTGCAGCAATTGTATAGAAAGACCTCGAAATTTTTTATATCAAAAATGGTTAATGCAACGTTTGAAAAGGCAATTATGGGATGGATTTAAAAACGAAGGGATTTTATTTCCTAAAAGTAGCTTGAGTAAAAAAATTAAAGGTTTAAAAACGATAGGAGAATTTGATGCAAATTTCACTGCACCTAGTTGGGGGTTCAAATCTTTAGAGGATTATTATTATCAATCTTCACCTATATTTAGGATTCAAAATTTAATTAAGAATCTTCCCCCTACTCTTTTAATCCACGCTAAGGATGATCCTTGGGTTCCATATCAATCTACTTTAAATTTGAAAAATTCTTTGAATGAATCATTTGATAAATTAACTATTCTAATAACTAATAAAGGGGGGCATAATGGTTTTCATTCAAATAATGGTTGTTGGTCTGATGAAGCAGTTAAGAATTGGCTTTTAAGTCTTTAAGAAATATATATTTTTAAAATTATTTTTCAAAAGGAGTTTTTTTAAAAATCCACTTTTCGATTGGATTACCATTAATTACATGAGAGGTGAAAATTTCTGATACTTTTTCTGGAGAAACTTTTTCATACCAAATGCCATCAGGCCAAATAAGAAGAATTGGTCCATTTTTACATATCCTTAAACAATCAATTTTAGATCTCATTATTTGTATATTTCTTGAAGAAGAATCATTCTCATAATTTTTTAAAGTCTTTTTAAGACATTCCCAAGTCTTATTACCTTCATCGCCTTTAAAACATTTTTGTTTTGTAGGCGTTGCACAAAGTAATAAGTGCTTTTGAACGTTCACTTTTTTTAACCTACGTTGATATATTTTTTGCCTTTTTTTATCTCTTCTTGAACAAAAATCCTCGCCCAATTATCAACCTCTAGAATATCTTCTAACTTTGGGTTTAAGTTGATTTTATTCAAATGTGATTCACAAGTTTTATTTATAAAGATAGGAATTTCTTGAAAAGAAATTTTTTCTTTTAGAAATTGATCTACTGCCATTTCATTTGCAGCATTAAGTACTGCAGGCATTGTTCCTGAACATTTCCCTGCTGAATATGCAAGTCCCATACATGGATATTTTACTTCGTCCGGTTTTTTAAATGTAAGTTGCCCAATCTCAGTTAAATTAAATCTTTTCCAATTAGTTTTGAACCTTTCTGGCCAACTCATTGCATATAAAATTGGGAGCTTCATATCAGGCCATCCTAATTGAGCTAGGACAGAAGAATCTTCCATCTCAATCATTGAATGAATAATACTTTGAGGATGTATAACAATTTCAATATTTTCGTAGGACGTCCCAAAAAGATAATGTGCTTCAATAACCTCCAATCCTTTGTTCATAAGAGTGGCAGAATCTACAGTTATTTTTCTCCCCATACTCCAATTTGGATGGGAAGTCGCATCTTCCACTGTGACATTTTTTAAATCCTCTACTGCCCAATCTCTAAAAGCACCTCCTGATGCAGTTAAATGAATAGCTTTTAAACCATTTGGGATTTGACCTGTTGAAAAATCGGCATTTTCATAATTAGGTAATCCTTGTATGCATTGAAAGATAGCTGAATGCTCAGAGTCCGCAGGTAAAAGTCTACTTTTGCTTTCCTTTAAAGCAGGTATAACAACAGACCCCGCGGCAATTAAGGTTTCTTTATTGGCAAGCGCAATATTTTTACCAGCCTTAATAGCTGACATCGTCGGAATAAGTCCAGCACATCCTACTATTCCAGTAATTACAGTATCGGCAGAATCCCATGCTGCCACTGAATTAATTGCCTCTCGACCACCTAAAACTATAGGAGGATTACTTATTCCTAAATTGTTAATATTATTTTTTAAATCTGTTAAAAGATTTTCATCCTCAATAGCAATAACTTCTGGTTTATGTTGACTAACTTGCTCCGTCAATAGGTCTATATTTCTCCCTGCTGAAAGAGCTACTACTTTGAATTTATCAGGCAGTTCACTTACTATTTCGAGAGTTTGAGTTCCAATTGAACCTGTTGAACCCAGCACAGTGATGTATTTCAATTTTCTCTAATATTTATAATATTTTCCCACTTAAAGGTGAATTTAAAAAATAAAAAATTTAAATTGGGTTTTTTCTTAAAATTTAGATCCTTACCCATGTTGTAAGCTCAGGGGATTGATCTATGAGTTCTACTCCTTTTTCCTTTAATGAATTTCTTATTTTATCGGCTTCTGCATAATCTTTTTCCTTTTTTGCTACCAATCTTTTATTAATGAGGGATAGTATTTGATCTTCGTTGATTCTGTTGTCGATTATTATTTCTTCTTTTTTTAATCCAAGAACATTAGTCAGTTCTTCTAGTGTTTTAAAAGTTTCTCTAAGATGAAATTTTTCATTAGTATTTATCTCAAGGTTTTTAATTCTTTGGAATTGATTTATAAAGTTTTTTAGTGGTTTGGCTAATTCATAAATGATTGCAATTGCTCCTGCTGTATTAAGGTCGTTATTTAAAGCATTAGTAAACTTTATCTTTTTTTGAGATATTTCATAATTGATCATATCTTTATATGTTTCTTCAACAAATTCATTAGTTTCATTTACCTCAATCGATAGATTTTCTTTTTTAGTAATATCAAAAAAAGAAAGAGCAACATTAATATTTTTCCATGCTTCGGAGGCACTTTTCAAAGCCTCATCGGTAAAATCGAGTGGCTTTCTATAGTTTACGGTTAAAACAAAATATCTTAGGGTCATCGGACTTGTCCCTGAATCTAATAAGTCTCTTATGGTAGTAAAGTTTTTCAAAGATTTACTCATCTTTTGTCCGTTTACATTGACCATTCCGTTATGAAGCCAATAGTTCGCAAGCTTTTTATTATTAGCTGATTCAGACTGTGCAATCTCATTTTCATGGTGAGGAAAAATAAGATCAGAACCTCCTAAATGGATATCAATTGTTTCTCCTAATTCATCTTTTACCATTGCAGAACATTCAATATGCCATCCTGGTCTACCTTTCCCCCAAGGCGAATCAAAAGATGGTTCATTCTCTTTTGCTTTTTTCCATAGAGCAAAATCTTGGGGATTTTCTTTTTTATTACTTTCATCTGTAGTAATCCTGCCCTGTTGATTTATATTTTGCTCTAGGATATTTTGATTACTCAGTTTTCCATAATTTTTATTTTTAAAAACAGAATAATAAACGTCTCCACCTCTGGCATATGCAAAACCTTTATCCTCAAGAACTTTTATAAATGAACAAATATTGCAAATATGATTTGTAGCTTTTGGCATGCTATCCGGCCTCATAATTCCTAGGGCATCCATGTCCTTATGGAATTCAGTAATATTTTTTTCTGAGACCTCATTCATAGAGCTATTTTCTTCTTTTGCTCTTTTTAAAATCTTATCGTCGATATCTGTAAAATTCTGCACATACTTAACTTTGTAATCACTATAAATTAAGAACCTTCTCAGGATATCCCAAGCTATATAACTTCTTGCATGCCCAAGATGACATAAATCATAAACAGTTACACCACAACAGTATATCTTTACTACTTCATCTATTGGTTTAAAGACTTCAATGTTTTTGCTTAAAGTATTAAATAATTTGATCATATTAAAAAAGTATTTATTTGAAGATTATTTGGTTTCCATCCAGTTATTTCCAACTCCGATATCGACTAGAAGTGGTACGTTTAATTTCACACAATCTTCCATAGTTTCCTTTACTAAATTCTTTGTGATTTCTAAGAAATCTGGTTGGACCTCGAACAATAATTCATCATGAACCTGTAAAAGCATTTTAACTGGAATATTCATCTCTAATAATTTTTTGTTTAATTGAACCATAGCTATTTTAATAATGTCAGCACTAGAACCCTGAATAGGAGCATTTGCGGCGGCTCTTAAAGATTGAGCCTCCATTCCCGCTTTCCTAGCAGTTTGCAAATCTATTTCATATGGATCTTTTCCTATTAATCTACCAAGTCCATTTTTATCAAATTTAAATTCTCTCTTTCTTCCAAAAATTGTCTCTACATAACCTTTCGATAGAGCAAGCCTTTCTTGAAGTTCTAGAAATTTAAAAATCTTGGCATACCTTTCTTTATATTTAATCAAAAATTCTTTTGCTTCAGTCGTACTTACCCCTGTAGATCGTGCGAATTTTTTTATTCCCATTCCATAAATAACTCCAAAATTAATGGTTTTACCAACTCTTCTTTCGTCAGAATTTATGTCTTCCTTTTCAAAAATCAATCGTGCTGTTAAAGAGTGAATATCATCATTTTTGTGGAATGCATTTATAAGAATTTCTTCGTTAGCTAAGTGAGCAAGTATTCTTAATTCAATTTGAGAATAATCTGCCGATAGTAATTTCCAACCTTTTTCGGGCAAGAAGGCTTTTCTTATTCTTCTACTGAATTCTGTTCTGACAGGGATATTCTGAAGATTAGGATTACTACTGCTTAATCTCCCAGTGGCGGTAGCTGCTTGATTAAAGTTAGTATGAACTCTTCCAGTTTTTTCACTAATAAGGTTGGGAAGAGCATCAATATATGTACTTAAAAGTTTACTAAGAGTTCTATGTTTTATTAGAAAGGGAATTATCTCATGTTCTTCTACTAATCTTTCAAGAACAACTGCATCAGTACTCCAACCTGTTTTTGTTTTCCTTGATTTTTTTTTATCAAGATTTAACTTCTCAAACAATATTTCACCAAGTTGTTTTGGAGAGGATAAATTAAATTCTTGCTTTGCTATTTCAAAAACATTTTCCTCAATATTTTCTAATGTACTTTTTAATTCTCCAGATAGTTCATTTAAATAAGTGGTATCTATTCTGATACCATTCATCTCCATTTCTGATAAGACTGGCTCTAAAGGTAATTCGATTTCTTTAAATAATTTTGTTAAATCCTTATTTTCATTATTAAATCGTTCTTTAAAAATTTTCGAGATTTTGTATGTTAGTAGAACATCATAACCACAATAAGTACTTGCATCATTAATGTCGACAAATGAAAAATCTTTATTTTTTCCAATTATTTCTTTAAAAGTTGGTGGCTTAAATCCAAATTCTCTAAAACTAATTTCACTTAATCCATGTTTTTCCTGATTATTAAGAATGTAATCTGCTAAAAGGGTATCAAAAGTAACTCCTCTGAGATTTAGCCCATGGTTATAAAATATTTGTCTATCAAACTTACAATTTTGAAGTGTTTTTTCTTTCTCTGGACTTTCTATCCAAGATCTTAAATTAAAGAATACATCTTCAATTGCTAATTGATTTATCTCTTTTTTTTGCGATTGATGACTAAGAGGTATATAAAATAGATCATTAATCTCTTCGCCAAGACAAAAACCTATACCAACAAGTTCTGCATCTAGAGGATTTAAACTATTGGTCTCAGTGTCTAAGGCAACTATTTCCTTCGTAATCTCTAATCTTTTAACTAGTTGATCTAGTAATTTAAAATTATTAACTATATTTACTTTGATTTTTGGGATTTCATGTTCAGTTTCTTCTAAATCAATTGAAGCTGAAACTTTTGAATCTTTTTTCTTTTGTTTTTCCTCATTATTTTTATTAAAACCACCTTTACTAAATGCTGAATTAAAAATATCAACTTGCCTAAGTAAAGTTGATAATTCAAGTTTTTGTAGAGATTCAGATAAAGCATCTTGGTTTATTTGATTTAGTTCATATCCATTGCTTAATACCAGAGGCACTTCAACATCTATCTTTGCTAAATCTCTTGAAAGATAAGCATTGAATTTATCATTTTTTAGCTTTTCCCTAACGGCGCCTTTTATAAAACCCTGATATTTTTTATCTTCATCTTTTTGAATAATGTCCAAGGCTTTATAAATCCCGTCTAAGGTATCATTCTCTTTTAATAAATTAATAGCTGTTTTTGGTCCTACACCTTTTATTCCTGGGATATTATCAGAACTGTCACCAGTTAAGGCCTTCAGATCTACGACTCTTTCTGGATAAACTCCTAGTTTTTCTTTGACTCCATTTTCATTCATTAAAGTCGGATTACCACTTTTAGCATAAGGACCTCCGCCCATATAGAGAACATAAATATCTTTTTGATCATCAACTAGTTGAAATAAATCTCGATCCCCAGAAAGAATATTTACACACCAACCTTTTGAGGATGCATCATTAGCAATTGTTCCTAATAGATCATCAGCTTCGAATCCTGGGGATTTGAAAATAGGTAAATTAAGACTTTCTTTCAAGATTATTTCTAGTTGTTCAATATCTTGAAAAAAAACATCTGGAGCCACATCTCTATTAGCTTTATAATTTGGATCTAATTCATGTCTAAAAGTTGGTTTTTCTGTATCAAAAGTAATACAAACCCCTTCAGCATTAATATTTTTGCAATTATCTAGAAGACTCTTTAAAAATCCATAGGTGACACTAGTGGGGAAACCTTCTTTAGTTGTTAATCCCCCATCAACCCCTTTGCTAAATGCATAGAAGCTTCTAAAGGCTAAAGAATGACCATCAACTAAAAGTAAAATTGGTTTTTTTGAGTCTTTAGATTTCAAACTCATTGTCTTTTATTCGCCCAAGGTGGAATATCAATAAAGATTTGTTCTCCTGGTTTTAAACCATCAATTATTGAAGTTTTATTGCCGCTACTAATACCTATTTCTATCTTTTCAAATTTAGGAGCATTATTTTTATCTACTTTTAAGACACCTTTTTCACCTTTTTCGGTGACAATCGAAACAGTCGGAACTAAGATTTTTTCTTCATTACTTTTAACTTTAAATTCAAGATCAGCGGTCATACCAATTTTTATTTCCTCAGAAGTTTCTTTAAAGTTCAACGTTACTTCGAAGGAAGTTACATTATTATCTTTTACTGCCCTTTCAGCTATTTTTTTAACTATTGCGCTGTATTTATTTGAGGGATAAGCTTCTATCCTTACAGAGGCTTCTTGACCTGTTTTTATCCTGCCAATATCACTCTCTGGAACTTTAGCAATAATTTCAAGACCCTCTGATAATTCAAAAATAAAATTTTTAGCTTTAGAGTCTGAACTTAAATTTGAACTAGGAGTAACGTATGAGCCTATCTCTGCGTATTTAGCAGTTATTTTTCCTGCGTATGGAGCTTTTATTAAATAAAAATTTTTTTCAGCTTTTGCATCACTAAATTTTGCTTCGCTGGTATTGTACATGTTTTTATAGCTTTCGTAATCCTCTTTACTAACTGCTCCCTCTTTAAATAAAAATTCTCTTCTTAAGTATTCAGATTTTTGTTTTTTTAAATTTAATTCAAGTTCTTCAAGCTTATAGATGAAATCTTCATCATCGAGAGTAGCCAGTATCTGACCTTTTTCTACGGCATCACCTTCTTCAACTTTAATTTCTTCTATTATTCCTTGTTTTCTTGGACCAATATTACTTGTTCTTTTAGCCTTTACTTCTCCACTGGTGTTAATTGATTCAGAAAGAATTCCCTTTTCAACGGAAACTATAAAGTCAGATATGTCTTTCGATTTGTTTTTCTTTAAAGAATTACTTAAAAAGACGAAAAACATTGCTAGGACAATTAATGCAATTCCACTTTTTATATTTAAATTCTTTTTTAATAAATTAAGCATATTTTTTAGT
>OZSS01000214.1_pt1 | contig 26978 bp, 13 predicted proteins | sample 1779911 | NCBI WGS metagenome assembly OZSS01 (sample SAMEA2603589, study PRJEB24840) | metagenome | biome: Water; feature: Photic zone; material: Seawater sample | place: Mediterranean Sea | collected 2013-11-12 | depth 10 m
GTACTCGATTACGAGTCCAATTCCTCGCATTCGATCCGGGTACGGGTCAGCGACGAGCACAATTATTCAAGCGAACAAACCTTCACCGTTCAGGTTCAGGACATGGACGAAGGCACGGCTCCCACTCTCGGCGATGGGTCGGAAGAAAACCCCTACCAGATCGACACCCTCGCCCACCTCAAGTGGTTATCCTTTTATGATTCGGAGTGGGAGGATAAATTTTTTATTCAAACCAGTGACATAAATGCCACGGAGACTAAGACCTGGGCGAATGGTTATGGGTTCCGTCCGATTGGGCCTCATTCCGGAGCTTTTAAAGGGAATTACGATGGTCATGGATTTCAGATTCGTAACATCTTTATCTGCAGACCAAACGATAAACGATCTGCAGGTTTATTTTCAAGAGTATTACATTCCGATTTGAAAAACATTAGGATTCTGGATGCAAATATCACCGGCAATCATTATGCGGGCGGAATAGCTGGTAATTCAAATAATGTAACTATCGAAAATTCATCTTTTGAAGGGGCTATTAAAGGAGCACAGGTTGGGGGTCTAATAGGAAGAAACGAAAGCAGCCAAATTATTGGATCCTTTTCACATGGTTCGGTTTACAGTAATGAAGTTTGGGTAGGAGGCATTGCCGGTTACAGCGGGGAAAGTAAAATTATTAATTGTTATTCTCATGCAAATATTGATGGTGGATCTCCAGGTGGTCTTGTTGGACGCAATACGGGAAATTCATTAATTCTATACAGTTACAGTAAAGGGGAAGTTGGAGCTGGTATGAAAGGCGGCGGGTTGGTGAATGTAAATGGAGGAACGATTACTAATTCCTTCTGGGACATTAATTCTTCGGGGCGATCAAACAATCCAGGCTCGGGAGCGGTGGGCAAATCCACCGCGGACATGATGAAACCCTCCACTTTCCTTGATGCGGGATGGGACTTCAACCAAACCGGTGGAACCTGGAAGATGATTGCCGGGCAAACCTATCCCCGCCTCGCCTGGGAGACCCTCCCCAACACGCCACCTAGCGATCTCAATATCACCGCACCCCTCCAGGTATTGGAGAACCAACCGGCAGGTACCCTAGTCGGACAATTTACCGCCTATGATCCGGACATTCCGAGTACTCTTTCGTACAGAATAGACAATACATATGTAGATAAATATTCTCTAAGGTTGGACGCTAACGGTACTTTATGGACCAAGGCACCCCTGGATTTCGAAGCCAACGCAACTCTCACCATCAGGGTAAAGGTGGAAGACCAGCATGGGGCATGGATCAAAAAGTTCTTCACCATAGAAGTTCTCAATGAAGTGGAAGATTTCGACGGGGATGGAATTGAGGATGCCCATGATCCGGATGATGACAATGATGGCTACTCCGACACTGCAGAGATCGCCTACGGTTCCGATCCGAGGGATGCGAATTCCACCGCGGACACCCTGCCCACAGATATGATTCTGAGCAGCCTGGAAATCATGGAAAATCAACCCATTGGCACCATCGTCGGACAATTCACCGTACTCGATCCCGATCCCAAGGATACCCATGTGGTTCGATTTAAAGATACCGGTGCATCGCTTAATCACCTCTTCACCATCGATGCCAACAATACCCTTCGGACCGCCGTGGTTTTCGACTTTGAAAACAATGCAACCACCTTAAATATTCGGGTCAGGGCCAAGCAGAACCAGACAACCGTGTTGTGGAAGTTCTTCAGCCTTTCTTTGCTTAATGACCCAAGTGACGATGCCCTTCCCCCCGTCGATCAAAACACCACCCAAGCTCCGGTTCTCGATGGTAACGATACGCACGACCATAATGTCACTTTACCCCCAATTGTAGATGAAAACCAAACTCTGGTTGATCAAAACACCACCCAACCTCCGGTTTTCGATGGTAATCTCACCGATGATCCCAACACCACTTTACCCCCCGTTACCGATGGAAATCAAACTCTGGTAGACCACAACACTACTTTGCCTCCGATTGTAGACGGAAATGATACCCTCGTGGATCACAATGATACCGTGGTGGAGCCACCCATAATCGAACCGGTCACTCCCAAATATGTCCCGATTGTTCGAACCCAGGAGGTGGTAATCAATGACCGGGGGGCCTATGTATTCCGGGGTCGCATCCTCACCGATGGGGGTGCAGAAATATTGGAAGCCGGTATTGAAATTAGCCAGTCCCTGGGATTCAGGGAATCCAAGCGTCACCTCACCCAGCTCAACGGAGATAACTTTCAGGTAAAACTGAATGAATTGGAACCGGGTGCTAGTTACTATTACCGGGCCTTTGCAAAGAACGAGGTTGGAGAATCTCCGGGTGCCCGTAAGCGCTTAAAAATTCCCGCCCTGCCCCAGCCCACTGCCTGGTGGGCAAAGATGCGGGATGCCGGCAATGGATGGACCGAGTCCGCTTGGTTTGGAGCCTTTCAAAAATTTGAAGAGACCGAATGGATCTATCACACTCAATTGGGTTGGATCTATGCCCCCGCAGAAAGTACTGATGGCATCTGGCTCTGGAAGGAACGGGAAGGCTGGGTCTGGACCAGCCGGCAAGCATGGCCCTACCTCTGGAAGCATGATTCTGGATCCTGGCTCTATTTCCAGGGAAACCGAAAAAACGGTAGGCTGATCTTCTTCGACTACGCCAGCGATATCTGGCGATAAGCAAAGATAGTATTCGGTTGCAGGGAAAATCCTGCATTTGATGCTAAGATTTTCTTCCAAAGAGATAAAAGATAATTTCTTAGTTTAAAATTGAGTAAATTAGTATACAAACTAACTAAATTAACTTCTTTTGTATACTTTTTTGATTATTCGCTAATACTTTATTAATGCCACATTTGAGTATGAAACCTTTAATTCATTTACATTCTTCCTCATCTGCGAATAGGGATTGATTTTTTTGGTGGAATGAGGAGTAAAAAAACAGTATCAGCGCGCGGCCTAGCCTCCCTGTTTTTTTCATTGTTTGTTGGGCTCATACCCTTGCAGAATGCCAAGGGCACTCCCCTCACCAACGCCAATTTTCAGGATGCGGTTAATCTATGGTTTGACGCCGAAGCCAACGCCACCACCCAATACGGTCATATTCGCGACTGGAATACCTCGGCAGTGACGGATATGTCTCACGCTTTTAAAAATCAAAGCACTTTTAACGAGGATATTGGCGGATGGGATGTGTCCTCGGTCACTGACATGAGCTACATGTTTGAAGGTGCATCCAATTTTAATCAACCTATTGGTGCTTGGGATGTGAGCCAGGTTACTAAAATGCCGGGCATGTTTTGGCGTGCGACTGTCTTTAACCAGCCGATTGGGGACTGGAATGTGTCATCGGTGAATAATATGAAATGGATGTTTATGATTACGGATGCCTTCAATCAAGACATTGGCGACTGGAATGTTTCCTCGGTGACGAATATGCTTGGTATGTTAAGCAACGCGAATGGCTTTAATCAGGATATTGGGAATTGGAAGGTTAATTCAGTCACCAATATGCAAAATTTATTTAAGGGTTCATCCTCTTTCAATCAAAACATCGCGGACTGGAATATCTCTTCGGCAACTAATTTGACCGACATGTTCAGCAGCACGACCGCCCTGTCCAACGCAAACAAGGGTGAGATCCACAAGGCCTTTTCTTCGAATCCAAACTGGCCTTATGACTGGAGGCAATATGTCGTAATCGACGATTCCAATTTCCAGGATGTGGTCAATCTGTGGTTTTCCAACCAATCTGATGCCAATGCATCCTACGGCCACATCCGCGACTGGAATGTTTCGCAGGTTACGGATATGAGTAACGCCTTCCAAGACCGAGCTACTTTCAATGAGGACATTAGCGGATGGGACATGAGCGAGGTAAATAATGCTAGCCGAATGTTCTACGGAGCCTCCTCTTTCAACCAGCCTATTGGGAATTGGAATCTTTCGTCAGCCACGATCATCTGGGGGTTGTTTGAAGAAGCCTCATCTTTTAACCAGCCCATCGGAGACTGGAATGTTTCCGCAGTAACCAGCATAGCCAATATGTTCAAAGGGGCTTCTTCTTTCAACCAGCCCATCGGCGAATGGGATATCTCCAATATCATTACCTTGACTAATCTATTCAATGGAGCCGCCGCTTTTAACCAGCCCATCGGGGACTGGAATGTTTCCTCGGTAACCAAAATGACCAACATGTTCAAAGGAGCCGACGCCTTCAATCAACCCACCGGGGACTGGAATGTTTCCGCGGTCGTAAACATGAGTTACATGTTCAACTGGGCCACCGCCTTCAACCAAAATATATCAAGTTGGAATCTTTCCGCTGACCTGAACATGACGGATATGTTCAGTAACGCGACCGCCCTGTCCAGTATGAACAAAGGCGAGATCCACAAGGCCTTTTCCTCGAATCCAAACTGGACGACTGACTGGCGTAAATTCGTCGTAATCAACGACTCCAATTTCCAGGATGTAGTCAATCTGTGGTTTTCCAATCAAGCCGATGCCAATGCATCCTACGGCCATATCAGCGACTGGAATGTTTCCGCAGTGACCAATATGTCGAATGCCTTCAAGGACCGGGCCACTTTCAATGAAGATATAAGCGGGTGGGATGTATCATCGGTGAAAAATTTCTATCGAATGTTTAAGTCCGCCTCTTCCTTCAACCAACCGATTGGGGACTGGAACATGTCCTCCGCAACCAGCATCAATGGAATGTTCGACGAGGCGAGTTCCTTCAACCAACCAATCGAGAACTGGGATGTCTCCAAGGTCAATGATTTCAGCAGCACTTTTCACAAGGCGACTTCCTTCAACCAACCGATCGGGAACTGGGACCTCTCCTCCGCCCGGTATTTGTATCAAATGTTTCACAGCGCCACTTCCTTCAACCAGCCGATTGGAGAATGGGATGTTTCCTCGGTCACCAACATGGCAAAAATGTTCAAAGGTGCAGCCGCCTTTAACCAGTCCATCCGTAATTGGAATGTATCCTCGGTCAGTAACATGGAAAATATTTTCCGAGAGGCCGTCAGCTTCAACCAGCCAATCGAAGACTGGGATGTTTCCGCAGTCACAAAGATGGGATGGATGTTCAACGGTGCCACCTCATTCGATCAGCCAATCGGGGAGTGGGATGTTTCCTCGGTCACCAAAATGGCTTGCATGTTCAAAAGAGCCAGTGCCTTTAATCAACCCATTAGCGATTGGAATGTTTCCGCAGTGACCAACATGAATGACATGTTTAACGGGGCCACTGCATTCAACCAGCCAATTGGGGACTGGAATGTGTCCGCAGTAACCAGCATGAAAGGCATGTTTAACAGGGCTTCCACATTCAACCAGCCCATCGCAGATTGGAATGTTTCCGCAGTAACCAGCATGAATGACATGTTCAACGGGGCCACTGATTTCAACCAGCCAATCGGGGACTGGGATGTTTCCTCGGTTACCAGTATGAGTGGTATGTTCCGAGGGGCCGAAGCCTTCAACCAGCCGATCGGTAACTGGGATGTCTCAAATGTCATTACAATGAGCAACATGTTCACCGGAGCTTCCGCATTCGACCAGCTAATTGGGGACTGGAATGTTTCCGCGGTTACAAGAATGGATTGGATGTTTCAGGACTCTGCATTCAACCAGCCAATCGCAGATTGGGATGTTTCCGCAGTGACCAACATGAATGGCATGTTTAACGGGGCTTCCACATTCAACCAGCCCATCGCAGATTGGAATGTTTCCGCAGTAACCAGCATGAATAACATGTTCAACGGGGCCACTGATTTCAACCAGTCCGTTGATCATTGGGTGATTGCCGGCCCGCCTCAAACAAGCGACAACCAGAACCCTACGCCCTACCCGATTACAAATAATTCCCCCCCGACCGGTATCGTGGCACCCGAACTTTTGATACCCGAGAATCAAAGTCCGGGTAGCCTGGTTGGCCAATTCACCGGGGTCGATCCCGATGCCAATGACACGCTTTCCTTTTCCCTTGCTCCCTTGGATTCGAATTCTTCCTTACAAATAGAGATTCCATTCGTAATCAGTGAAGATGGCACGCTTAGTACCACCCGCACCCTGGATTACGAGTATGACCTCACCTTTCATTCCTTCACCGTGCAGGTCAAGGACCGCAACGACAGTATCTACCGGCAAAATTTCACCGTTGAAATCCTCAATGAATTGGAAGACCTCGACGGGGATGGAATCGAGGACCTTTTTGACGATGACCAGGACGGGGACGGGTATTCCGATGCCGAGGAAATCGCCTACGGCTCCGACCCACTGGATGTGAACTCACGGGTCATTACTCCAATCACCGACGCAAATTTCCAGACCGCGGTGAATTTGTGGTTCTCCGACGAGGCAAATGCCACCGCCGCCTACGGGCACATCCGCGACTGGAATGTTTCGGCGGTGACAGATATGTATGGAGCATTCAAGGATCGTACTTCTTTCAACGAGGACATCAGTGGATGGGATGTCGGTAAAGTAAGGAAAATGAATGAGATGTTCCAGAACGCTAGCTCCTTCAACCAACCGATCGGGGGCTGGAATACTTCCGCAGTTACCGACATGACTGCCATGTTTCGAGGTGCCAGTTCGTTCAACCAGCCAATCAACGACTGGAATACCTCGCGGGTGACCTCATTGTGGGCAATTTTTAACGGGGCTACCTCCTTCAACCAGCCGATTGGCGACTGGGATACCTCCTCCGTGACCACCATGCGAGGAGTATTTGCCGTTGCCACTTCCTTCAACCAACCGATCGGTAACTGGGATGTTTCTTCAGTCAAAACCATGCAAGCAATGTTTGGCAATGCAGGTTCTTTCAACCAGCCGATTGGAGAATGGGATGTTTCCCTTGTGACCAATATGAATGGAATGTTTGAACGGGCATCGGCCTTCAACCATCCAATTGGAAACTGGAATACCTCGGCAGTAACCAATATGCAGGCCATGTTTCGAGGTGCCAGTTCTTTTAACCAGCCGATCGGTGACTGGAATACCACCGCCGTGACCGCCATGCAGGCAATTTTCAACGGTGCCACCGTGTTTAATCAAAACCTTGGTGCCTGGGACATTCGTTCGGTTACCAACCTAGGCAACGCATTCCTCAACACGAAAACTCTCTCCGATGCCAACAAGGGAATGATTCACGCCTCGTTTTCCCCCAACTCCAATTGGCCCTACGACTGGTCCGAATTTGTTTCCGTGACCCAACCTCCAGTCCTCGATGGTAATGATACGCATGACCACAACACCACTTTGGCCCCGATTGTAGATAAAAATGATACTCTGGTGGATCAAAATGATACCCAACCTCCGGTTTTCGATGGTAATCTCACCGATGATCCCAACACCACTTTACCCCCCGTTACCGATGGAAATCAAACTCTGGTAGACCACAACACTACTTTGCCTCCGATTGTAGACGGAAATGATACCCTCGTGGATCACAATGATACCGTGGTGGAGCCACCCATAATCGAACCGGTCACTCCCAAATATGTCCCGATTGTTCGAACCCAGGAGGTGGTAATCAATGACCGGGGGGCCTATGTATTCCGGGGTCGCATCCTCACCGATGGGGGTGCAGAAATATTGGAAGCCGGTATTGAAATTAGCCAGTCCCTGGGATTCAGGGAATCCAAGCGTCACCTCACCCAGCTCAACGGAGATAACTTTCAGGTAAAACTGAATGAATTGGAACCGGGTGCTAGTTACTATTACCGGGCCTTTGCAAAGAACGAGGTTGGAGAATCTCCGGGTGCCCGTAAGCGCTTAAAAATTCCCGCCCTGCCCCAGCCCACTGCCTGGTGGGCAAAAATGCAGGATGCCGGCAATGGATGGACCGAGTCCGCTTGGTTTGGAGCCTTTCAAAAATTTGAAGAGACGGAATGGATCTATCACACCCAGTTGGGTTGGATCTATGCCCCCGCAGAAAGTACTGATGGCATCTGGCTCTGGATGGATCGGGAAGGCTGGGTCTGGACCAGCCGGCAAGCATGGCCCTACCTCTGGAAGCATGATTCCGGATCCTGGCTCTACTTCCAGGGAATCGGCAGGAATAGCCAACCGATCTTCTTTGACTACGCCAGCGATCACTGGCGATAAGAAACTGACTCCTTATTCTTGCATTTGGGGCTGGTCCCAGAAGCGATAGGGATCTTCCAGCCTTTTCATTTCACTCAGAAGAAGAGCTTCCATCTCCTTCAACTTCTTCGCATGTTTAGATTCACCGGCTAGATTAGTCTGTTTCTTTTTCGGCTCATTTCCAGTCTTGGCGATCACATTCTTATCCTGATGTTCGACCAGTAATTCTTCCGGATTTTGCTTGAGGTTGAAGAGCTGAGTCTGGCGAACTTCACCATCAAGTACATCGTACTTGATCAATTTCCAATCCCCTTTGCGTACGGAACGCATACCCGGCTTGGTGCCTCCACAATAGGCTCCGTACATCACCTTACGGACGCTTTCACGCTCGCCCATCAGAACGGGCTTTAAACTTTTTCCCTGTGCAGTATCCGGGATCGATATTCCGGTCAGGTCACAAAGTGTGGGCAGGACATCAAGCAAGTATCCATTTCCGGGTGCCCGGGTGCCGGGCATAATCCCTGGACCGCTCACGATAAAGGGAACTCGCCAGGAGTGCTCGTACAAATTCTGTTTACCCATCAGTCCGTGCCGGCCCACCGCAATCCCATGATCCGCAGTGTAAAAGATATAGGTGTTTTCAAGCTCCCCAATCTTTTTTAATTTTTCCAGTACCAGTCCGACTTGATCATCAATATTTTCAATGCAGGCATATTCCCGACCGAGCTCGTTGCGAACGGTGGCCTCAGTACGTGAAGTCATCACCCCAGGAACCCGGACTTCATCCCGCAAGTTGGGATGGCCATCGTGAAAGGGATGCTGGGGTAACCAACTGACCGGTACCCTGGGTGCACGGTCACTAACGGAAGTGGGCGGGCTATCCACATTTTTAACCCCGTATTTTTGATTGAGATCATCCCGTCCCCAGCGCTCGTCGTGTGGATGAGAGAAGCCAAAATAAATAAGGAAGGGTTTCTTTTCCTTTTGCCCACCCCGGGCATTCAAATAATCGAGCACTTGCCGGCCATGCCATTGGCTCCCGTCTTCTTCCCCTGCCTTTCGGGCGGTCTTGTCTTTGACGATTTGAAAAAGAGCGTTGGCGTGGGAATAACTGTTTCCATTCTTGCAGGTTCGAAAGGTCTCATATCCCGCCCGGTTAAATACCGCAGGTAGGGTATTGTTCAAAATATCCACGCCTGAAACCTTGCCCTCTTCCTGTTTCAAATGCTTCTTTCCACGGGGAGGTAAATGCCAAAGGGTACGACCCGACATGATCATGGTTCGCGAGGGGGAACAAACAGCTCCGCTCATCGATCCCATGTGATAGGCCTGATCCAGGACGATGCCGGAGGCAGCAAGCTTATCCAAATGAGGAGTCTGGCAGACTTTATTTCCATATACCGACAAGGTATGCGGAGCTTGGTCATCGGTGAGGATAAATAAAATATTGGGCCGTTTAGCGCTTACGGAATGTATAAGCGTGAACCCAAAAAGAAAGAAAGGAACGAGTTTTAAAAAGGACATAACCCATAATTTATAGACTGCAATGCCGAATGCAGTCAAGCGGAGGCATCCGAGGGAGTTCAGATAAAAAACCGAACCGCTTAAATTTCTACCAAGGCAAAATTCCGGATCTTTTCAGGGCAATTCCCAACCATAGGGTGAGAACTAAATAGACCACGCACCAGGGCTTGGTGGCGGGAAAAAGCTTGGAAATACTCGGGTAAGATTGTTGATACCAATGGGGATAGAACCAAGCCACGACATTGGCAAAGGCACAGTCCGCAGCCAGTATATACCAAAGGGCAGCTTCAAAATTAAAGTCCATAAAAAACCCTGTTCTTCACTCAGTCAAAGACCACGGTCTTGTTCTGGTAGTCAAGCACCCGGTTTTGCAAGTGCCTTCGAACAGCGGTGGCAAGAACCAGTTTTTCCAGATCCCTGCCTTTTTCAACCAGATCCCGGGGACCATGTCGGTGACTAACCCGGGCCACATCCTGCTCGATAATCGGACCTTCATCCAAATCTTCGGTAACATAATGAGCGGTGGCACCGATCAACTTGACCCCGCGCTGATAAGCCTGGTGATAGGGTTTGGCACCCGCAAAGGAGGGAAGGAAAGAATGATGAATATTAATCACCGGACAACTGACTTGCTGTAAAAATTCGGAACTCAAGATTTGCATGTAGCGGGCGAGAATAACCAGCTCCACTCCCTGTTCCCGCAACCAGGAAATTTGACGCTGTTCAACCTCCACTTTGTTCTCCTGATTCATCGGGATATGTACAAAGGGCAAATCATAGGATTCGGAAACCGATTGGAGCTCTTGGTGGTTGGAAAGAACCCCGACAAATTCAGCATTCCATTCCCCTGCCCTTACCCGGAGAACCAGGTCGTGAAAGCAATGATCCGCCTTGGAGACCATGATGGCAACCTTGGGGCGATCCTTACTCAAGGCAATGCGTACCTGCATGGTAAGCTCGCGTTCAACAAAGGATATGAATTCATCTGATTCCTCCCGGGGGTTGCGATCCGCATCTGGTTCCCATTCCACCCGTTGAAAAAAGACATTTTCCTGACGGTCTAAATGTTGATCCGCATGCAGAACATTTCCACCCCGCTGGTGAATCCAAGTGGCGACCTTGGCAACGATCCCGGGCTGATCAGGTCCGTGCAACAAGGCAATCACAGATGGCTTCATTGGATCAACGGGAATAGTCCTGAAGTGACTTGACGGAAAACTTTCGGTCTTTCAGCGAACGGATTCCATTCAATGCGGCAAAGGCGGAACCCAAGGTGGTAATCACCGGTACGCTATTCAAAACCGCTTCACTGCGGATTCCATTTTCATCCCGGCGGGGAATCAAGCCAAGGGGGGTATTGATCACAAGCTGGACTTTTCCATTCTTGATCAGATCGGCAACATTGGGCCGGCCTTCACTGATCCGTAGGGTACTTTTTGCGGGAATTCCATTCTCATTCAAAAATTTTGCGGTTCCTTCGGTGGAAGTAAAGGAAAAGCCAAGCTCAGCAAGGCCTTTTGCGACTTCCAGGGCTTTGGGCTTATCAGAATCCTTGACGCTGAGGAAAACATTTCCCTCCAAGGGAAGGGATGGCTTGGCCGCCATTTGCGTCTTGGCGAAAGCCATACCAAAATCTTCGTCCTGACCCATGACTTCACCAGTGCTGCGCATTTCCGGGGTAAGTACAATCGAGGAACCTGGGAATTTACTGAAGGGAAAAACCGCTTCCTTGATCGCCCAGTGCTTGGGAATAATTTCTTCGGTAAAGCCAAGGTCCTTAAGTTTTGCACCCGCCATGACCCGGGCCCCAAGCTTGGCCAGGGGAACCCCAATTGCTTTACTTACAAAGGGAATGGTACGGGAGGCACGAGGGTTGACCTCGATTAAAAAGAGTTCGCCGTCCTTGATCGCATATTGAACATTCATCAAGCCAATTACCCTGAGCGCTTGAGCAAGATCATGGGTGGCTTGACGGACCTCGTCGAGCATCTCAGGAGATAATTCATGTGGGGGCATTACCATGGCGGCATCCCCACTGTGGACACCCGCAAACTCTATATGCTGAAGCATGCCCCCAACTACGGTGGTATCCCCATCGGAGATACAATCAACATCTAATTCAATTGCCTCTTCCAAGAACTTGTCGAGAAGAACGGGTTTGCCAGGAGCGACCGCAAAGGCCTCCTTGACCACGCCACTCAATTCTTCTTCATCGTAGACGATAAACATTCCCCGTCCACCCAGAACAAAAGAAGGACGGAGCAAAATCGGATAACCCAGTTTTTTGGCCTTGGCAGCAGCATCTTCCGGTTTCATCGCAATGTCATTGGATGGCTGCTTCAGACCTAACTGGTCCAGTATGTCCTTAAATTTTTCCCGGTCCTCGGCATCATCAATACTTTCAGCAGAGGTGCCAATCACATTGACCCCGGCAGCTTGCAATCCACTGGCTAAATTTAGGGGGGTCTGCCCACCATACTGAACGATGGCACCATCACATTTTTCCTGATGATAGATTTCGAGGACATCTTCCAAGGTAAGGGGTTCGAAATAAAGTCGGTCGGAAACATCGTAGTCGGTGGAAACCGTTTCCGGATTGGAATTGACCATAACGGTTTCAAAACCGGCTTCCCGAAGGGCAAGGGATGCATGTACACAACAATAATCAAATTCAATGCCCTGCCCGATCCGATTGGGACCGCCTCCCAAGATCATGATCTTCTTGGCCTCCGAGGTTTTCATTTCATTCTCATCCCCATACGAGGAATAATAATACGGGGTGTAAGCCTCAAACTCCGCGGCACAGGTATCGACCAAGCGGAAGGTCGTACTGATGCCCATGGACTCCCGCCGAACCCGGACTGCGGAAGATTCACAACCCCAGAAGTCTCCAAGCTGATGGTCGGAAAATCCGGCCTCCTTGGCCTCCCGCATCGATTCGTATTCTACTTCATTTAAGGAGGTGGACTTAATCTGCTCACCGATTTCAAAAATTTGTTGTAACTGGGTGGTAAACCAGAGATCGATTCCGGATTGCTCGGAAATTTGTTCCGCGGACATGCCAACCTCAAGGGCTTTGTATAAATAAGTGGGTCGCTCCGCGGAGGGTCGCTTGACCCCGGCCCGAATCGCCGACTTATCCAACTCCTGCCCGGCAAGCTTTCCGGCTTCAAATCCTTTCAGTCCAATTTCCAAAGAGCGCATCGCTTTTTGAAAGGATTCCTTAAAGGTACGACCAATGGCCATGGCCTCGCCCACCGATTTCATTGCCGAGGTCAGGGTGGAATCCGCACCCACAAATTTTTCAAAGGTAAAACGGGGCATTTTGGTGACCACATAATCGATGGAAGGCTCAAAACAGGCAGGTGTCTCTTTGGTGACATCATTTTGTAATTCATCCAGGGAATATCCAACCGCTAGCTTGGCCGCAAACTTGGCAATGGGAAAACCAGTTGCCTTGGAAGCCAGGGCTGAACTCCGGGAAACCCGGGGATTCATCTCAATAACCACCATTCGTCCATTTTCTGGGTTGGTGGCGAATTGAATATTGCTCCCCCCGGTCTCCACCCCAATCTCGCGGATGCAGGCAAAAGATGCATCCCGCATCAATTGGTATTCCTTATCCGATAGCGTCATTGCCGGGGCGATGGTGATGGAATCCCCAGTGTGAACCCCCATAGGGTCGAAATTCTCGATGGAACAAATAACCACGCACTGGTCTTTGTAATCCCGCATCACTTCCATCTCATATTCTTTCCAACCCAGAAGGCATTCTTCCATCAATACCTGACTGATGGGAGATGCATCCAGGCCTTGGCGCATCAGTTGATCAAATTCATCCCGGTTGTAGGCAATGCCTCCACCGGTTCCACCCAGGGTATAAGCGGGGCGTAAAATAATCGGGAAATCTCCAAGGTCATCTAAGTGGGAATGGGCTTCCTCCAGAGAGGTAACCGAAAATGAAAGGGCGACATCCAATCCAATTTCAAGCATCGCCTGTTTAAAAAGTTCACGGTCTTCCCCTTTTTTAATCGCGGCCGGCTTGGCCCCAATCATCTCCACTCCGTGGGCATCCAAAATCCCAGCCGCGTGGAGTTCAAGGGATAAATTTAAACCAGTCTGCCCACCCAATGTAGGAAGTAAGGCATCCGGCTTTTCTTTTTCGATGATGGTGGTGACACTATCCACGGTAAGAGGCTCCACATAAGTGGCGTCGGCAAACTCTGGATCGGTCATGATCGTGGCTGGATTGCTGTTGACCAGAGAAATCCGATACCCTTCTTCCCTCAATGCTTTACAGGCCTGGGCCCCACTGTAATCAAATTCACAGGCTTGTCCAATTATGATGGGGCCAGAGCCAATGATTAAAATGTGCTCGATGTCGTTGCGTTTAGGCATGCGGAAATATTAATTCATTCTAGAATAAGCGGAAGGACTGAAGACCCTTAAATCCACTTTGGGCAAAGGAATCAATTTCATTCGCAACTTTTCCAAAGATTTCGACTAATTTTATTTTTTTGGATTGAAAATCGGGCCTTACAAGATGGGTGGGAGATCTCCGCCTCCTGCCACTTCTACAATCGCGTCCTTTATCTTATCTGCACCGCTAACGATTTCGATGGTCTTACCAAGGGTGTAAAAATTCCGGAGGGTTTCAATGATACAGACTGCTAAATCTTCCCGGGGTAAGAAACCATGGAAGCCAAGCTCTTCAGCAGCCTGAATCCGACCCGTTCCTTTTTCATCCAGTAAGGTCCCGGGTGCAAGAATGGTGTAGTCCAATCCGGAAGAACGCAGGTATCCATCGGCCACACCTTTGGCCCGTAAATAGTGCTGGATCCGAGTAGACTCACTATTGGGGTCTGCCCCCAGGGCACTGATCATAACAAATCGGCCCACGCCATGTTCCTTGCAATCCTTGATTAAACGGATGGCCGCATCCTGATCGACATCGGTAGTTTTCTCGGGTCCGGTATGCCCACCCGAACCAGCGGTAAAAACCACCGCATCTAATCCGGCCAAGTATTTCCCTACCCCTTCCTCTAAATCCCCGGTGACGGCGGGAACCCCCAATGCGGTAAATTTCATTTGTTGCAAGGGATCACGAATCAAGGCGACCGGTGAAATACCATGAGCGGACCAGAGTTTACCACTCAAGATCGTACCCACCTTTCCATTGGCTCCAGCAATCAATACTTTCATTCCATGGGTAGTACTTTGAAGCAGATCGAATGGCAAGGAATTGATGACGGGAAATACTTCGATTCTTTGATTGCAAATCGAATGATCGGCGATTTTGTTCGTCCTTCGCCCCCGAAAAACTTATAAGGTTTTGCTATTCCAGAATCATGAGCACAGCCGTACGAACCCGAATTGCACCTTCTCCAACCGGAGCTCCCCATGTGGGCACTGCTTACATGGCATTGTTCAACTTGGCCTTTGCCCGGAAACATGGTGGTAAGATGATTCTGCGGATTGAAGATACGGATCAAGCACGATCCACCCAAAAATCGGAAGATGCCATTCTGGACGCCCTCAAATGGTTGGGTTTGGAATGGGATGAGGGACCGGACCGTGGTGGAGAATATGGACCTTACCGGCAAAGTGAACGCCTGGAGATGCATCAAGCAGCGGTGCAAAGGCTGCTGGAACTCGGCCATGCTTATCGTTGTTTCTGCACTCCCGAAAGGTTGGATGCCCTGCGAAAAGAACAAATCGCCAACAAAGAAACCCCTCGTTATGATGGTCACTGCCTGTCCCTTAGCGAAGAGGAGATCCAAGAAAAAATGGATCGGGGTGAACCCTATGTGATCCGCATGAAAGTCCCTGCTGAGGGAGAATGTGTATTTCTCGATGAGTTAAGGGGAGAGGTGAGAATCGATTGGAAACAAATTGATCATCAGATCATCCAAAAGTCCGATGGATTCCCCACCTATCATTTGGCGAATGTGGTGGATGATCATGCCATGCAAATTTCTCATGTCATTCGTGGAGAAGAATGGATCAGCAGTACCCCAAAACATGTCTTACTTTATCAACAACTGGGATGGGAGCCTCCGGTATTCGCCCACCTTCCCCTGCTTCGGAATCCGGACAAGTCAAAATTATCAAAACGGAAGAATCCCACTGGAATCTTCTATTATCGAGATGCCGGATTCTTACCGGAAGCAATGCTGAATTATCTGGGCATGATGGGTTACACCCTACCCGATCAACGGGAGGTTTTTTCACTTACTGAATTAGCTGAAAGCTTTGAGATCAAAAGAATGAGCCTGGGCGGCCCGATTTTTGATATCGCCAAATTAAAGTGGCTAAACGGTAGATATTTAAGAGAGCAGATCAGCCCGGACGAAGTAGTCGATCGACTTATGAACTGGAAGGCGAATAAAGAACACTTTTCAAACATTCTGGAACTTGCCTTGCCCCGTCTTGAAACCTTATCTGATTTTTTCCCGCTAAGCGGTCATCTGTTTGAAGAATCTCCTGAATACCAAACCGAGGATTTGATTGGTAAATCCGAAGCTGCAGAAGTCAGCCGGCTTCTTAAAATTGCCGAGTGGGAACTGGAGAAGATCAAGCATTGGGATCGTGAGCAACTGGCAGCTCTGTTCCAGAACATGGCCAAGATTGAGGAGATGAAGCTCAAGGATTTATTGCGCCCCTTCTTTTTCGCAATCTCGGGCAGTGCCGTTTCCCTTCCCCTTTTTGATGGCATGGCCTTGCTTGGACCAGATCTTAGTCGGGTGCGTCTACGAATTGCCTTGAATAAACTATCGGAGACAGGCTCCGGGCTGAGTAAAAAGGGTTTGAAAAGTTTAGAAAAGGAATATCGATCCGCTTATGGTAAGCGAATTGATTAAGCAGAGCCCCGTACTTAAAAACTTCAAATGAACGAACCTGAAACGGAAGAAAAGCCCCTTGATTTCATACGGGCTATGGTAAAACAAGACCAAGAGGATGGGAAAAATGAAGGACGGGTGCATACTCGCTTTCCACCCGAACCCAATGGATACCTTCACCTCGGGCATGCCAAGAGTATTTGCTTGAATTTTGGTATTGCTAAGGAGTTCAACGGGCTTTGCAACTTGCGACTAGATGATACCAACCCGGTGGCCGAGAAAACCGAATACGCTCAAGCGATTATGGATGATTTGCGGTGGCTTGGGTTTGACTGGGAGGAGCGGCTATTTCATGCATCCGACTACTTCGGGCAGCTCCATGATTGGGCGGTTCAATTGATCAAGGATCATAAAGCTTTTGTTTGTGACCTCAGCTTTGAGGAGATGCGTGAACTGCGGGGGAATTTGATCGAACCGGGCAAGGAAAGTCCTTTCCGTGATCGAACCGTAGAAGAAAACCTCGAGCTCTTTCAACAAATGAAAGAGGGCGCCTTTGCTGAAGGTTCCAGAACCTTGCGGGCTAAGATAGACATGAGCTCCCCAAATCTTAATCTTCGTGACCCAGTACTTTATCGCATCCTTGATCAAGAACATCCAAAGACTGGAAGCGTTTGGAAAATTTATCCGTCTTATGATTTCGCACATGGTCAGTCGGATTCCATCGAGGGCATTACTCATTCCCTTTGTACTTTGGAATTTGAACACCATCGCCCTCTTTATGACTGGTTCTGTGAAAACCTCGGCATCCATCATCCCCAACAAATCGAGTTTGCCCGCTTGAATCTGAACTACACCGTAATGAGCAAAAGAAAAATGCTTCGTTTGGTTCAGGAAGGTCATGTTCAAGGCTGGGACGATCCGAGAATGCCCACATTGAGTGGAATGCGCCGTCGGGGTTTCACCGCTGAGGCAATCAAGAATTTTTGTGAACGCGTCGGCCTGGCAAAACGGGAAAATGTGATTGAAATTGAACTTCTGGAGTATTGCCTGCGGGACGACCTGAATAAAAAAGCGGTTCGAAGGCTGGGCGTATTGAATCCGTTGAAGATCACCATTGAGAATTATCCAAGTGGTCAAACCGAAGAGGTGGACGCGATAAATAATCCCGAGGATGAGGATGCAGGTACCCGGAAAATTCCTTTTTCCAGGGAGATATTTATCGACCGCAATGACTTCATGGAAGATCCACCCAAAAAATATTTCCGCTTGGCTCCCGGAAAAGAGGTGAGGTTAAAGTATGCTTATTACATAACCTGCAAGGAAGTCGTCAAAGATGAGAATGGCGAGGTTGGTGAATTAATTTGTACTTATGATCCAGAAAGCCGAGGAGGAGATAGCCCGGACGGCAGAAAAGTTAAGGGTACCATTCAATGGGTGGACGCGGGGGCTGCAGTTGCTTGCAAAGTAAATCTTTACGACCGTCTTTTTTCAAATCCGAACCCGGAAGACGGAGAAGATGGGAAAGATTTTGTCGATTGCCTCAATCCCGAATCTCTGGAGATCGTGGAAAGTGCCCTGGTCGAGCCAAGTGTTCAGGATCTCGAAGTCGGAGAACCGATGCAATTGGAAAGAGTTGGGTATTTCTGTATTGATTCTGATCACGCGGAAAATGGTAGCCTTGTGCTTAACCGAAGTGTTGCCATGCGTGACAGTTGGGCAAAAAAGGCTAAAAAGTAAAATAATCCATCATAAAAGTAGCAGGATTCATGCTTGCCATCAGTAAACGATTTGAGAAAATATAAAAATCGTTGTTACCCCGTAAGTTTCAATTAACCAGCCCAAATAAAATATGAGCAAGCAAGAATCTGAACCAGATATGAAATTATTTTGGGGGTGTTTTATCGCCCTCATCACAACCGCCTTTGCGTTCATTACGAGAGCATTTCTCGTAAACGCCGAACCTTTCTGGCCCAGCACCTTTGGCTTAAACCAAGTGCAAGCTCAGGAACTATTCGGTGCAGGCATTTGGCCATTTGCGATCAGCATCATCGTTTTCAGCTTGATCATCGATAATATTGGATACCGGGCAGCGATGATCTTTAGTTTTGTATGTTACGCTGCCTACGCTTTTTTTGCTTTCCAAGCTTATGGTGTTGTTACTGCAGAAGGATTAGAAGGTGAATCCCTTAAGGTGGCCCAAGCATCGGCATATACCAAACTCTATTGGGGCTCCGTGATATTGGGTCTTGGCAACGGAACGGTTGAAGCATTCATTAACCCGGTCGTCGCCACCATGTTCAAAAAGGACAAAACTAAATGGCTTAATATTCTTCACGCTGGTTGGCCTGGTGGTTTGGTCATTGGTGGAATTCTTACCATTCTTTTGGGTGCTCAGGCTGCTGAAGATTGGAGAATCTTAATCTACGTCATCGCCATACCAGCAGTGGTTTATCTTGTGATGTTGCTCAAAGCCGAATTTCCAGTCAACGAGCGAGTTGAATCCGGAACCTCATACAAAGAAATGCTTGCTGAGTTTGGAGCGGTTGGGGCCTTGATCGCGGGTTATCTCATCTTTAAGCAACTGGGAATGGTATTTGCATGGAGTGATACCATTGTTTACGGCTTAACCGTGGTCTCTACCATCGGCTATTATCTCTACTGCCGATCCCTTGGCCGTCCCATTTTGATTTTCTTGTGCATCATCATGATTCCTCTTGCGACCACCGAGTTGGGCACAGATGGGGCCATTTCAGGTCTCATGGAAGAGCCCATGAAGGCGGCTGGTTACAATGGCCTTTGGGTGCTTATCTACACCTCTGCAATCATGATGGTTTTACGTTTCTGGTTCGCTGGGCCAATCGTGAATGCTCTTGGACCTTTGGGACTATTAGCTACTTCCGCAGTGCTTGCAGTTGCAGGTCTTTTTCTTCTGAGTTCCGCTTCCGGGCTGACCATGATCTTCATTTTCGCCACTCTTTATGGGTTTGGTAAAACCTTCTTTTGGCCGACTACCCTAGGGGTGGTCTCCGAACAGTGTCCTAAAGGAGGTGCACTTACCCTGAATGCTATTGCTGGAATTGGAATGCTTGCCGTTGGAATTCTGGGTGGGCCCGTGATCGGTAAGATGGCCGAGGATTCGGTTAAGGCTTCCATTGAAGAAGCTACCGACGCTGAAACTTACTCTTCGATTTCCAATGAAAGTACTTATTTTCTGGGCGATTACACCGCGGTTGATGCCGGTAAAGTAGGAGATCTTGCGGAAGAAAAGCAGGAGGTCGTGAAAGAAAGTATTCAAAAAGGAAAACAAGGATCTCTGGCCAGCGTGGCAATATTTCCTGTATTTATGCTGATTTGCTACCTTGCTTTGATCTTTCACTTCAAGTCCAAAGGTGGCTATAAGCCCGTAGAGATTTAAAGTTTACAGTTTATTAACTTTACAAAAAAAGCCATATCCATTGGGATGTGGCTTTTTTGCGATTTAACCCCTCCCCTACATAGTCCTAAACTCAACCCCCCCCAACTGAATTACTATACATTATGGCTAAGAAAAAACCCTTGCGCATCGGATTAATCGGCTATGGCTTTATGGGCCGCACCCACTCCAACGCCTTCCGAAAAGTTCCTAACTTTTTTCCGGAATTAAAATATGAACCCCAGTTAGCTGCGGTTTGTGCCCGAAATAAAGAACGAGCCGAAGGCTTTGCCGAACAATGGGGCTATGAATCAGTAGAAACGGATTGGAAAAAATTGGTTGCCCGGGACGATATCGATGTCATTGACATTGCCGCCCCCAATAATGTTCACCACGAAATTGCCACTGCCGCGGCCAAAGCCGGCAAAGCAATTCTTTGTGAGAAGCCACTTGCCTTAAATTGTAAGGAGGGCGAAGAAATGGTTCGCGAAGTCGAAAAAGCAGGTGTGGCCAATATGGTATGGTACAACTACCGTCGGATTCCTGCGGTTACCATGGCCAAAGAAATGATTGACGAGGGAAGGTTAGGTAAAATTTATCACTACCGTTCCAACTTCCTTCAAGATTGGACCATTAGCGAAGATCTTCCTCAAGGTGGGGAAGCTTTGTGGCGCTTGGATGCAAAGATTGCCGGTAGCGGGGTAACCGGGGACTTACTTGCCCATTGCATTGATACTGCCATTTGGTTGAACGGACCGATTGTGGAAGTAAGTGCAATGACCGAGACTTTTGTCAAAGAACGGGTGCATACCAAAACTGGAAAGAAAGCAAAGGTAACCATTGATGACGCTTGTGCATTTTTGGCAAAGTTTGCCAACGGTTCCCTGGCGATCTTCGAATCCACCCGATATGCAAGGGGTCACAAAGCTCTTTACACTTTGGAAATTAACGGAGCGGATGGTTCACTTGCCTGGGATTTACATGACCTCCATCGCCTTGAATACTTTGAGCATGATAAGGAAGACCCGAAGACCCGAGGATGGCGTTCCATCCATGTGTCCGACGGTGGTGAGCATCCTTATATGGACAAATGGTGGGTGCCCGGCCTAAACATTGGATACGAGCATAGTTTCATCAATCAATTTGCTGACTTCGTTGCCGGTTATGGCTCCCGCAAAAAGCGTCCGTTGCGCCCTGACTTCCGGGATGCCTTGGAAACCCAATATATTTGTGAAGCAGTATTGGACTCGGCTAAAACCGGACGCTGGAAAAAAGTGGGTAAGATTCGCTCCAAGGCGAAATAACTCAAACTCAATTTTAATCGTTTACTCCTAAGGAGCCGGGTGCTTTTACCGGCTCCTTTTTTGTAAAAAAATGGCTTGAGAGCAGGATTTGATCTTGATCATTTCGAGGGAATCAAAAATGGTTTTACCATGATCTCGTATATTTTTATTCTTTTCTCACTTCTTTGCTTTTCAGTTTTCTCCCATGCCAATGATTGGCCAAGCTGGAGAGGTGAAGACAGAAGTGGCATTTCCAAAGAAAAGGGCTTATTGCAGTCCTGGCCTGAGGGGGGACCCAAAAAAATTTGGTCATCAGACCAAGCCGGTATTGGATATTCCGGTTTTTCAGTTTCCGAAGGTGGGCTTTACACCTTGGGAGCATTCGGAAAGGAAGAGCGACTGCTGGCATTCAATGCTTCCACCGGTAAAAGTATTTGGTCCTTGAAGCTTGGAGAACTGCTCACCAATGGATGGGGGGACGGGCCCAGAATGACTCCTACGATTGCCGATGGAAAAGTGTATGCTCTTGGGGGTAAAGGAAATCTGGTTTGTGCGGATGCAAAGTCAGGAAAAAAAATCTGGAGTGTTGATCTGGTTGAAGACCTGGGAGGAAAAGTTCCGAATTGGGGATACACAGAATCGGTTCTTCTGGATGAGGGACGAGTAATTTGTACGCCTGGTGGAGAGCAGGGTGCAATCGCAGCCCTGAATGCTGAAAGTGGAAAGGTAATTTGGCGAAGCAAAGAGTTTACCGACGCGGCTCAATATTCTTCCCCCATTGTAATTTTGAATCGTGGAAAAAAGGAGTATGTTCAACTGGTGATGAAAAACTTAGTCGGGATTGAAGCGGACACGGGGAAGCTATCCTGGAAATCTCCTTGGACTGGGAGAACTGCGGTTATCCCCACCCCCATTCATGACGATGGTCATGTATTCATTGCCACGGGATACGGTGTGGGCTGTAAATTAGTAAAACTCAGCCCGGGTGGAGTCAATGATGTCTATGAAAACAAATACATGAAAAACCATCATGGTGGCGTAATTAAGCATGGTAAATTCCTTTACGGCTACTCGGATGGATATGGTTGGGTTTGTCAGGACTTTAAAAGCGGGGAATTAAAATGGAATGAAAAGAAGGCTTTGGGGAAAGGTGCAATCGCGTACGCTGACAATCGATTTTATTGCCTAGGCGAGAGCGATGGAAGGGTCGTTCTCATCGATGCCAATCCTACGGGTTGGAAATCAAAGGGAGAATTTACCATTACTCCCCAGACAAAACAAAGAAGTTCAAGGGGTAAGGTCTGGACCCATCCGGTTGTCTCCAACGGAAAGTTATACCTCCGGGATCAAGAATTGGTCCATTGCTATGATATAAGAGGTTGAATGCCTCAAGCTATTCCAAGCCAAGAACCTTTTTTCCTTCCTCGGAAATCATCCGTGGGTTCCAAATTGGATCCCAGACAATCTCGACTTCAGCCGTATCCACCTCTTGCAAGGCAAGAATTCTTTGTTTGGCATCGTCGGCAATAACTGGACCCATTCCACAACCCTGAGCGGTAAGCGTCATCTTTACTGCCACTTGTTTCCCCTGCTCCCCATCTTCGATTTGCAAGTCGTAGATTAAGCCAAGGTCGACAATATTCACCGGAATCTCAGGATCATAGCAACCACGCATCGCTTCCCAGACTAATTCTTCGCTAAAAGGACCTTGGTCTTTGGTTGGTTCTTTGGAACCAAGCACTTCCTTTTTAATTTCTTCCCCAAGAGCATCGAGGGAATTCTCCCCTACCCGATACATCCCATTGGGGTCCCGAAGAGTTACGGATCCACCCAAAGATTGGGCAATGGAAAAAGTGGCCCCCTCTGCCAAGGTAATTTCATCTCCGGCAGGGATAATGGTAGCTACGCAATTCTTTTGCAGTGTGATTTCTTTATTCATGATCAAAAGTGTAAATTATTTAAAGAGTGAGATGTATCAATCAACAAAGCCAAACCCCCGACGATACCAAGGAAGAATCCCATAAGCATGGCGGGGATCGTTGAGAACTTCAAGAAGTGATAAGGATCGCTTCATCTCCTGGGTTATCTGGCCCAGTACATCACCGGAGCCTGGGGTTGTTTTGTTATTGAGGTTTGAGGATACCGCAAAAATTTCCTCCAATGCCTGCATCGGGGTTTCGACGGCTGGAATTTCCTCGACTCCATAACCCGGGTCGAGCTTGGCCAATTCAGCCGCTTTTTCAATCGCGTCCTGAAGGCCGCCAAATTCATCGACCAGACCAATTCTTTTAGCGTCCAAGCCGGTCCATACCCTACCCTCTGCGATTCGATTGACTTTTTTATCATCCAAATTTCTAGAATTGGCAACCAGCTTGATGAACTTACCATAAATATCATCCACATAATCTTGAATCATCTTAATTTCAGTTTCCGTTTTAGGACGAGCTAAAGTCATTACATCCGAATGCTCATGGGTTTTCACGGCATCCCAATAGATCCCATATCCAGCGGCAAAGTTCTTCAAGTTGGGCAAAAGACCAAAAACTCCAATGGATCCAGTTATGGTCTGTTCCGAGGCAAGTAAATGGTCACATTCCGTTGAAATCCAATAACCGCCGGAAGCGGCAACCGAGCCCATGGAGACCACAAAGGGAATATTCTCACTTCTTACCCGGCGAATTTCCTGAAGGATCGCATCCGAGCCGGAAACACTCCCCCCCGGACTATTGACCCGAAGCACGATGGCCTTACAGTCCTCATTTGCCCGAGCCTGACGTAAACGGGAAGCAATTTCATGCCCTCCGGCCATATTGCCGTCATCTCCCCATCCATCGACAATCGAGCCCTCCACATAAACTACCTGTACTTTGGGAGTACCTTCCATCAAGCTCTCGGTGATCGCTTTGCTTGAATCCGGGCGATCCAGATACTCAATCAATGCAATCTCATTGAATCCATATTCTTCATCCGGAGAACCCAGTTCAACCAAGCGGTCAATCATTTGATCATAGGGAACCATGTCATCTACCAAACCAGCGGCCACTGCAACTTCAGCCCGGTATAGAAAGTTTTCCTCCAACATCTCCTTGAGGCTGTTAAATTCCATGCTACGATTTTGTGATACCGTAGTGAGAAAATCCCGCCAGCGGGCACGGATCAGGCGGTTAATTTGTTCCCGGTTTTCCGGACTGAATTCAGTGGAGGTAAAAGGTTCAACTGCTCCCTTGAAATCCCCAGTTCGGACGACTTGCATCCCGATTCCATATTTATCCAATGCTTCCCCCAGAAACATCGATTGGCTGGCAAGACCGTTCAGAATTACACTCCCACTTGGATCAATACTGAGCTGATCGCAAGTGGAATAAACCAAGTAATCCAACTGGGAAGGATTACGGACATATCCAACCACAGGCTTTTTGGAAGTCTTGAAGTCCTCAATTCCTTTGAGTAATTCATGAATGGTTGCATATCCACAACCGTAGCCCGAAGGTAAAAAACCTCCCCGAATAAAGAGTGCTTCCACCTTGGGGTCTTCCTTCGCTTTTTCTAAGGCCTTAAGCACTTCCCATAGATGCAGTTGGGGTGGGGTCGTTTCCTCTGTCAGTGCCTGGCGGGTAAGGTCCTCAAGCCGAAAACCACCGGGGCGATCGGTAAGGTTCATACTCAAGTCAAGGGTCAAGATGGAATCGGCAACATACTTGGGTTCAACATCTTCGACCAGGGATGAGATCAGGGCACCGATCAGGAAGATGGAAAGGATGGCAAATAAAATACTCGACACCAAAGTAACTGCCATTCGTTTAAGAATATCCTTCAAAAATGATTTCATTAGAGTATACAAAAAACATTGCTTTTTCACTTTCGTCGAAGAAAAACTTTGCCTGAGATGAAAAAGAGCGCAAGTTAGCCCCTGATGAGTAACGAAGAACTATCAGTTGAACGGAAAGCCCTTCGGATTAATTTAGATTCCAGCAAGTATGGAACTTTTGCAGAAATTGGTGCGGGGCAAGAGGTAGCCCGTCACTTCTTTCAAGCAGGTGGTGCAGCTGGAACGGTGGCAAAGACCATGTCCGCTTATGACATGAAATTCAGCGATGCTATTTATGGAGAGGCGGGACGCTATGTATCCCGTAAGCGGCTTGTACAAATGATGGCACATGAATATGGACTGCTGGAAAAAAGACTTCTTGAAGTGCGTGGATCCGAGACTAATTTCTTTGCCTTTGCCAACACCGTTTCTGCTTTAAATTATCAAAAAACGAACGAGTGCCATGGCTGGATGGGGGTTCGATTCCAACTTGATCCCAAGGGTGCCTTTCATGATATCATCCTCCATGTCCGAATGTTGGACCAAGAAAATCGCTTACAACAGGAAGCAATTGGAATCCTTGGAGTCAATCTGGTTTATGGTGCATTCCACCTTACTGAAAACCCAAATGATTTCATTTCCAGCCTGATCGATGATATCGGAAAGGAACGGGTTGAAGTTGATATGCTCGAGTTCAATGGTCCTCAATTTGATAAAATCGATAATCGAATCCTCTGCTTACAACTGGTAGAAAATGGTTTATCAGATGCCATTATGTTTGATCGGCAGGGTTTTGTGGTACAAGCCGCAGAAAAGCTCTATAAAAATGCCTGCTTGATTGAGCGGGGAAGTTTCCGCCCGGTTACCCAAGTAAATCTGGACATGCTGGAAAACGCCAAATCTCAATTCGTCAATCGCGAAGATGTAGAAGAGGAAAATGTGGAAGTTTTTATGGAACTTACCTTGGGTAATCTTCTCACTGAAGGAGATATTGATCACAATGATTTCCTGGCCCGAATCGAAGTGATTAATGCCTGCGGTTACGGCGTGTTGGTTTCTAATTATTTTTGATACTTTCGCTTTTCCCCGGTTTTTAGGAGACACATTAACAAACCCATTTGGTTGGGGATGGGCTTGAACAACTTAGCCGATATCTTCAAGGAAGAATATTATTCCAAACTAGATGGTGGAATCCTTGAAGCTTTTGGAATTTTATTCAAAGACAATGTAAAGATCTATGCCTATCCCATCGAACAAGAAAATTTCGAGCGCTACCGGAAACAAATTGGTCGTGGCGATAATGTGGAGACCATTGGGGATGAGGATGGATTGGTTACGATTGATAACCTACTGGTTGCCCAAAATCTTCGAAACCTCTACAAATATGTCCGGGAAAACGGATTTTTGGTATCCATCGAATCCTGGAACCGGGAAAATATGCAGTTTTTCTCCAGAGATATTTTAGACCAGGTACGAAACCGAGCGGAGGGATGGAAAAAAAGCCTGCCAGCGTCTGTGGTTGAAATGATTGAAACTAAAAAGCTTTGGTCGATTAATAATTAAAAGTCGAAATCTGCATAAACCATTCGATGGTCGGAGGCCAGCAGGGTATGGTAACCGTCATAAATTTTTGCAGAATCAGACCGGTAAAAATTTTTCATAGCGGGTGTAATCAAGAGATAATCCAAGCGGGCATAACTATCTTGCTTGGCATAGTAATGAGTCCAGAAATGTCGATTTTGATCTTCGCAGGGTAGCATCCATGTCAGCTCCGTATCGTTGACTTGAGTAAACCTTCGCAGAGCGGCCCTATTTCTGTGATCGTTAAAATCACCAGCGACAATATATAAAGGGTTGGTGCCCGGGGGATATTTTCTTCGAATAAAATCACGCATGGCCCGGGCTTCTTTTTCTCTTCTGATATTTGCCTCCGGGTCATCCTCCCGCTCGGTCCACTTACTTTTCAAATGTAAATTGAAAAGGGTCCATACTTGTTGGTT
>OZSS01000218.1_pt1 | contig 26788 bp, 19 predicted proteins | sample 1779911 | NCBI WGS metagenome assembly OZSS01 (sample SAMEA2603589, study PRJEB24840) | metagenome | biome: Water; feature: Photic zone; material: Seawater sample | place: Mediterranean Sea | collected 2013-11-12 | depth 10 m
GTGCGGTCTTCCCATGCCATTTCAATTATTCGGTGCGCAGTATCTTCGGATAACTTTTTTTGATGCATTGCAAAAATTTTCGAACGTAAAAAAATAAAACAAATTTTCGTATACAGGATAGCACTATCATGATTTTTGTTGCAAAATACAACATCATATTTTCATAACTTCAGGAAGACAGTGATGGCAGATGATGTTGCGGAGTTAAATCCGTCTTTGATTATGGCGGCTAGTTTAATTTACATGTCCTCAATCGATGGCACGATTGCTCAGCAGGAGTGGGGACAGTTGAAAACCGTAGTTGGTGGTGATGACGATCTGTTGGAAGCGGGACTTGATTACGTTCGAGACACTCCGCTAGACAAGTTTCTTCAGGATGCTTCGCCGATGTTAAACGCCGAACAAAAAAAATGTGTTTTGCTAAACGTTTATGACTCTTTGTTGTCTGACGGTTCCATTGAACCGGAGGAAACAAAGTTATTCGATAAGTTTTTAGACAAGTTTGGTGTATCAAAGGATAGTTTGAGTAGTGACCTTGCCACATTGGCAGTGAAAAATAACACAAAGGTAGTTGGAATTTAGAAAAACCCCCAAGACTATATTTTTTATAAAACCACATGAACGACTCTATTAGAGAAATTAGGAGGTATTGCACGTGATTATTGCCCTTTCTGCCATATTTTTGTTATCTTACGCCGCAATAGCCTTAGAACATCCCCTTCATGTAAATAAATCAGCAACTGCGTTGATAGGCGCAGGTTTACTTTGGACGGTATATGTTCTATTTAGCGGTGGTGATATCCACACCATGGTTCACGATGAATTGGGTCATACTCTGATTGAAGTGGGGCAAATTGTTTTCTTTTTGATGGGCGCCATGACAATTGTAGAGTTGATAGATATTCATAATGGATTCGATATTATTACCAAAAGGATTAAGACTACAAAGTCATCGACTTTGCTTTTTCAGATAGGGGTGGCGACTTTTTTTCTTAGCGCGGTATTAGATAATCTCGCAACAACCATCGTTATGTGTTCATTAATATCCAAGCTTTTGGGTAAGAAGGAAGATCGTTTATTGTTTGCCGGTTTGATTGTGATTTGTGCAAATGCTGGCGGAGCATGGTCTCCGATCGGTGATGTGACCACGACCATGCTTTGGGTAGCAGATAAGATTTCCGCACTAAATGTCATATATGAGGTGTTTATACCGTCTATTGTTGCAGCGGTTATACCACTATATTTTGTTACCAATTCCTTGAAAGGTCAGGGCGTGGAACCTCCGAAAACGGATGTGGGTGTTGCCAGACACGCAGAGACAACGGAAAAAGAAAGAAATGTTATATTTTATTGCGGCATTGGTGCACTAATTGGCGTTCCAATTTTCAAAACTATTACGCATCTGCCACCATTTTTAGGGGTTATGTTCGGTTTGGGATTCTTGTGGTTAATTACGGATTTATTGCACAAAGGCAAGAAGGAATCTGAAAAGGCGCAGTTTTCACTTGCTCGCGCTTTATCTAAGATTGATATGAGTTCCATTATTTTCTTCATAGGTATTTTGCTAGCGGTAGCTACATTAGAGCATAGTAAAATTTTACCTGAGCTTGCGAAGTGGCTGGATGAAACTCTCGGAAATACAACTTTAGTGATTATGTTAATTGGGCTAATGAGCTCTCTGGTCGACAATGTTCCTATGGTGGCAGCTTCAATCAAAATGTTCCCCATGGATTTGCATCCGAAAGATAGTTACCTTTGGCAGTTTTTAGCTTTCTGTGCCGGAACGGGCGGTTCGATTTTGATTATCGGCTCTGCGGCGGGATTGGCGGCGATGGGTATGCAAAAGATTAATTTCTTCTGGTATGTTAAGAAAATAAGCGTTTTAGCATTGGTGGGATACATAGCTGGCGCACTAACATACGTTGCTTTATCTCCGCTATTTGGGCATTAATCTGACAGGATTTTATGTGTCAGAATTAGCATCGTTTTCTTTTTGTAACCGGTACTCACAAGTGGGCGAATGGTTTTCGAGCATCCCATCGATAGTGACCGTATCAATGCCGCAAAAAGCGCATTTGTATTTGTATAACTCACCGTCAAGTTTTTCTTGCGGATAGTCAATGTAAAAACGGTGTTTATGAATGTTATAAAAATTGTTCATGTTAAAAAGTTTCTATTATTAATTGTAGTATAAGCATTTTGAAGTTTGGTTTGGGGGAGTAGCATATGGAAGGTTATGTTTTTTGGGCAGCCATGGTTGGGGTTATTGCCTCGATCTCACTATTATTTGGTTCTGCAATAGGTATTTATTTTAGAGTATCATCCACTGTCATTGGTCTAATGGCAGCATTTGGTGCTGGCGCACTTCTTTCTGCATTAGCTTTAGAGTTGGTAGCTCCAACAATCTATGAGCTAAGTTCTGCCAAAGATGCGAAACAAAGATTAGAGGCAGAGCATCACTTTTTTCTATTAATCGTGGGAGCTGTTGTTGGGGGCTTACTTTTTGTTTTACTCGACCAACTCATAAATCAAAAAGGAGGCTACCTAAGAAAAACTGCCTACATAATTTCAAAGTCTGCAGTTGATAAGGAGAAATTTTTTAAAAAAGCAATGAAAGATGTTGCCGATGTTCCACTTTTTTACAAATTAGATCCTGAGGATATGAGTATCATTATTGGTCATTTAAAGCCTCGTTTTCTTCATAAAGGCGATATTGTTTACACGCGAGGAGATACTCCTGAATCAATGTACGTTATTCGTACTGGATCTCTGAAGGTTGAGAGTCCTGATCATCCTGATTTGGTACTTAGGAAAGGTGAAATTGTTGGTGAGATGTCGCTCTTAAACAAGGTAAATCGAACAGCTGATTGCACAGCTGATGATGAGACAGAGCTTTTGGTGCTCTCAGCTGAGGACTTCCATATGCTGCGCGAAAAAATACCTGAGTTTGATGAAGAGTTAAGAGGTATGGCTAAAGAGAGATACGAGGAAAATATCGATCACGTTGAGAAAGATGCCGATGCAAGAGCTAAGTGGGCCGAGCTTGCAATGGAAGCGGTTCACCACGGCGATACGGGTGATTTGCCGACCAGAGCAGATTTACAGAAACAGTATAATTCTCACGGTAATGCTGCATTCGCAATCTGGTTAGGTATTATGCTTGATGCAATCCCAGAGAGTTTTGTTTTAGGAATCGCTGTTTTAACGTTGATTTCGGCAAGTGTCGCAGCAGGTACTGACCCTAGTTTTCTAAATGTTCTCCCTTACACTTTCATTGCCGGATTATTTTTATCAAATTTTCCTGAAGCGTTATCTAGTTCGGCACAAATGAAAAAGGAAGGTATGCAGATATGGAAAATACTCTCCTTATGGGGTTCCCTGGTAGTGCTGACTGCTGTTGGGGCAGCTATTGGGGCATTCATTGGAGAAGGTGTCTCTCACTCAACACTTGTAATTGTGGAAGGACTAGCAGCAGGTGCGATGTTAACCATGATTTGCGCAGCAATGTTACCTGAGGCTGCACATTTGGCAGATAATAATCTAGTTGGTTTAGCAACTCTTGCAGGATTCTTGGCTTCAGTTTTGTTTAAGCTCTTGGAGTGAAATACCTACAAAATGTTTTTTTAGAACTCAGATAAATAGCGACTTTCGAGATGGTTTTTAAAATGATTTACGTTTAAGGTTGATCCGTGGGATGCATCTGTGGTTAATTTATCGGTAGATTTTATACTCGCGTTTTTCCAAATATTTTCATCAAGCCAATGAAATATCAAATTGAGATTTTCTTTGCCCACTATGTCATCAAAATTACTATGTTCTAATTGAATCATGGCCTTCCATTGGGCGGCATAGAGTGCTCCCAATGTATAACACGGAAAGTATCCAAATAAGCCCTCGGGCCAGTGAACATCTTGCATCGGCCCGTCGCAAAATTCCCCTTTTGTCGATATACCTAAAAGCTCTTCCATTTTTTCATCCCATAATTGGGGGATGTCTTCTGCCTCTACATCTCCATTAATGATTCCTTTTTCGATTTCGTACCTTAGAATTATATGAGCAGGGTAGGTGATCTCATCAGCATCAACCCGGATAAAACTGGGCTTAACCTTTAAGATAAGTCTTTTAAGGTTGTCTAGGTGCGTCGCGGGTTGTTTTCCAAAATTTGATAAGATTTTCGGATGTATCCTTTCGATGAAACGCGGATGCCCCCCAATGTGCTTCTCAAAAAAAAGAGATTGACTTTCATGAATGCTCATTGACCTAGCCTGTCCAACAGGTTGATCTAACAAACTACTCGGCAAATTTTGTTCGTATCTCGCATGGCCGGTTTCGTGTATCGTCCCCATCAATGCTGGCAAAAATTCTGTATTTTTGTATCTTGTTGTGATTCTCACATCTTCAGGCGTGCCACCACAAAAAGGATGGATGCTTTCATCAAGTCTGCCAGCCTTGAAGTCAAATCCAAGAACTTCCATGACTTCTAAACCTAGTTGCTTTTGTTTATCAATCTCAAACAACCCTTCCGTCACGATCACAGGTTCATTAGCTTGCCTAGTTAAAACTTTGGCAAGCAAGTTTGGCAACCAAGATTTTATCTCGCCAAATAAGTCATCTACAAACATTTCGGTCAGATGTGGTTCGTACTTATCCATTAGTGCTTCATAACGGGAGACTTCAAATTTTTCCGATAAAATTTTTGCTTCCTCACGCGAGTGCGTTACTACTTTTTTAAAGTTTTCGAGAAAACTTTTCCAATCATTATTGAATCTTTGTTTTCGCCAGCCATGCTCACATAGACTTGCAGCAAGGTGTTTTTCTTTTAGCAACTCTTTCGGTATTACCTCTGTTCTTTCAAATTTTCTTTTTATTTCAACTAAGTTAGCCCTTTCGGATTCAGACAGGTCTTCATTTTCTGCATCGAAAATAATTTTTTTGTTATTGGGATCGCATTCTAGTTCATGGACTATTTGCGACAGTTCAGCTATTGCCTCCGATCTGGCATTAAGACCTTTTTCTGACATGTTAGTAGCCTGATCCCAAAAGGCTACCTCTTTTAAATGGTTTAATCGGTTGATACGTGTTTGCAAATCGGATAACTTTTTGTAGTTGTATTCCATTGAGTTCTCGGTTGATAATATAACTCTTTTAAGGACATATTTTTTTCATGAAAGTTTTATTTGTAGCAGTATTATTTTTAATGCCAATTTACATTTGGTATCGGCTTGTGAAGCGCGTTGACAGGATACTATTTGATGGGAGATTGAATTCCTTTCTTTTATATCTTCTCCTGATTGCTGGATGGGCAGGTATATCACTAGGATTATTCTTTTTACTCTCTGAAGCGCTGTGATTCTTTCTGGGTTAACAATTGCGTACCACTGACGAAAAGGTTCTGTTTTCAACCTCTGATCTCATAAATTTTTCGAGATGCCAGTATCTTTCAATGATAGATTTTGAGGCTATGTCTAACCCGGTATTGTTGTCTCAAAAAGTTGAGTCATCTGATTATATGCAAATGATTCAGGATAACGGGAAAAAGCACGAATTAGAATGCTGGGATGAGTTGCGCAAAAAATACGAATTCGTATCAGAGTTAGGATATGATTTGTCTACCCCGGAAAGAATAGAAGCTACGCAACAAGCAATAGAAAAGGGTGTTGATATAATCTTCCAAGGTGCATTGCAGGTTGAGCAATTTATTGCAAGACCAGATTTCATCGTCAGAGTGGAAACTCCCTCTAAGTTAGGCTCATACTCTTACGAGGTAAAGGATGCAAAGTTATCGAGATCTGCCAAGGCAGATGCAGTTTTGCAACTTATGCATTACTCTGAGGCAATATCACACATCCAAGGTTTCTTGCCACAGCGCGCGTTCCTGATATTAGGGGACAAGTTAGAGAAAAAATTTGATGTAAAGAATTATTTTTTTTACTTCAGTAATTTAAAAAAAAGATTTCTTAATTTTTTTGCGAAGAGTCATGATCGTACCGTTTTGCCTCTGCCTTTACCTTGTACTCATTGTGAAATGTGCCATTGGAGGAACTACTGCAATGACTCCTGGCTTGAGGCTGATCATTTAGTTCAGGTTGCTGGGATCAATAAAGACCAAATTATTAGATTTAATCAAGCGGGAATACAAACTATGGAGGCTCTTGCAAACTTGTCACGAGAAGCAATGGTAAAAGATATAGGGCGAGCAACGTTTCTCAGACTTCAACAACAAGCTAAATTACAAGTTCGAAGCCGAGCAGAAGGTAGTAAGCCATTATACGAATTGATCATGGCGGATGAGGCTGGCGTCAGATCACAAAGTGATTATTTACCTGATGATCATGGATTAGGTAAGCTCCCGAATCCCGAGGCAGGGGATCTTTTTTTTGATATAGAAGGCGATCCTTTACTTGATGAAAAACTAGAATATCTGTTTGGTATTTTTTATCTTGAAAACAAAGAGGAGCAATACCGCTCTTTTTGGGCGTTAAGTTTAGCAGAGGAAAAAAAAGCATTCATGGCATTAATGGAGTTCATAGAGGAACATTTCAGAAAGTTTCCAAAGGCTCGCATATACCATTATGCTTCCTATGAAAAAGATGCTTTGCGAAGATTGTCAAACAAGTATGGTGTTAGTCAGGCATACGTTGATAATTTGTTAAGGAATAAAAAACTTATTGATCTATATCAAATAGTTCGTGATTCTATAAGAATTTCCGAGCCGAGGTATAGTATTAAAAACCTGGAGAAATTTTATTTAGAGGATGTAGGCAAAAGGACGGACTCGGTTACCAATGGATCTGATAGCGTCATTTTTTTTGAAATGTGGAGAGAATCAGGAGGGGATCAAAATTCACGATTTCTTCAGGATATCGAGCGTTACAATTTACAGGACGTTCGTTCAACATACTTTTTACGTAGGTGGTTAATACAGATTGCCAAAGCTAGTGACATCTTGTTAGGTGTAGGTGAAGACGATAATAAAAATGTAGCTTCAAAGATTTCGGAGAGAGCAAAACGTTATGCAAAAGAGCTTGCAATCGTAACGCATAAATTAAACAAAAAAATCCAGCAATCTGAAAACGGAGATCCATTAAGAAGTACCCTAATAGATTTACTTGATTTTTATAAGCGAGACGAAAAACCACAATGGTGGAGTTATTTTGACAGGAAAGAATTGCCAAGTGAAGATAGGGTAGAGAGAGAAGATTGTATCGCTACCGTACAACTCAATGAAGAGCGAGATGAGAAAAAATCGGTTCGATATTATTGTAATTATGTTAAGCAAAAAACAAGTATTAAAACAAATGACAAATGCTTGGATCTGTTTTCTGGAAAGGCGCTAAACAATATCGTAGTAAATCATGAATTGCAAACCGTTAATTTCAAGGCTTCTCGAGGCTTAAGGTTTCCTTTAGATATAGGGTTGGGTGGTCCAGTATCAAGTACGGTATTGAGCGACAGTATTTTTCGATACGGTAGCGACATTGAACGCTATCCTGCCATATCACAGCTTTTAAACAGAGATCCACCTCAGTTGCAAGGGTTAGAAAAAGGCATAAGTCTTTCGAAGTTTAAGTCTTTAGATCAGTTCAACAACTTAGTTTCCATGCTCGACCATAGTCTTGTTTTTGTTCAAGGGCCGCCAGGAACCGGCAAGACATTTCTTACATCCAAAATAATAGTCGACTTAATATCCCAGGGATACACGATAGGAGTAACCTCGAATAGTCATAAAGCAATTTTAAATATGTTGCTCAAGATAGTTAACTGTGCTGAGGATGAGAATGTTGTATTTAGGGGTGCTAAAAAATCGTCTAAAGATGATACCTCACAGCACTTTTCCTCTACATTGGAAAAAAATTTATACATATCTGATGTATTTAAAGTGGATGAACTAATTGATGGAGATTTTGATCTCTTGGCTGGGACTGCCTGGTTTTTTGCAAATGAAAGGCTTAATCAAAAAATTGATTATTTGATTATTGAAGAGGCTGGCCAGATGTCCTTAGCAACAGCGATTGCAGCGGGGACCTGTGCCAAAAATTTAATTCTAGTTGGAGACCAAAACCAGCTTGAGCAACCAATACAAGGAATCCATCCAAATGACTCTGGGATGTCTGTGATTAATTACTACTTAAAAAAAGATGAAAACTCAGAAGAAATTCATGCGGTTGTACCTGAGGACAAAGGTGTATTCCTAGATAGAACGCATAGGTTGCATCCAAAAATTTGCGATTTTGTTTCGGAAGCGTTTTATGGCTCGAAACTATTGCCCATTAGACAGAATATTCAGAGAGAATTAATTTGGGAAAAAACCCCAGAAAGTAATATAACAGGCGCCGGTATTCGATTATTATTGACAGCCCATGAAGGGTGCTCAAAAGTCAGTAAAACTGAGGCAAATGAAGTTAAGCAAGTTTTTAATTCTTTGCTTCAGCATGCTTCACTAAAAGTTAGGGATAGTATTAGGAGAGTCCAAGCTAAGGACATTCTGGTTATTGCGCCTTACAATATGCAGGTAGAGCTTCTGAAAACATGTCTTCCAGAGGGAAGTAAAGTTGGTACTATTGACAAGTTTCAAGGTCAGGAAGCTGAGGTTGTAATTGTGTCGATGACTACTTCTGGACCGGAAGAAATCGGAAGAGACGCAAATTTTTTGTTTAGCAAGAATAGGTTGAATGTTGCACTAACTCGAGCAAAATGTCTGGCAATTGTGCTTTTCAGTGCGAGGCTTCTGACTTTTCCGTGCAGAACTCCGGAACAGATAAACCTTTTAAATACTTTCTGTTGGTTGCAGCAGCGGTATGCCACTGAAGATGAAACATAGACAAACTATTTCAGTCTTAACTGTTTATGAGTTTGTAAGGAAAGCCGCCACTTAGGATTTTCTTTGCAAAATTTTACCGAAGCCGCGGTATTTGCCTTAACATTAGGTCCATCCATTGGCTGAATTAGAAAATATTCAAATGAGAGATCCAGAAGTTTTGAAAAATTTAATCCAGGCTGTGGGTATATTACTTTAAGTTCATTTCCTGTCTTTTGAGAAATTTTCGTTCCGGCTTTGGGGCTTACACATATCCAATCGATTTCTGGTGGGCAGATAATCGTTCCATTTGTTTCTATTGCAATCTCGAAATTTAAGCTATGCAGTTCGGAGATCAGAGAAGAGTCTACCTGGAGCATGGGCTCGCCGCCAGTTAAAACAATAAACTTTTTAGTGGTTTCGTCCGGCCAAAATTTGTTCGCATGCCTTGCTAACTCAGATGCCGTTTTAAATCTACCCCCGTTTTCACCATTTGTACCTAGAAAGTCCGTGTCACAAAAGTTACATTGCGCACCGAGACGATCCTTTTCAAGGCCCGACCACAGATTGCAACCTGCAAACCTACAAAATAGGGCTGCCCTGCCAGCTTGAATGCCCTCTCCCTGAAGAGTGTAATAAATCTCTTTAATCGAGTACGTAGTCAACTCCAATTCCCATAGATTTTCTACTAATCGAGACTTTTTTTACTTTATATTCTGTTGCCTCAAATTGTTCTGCGAACCATGTTGCGATCGATTCCATCGTTCCGTCAGGAATCTTATCATTCAAATGGGTATGATCAATGGTTTTCGAGACTGTTTCCAAGTCTTTCTTAAGTTTTTCCACTGGAACCGGATTATCTGCATCCGTGAGTACATAAATACGTATCCAATAACTGTGGCCATGGATTTGCTCCCTTTCAGCGACGGGGGATAAAACACGATGGCTGACTTCAATAGTAGTTTCTGCGTAGAGGAGCATAGGTTAGAAAATAAAGTAGTATCTCATTAATTTAAGGTATTTATATACTTTAAGTAACCGTCTCTTCTTAACTCGCAAGCAGGACAGTTATTACAACCATAGCCCCAATCATGTCTATTTTCCCTATCACCTTGATAGCAAGTAGCAGTATTTTCAATAATTAGATTGACAAAACTGTTCCCGCCCAGTTTCTTTGCTAATTTCCATGTATCACTTTTCGTTAAGTGCATTAATGGAGTAACGATTTCGAAAGAGGTTTCCATGCCTAATGACAGTGAGGTTTGCATTGAATTCATGGTTTCACTGCGACAATCAGGGTAGCCGGAGTAATCAGTCTCGCACATACCTCCTACTATCGCTTGAATTCCTCTCTCGTAGCAAAGAGCAGCTGCGTAAGTAAGAAAAAGTAAATTTCTTCCTGGAATAAATGTGTTTGGTAGTCTCCCAGGATCATTGTCTATTTTTTTTCGGTTTAACAACGCTGAATCCGAGAGTTTGTTTATTCCTTCAAGAGGGACTACAAAATCTGATCCCAACCTGCTACACCATTTACTACTTAGCTTAACTATTTTTGAAAGAACTGTCTGTCTGCAATCCAACTCTACGACGTGGCGCTGCCCATACGAAAATCCAATGGTTTCAACCAAATCGTACTTTTCTAACGCCCATGCGAGGCATGTCGTAGAATCTTGTCCTCCAGACAGCAAGACCATTGCTGTTTTTGTCCTGTCACGGACCATACCCACCTATTTTCTGGGTAACTACGCGTCCTTGTCTTTTTCCTTCTTTTCTTTTTTAGTTTTATCAGCATGCATTTCGGCATCTCCGCAATGCGCATAAATGCCAGTTGACCCAAGAGTGAACATTGACACAAGTAAAACATAAAAAATATTTTTCATTTTTTTACCTTTAAGAATAATCATGTAAGAGTTAAGATTATATCAGGCATTGTAAGTTCCTTTAGTAAAAGAGATGAAAAAACAAATAATCGCAATAGGCGGAGGAGGTTTTGGCAGAAATCCTAAAAACCTCGATATAGAAAGATATATCATTGACAATGCCCGTGTTAGCAGGCCAAAGACCTGTTTTATTCCTACGGCTACTGGAGAGGACAAATCTTACATTGTTAATTTTTACAAAGCATTCAGTAAACTGCATTGTAGTCCATCTCATTTGGAATTTTTTACAAGGACACCCGATTTACGTAACTTGATCCTTGATCAAGATATAGTTTTTGTAGGAGGCGGCAACACAAAAAGTATGTTAGCTGTATGGAATGAGTGGGGTTTGCCAAATTTGTTAAGAGAAGCCTATATAAATGGCGCAGTGTTAGCGGGTGTTAGTGCGGGAGCGATTTGTTGGTTTAATAGAGGTGTGACAGATTCCTGGGCAAATTCGTTAAAAATTATGGACTGCCTTGGGTTTGTCGAGGGCAACTGCTGCCCGCATTACGATGAGGAGGAAGAAAGACGGCCTGCTGTTCATAAATTTTTGAAAAATGAAAAATTAGAGCAATGCTATGCAATCGAAGGAGGGTGTGCTATTCATTGCATTGACGGTAAAATTCAAAATGCGGTTTCGTTTATTCCAAACAAGAAAGCTTATTTAATAAAATCTGATAACGGGGCTATCACGGAGGAGGAGTTACAAAACATCTATATCCGTAGCGCCTCGTAACAACTATATTATTCCTTCAAGTAATACGACCATTTTTGCATTTGATTTATTTTCTGCTGTATTGTCCAAATTTTGGTTACTGGCAAGTCAACCTAGTACAACCTCAGCAACTCTTCCTACTTGAATTCCAACTCTAATCTACGATTAAAAAGTATCTGTGTATCACATTGATAGAAAACCTATGAACAAACTCTTGTATGATCTTTCTCATCTGCAAGAATTTTCCCCGGAAACTGTTGTAAATCTGTTTTTCATTTTTAAGGCCTGGGGCTTCTTTTTAGTAAAATATTGTTTTGCTTGCTAGTATTCTTAGCTACGACTATCATAGACAATGGTAACTTTACGTTTATACGTGTTAGGTTAAAGAGGTTTTTGCTTACGGATGTGAGCACCATGGGTTAGGAGAGTGTTATGATGCAATGCAAAAATAATAAGAATAAGAATAAGAATAAGAATCAGAACAAGAATCAGAATGAGAGTGTAATTAGACGGAAAAAAAATGTAGTTAACAATTTTTTTGGGGATAGTACAAATTCTTCTTCTGTCAATAAAATATACGCCACCTTATTTTCCGGTTTACTATTCGGAACTGTAGCCCCTTCTGCCATGGCTTTAGAACTCGATACCGGGGAGTGGTCCAGTTCAATTAATGCAAATATTACAATTGGTACTAGCATAAGGGCCCAAGACCCTGATAATGAATTATATAGTCAGGCCGATGGTGTCCGTGCGGGACTTGGTACTGGCGGAGTAGGCGCAACTAACACCGATAGTTCGAATGTTAATTACTCTAAGGGAGACGCATGGTCGACCCTTTTGCGAGCTACGATCGATTACTCGATTAGCAGGGATGAGGTCGGTTTGTTTACCCGAGTTAGAGCGTGGCATGATTTTACTCTTGAGGGTTCGGGGGTAAATCAAGGTAACGGCGGGAGTGGATATAGTCAAAATAATCCATTGTCCGATCATGGGTTTGCGCACCTAAGCAAGTTCTCAGGAGCTGCTCTTCTGGATGCTTACGTTTATAATACGTTCGATGTAGGGGGGTTGCCTTTGCAAGTAAGGGCAGGTAACCAGGTTATAAACTGGGGAGAAAGCCTTTTTGTCCAGGGTATTAACCAAATTAATCCTATTGATTTAACATCATTAAGGCGGCCGGGAACCGAAATCCGAGATGCATTTCTGCCGGTTAAGGCAATTTCTACTAACTTGGGACTCGGTGGGGGAAGCTCTCTCGAGGCTTTCTATCAGGTGGAATGGAATCCTGCGAACTTAGATAGTTGTGGTACATATTGGGCGCCAGTAGAATTTCAAATTACAACCAAGAATGGAATGGCCTGTTCACAGACAATTACAACATTACCAGGTCTGAGTAATCCCGTGGGATTAGCTGCTGGATTGTCAGTGCCGATGGGACCAGGAATCGACGGACCAGATAAAGACCAGTATGGAGTTGCGTTTAGAACCCCAGTTGAGAGCTTGGATGGAGAATTAGGATTTTATTTTATGAAGTATAGTTCTAGGATTCCGTTTATTTCTGGAAGGTCAGGTTCTAACATCAGGGCTCTTGGCCCGACGGTAAATGCAGCTCTTAATCCAAGTAACTTTATAAACCCAATTCCGGCTCAGGTTGCTGGAGCCGCTCCGCTTGGGTTGCAGTTGACCCCAGGTACAGGTCTGTGGGAGTATCCAGGGGCACTTGAACTGTACGGACTTTCTTATACTACGAATTTGGCGGGTTGGTCTATTGGAGCAGAGGCTAGCTACATTCCAAATTTACCTGTGCAAATAAATGCTAACGACTTACTTAATGCTTTATTAGTTGGTATAGGCCCACTAAGAGCTCAATCTGAGGCAGCAAGTGCCGCGGGCGCGAATACGAAAGTTGAAGGTTATGATCGGCTAAACAAATTCCAGTTGCAGCTTAATGGAATTAAAATTCTGCCTAGGGTTTTGGGGTCTGCACAAACTGTGTTTATTGGTGAATTGGGTTATCAAAGAGTAAATATAGGAGATAGTTTTACGGGTAATAGATACGGCAGGCATTTCGTGTTCGGAACAGCGCCTCATGCTACATACGGCGGAACTTCTCTAGGCAATACGCATCCAGAGGGAAACAAGAACGACGGGTTTGTGACGGAAGACTCTTGGGGGTATCGCCTTAGGGTGAGGGGAGAGTATCCAAGTATTTTTGGCTCTTCATTTACGATGTATCCAACTTTGTCTGTTCGACATGACGTTAAGGGCTATTCAGCTGATTTCCAATTCCTTGAGGACAGATTAGCAATAGGACTAAGTACACGTTTTAATCTAAATAAGAGACACAATTTTGAGTTCGGTTATGTCTATTATGCAGATAGTGCTGCTTATGATGCCTTTCGTGATAGAGACTACTATACTTTAGTGCTTAGCACTTCCTTCTAGTGTCTCTGCTCGCTAAATCTCTCTCAAGGGTATTTTGCACGTTTTTTTTCGTTGCAGTTTATTCGGGGTCTGTTGCGGCTGAACTTACTTACTCTGGGGCAATTAAAGCGGGAAATGAGAGTGGGTCAATCCCCCCTTGGAATGGTGGCTTAACCTCTCCGCCAGGTGGATGGAATAAAAAAAATGGCTTTAAAAATCCCTTCGCCGGGGAAACGCCTCTGTTTGTCATCAATGGTTCAAACTATTCTGAGTACACATCGAAATTAAGCCCTGGGCAAATAGCGTTATTAAAAAGTAACCCTAGATATAGCATGCCTGTGTTTAAGACTCACCGTACTGCAGTTTTGCCTAAAACCGAAATCGAAGTTGTAAAAGCCGAGACTGGTAAAGCTCAAATTTCTAAACATAGAATTGTCGGAAGGACGAAATCTCATATGCCATTCCCGTCTCCTTCTTCCGGAGAGGAAGCAATTTACAATTACTTATTAAGATATGTTGGGAATGGTTTTGAGCGTGAATATGCGTGGTTTCCGGTTCGGCCAGGAAAAAAGTACTACAAAGTTGGGTTTAAGGATCGAGTAGTTTATGCTAACTCAATGAAGCCAAATCAGGTGGATAACGGGTTGAACTACGCTTTCTATGCGAACTTTACTGCCCCGTCAACACTGGTAGGAACTGTTTATCTTGTACATGAATTTGTGGATACTATTCAAAATCCGCGGGCGGCATGGATTTACAATGCTGGCGCAAGGCGTGTGAGAAGGGCCCCTGATCTTGCTTATGATAATGTGGCAGATGGTACTGAAGGCATGAGAACAACTGATCAGTATTTCGCATATAATGGTGCGACTGATAGGTATGATTGGAAATTAATTGGTCGCAAAGAAATGTTTGTTCCATACAATACTTATGACCTGACAAACAAGAATCTAAAATATGCCGATATTTTAGATGAAGGCACAGTAAATCCAAAATACATGCGTTATGAATTGCACAGAGTATGGGTTGTTGAGGCAACCTTAAAAAGTAATAGTAAGCATATTTATGGAAAAAGAGTGTTTTATATGGATGAAGATAGCTGGTCCATTTTAGGTGAAGACTGCTACGACACCCGCGGTAACCTTTGGAGAATTGGGGTGCATGGTTTGATACAAATTTATGATAAGTTGGTTCCGTGGCCAAATTTACTCCTTTGGCACGATTTAAATAATGGTAATTATCTGGCTGCTCATTTGGACAATGAAGTTAAAAAACCGATAAGGTTTGGAATAAACGACAGGTGGACAAACTTTCAACCTGACGCGTTACGCCGAAGGGGAACAAGATAATTGAAAAGATTATTACTAATAAATGAAATTGGCCGATTAATCGGCTTTTTTTTTGTTTTTGCCAATGTTTGTTTTGCCGATGTCGTTAATAATAATAAGTTGGATGTTAATAAAATTTTTTTTACAGAGATTGAAAAGGTCGACGATAATATATTTGCTATCGGAGAGGCCGGCATCATATTAAGTTCTCGTGACGGTGGGACACAGTGGACACAGCACAAAATAGCTTATACAGGTTTATTTACCTCCTTCAATTTTGTCAATTCTGAAACTGCTCTTTTTGTCGGACATGATTCTACGATTTTTCGTACTGCAGATGGAGGAAAATCGTTCCAAAAAATTTTAATCGAGACAGAGAATCCCATTTCCTTTATGAAAGTGAAATGGCTCTCAACGAATGATGCATTAATTGTGGGGGATTTCGGATCAGTCTTTCGTTCATCTGATGGAGCCAGGTCATGGAAAAAAGATTTTGTTGTTAACAAAGATTTTGATAGACATCTATACGACATATTGATCTCGGAATATGGAACTTTTGTTGTTGGAGAGTCCGGAACAGTCTTATTTTGCCCAGCTAGTTCCAATCAATGGCAACAGGTTGATATTCCTTACTCCGGTTCTTTTTTTGGAGGTATTATTCAGAAAGATAGTATTTATTTTTTCGGAATGAGAGGAAATATACTGAGCACTAGTTTAGTTTCTTTTTACGAATTCTATGTTAAGGGGAAGGGAAAATCGATAGTGTTTAATCAGTACATTACCCCCTCTAAATTGGGGATAATGTCTGCAAGTGTGGGCAAGGATGGAAACCTGTTCTTTTATGAGGCAGGCGGTGTTGTTCATAAATTTTCCGATGGGATTTTTATTAGGGGAAAGGCTACGCTAGATACGGTAGTTAGTACCATAGAATATGGTGACTCTAAGATCTTTGCTGGGCTAAAAGGTATAAAAATTTTAAAATAAAGCTACAATTTTCAATTTAGGAAGAAGAGTTTGTTTGTTTCTGCACTCGCACAATTTATTTTAAAAAATAGAGTAATTCTTTTTCTTGTTTTTTTTGCTTTTACTGTCTTTTGTGGATTTTCCCTGAAGAATATCAATACGAATCCTGGTTTTGAAAAAACGCTCCCAATTGAGCACCCTTATATAAAAACGTTTTTTGATTATCGTGAAATTTTTGGAAATGCGAATCGAGTCATCATATCGTATAAGCCTGCTGTTGGAACGATTTATAATGCAGAATCGCTTGACGTTTTAAAAAACTTAACAGAAGACCTCTTTTATTTAAAAGGTATCGAGAGAAGTTCACTAACATCATTATTTACTCCAAATGTCCGATATATGGAAATTGTGGAGGACGGGTTTAAGGGTGGAAACGTTATATCAGCCAATTTCTCTGGTACGGATAACGAAATAGAGATAATTAGAAAAAACGTAATCAAATCCATTTGGAACGGACGATTAATTACTAAAGATGGTACTCAGGCGTTAGTTCTCGCTTCATTACAAAATAAAGACTTAGATGTAAAAAATATTTCGGATGGACTTGAGAAAATACGAACAAAGTATGAAAAAAATGGAGATAAGGTTTATATTCTGGGGTTTACAAAAGCTGTTGGCGATATTATTGGAGCGGCAAAAGGTGTTCTTATGTATTTCGGTTTAGCGTTTTTTCTCATTATGCTGTTTACTTTTTTTTATGTGAGGTCCGGAATAATCACTACTTACGTTTTGTTGAGTGCGGTAGTTCCAGTTATTTGGCTATTGGGCATAATGCCCATAGTTGAGCTAGGACTAGATCCTTTGTCTATACTGGTTCCATTTTTGATTTTTGCTATTGCTGTTTCTCATGCGGTACAGATGACGAACGCATGGAAATTGGAAATGGCGTATGCCAACGATAGTACACTTTCGGCAGCTAAGTCTTTTGAGAAATTGTTTGTTCCAGGAAGTATCGCCTTAATTGCAAATGCAATCGGATTCATGGTGATAGCTTTTGTTGATATTACTGTTGTGAGAGAAATGGCATTTGTTGCCACCCTAGGTGTTTCTCTTATGATTATCTCGAATAAGATTTTATTGCCAATTCTCTTATCTTATTGTCCATCAAATATAAAATTCAGTCAGTCATTAAATGCTTCTGCGCCATTAGAGGCTATTTGGATTAAACTAGCGATTATTTTTCAAAAGCCTTATCTAGTTTTCATTTTACTCTTAGCAGGATCCTTGTTTATTACGGGTTTTTTTGTTACGAAAGACTTACAAATCGGAGAATTGCGTCATGGTGTTTCTGAACTAAAACCAGAATCTAGATATAACCTAGATACTGAAGAAATAGTTACATCTTATGATTTTAATATCGATAATTTCCGTGTTATAGCTGAAATTAAAGGGGAAGATTCTCCATGTTTAAGTCCTGACGTAATGAAAACTCTTTCTGAGTTTGAGTTTTTTGTCTATCAGAATCCAAATGTTCTAGCTGTCGAAGGTCTTGCCGGACTGGTGAAGAAGATTAACCAGGCATACTCCGAAAATTTTTTCAAATGGAGAACAGTTCCATCGAGCTCTCTTCAAATTGCTCAAGGTGTTGGCTATGCTACGAAAAGAGGAAATGCTTATATGAATACTGAATGTTCTGCCTTGCCTATATCAATTTTTTTAAAAGACAGAAAAGCGACCACGATAGATAGTTTGGTTAAAGACATAAATCAATTTTCTTCCACGTTAAAAAATGATCAAGTGAAATTAAGAATGGCGTTAGGAATGGTTGGTGTTTCAGCATCCCGCAATGATGTGATAAAAAAATCTGAACCTCTGGTTAATACTGCTTTGTTTTTCTCTGTCGGCTTTTTATGTTTAGTCCTTTTTAGATCTATAAAGGTTACGTTAGCAATAATCCTACCACTAATACTTGTAACCGTCTGGTGCAATGCTTTAATGGTATTTTTAAATATAGGGGTAAAGATGAATACCTTACCTGTAATAGCATTGGGAGTTGCGGTGGGAGTAGATTATGGAATATATCTGTTCGAAAGGATGTATCATTATGTGAAGTATGATGGACTGAGTATTGAGAAAAGTTATTCTGAAAGCCTTCGTCAAAGAGGGTCAGCGTCAATATTCACAGCTTTGGTTACTTCTGTTGCTGTTTTTTGCTGGTACTTTTCAGATTTGAAATTTCAGCAAGACATGGGATTACTTTTAGGATTTATGTTTATATTTAATCTAGTAGGAGCAATTTTTTTGGCTCCGGTTTTATTAAAATTTTTTGGAATGCCAGTAAAAAAGAAATGACTCTAGAAAAGTTAAAAACAAGTCTACGTCTTCCGGTAATCGCTTCGCCTTTATTTATTTTGTCTAATCCGCGAACTGTTGTTGCGCAATGTTGTGCTGGGGTCGTTGGATCTTTTCCGGCACTAAACGCTAGGGGTGAGGGGACATTAAAACAATGGCTCCAAGAGATTAAAGAAAAGCTGGAAAAAGAACAAGAAAACAACAGGTTTGTAGCACCATATGCAGTAAACCAAATTGTTCATGCATCGAATTCTAGGTTAGAAAAAGATTTAAGGGTCTGTGTTGATGAAAAGGTTCCAATTACTATTACAAGCCTTAGATCTCCTAATGAGGTTGTTCATGCTGTAAAAAGTTATGGGGGGTTAGTATTTCATGATGTTATAAGTTTAAGGCATGCTGAAAAAGCTATTGAAGCTGGAGTTGATGGCTTGATACTAGTTGCGACTGGGGCAGGAGGACATGCAGGTACGCTAAACCCTTTTGCATTAGTGACTGAAGTTAGGAAAATATATAGTGGGCCAGTAGTACTCGCTGGCTCAATTACTAATGGATCTCAAATTCTTGCTGCGCAGGTGCTGGGAGCAGACTTCGTATATATGGGTACAAAATTTATATGCTCTGCAGAGTGTCCTGCTCCGGAGGACTATAAAGACATGATTATACGATCTTCGGCTAATGATATTGTCTATACAAATTTTTTTACTGGCATTTATGGAAGTTACTTGAAAGAAAGTGCGGACAAAGCAGGGTACAATTCAAATAAATTATTTTCCTGGCCTCGTTTTAAACTAGGATTACAATTATTTTTAGGAAAGAAGTTAAAACAGGTAAACTTTTCTTCTTTTGAAAAACTTGGCAGTAAAGCCTGGAAAGATATCTGGAGCGCAGGACAGGGGGTGGGAGATATAGATCAAAAGCAAAGGACTGCCGAAATTGTTAGTCAATTGATCGAGGAATATAGTCGCGCCAAAGAAAAGATAACGAAAATGTTATGAGTAAATTTGTTTTTATGGTTGTGTGTTTTATCTATGCTTGTATGGTAAGAATAGCCGAGAGCAATACAACCGGAACGTTTACATATTCAGGGGCAGAGAGAGAAAGTTCGTCAGATGGACTTGTACCTGATTATCATGAGTCCAGTAAGAAATATAAAGAAATAATCGATCGTAACCTCCGAAGTGGAAAAAATATCAGTATAGAATCTGAACGTCCAATATTTATTGTAAACAAAAATAATATAGGGGATTATTCTCGTTATTTGTCACTAGGTTTACGGTCCGTCGTTGATAAATATTCTAACTTTGAAATACAAGTTTTCAATTCCTATCGTTCCTCTAATCATCCTAGAAAGATTAAACTGCAAATTGAAGGCAGTTTAGAAAATTCTCATCATCCTGACAAACCGCGCAAATATATCCCCTTTAGATTTCCGAAGAATGGTACTGAGGTAATGCTTAACCATTTGTCTCGGTATCAAGGAGAAAGTGAGGAAAAAAAAGTACACTCCTTTGTTGTAAATTCAAAAGGGGTATTTACTAGAGTTGGAGTATGGAGTAAAAGGTTATCACCTAAAGCTCTTGATAAAGGCTCCAGTGAAATGCAATATTACGTATTAGCTAGATATTTCGAACCAGCTTCGTTGGTTGGCGATATTTTGTTGGTTCATGAGCCGATACCATTGTTAAAAAAAAAGAGAAAGGCGTGGATTTATAGTTCAGCTCAAAGGAGAGTTCGGCGTGCACCGGATGCCTCGCATGATGCTACCGGAAGAGGTTCACAAGGACTGATTACCGCAGATCAAATTGATGGATTTAATGGGGATTTAGACCGCTTCGACTGGAAACTGCGCGGAAAAGAAACGCTGATTGTTCCGTATAATTTGAACAAGCTAGATGATAAAAATATTAAGTATTCAGATATTCTCGGTAAGAACTGTATTAACGCTAAATTTGTGAGATACGAGTTTCATCGCGTCTGGGTTGTTGAGGCGAGATTAAAGCAGTCGTCTAGACATATCTACTCTAAACGTGTTTTTTATGTAGATGAAGATAGTTGGATGGTTTTGATGGAAGACGCGTATTCTATACGAGGGGATTTGTGGAGAGTGGCGTTTCATGGGCTTATTCAGCAAAAAGCAGAAAATTTTCCTTGGTATAGAGTACACGCATACCACGATTTGAATAATGAAATGTGTTTTGTTTCCGGGTTGGATAATGAAGTTTCCTCTCTTCCTAAGTTCGGTTTTAAAGACAAAGTTAGAAACTATACCCCAGATGCGCTTCGAAGGACAAATCTGAGGTAGTTTATTATTTGTTCTTGTGGTAGTGAATAGGTCCTCCCAAAAATGGTGCAAAACCGGTTCCAAATATTACCCCAGCATCTGCCAACTCTTCACTCTCGACTATTCCTTCCTCAACAAGAGAAATTGTTTTTTGTATTAATGGTTTTATCAGATTTTCTGCTAAGTTCCTTCGTTCCGTGTCAGTCAGCTTTAATTTTGTTTTTGATACTTTTCTTCCTTTTTCCCACTTATAAAATCCTTGATTAGTTTTTTTGCCAAAATGTCGTTTTTGAGTTAACTCTTCTAGACATATTGGTGTTGGTTCAGACTGCGTGATAGTCTCACCAACAGCAATACAAATATCCAGTCCGACGGTATCAACAAGTTCTAATGGACCCATCGGCATTCCCCATGACTTCATCGCATAATCGATATCTTCCGGACTGATACCATTATCAACCGTCCTCATTGCGCTTTGTAGGTAGGGCATTAAAACAGCGTTAACCAAAAATCCAGGACTACTTTTAACTGGAAGAGGTAGTTTTTTTATCCTGCTAGTAAAATTCATAGCAAAATTCAAAAAATTTTGGTCACATTGATTAGACTTTATAATTTCTACGAGAGGCATTTTTAAAACAGGGTTAAAAAAGTGTACTCCGACTAGTCTATTTGGGTCCTTTAACTTTTTTGAAATTTCTTCTATTTTTATACTTGAGGTATTGGAACATAGGAGAGCAGTAGATTTTGCTTCTCTTTCAATCTCGGAAAAAATATTACGTTTAACCTCTAAATTTTCCGTCGCTGCTTCAATGATTACATCAGCTTTTTTGACGCCTGAACCAATCAAATCTGGTATTAAATTATCTAATAATGATTTTTGCTTATATTTATTTTTAAATTTTCTACTAAAATCACGAGAGGCTTTTTTCATAACTCTAGCTATCTGTTCTACAGAAAGATCTTGAATCGAAACAATGAAACCCTGAAGGACGCACCAAATCGCAATATCTCCCCCCATAGTCCCAGCTCCAATAACATGGATATGCTTGATGGGATATTGGTCAGTATTTTTAGCTTTTGTGTTAATCTTGCCGAGGCTTTTGAGTTTTTCTCTTAACAGAAAAACTCTCAAGAGATTTTTAGCTGTTCTAGAGCCAAGGATTTTACTATGAATGCTCTCATCTTTAGTAGGATCGCCGTTTTGCTTAAGCCATAAATCAAGTATCCCGAATGGAGCAGGATAATGTGCCTCTATAGCTTTTTTCTTTAAAGAACGCCTAATCAAGAAATAAGCAACTTTTTTCAAAGGGCCTTGCATTAACCTGTTTATATGATTTAATCCCGTTTTCTTGGGTTGGTTTTTAATCAATCTTATACAAGTGTTTTCAACCGTTCTTGCAGGAGAAAGTACATCTGCCAGTCCGATTCGATAGGCTTTTCTTGCATTAACAAAACTCCCACTGAGCATCATATTCATTGCATTAATTGGCCCGATTTTCTGCGGCAACCTTTTTATTCCTCCCCATCCTGGGTAAATACCCAACTTTACCTCAGGGAGAGAAAAGCTTGTCGTTTCTTCGTCTATAGCAACTATATACCTACAGGATAAAGCTAACTCAAGAGCTCCTCCAAAACAAAAACCACGCACTAAAGCAATTGTTGGAATTTTTTTACTAAGCTGGTCTAGTTTTTCGAACATATACCAACCGTCGTAAACAATTTTCCTACTGGAAATTTCCCAGTTTTCCTTTTCTGCTGTTTCAAGGAATTCATTAACATCTGCTCCAGCACAAAAACCTGTTTTCTTTTTTGAGTGAATAACCAATCCAGCTGGGATTTTTTCACTAAACTTTCCCGCAATTCCTTTCTCAAAAACACTGAGAATTTTTCCGAACTCTTCTCTTACCTCAGAAGACAACGTATTGGTTGATTTGTGAACCTTATTTAGTTCAAGCCAAAGAATCTCATCCTCGTTTAAAACAGCACTCCAGTTTTTTAATTTAAGATTCTTTAATTCGTCTATCAACATAATTTAACATGAGCAGCTCCGCCCATCCCTCCGCCTATACATATTGAAACCATACCAGTCTTCAGCTTTTTGTTTTTTAATAACTGAATTATATTTAGCAGGATTCTAGGCCCGCTCGCTGCTACGGGATGTCCTATTGCAATCGCCCCACCCGCTACATTTAAATTCTCATTATCTATTTCTCCAAATGTACTATCAATAGAGAGTTGTTCTCTACAGTAATTTTGATCATTAAGTGCTTTTTGACAACCAAGTACTTGCGCTGCAAAGGCTTCATTTATTTCCCATAAATCTATATCTGATTTTTTCATCTTCTGTTGTTGGAGAATCGGCATAAATGCATGAACCGGACCCAAGCCCATCTCTTTCGGGTCTAGTCCTGCCCAATTAATCTGAGTTATTTCAGCCAATGGTTCAGCATTCATTGTTTTTAATCCTTCCTCAGAGGAAAGTATTAGCATTGATGCGCCGTCAGTAATCTGTGAACTGTTCCCAGCTGTGATGTTTCCGTCTGGCCTATCGAACACTGGTTTTAAAGACAGTAACTTTTCTAAACTGATGTCTTCGCGAATACCATCGTCTTTGGAATATCCATTCCCATTCTCATCAAAAATAGCATTGATTTGCTGAAAGTGGACAGTTTCTAAATACTGTGTCGCACGTTTGTGGCTTTGTACAGAATATTCATCGATTATTTCTCTTGATAATCCAAATTTTTTGACAAGATTTTCTGCGGTTTGTCCCATGCCAATTCCTTCAACAGGATCTGTGAGTCCCTTTAATATACCGATAATGGGTTTAAAAAATTGCGGACGAAACTCCAAAAGTTTTTTAATCTTCGCAGTAAGGTTTTTGCTCGAACTTAGTTGGGTAAACCATTTGGTAGCATTCTTTGAATAAATGAATGGAGCTTGAGATAAAGAATCTACCCCTCCGCAAAGGACCGCGTCGCTCCTTCCTAATGAAATTGACTGTAATCCGCTATCAATAGCTTGAAGACCACTAGCGCAATTTCGGTGGACAGTCCAGGCTGGTGTAGAATTTGCGATCCCAGATCGTAAGCCAATAACCCTTGCAATATTCATTTCGCTTTCACTCGGCGTCGTACATCCAACGATTACCTCATCTATCACCGAAGCATCACAAGTTTGACGTAACAGTAAACTCCTTGCACACTGCACTCCCAATTCTGCTGCTGGAAAAGGCCCAGGACCCACTTTTGATTGAGCTTTCAAAAAAGGTGTTCTATTACCATCGACTATATAAACCGGTTTTAGGGTTTTCATATTTTTATGCGTTCTTTCTTGTAGATTTTTGATTAGACTTTTTTATTTTACTTAAACTACTGTCAAATTCATCGACATGTATAACAACGTTTCTCAATTCATCACGTTTTTTTACGAGAGCTAACTCTTCATCCGAGATAATGCCAAGCTTAAAGGCCTCCTCCGCGATATCCCTAACATTTGCATTTGGGTTATTAACAAAACGTCCTTTTTTTTCAGCCTGTTTAATTTTTTTATCAATTGGTTCACAGGAAATGACAGCATCAAGAGCTTTTTCGATGCAGAATACCGGTTCATATCTTGTCTTACTTTTCAGTACTTTTTCGGGTACAAAAACAGAAGATGTCAAGTTCTCTCGGAGATTTGTTTTTGCAGTGATAAGGCCAGCAATTGCAATAACATCTGTATCTTTTGGCGGTTTTTTGTGAAAACCTAACGGAAATGTCAACAATCTCAGTCCATAACGAATAAAAGGATTAGAAAGATTTGCAAATATATTTGCGAACGATTTTTCAATCTTGTAAAAACATGTCTCACAAGCTGCTTTTGTTAATCTAATATCGTCAGCAGACTTTGCCCCATCATGATATTGTTTAAGGCAGGCTGATGCGATGAAAAGGTTTGATAATATATCGCCTAACCTTCCTGAGATTAATTCTTTCCTTTTTAAATTACCCGCCATTGAGAACAAACAAACGTCTGCTACTGTACTGAGGATACGGCTATATCGGTTAACGCCTTTATAAAGACTGATGCATTCATCGCCAACCATCGATTTGTTCTCAAAGGATACGTATCCTGACAAGCCTGAGAGAAGATTAAAGGACAGATTCTTAATTAAATTAATTGACTGTTTTTTAAATAACGAATCAAAAGTTTCCAGCCCTTTTTCCTGATCAGGATTTTCCGCTGCTTTGATGATTTCATAAAGATAAGGGTGGCATCGAACTGAACCCTGGCCAAATATTATGAGGCTTTTGGTCAATATATTCGCTCCTTCGACGGTTATGCTGATCGGAGTTTGAATATGTGCCTCAGCGAGAAAGTTTGAAGGCCCATGGCAAATTCCTTTACCGCCAATAACATCCATACCCATAGTAACTATCTCACGAGCTTTTTCTGTGGAGTGTACCTTTGCTATCGCAGAAATTACCGAAGGTTTTTCCCCAAGATCGATCGCCGAAGCTGCTAATTTTCTGGTTGAGTCAATTGCATAACATTCGATGGCAATTTTTCCTAATTTTTCTGCCACACCCTCAAAATTAGAAATTGAGGTGTTAAATTGCGTTCGAATTCTTGAGTATGCTCCCACTGTTTTTACTGCTAATTGCGCGATCCCCGCGTTCGACGAGGGTAATGATATAGCTCTTCCCGCTGATAAACACTCCATCAGCATCCGCCAGCCATTACCCAAGCCATTTTTTTCACCGATAACGAAAGAAAGTGGAATAAATACATCTTTGCCCCTCGTTGGGCCGTTTGGCCACTGTACTGTCAGAGGCATGTGTCGGTCTCCAATGCTAACTCCCGGATGATTTGCGGGAATTAAGGCACAGGTAATGCCGAGATCTGTTTTCGGTCCGAGTAAGTTGTCTGGGTCGAAGGCACGAAAAGCAAGGCCCAGAACGGTGCAAATTGGGGCAAGTGTTATGTAACGTTTATCCCATGTAACTTTTAATCCGATGCATTCCTCTCCTTTCCACTCTCCTTTACAAATAATCCCAATATCCGGTATCGATGATGCATCCGAGCCTGCCCAGGGACTTGTTAGAGCGAACGCCGGAATTTCTTTACCGGAAGCCAGTCCAGGTAAATATTGTTTCCTTTGTTCATCAGTTCCATAATGTATTAATAACTCACCCGGGCCGAGAGAATTCGGCACCATTATCATTGCAGAGAGAACGGAACTACGCGACGAAATTTTTGCGAGTATCTCAGACTGGGCATACGCTGAAAATTCTAAACCGCCAAACTTTTCGGGAATAATCATTCCGAGGAATCGATTCTTTCTGGCGAAATCCCATGCTAACTTTGGATATGCTTTTTCTTCATGGTTTGTTACCCACTCATTAGCCATGGAACAGAGAGTGTTTACTTCATTGTCGATAAAGTCTCGCTCTTTTTTATTCAAATTTGGTCTTGGAGTATTTAATAAAACGTCCCAATCAGGATTGCCGCTTAAAAGTTCTTTATCCCACCAAACTGTACCTGCATCCAGAGCTGTCCGTTCAGTATCGGACATGGTGGGTAGGGACATACGAATCTTATTTAATATAAAATTTGAGATAGCAGTGGTATTCATTTATTTGTTTCCAATTAAAAAAGAGTTCATTGGAGATCTGAGGCCTCCAAGTAAAAATGACATTAATCTTTTTTTGAGAAGCCTTTTGCTTACGGACTTTTCCTCTGAGACCTCAGCCGTGACGAAAAGTTTATTTAAACCACTTCCTGAGATTGCATACGAAGTAGCTCCAACCATAAAATGAAATCGCCAAACTATTTCATTTTTTGGAACATTTGGCAGTGCTTTAAATAAAGCGTCTCTAAACTTTTCTGTTACAGCGTTGTTTTTTCCGCTAGAAATAGAAGAAATTAAACAGTTAGGCTCAAGTGTTGACCTGCCCAAAAGTCTTAAGAACATCTCTCCACCATAATTCTTTTCGTCTAGCATATCGAGCAGAGTTCCAAAAA
>OZSS01000219.1_pt1 | contig 26764 bp, 39 predicted proteins | sample 1779911 | NCBI WGS metagenome assembly OZSS01 (sample SAMEA2603589, study PRJEB24840) | metagenome | biome: Water; feature: Photic zone; material: Seawater sample | place: Mediterranean Sea | collected 2013-11-12 | depth 10 m
GATCGCGTCAGTAGGATTGCCCGACGAAGAGATCAATCCCGCAAAGCCGGACGATACCCATGCCATTATTGAATTGGACTCAAGGTTCCTGGCCGCGGACCGCAGGGCGCTCGTGCAATGGTTGGCGAAGCACGCCAGACTCGCGGTTGCTCGGGGCGCTCAAGGCGAGATTCTCGGTTATGCGGCGTTGCGCCGGTTTGGGAAAGGGCATGTGATCGGCCCGATCCAGGCAAATAGTCAGCGCCAGGCCCAGAACCTAGTCTGCTACCTTGCTGCTTCTTTAGCGGAGCAGTTCGTCCGTATCGATATGGATGATGGTTTGGGACTGATGCCCTGGCTTGGGGATCTTGGCCTCAAGTGCGTGGATACAGTAACGCGCATGCGAAAAAACCCTCAGACCAATCCGCGACCTGTATATGGCCTTTGCAGTCAGGCACTTGGATAAGAAACCGTGCAAGCCACTCGAGAGCATAGACTATAAATTATCGAACGTTTCTGGTGAGCCTGAGCCATGGCTCTCGCTCGAATGAGAGCTTTAAAGAAAAAATTATTTCTTGATGAAAAGAGTAAATCAAACCTTTAATTAGCATATGCAGACAGTTATCCGCCTTCGATTTTCGTATTCCTATCAGCCGGCTCTGAGCCCTGAGATCGATCCTTTGCAATTCGATCAGCCGACCGTCGAAGAAATTCAGAAGGGAGAGGAGTGGAGCGCGACTTACTACGTGGTGGTTACGAGCCCCGAAAAAGATTACGAGCAGCACATTGACTGGGTGATCGAGAATCACGGGCGTAAGGATTGGGAGGAACTGTTGACATCATCTGGAAGGATCGTTTCTGACAGGGCAGATCCAAATTACAATTTTGACGTTTACTACGACAAGGTTCATAGCGAAGTCGTCAGCCAGTCCCCCGATAGATCCCCTGACGCCCCCTCTGGGAAGTTGGATTCCTGAATGACGCCGGATCAAAAGCGCTAATGATCAGGTGCGAGCCTTGCCGCCTTTTATGAAAAGATAGGATGAAATACCTCCCGTGACCCACCTCATTACACCTCCTGCCGTCCTGCGGGATCCCTTTGTCGACCAACCGGAAACCCGTGAGTCAGGAGATTCGCTATATCACATTACCCTCGAATTTTCTGCCATCGAAGAGGTTCGACCGCTCATCAAGCAGATTGAAAAACTGATGCCGAAAAACGGATCCAGTCCGCTCAGAGCCGTCAAGACCGAGGCTGGTCAAGTATGGCGAATCAAGCTGCGTCGTCCTGACCAACCAAAGGTGCTGGGGCCGGACCTTGAAACGCTACACCCGCATCCACTCAAGGATGGAGATCTGGTGCGCGCCCAGATGGGGTTGATGGCGTATACCAATCTTGGAGCGGGGGTGGTGGGGTATCTCGGCGATATTCAGTTTTTGTCTGAAGCAGAGAGAGAAGAAGCCTGATGCCAAAGCTTGGTGATATCGTCACTGTCGAGGGAGAAGAACTCGAATTTGTCGTGTTTGAGGTTAGGGAAGATCAAGTCGGTATCTTTCCGCGTTATTTGGTTGAAGATGTTGATGACAAGATATGGGATGAAAGCGAGCTTGATTGGAGGGTGACTGGCAAGAGGCCTTTAGAGTTATCCGAGTGGTATAACCCTGCGGCCCGCTTCGATAATGAGGAGGCGGTCGTAAAGTATGGAGTCACATTTCGTCAGTTTATTGATACCGACAGAGTGCTGGAGATTGTCCAGCCGTCCCAGGACCTCATGCCCGAAATAGGGCAGTGGGTATTGGTTGACGATGAGGATCGGGGTTTGGTTTGTGGAGTCGTTGAAAAATTGGAAGGAACGCGCATTCACGCTCATTTCGTGCACCACAAATGCGCAAAGAAAACCGGTCATTGGAAGCAAGTCATTGAATCCGCCGAGGTGCTGCTAATCGACGCGACCTACCAGCAGATGTATGAAAACGGTAGTGTCCTCGATGAGTAATAGATCAAACAGCCTGTCATTTGCTGCCAGGACAGGCCGCATACTTACTTTGATGGGGATAGGGAGGCTGCCTGTAGCGCCGGCTTATTCTCTGACCCGCGCAGACCTTTGGAGAGGCTGGGTTTACGCCAGTTCAGGTGTCTTAGGAAGTGTCTCTGGATCACAGGAGGCTGATTTAGCTGGCTATCAAGAAAACATCGCAGAAACGTTTGAGCAACTGAAAAGATCTCTCGAGTCCGAGAGCAATCTCTCCAGCGACAATGTTAATTACAATGACAATGACAATGACAATGACAATGACAATGACAATGACAATGACAATGACAATATAGTTAAGAGAATGGCCTACGATGCCGGCTTTTCCACGGGTACATCCATGTATTTGGCCTCAGTGCTCAACACATCGATCTGCCGGTGGATTCCCGTCATGAAGAGTGGGTACAAGTGGTAGGTGAATACCTTGATACTGACCGTGAGCGCCTGAAAGAAATTGCGCCGCTCTGTGTTGAGGATGCGCTAGTGGATTCGTATGGGCTTAGATAGATGTCGAAATCCTTTAAATTGCGATTGGCCTTAAGCCTGATAAAAAAGACCCATAGATGAGCAAGAAGTTCTCGTTTTTCTCAAGCCCCGCCTTTGTGGTAAGCGCAGTCGTGAGCGCAATTACCTTATTCGTCGCGCTGCGCCTGTTGATAGGGTAAGCGCTCAAGTCATGGATATTAGCCTTCTGATCTGGATACTTGTCGCTTTCTTGGTCGGACTGGCAATGGGATGTGTGCTTGGCAACCATTGGGCCAAGGTGGCGTTCTACTGGACGCAAAACAAGATCCGCCACCTGCGCGATCATCATTAAGTTCTTCAATCATCGCGAGGTGACACAAGTCATGAGAAGCCAGGCATGAGCCAGCAACACTCCTATATGCAGGTCAGAAGCCCATGTGTAAGCGTGTGTGAATACAACGAGCACTACTATTGCATAGGGTGCAAGCGCCACATGGACGAGATCATTGACTGGCTCGACTATTCCGACGAAGAGCGCGTTTCAGTGATGCAGCAACTGCGGACCCGTGATATCAGTCAGCCCTCTGGCTTAAGTTTTAAGAACTACTAGCGTGAAATATGAGCCTGGAAGAGGATCTTGATCAGATTAAGACTGGCGTCATCAAGCATATGAATGATGATCATTCGGATGCCAACCTGGTCTATGCGAAAGCCCTTGCGGGGCTCCCAGACGCTCTGTCTGCCGAGATGACAGATTTGGATCGGCACGGTATTGCTTTAGCAGTGGAGATGCCAGGTGGAGTATCTGAAGTCCGGGTAGATTTTCTGAAACCTTTAACAAAGGCTGAGGACATCCGACCTGCCTTAATCAAACTGCTCAAATACGCGCGGGAACGGCTCTAGAACGTGCTGGTTCCACGCCAGTACTTAAAACACTGATCAAAAAAGATGTTTGCTTGAGGCCGCGCTGTTCCGTCAAGCAAGATGTAGCAGACCCACTATCGCTAAGAGATGTTTACCCGAAAATCTTTATATTTCCATCCACCGGCGGTGAAAAAGTCTTCAATTCCTTTCGTGACGAGGCCGGGCATTTCTATGGAGACAATCTCTTGCATGGTTAACAACTTTGGAATGTATTCCTCAGTGACAAACCGCTTCATGTGAGCCATAAAGGCTTCGTCGTCTTGATACTTTTCAATAATCAGTACGTCTTTTGTATCGCGATTAATGAAAAAATCATAAATGAGCGTTCCTGACTCCTCTTTTGCAGCGGCTTTCATCTTCTGCGCCTGAGTTTCAAATGCTTGAAGATCATCAGTTGTAATCTTTGCGCGCACGATGTTGTAAATCTCTCGGTTCATACTTCCTCCGGTTGTCGATGTTGGCAACATACTTCACAGGGCATTCACGCAGATTTCTCCATTGTTAGAAATCTTTCATATCTAGAGAAAATTAATGAAATACATAAAGTCTTTGTTGGTCGCCGTCTTGTTGAGCTACTCCGCTATCAGCTTTTCAGATGGTCACGGCCACCCCATCTTTACCCCGATGGAGCCGCAGTCCATGGGTGGTGAGTTTACTAAGTTTGTAAAAGCTCAAAGTGCTTTTTGGCAAAACGGCCCTTTCGAGCCAAAAACGATGTACCTGATGTCGTTATCTGCGGCGGCTGGCATGAAATGTGAGTACTGCATTGTGGCGACAACTGGGATGGCGATGAAAGCCGGGGCAACAGAAGAAGAGGTCAAGGCTGCAGTGATGGCCGCAGGCATCATGGCACTAAACAGCACGATGCTCTATGGCAATCAATTTGATCTCGACAAGCTGAAAAAGATGTTTGGTCAGTAATGGGGTAGCTGTTTTACCCAATTATGCTGGCGAAGGCTAAGGGAGCGAAGTAGCGCGCTCCCTTAGCGCATCCGGGCAGGGATGAAGCGGGTCATCAGGCTGGTGGCCAGCATTCCAGCGCCCGTGAGGATAAAGACGGCGGGCAGGGGAAAGATCGCGAGTACCCCCGAATAAACGCCGGGGAACGCCAGGGCCGAAATCGGCCGATAACTCATGAACACGGTAGCCATGGCCGAGCGCTCCCAGGATCTTACTGCGCGGTAAAACAGAGTGTTTCCAACTGAATCTGTTAACATGGCAAACAGTGCAGCGGCCAATATGAGCACCACTGCTAGATCCGGCATCCCGATAAAAGCACCTATGAATATGGTTACTGATCCAGCACCAGCATAACCGACCCACAGTACGCGGCGAATCCCATAGCGTTGCAGCGTACCACGCATTAAGGGCGTCATCATCACAAAGCTGACGGCTATTGATACCAGCGCTCCACCCATAGCCTCTCCCAATCCGGCTGTGACGCAGAAAATCGGTACATAAATGAAGTACATATTCCACCAACCGGCACGCATCCCTGATAAAAGGTAGACGAGGGTCAACCGCGGCTGGGAAAAAAAACGCGGTAGGTAGTGAAACGGGTTGGTTATTGGGGCACGCTTTCTGGTTATCGCTGGACTTTCAGATAAGCTGCGGTATAGAAAAAAGCCTCCGAGCAATATGATGACTAGAGTCCCAACAAGAAAGGGTGCTGCGGGATCAATCGTATTGCGCAGATAGACGCCCAAAAATGGTCCAAGGCTCCAGGAGAATGCGAGGAAGAACATGCGCACGGGCTCGACGCGGCCAAAATCCTGGCGCCGAACGTGCTCCATCCAGTAAAGATTAAGCGTGACATCAATGCAGGAGGCGGCAAAAAGATGCAGCGCCATGCCGGCGCAAAAGGACCATAGCTCGTTGTGAATAAAGAGCAGCATACTGGCCACGCCGGCGCCAACACCAAGCCAGAACGTGCCCCGCCGGGAAAGATGTCTGACAAGCCAGGGCACAGCAAGACTCATCCCGACGCCCAAGACTCCGAGTACGAAAAAGAAGATGCTCACACCCTTCGCTGACCCAAAACGCTCTAGAGCCATTAGCGGCACTACGGTCACAATGATGGATCTGTATAACGGCTCAAGCGTAAATAGAACGAAGAACGCTGATGTAGTTGATCGATTCAAACTGCTGACATCAGGCGGCGAGCCAGAAGGCTGTCGTTGACTATAGGATGCGAAGTAGACATAAATCAAATCAATAGTTTGCAGTAACTTAGAGAGTTCGTCCGAGTGTAAGGCGTTAGAAGCCTCCTTCACTGAGAAGGAGATAAGTTCAAATTAAGGACAACTTGATCTACGTTTTTTAGTCTAGATCAAACATAGGTTAGTCTAGTTGCTTAATCACTATCGAGAGAGAAATTAAAGAAGAAAAAAGTTCAAAAGCTCATGTCCTCGGTTCTGGCCATTACAGTTAGCATGAGGTTTGTTGCGACGGGAATAGCGGCGGGCCACGAGTGCAGAAAGCAGGAAGTCGCTTGTCACGTCTTATCATCCCAGGAGCGAGGGAAGGTTCGAGGTGTAGATTTATTTGAGCGATGGGTGGGAGGAGGACTTTTGACCCCACAGGCCCATCAAGATTTACAGCTATTGACTAAGAATCGACTGATTTGTCTGAAAGGATAAACGATGGCAGCACCGAGCTATCAGCCCCGCGCCTTATGAACAGCCGTGATAAGCAAATGCTATGGGTCACCCGGGTTGGGCTGGCAATTATCGTATTACTTCACATGCTCTAGTATCACGCGACTATTCAATGCGTTTAATGTCTGCCCGAACGTCTCCAACGACACGTAGGTTGATGGAGCTTTTACCTTCCATAACCCCTTCCATGATGTATCCCCCCCGAGTTTGATTGATGAGTCCGCGAATGATTCCTCATAACTCTCTGACGGTGAGCTCAGTGACAAGTTGTTCGTTGATATCTCCTTGATGACCCGATGATACGGAAGGCAAAACCAGAGCGATGGCTATGATGAGGTGTTTCATAAATCCGCCCCGATGAGAAATGAAGATATCGAGGGAATTAAAGAGGGCAGGTGGGATACGTGCCGAAAACTGCCTACAGTCAAGTGTCGCAAGGCGTCAGATTGCGTCGATTATTACCACTTTTTGGAGATAATCTACTGAGTGGGAAAAAGCCCCAGTAGAAAACTAACAACAAGGAGAGTTCCCGGCACTGCTACGACCAACTCAAAGGAGCTAATCACACTTTTAGTCTGGGGCAGTACAGCGGAGTTGGACCATGCTCGAGCCATTCCTGATAGTAGATGAATTTGCATTTTCTTTTTAACAAGCATATTTTTGTCCGTCATGACCCTTTAAACCATGCTACTTATTGTTTTTCATCTTCGAACTGGAAAATTCTTTCACAGTGAGAGCGAGCGCTATAACCATCAGGGAAAACACGGCTACCCCGGTAAAAAAAAGAATGTCATCAGTCATTGAGCTTGCCCCAAATCATCATAAGCTTAAAGTAAATTCCAAAGCCTAAGATTGATGGAACCCAGATCGCGGTGAATATTCCCTCGATGCGCTGACCGTTGAACCATAGGTAACCAGATACGAAGAATGAAATCATTACCCCTAAAAGTAAAAAAAAGTCAGACCGTTTAAACATTTTTTAGCCTCCTATCTACTCTTGGTCGAAAAAGCAGCGATCAGGCATCCAACGACCGCAATCCCCGCGGGAATTCTGATATTGGAAATGCTGACGCCAGTTAACTCCAGAGGGACAACGTCAAATAAACCAAGGCCAACATATCCAGATCCAAAGACGATTAAAACAACCCCAAGCATTTCAAAGGAAGCACTTTTCATCGTGGAAGAATAATCGGGTCCCATGATTTTTTCGTGAAAAAGACAAATTGCCGGCAAAAAGTACGAATAATAGGTGAGTTCTAGGTTAGGACTGCCTAAAGTACCGAGAAGATCGCTTTCCCGTGAAAGTAGGCTTAGTGCTGCTAAGCGGTTTGTTAACAATAACTATTATCAAGTTTACCACCTATTGTTGAGGGAAAAAAATGGCAATACTAGTAAAAGGGCAGATCACGATTACCAAAGGATTTGATACTTGGCAGAAAATGGTCTACGAGCAGGATGGTAAGTTAGAAAAGCATGGCATCAAGTTTCTCTTCGCAGGGACAGAGAGAGAAAATCCTAACCAACTTCATGTCGTGATGATGTTCCCAAATATGGAGGCTATTCAGGCCTTTCGGGATGATGACGAATTGACCGAGAAGCGAAGAGAGGCAGGGGCAGTGATTGAAAGTGGGGTAATTACGCCTATCTCGGATGACTACTTTACTAATTATCCAGACGCCTTCATCAAGAACTAGGTCTTAGTATGAAAGGCAACGAGTCTTTTTTCGGCCTGGTGAGAGAAGTGAGCAGCAGAGGCTTTATAGGCGGTTGTAGGCCAGCACCTCGCTATGGCTGAAAGCTCTCCCATCACGATGCACTTTGGGAATCCAAGTCTGGACGAAACGACTGAGTTAATTGAACTTCTCGCGGGAGCCTGGATGGGAGTCGCCCCACGCGGCGCCTCCATTATGCCGCCAGGCCTAAGTTGTTCAGAACAACGTAGGATCCTCGAAGCTGTTTTTGCAGCAGAGTTTAGGGGCAACTGGAAATCTGAAGCTTTACGTTGGTGCACGGATCAGGATGGACGGATCGCAGCCTTTGCGTGTTTGGATCCTCTCGATGGGGATAATATCGCCGCCGGAGCTGGAGAAGTACCTATTACTCTTGAGGAGATGGAGGCGTTTCTGCCCGGTGTGCCCGCGTCGTATCATCAGCGACTCATCGTGCTGGTAAAACGATTGATCGTTTCCGATGAGCGCGCTTGGAGCGGCATAGCTCATGCGGCACTTGAAGGCGACGGACGTATTTTTGAGATTAGGGGTGTCGGTGTGCATCCCGATCAAAAGGGGCGTGGAATCGGAGCGAGATTTATGAAAGCGCTGCTGGCAGAGGCGGCCGGGGCTTTGGTCACGATTACTACCCAGAACATAGGCGCAGCCCACTTCTACCAGCATCTCGGATTTGCAGTCATTCTTGAGGAGGAGTGGACATTGCCCTATGCGGAAGGCGTCGAAACATTGCCGCACTGGGTGATGAGTACTTTGGCGCCGGGTATGAAATCCAGCTCGCTTTGATCGAGGATGAGTGATTTCGCGCAATTCATCGCCGCTATGCCTAAGGCAGAGCTGCATTGCGTATAGAAGGTACGATTGAGGCGCCGCGTACAGGAGATTTGGCGTGGGAAACCATGATCAGTTTTATGCGAAATGGTTTTGCTTCAGCGTGGCTCGCTGATGACCAAAAGGCTGCCCCACCTTAAGGAGTTTGATCGTGCTTGCGATAGCAGACGAAAGATGCTTTAGATCTACAAAAGCTAACCCTGCTGCCTGTTAGGCAGGCAAATCACATGATTACTGAAAAAATTGCGACATGATTATCAGGATAAGAGAAGATCACACCCTGGCCCTTGAAGACGAAGATAACTTTAAAGGCTTCTATATCAGTGCGATGGACTCAAACACCGATCTTGGCGCATTGGATGGGGTTACCAAACGAGTCGAAGAGGGCAACTACTGGCTCGATGCACTTGCCGTGATTGCACTTTCCAGCAAATCCACTGAAAAAATGTGGCTAGATCAATTTTGGGCCATGCTTGCCAGTGCTGAGCCTTATGGGTATGCAGATCTTAAGGCTCAACTGCTCCGCGCTCACATCGAATATGACACCCAGGATTAAACCGTCTTAGTAAAAGCGCCATCCGCTCCTTGCATCACTTCTAATCGCGCACCTTCGTCATACGAGTTCTTGATCATCAACAAATTATTGAACTCGCGATAGATGTCGAAAACTCGACGAGGGAGATGGCGTGTGCATCACGATCGCGAGTGACGATTAGAAAAATCAAGACAACTGTTATTACAGCGATTAGCCACTGGATGATCTGTTCGCGTTTCATTCACATCTCCTACTCGCCGCGCATGATTAGCAGTAATGCGACGACCGCTAGCGCAACGATGGTCACCCGAAATATCTGTCGATGCTTCACTCGCCTTCCCCAATTTCCCTCTCGGGAATTCTAGAGTCATGAACCCGTTTTCGCTCATCGTATTCAATATCAACGGCAAAATCCCTCTTGTGCTGCTCAGAAGCCGTCTCATAGAGTTCTTGTAACAGCCTTATCCAATCCGAGAGGATATCTAATTGACCTATGCGACCCATCTCACGCCATGCGTGTGCTTCGATGTCTAGAACAAAAGAGCCCTCTCCTCCTTCGAGGTCGATCAATAGCGCACCAACTTTCTTGTACTCAGGTTCTGTTGTTTTCATACGTATACCTTACCCATTTGGGCATTGCATACACAGCTGATCAGTCCCCTTTAGGTAGCGACGTGTCGCGGTGCGGGATTTTCAGGTTATGTGGGGCGGGTAATAGAGGACGGACTAGCGGAATGGCAGACGCATCAGATCGATAACGATCATATTTTGACCGCTAATTACCGCCGTATCTTGTTTGTGGCTTTCGGGTGTCTGGTGCAGTTGCAACTGAGCTAAATGGCCGACAGGTACTGCGGCCGTCGTCTTGCTACCATATTCGATGTTCATTTCATTTGTTTGGCTATAAGCAAAAATCAGCCTGCCTGACAGCAAAGAAACGTCAGCGCTGTGTTGTTTAATATAGCAATTGACTTCAGCTGTAAATGAATCTTGGTTGGTCATTATGTTGAAGTCTTTGATAGCGCCGGTAACTAACCTGCCGTAGGTTTTGCTGCCGCCATCAAAATGGGCCACGTCCAATAGATTTGCTAGCTCATCAACATCACCATTATGGTGATCCAGTATCAATCCTTCGCCTTTTATTAATACTAAATGACGCTGGTAACCTGAAAAATTTGAAAATTCGCCATCATTGACCACGCTGGCGATGCTTAATCGCCAATCAAACTTACCAAGATTGCCACCGCTATTTATGGCTAGTTCAGTTGTATGGCCTAAGCCGTTTTTCCACGGGATAGTTTTAAACGTCTCAGGAGATAAAATTGTTAACATAAGCGAACCTTCCGATAATGTTTCGTCATATTACCCAGCCTTTCCACCAAGTCCTCTGCTCTGGGATACGGATAGCGTATCAGCAGCGGAATGATTACTCTCATCTATACTCCTTAACATGACTTTAGAAACCAAAGAGGCCAAGATATTGCGGGAGATGCGCCTGATCTTGACCGAAATAGCCCGCGAGACGGCAGTGCGTAGAGGTAGCCAACATATTCTTTCAATCGAGACTATCGCGAGGATGCGAGATTGCCTTGGTCTAATTAGTGATCGTGAGAACGAATTGAATAAATCGCTCGGAATAGAAATGACGTCTCGACCTAAGTTAGGCGGTGATAAACCTAATACCGTTCGTGTGAAACTGCGGGAAATAAAGTAAGCCATTTGCGGGGTGCTGCTGCCCCCAGTGAGTTCCTTAGGCTGCTATTTTCTTTAAGTGTCTTATGGGAGAAGAAATATTACCTCTTACTCCCATGCGCCTCTGGTTGCGTCTGCCGAGCGGGAATAAGATGACGGGATAAATTTTTAAAGAGAAAAGCAATGACGAAAAACGCCATCATTCTGATAGTAATTCTGGCGTTACTGATTGGTATTTACATCGGATCGGTGGACTATCTAGGCAAAATGATCATTACTAATTTTGGATAATTGTTAAACCGTAGGCGTATCAGTTAGTTAACCCTTTGAGTCCACAAAAAGGCTAGTTGGCGTACATTCAATTAATGCGATCGAAGATCGCTTCGGTGGTATGAAAAGAATCAATCTTGGTTTCACCCTCATAGAGCTGATGATCGTAGTAGTGATCATTGGCGTACTGGCTGCTATCGCGATACCACAGTATGAGAACTATGTAACTAGAACACAGGTCACTGAGGCGTTAAGCCTTGCCCCTGTAGTCAAAACCGCTTATGAAGAATACTATTCAGTGCACGGCGCTCTCCCTCCGGAAGAAAAACGCTCAGGCGGCACATATTCTGATCAGGAAATGCATCAGTTGCTTGGTATTTCCATGATGTGGAGGCCAAGTCAGTATGTCAGACATGTCAGAGCAAGGACTCGTGAGTTTTGGACTGGGGCTGAGATAATGTTCAATTCAGAGACCGAAGCCGCCAGTTTTTCCCCGGGCGGCACCATCAGCAGCAAGATTGCCGGAAAAAGATTTTGGTTACTGGCAATCGTGGACCCTTCTACGGGTAGTCTTACGTGGGAGTGCAGTTGCAAACGCAGACAATTTCATAACTGCGGCGACGACCAGGAAATATTGGAAAAATACCTGCCGTCATCTTGCACTAATATCGGTCGGCCATAATCCAAGAAAGTTGCCAAACGCAAATAAAGAACCCTCATGAGAAGAATGAATTCGGGCTTCACACTGATTGAGCTGATGATCGTGGTGGCGATCATTGGGATTCTTGCGGCGATTGCGATACCCCAGTACAACAATTATGTTGCGCGAACTCAGGTTTCAGAGGGCTTAACAGTTATTGCTCCGCTTAAGGCCGCAATCGCGGAGTACGATAGTGTTGAAGGTACTCTTCCTCCCTCCGGACATTTTTCGGTTGGCGCTGCCCCGTCCTCCTTTTCTAGCGACCTCGTCAGCAGGGTGAGTTGGTCAGGGATGTCAGCGGTCAGCGGTGCGATTGGAATTGTTTTCTCGTCATCTGCACACGAGTTAATCAAGGACAAAGGCTTTTTTCTCTGCGCAACAAAATCAACTGGCCAATCAATCAGTTGGCTGTGTGCAGGCAGCTGTCCGAGCGGCATGACTTTGGGCAGTAACCCCGCGGTGGACAGCAAACTTCTGCCGAGTGGGTGCAAATAGTGAGGTTTCGCTCCTTTTCAGCGCACTTGAGAAAAGGGGTTCCCACCCGCGTTCTATTTAAATCTATAGATATATCCCGCTCACACAGCGTGAGAGAAAAAAGCCAGTAAATAGGGGCTTTATGTTGTGACAAAACGCTCATATTGCGGGTAACTACCATAAAACTTACGGATTCCATCTTATTTGCACTTATACTTCCCGCCCCGAGACTGGGTTGATGCTCTTGCACCGGGATCGTTGATAATCATGGGCGTAAGTGAAGATTGTTCTAGTATTTCCATCGTCTCTAATCATTTGCAACAAAGAGGAAAAAATGGCTAAAGGAACTGTGAAGTGGTTTGACGCTGGTAAGGGCTACGGGTTTATTACCCCAGATGACGGCGGTAAGGATTTGTTTGTACATCATTCCGCAATTCAATCGGGCGGTGACTACGCGACCTTAAGCGATGGCCAGGCTGTAGAGTTTGAGGTTGGTCAAGGTCAAAAGGGTCCCTGCGCCAATAATGTAATTGCGGTTTAAGGAAGAGCCAATCAAAAAGGGGGCACCCACCCCCTTTCTATCTTAAATATATAGATATATCTCCCACACACTGCGGGGAGAGTCTGAATCGTTTAGGTTTTTTTCAATAGCCTTTTGTCTCAGCTGAAGTTTCATCGTTGAAAGATCTAAACTACTGACTTCGGGAGTAGTTAGCGATATATCGCAAGGGTGAGGGTAGTGGCCCGAAAACATCGGACCCAGATCTAGAGCCCCTAGATCAAGAGTCAGAGGCCTATCTTCACGCAGTCTAAGATTGGCGAAATTACTGGTGGCCCGAAAAGGTCAGATGCCTTCTGATCGCTAAGAGTCATTTGCGCGAAAAAGGGGGTGATACCCAAGCTAGGATGATGCCTCTGCATCAGTACATTCAATCGGATCATCCAACTTCATTCTGCCGAGGGGACTGATCGCAAAATAAACCATGGCCCTCAGGCAAGATAGTAGTTACTACCCACGATTAACTTTCCAAATGATATAGACGCGCACGTCGAGTCTTATAGAGGCTAGCTCGATCTTGGAGAATCAGACTCGCAGGCATCGCTGCCTCTAATTTAACCAAGGGTATTTGGTTCTGGTAAGAAAGTGTTCTGGGTCTCAGGAGAATGTTGGGAGTCAACAAGTCTAAAGGTGCTTGATGCCACTTCATCGGGTGAATATATTCCTTGGTTTGAGCCTAACCATCACCGTGAGGATTTTTTATGGAACATCTAATTACAAAGTCTCGTCACCAGCTCCCGAAAAACCTGTTTTTGACATTCGGACTTGCTTTAATTCTTGGCGGATGCGCTACTCCCGATGTCATCAACGTCCGCCAAGCCGGTGATAAGGCATTAACCTGTGAGCAGATTACGGAAGAAATTGCCGATGCTGAGACCTTCAAGGAGAAAGCCCGTGATGCGAAAGGTGTAACGGGCACGAATGCGGCAGCGCTCGTCTTTTTCTGGCCCGCACTCTTGGCCACTTATGCTAACGCAGAGGAAGCAAGAGATGCCGCGCAAGATAGAATCGAGTTTCTCTATGGACTCGGCGATGATAAGGGCTGTGGCTGAGACATCATTATGGTCAACTGCAGTTGAGCCTTGAAACAAGGAGGTTAAAGGAGGACAAATGGTGGTCGGACTGCACTGGGCCGTCACTCCTTCATCTTGGTGTGGGTTCGGTTTTCAAAAGGGCTTGACCAATGAGGAAGACCTTATTGGCCTTTGGAGACACCAGATGGAATTTGTCCTCCATTATTCGGTTGCATACACGATTATGTCTCCGGATGAGTCTCTATGCCTTGGCTGTTTGTACATTAACCCGTGCCGGAAAATGGGATATGACGCGGAAGTTTCAATGTGGGGACGATCGTCAGAGTTCGTCAATAACTTGGATTCCGAACTCTATAGTTGTATCAAGAAATGGATCGATGAAGCGTGGCCATTCTCTAGAACTACTTATCCTGTAAGGCCGATTACGGTAGAAAGCTAGAGAAAGATGCGAGACACCCTCTAAAAGTCTGGCGCGTCATAAATGATCCATTTTTTAATAAATTAGAGAGAAGGGAGGAAGCAATATGTTTGGACCAATCACGATTCCTTACGAAGCCGTAATGCTTTACAACGTCTGCCGTCTGAAGGACGGAGTTCACTGGAGTGACGATCTGGAGTTTGCGATCGGTGAAATGTGTACAGTGGTCAAAGAGACCTACGACGAGTTCATTGCAGGTCAGGTCCTGAAATACGCAGGTTTTGTGAGCGAAGAGGGATCGGTAGGGAATTTTGGGGCCGAGGGTAGTCATTTTGCATTGATTACTTACTGGAAGTCTTTTGAAGCTCATGAAGAGTCGCATAGAGCCGAATTGTTTCTCAAGGCGTTCGGGGGCGTGATGGAATTTTGCTCCGAGACGAAAGAGCTAGGTTACGAGATCATGTGGCAAGGGGAAAAATAGAAATTCCGCTCTCCGCAACACGGACTACAGAAACCTTTACGGTGTTAGTGGGGTGTTGGGAGTGAAGAAGGTCAATGCGGTTCTGTTGACGATCTCTCTTGGTTTGATGCTGTTGTTTATCTTAAGTGCGGTTGTCGCCCTGCCCAAATGGGTACAGTATGTTGCCCTAGTTGCAGGAACCATTAGTGGATATTCTTTAGGACAGCACTGGTGGAGAGTCGTGTACGTAGAGCGTCGCCATTGGTGCTTCGGGATGAACGCTGGCAACGGAAACAAGGAACTGGCATGCACAGTTGTTTCGTAACTCTTAAATAACAGTGTTGGGTGGCGTTTAGTGTTCAGAATATGTGGGAAGGATTGTTTTAGATTGGTGGGATTTGGGGCTTGAAATAACGTCTCTTACGCCCGTCCACACTCGTAAGATTGTCTTCAGCATTAGGGTATTATTTAGGGATGAACCGTATACTTTTTCTGTTAGCTAGTTTGTTGGTAGTGGGGAACGCTTATGCGCTGCCACCTTGTTCATCGTCAGGTGTTTTCCATAACTGCTTTGGTGCATACACGTTCGATGACGGAGATAAGTACGTCGGAGAATGGAAGGAAGACCAAATGCATGGCCACGGGATTTATACGTGGGCCAATGGAGAGAAATATATCGGAGAATTCAGGGACGGGAGAAATACGTATGGAGTTCAGTATTCTGCGTTAGGCAGATTGCAGGGAACTTTCTCAAACGGTGAGTGGTGCGAGGAGTGTGAGCCGAACGCGAATCAACTTGCGCTAGTCCGTGAAATTGATCCGAGTCATATTGCTGTTGTTTCCAAAGAGCAAAGTACGGACCTTGCACAATTACTTTCCGATGCGAACCGCACGCAGGACGATTACCAAAAATGCAAGGCGTGGTTCTATGCTGAGCGATTTAAATACGAGGGCATCCTTTTTGAGAATTGGGCTGATGTTCTCGACAAGCAATTCAACATGTGGGGAAGACAATCGGATGTCGCATCAGAGCTAAGCCATCTGTGCTCACCGTTTCTTGATTCAACGCGACTTGTGTGGATTGTGCCTAGTGAGGTGGATAATTCTGGTGGAGCACGGCAGATAAGTACCGCACTTCCCTCCTGCCCAACATCAGGATACTTCGATAATTGTTTTGGCTCCTATACGGATGCTGATGGCAACAAGTACGTCGGAGAATGGAAGGACGACCAGAGACATGGTCAAGGTACATCATTCTGGGCCGACGGAGATCAGCACGTCGGAGAGTACAAGGACGGCAAGGAGCATGGCCACGGAACGTACACATGGGCTGACGGAGATGTGTACGTCGGTGAGTTCAAGGACGGCGAGGAGCATGGCCACGGGACTTACACATGGACTGACGGAGATATGTACGTCGGTGAGCATAAAGGGGGTACTAAGCACGGCCACGGGACTTACTTGTTTGGTCCAAATGCCGGTGAATTCGCGGGAGCCAAATACGTCGGTGAATACAAGGGTGGCGAAGCATGGGAAGGGGTTCAGTATTCTGCTTCGGGCAAGGCGCAAGGAACTTACTCTCAGGGAGAGTGGTGCGAGCAATGTGAGCCAACTGCGAGTCAACTCGCGTTAGTCCGTGAGATCGATCCAAGTTATATTGTTGGAGCGCCTCCCTCCTGCCCAACATCAGGATACTTTGATAATTGTTTTGGCTCTTATACGGATGCTGATGGAAACAAGTACGTCGGAGAATGGAAGGATGACAAGAGACATGGCCACGGGACTCACTTATTTGGTCCAAATGCCGGTGAATTCGCGGGAGATAAATACGTCGGGGAATTCAAGGACGGTATGAAGCATGGCCGCGGTACTTACACATGGGCTGATGGCGATGTGTACGTTGGGGAACTCAGGGACGGTAATCTTTGGAAAGGGGTCCAGTATTCTGCTTCAGGGAAGGTGCAGGGGACTTATTCAAACGGCGAGCCGTGCGGGGGCTGTGAGCCGACTGCCACGCAATTGGCATTAGTCCGTGAAATTGATCCGAGTCATATTACTGCAGCCCTTCCTCTCTGCCCATCGTCAGGCGTTTTCCATAACTGCCTCGGTGCATTCACGTTCGATGACGGAGATAAGTACGTCGGAGAATGGAAGGACGACAAGATGCATGGCTATGGTACTTATACATTCGGCTCAGGCGATCTTGAGGGAGACAAATTCATTGGGGAGTGGAAGGACAATAAACCCTGGCAAGGGGTCGAATATTCTCCGTCAGGCGAGGCAAAGGGGACTTACTCAAATGGTGAAGCGTGCAGAGACTGTGAGCCGACCGCGAGTCAGCTCGCTCTAGTACGTGAAATTGACTCTGCCTATATAGTTGGTACAGAAGACTCGTGTACTAGCTACCCTGACTCGGCTGCTTGTGAGGAAATAGGGAGTAGGTCAGAATCCGGTCTTCTTCTCACTGGAACGGGAACGGGATTCGCAATTCATCCAGATTATGTTGTTACAGCCGACCATGTGCTCGAGGGGTGCAATGAGGTAGCAATTGTTCACGCCCATCAGAAAATTGTTGCGCAGATTGTTGCCAGAGATCGCTCTAACGATTTAGGTTTATTACGTCTCGATAAAAACGTTTTGCATGTGGCGAAGTTAAGAGGTGGTCGCGCAATACGACTAGGCGAGCGAGTCTCGAACTATGGTTATCCGCTATTCGGTGATATTTCTACAAGTGCAACGATCACCGAAGGAAACATCAATAACCTATCCGGGGTGGGAAATGACTCGACTGTTATGCAATTTGATGCTCCAACCCAGCCCGGAAATAGCGGCGGTCCACTTCTAGATTCATCAGGTAATGTGGTAGGAGTTGTTATATACATATTGAGCAAAGAGTATGCGGATGCAACTGGACACATTGCGCAAAACGTAAACTTTGCCGTTAAGTCGACCATTGTCGGGAATTTCTTGCAATCACATAACGTGCAATTTGAAGAAGCCAGCCCAACAGAACAGCTTGATCTCCCCGATCTTGCAGAGAAAGCAGAAACATTTACTGTCTTAGTGGAATGTTGGCAATGAAGAAAGTCATCTACGTGCTCTTGACGATCTTTCTTTGCTTGATGCTGTTGTTTATCTTAAATGCGTTTGTCGCCATGCCAAGATGGGTTCAGTACGTTCTCCTAGTCACAGGAACCGCTGGTGGATATCACCTAGGGCAGTATTGGTGGAGAGCTGTGTATGTGCAACATCGCCATTGGTATTTTAAGATGAAGGAGCAGAACACGAACAAAGAACCCTCATGAGAAGAATGAATTCGGGCTTCACACTGATTGAGCTGATGATCGTGGTGGCGATCAATCGGCGTTCACGGCGCTTGCGCCTTTCGTCTTCATCAAAGTAGGAATACGGATCGGCAAGTCCCCGAAAGAGTCTCTTGGGCCTTTATCAGCCATTGGTCTTAACTCCTTTACCCTGTAAGGCCCGCTGGCGCAGTAGATTGATCTTTATCCAAGGTGCCAAACAATGGACACATAGGGCGTTGGACTTCACTGCTCCTTTATCTTCACTAAGTCGAAGAAATATTACTGAATAGCTGGGTCTTATCCATCCACCATACCATGACAATTTGGAATACTTATGATTACTAGACTTTGGGGTAGCCCAGATAGAAAATCTTTCTGCGGAAACGTGCCAAAAGTCGGCATAATATCCCCCGTGCGCATATCAGGATCTCAGAAAAAGTAAAAGTATTGCGTAGGAAAATATACGTTAGTCGCTCTAAATTGGAAGGATGCGTCTGTAACGAATAATTTTTGGTCGGTCGTGCTAGTAATTTATTCAAAATTTAGAGCTCTCAAAGCAGGTATGTTTCGCTCTTTCTTACTTATTGCCAACCTTCTTTAACGGCTAGGGTCCTATTGTTTTTCTTCAAAAATAAAAAGAACCGGATTACTTGCCAATCTGATAAATAGGTGAGCAACACTTTAAGACCTTAGCAATTCTGGTTTTGAGTATATGAGAGTTCAAATTGGCCGTGCTTTAGATTTAAACAGGGGACTGCAATGAAAACTGTGCTTTTGACCGGTGTTTCAGGCTATATCGGCTTACATTGTGCTAGGGAGCTATTGAAGGAAGGTTACGGCGTTCGTGGTTCCGTTCGAAGTAAGGCTAAAAGTCATGAGGTGCAGAATACACTTGCATCCGCGTCGGTAGATACCCAGAACCTGGCCATTGCCGAACTCGATTTAACATCGGATCATGGGTGGGAGGAGGCAGCGAAAGGATGTGAATATGTTATGCATGTGGCGTCGCCCTTTATCATCGCGAACCCGAAAGACCCGCAAGAAATGCTTGGGCCAGCTGTCGACGGCACCGTGCGAGTCTTACATGCGAGCAAAAGGGCTGGGGTAAAAAGAGTCGTGCTGACTAGTTCTATTTTGGCAATGATGGCCAGCATGAAGACTGGGACATTTGGCCCCAATAATTGGACCGATATCGATGCGCCCGATGTCAGTACTTATATGAAAAGCAAAACTCTTTCCGAAAAAGCGGCTTGGAATTTCATTAAACAGCAGACAGACGGCGCGCCGATGGAACTTACAGTGATAGCCCCCGGTGGAGTGTTCGGCCCACCACTAGGCAGCAATATTACAGGACAATCTATGTCGCTTCTGGATCAAATGCTTCGGGGTAAGCTCCCAATAGTGCCAAATACGGCGTTTCCCATGGTGGATGTACGAGATGTGGCAAAGCTACATGTGCAGGCACTTAACATAGAGGCGGCTGCTGGCAAACGAATCATCGCGGCGTCGGCTGAGCCAAATGGATTTCAAAGTGCTGCGCAGTTTCTCAAGGAAGAAGGTTTTAAAGGTCCCAGCACCCGTGTTGCGCCAAATTTTTTAATGCGTTTGATGGCTAATTTTGACAGCGAAGCTGAAGGGATGCTCGCACTTTTGGGAATGAACCTAAGCGCCGATAATTCGCAGACGCGGGAACTGTTTAACTGGACCCCGATATCCTTCAAACAGTCCGTGCTTGATGCCGGGGCAGCGGTGAAAAGCATTCAAGGAGAGGCATCGTATTAGCCCCAAGTATTCACCAAAAAGTATTTGAGGGGTTACGGGGCAAATAATGGATTCCCCGTGTTTTTGAATCCTAACGTAGACCTCTGAACATTCAGCAGAACGTATGTTTTAGCAAACTACGTCAAGCAACGGCGCGACACTTACCTACGCTGACTTCGGCTTCTAGCACATTCGGTCCGATAAAATTTTGTGTACGACTTCCTAATGAAATGGAACTGATCAAAGTCCACAATCATAAGTCGGTATTGCTCCTTCACTGTACCGAGCACCAGCCCGGGAAGCTGCAAGTATTTACCCTGAAGGTTGTAGATATCCGCTCTGGCCCCCTTGAAAATATCGCAAGCGACAGTGTTTGTCGATGCTGCGAATGAGAATATGACCGAAAGATATAGCGCGTTTGTGTCGAGGGTGCACTCCGGAATGCTAGCGATACTGGATGGCGGTACTTCGACAGAGTTAGACCGTCACGGGGTCGTCATGGATGATTTGACCTGGTCCGCCTGCGCTTCCATCAACGCGTTCGATCGACTGGTTGAGATTCATAGGAGATATATCGATGCCGGCGCAGACATCATCACGGTAAACGGGTACGCATCTTCCCGACTTGTATTGGGGCCGGTGGGCCTTTCAGATCAGATCGTACTGGTGAATGAGAAAAACATTGAAGCAGCGTTGTTGGCCCGCGAGCGCTCAGGAAATCCAGACATCTTGGTCGCGGGTTCTGTGTCACACTGTCTTGGTTTTGGGCCTGGTGAGGGAAAGTCAGTTGAAAGAGAGGTCTCCCAAGGTCAGTTTGAAGAGGCGTTTGATGAGATGTTTGGATTTTATGAAGAACGCGACGTTGATGTTGTTCTTTTGGAGATGATGTCAGTGCCTAGGCGTATGTCGCCACTCTTTGAGCGCGCATCGAGGTCACCGCTGCCTATTTGGTGTGGTTTATCAGCCACAAGACATGACCAAAGTTCGGCAATTACCGGCTTTCTTGATGAAAGCATATTGCTTGTCGACAATGTCCATAAAGCATGCCGATATGAGTTTGAAGGTATGGGCATCATGCATACGTCTGTCGAGTTGATTCAGGATGGAATTGATTTAATTAAGGCCAGGCATGAAGGCTTGATCATCGCCTACCCAGACAGCGGGTATTTCAAATCGCCTTACTGGGACTTCGAAGAAGTGATCAGCCCTGCCGACTTCTTCTCTTTTGCCTCACGCTGGAGAAACGCCGGTGTCAACGTTATCGGCGGATGCTGTGGCATCGGACCAAACCACATAGAAGCACTGGCCAGACTCGCTTGACCTGCTAACAAGTATCAAGGATATCCAACATCCTTTAACTGCCCCATTTAATTTGGAGATACATGATGGCCTTGAAGAACTTAACTGGCGGTTGCCTTTGTGGCTCAGTACGTTACTCCATCTCCGCAAAACCACAACGCGGGTACATATGCCATTGTCGATTTTGCCAAAAACAGACAGGCATGGGTGCAAGGCCGGCAATAACTGTGGATAAGGCATCGGTAGAAATTCATGGTGACAGCGTGAGTCAATTCAAACACGTAATTCCAGACCATGGTCGCGCTATATTCCCGATGTTCTGTTCTAAATGTGGGACGAATTTAGGTGCCACGTTAGAGAGGTTTCCTGATGTCCAAGTCATAAACATTGGAACCCTCGACAACCCTGACGATGTCGAAGTGACAATAGAGATGTTCAGTGAGGAGGCCCTATCTTGCGTAGCACATAAGGCCTCACATTCGGTATACCATCGGCATCGGCTCAACGAGGATGGAAGTGCCGCGAAACCCAAGGTTATCGACTGAGGTAGTGTTCCACACTAGCAATCAACGACGAAGCCCTTCCCGCTCCCATTTAATCCTCCGCAAAGATCTTACGAATTCATAAATGAGTTTCCGTTAGTTATGCAAGTGCCGCTCTAAACGCTACGCCTATCAGTATGAAAAACCAGAAACCTTCACGGTGTTAGTGGGGTGTTGGAAGTGAACAAGCGCGTTATAGATACAGATGCCTGAAGAACGTTACATCCACGAAATGCCTCTAGTCGTTACTCCACGACAGGCCAAGGTGCTGGATCAGCGCTTTGAGGCGGCTCGCATGATCTACAACGCCGCTCTTCAGGAGGGTCTTAAACGTCTTAGGCTAATGCGCGAGTCAAAGGATTGGAACAAGGCAAGGGCTTTAAAAAAGGCTCGCAAGAAAAAAAAGGCTAACGCACTTTATCGCGATGTCCGTCGTCGTTTTAAGTTCAGTGACTATGAATTGCAAAAGGTATCTTTTTTAAGAAACGATGCGCCTCATATGCGCATTTGGTTAATTCGAATACGGCTGAGGCGTTATATCGCCGCGCCTTTAGAGACAAGACTACGTGCTTCTAATTTATTTGACAGCATCTTGAAACAAATTTACCTCCGTCTGAGTTATTGTTGGTGAGTGTCTGAAAATTTGAGGAAAATTATGGAAAAATCACCAGTTACGTATTTCTACACCGCAAGTTCACGGTTCGCCTATTTGGGTCATCAGGAATTTATAAGGCTCATAAGGGCTACTGGTAGATTGGTTACCCACAAACCATTTAGGTTGATGGAATGTCTGGAAAGAATTGGTTATCACCCACTTGAAGAACGTACGAACGCGTCGCTTGAGTATCAGTTTGGAAGGAGTTCAGATCGGTGGGCAGAATATCGGTCGGTACCTATGCCGGCAAAGACCCCGTCATCTCACGATGATGGGGCGGAACTCTCTGATTTAGTTTTAATCTCTGCTGTGAAAGAAGGCATAGATGTAGATTACCTTTCTTCTGTATTTATGCATAATCACTGGATTAACAATATCAGTCTGAATGATGAAAAATCTGTCCGCGAAATACTGCAGGCCCAAGGTCTGAATGCCGATAATTTACTTCGACTTGCTAAGACCAAAGAAGTGCTGACAGTGTATGAAGAAAATACAAAAACCGCGATAAACCTTTCGGTGTTTGGCTCACCTACTTATGTGGTAGACGGAGATATGTTCTATGGACAAGATAACTTAGTGTTGGTGGCGCGAGCCTTGGAGGAGCCGTTCAAATAAATCAAAGGAAACATGAGGATGAAAAGAGACCGCACGTATGACCGCTTATTTCAAAAAAGCAAAAACCAGTTAGAAAATGGTGGGCGCGACTGGGATTGAACCAGTGACCCCTGCCGTGTGAAGGCTGAGGACCTTAAATTAACAGTCCTAAAACCCCTTAAAACGAGACTCCAACTCCACGCACTTGGACCTAAAGGGACTCAAAGGGACTGGAGGGGACCAAAGTTCAGCACATTTTCAGCACACTAAGCAAGTGGGGGTACCCACCCCCTTTTCTTTATTCAAATCTATAGATATATCCCGCTCACACAGCGGAGGGAGAACTAAACCTTTACGCCTATTTAGATGTTTACCTCTTAACCTCTCTGCATCTTATTCTTGCGGTTATAAACTACGAAGAAGCCTCGCCTAAGCGAGGCTTCTACCGAGTCACTCAGGAAAGTTGGAAAAAGAGTCGCCTGACATTGGCGTTACAACGGTCGATTCAAGATCTGCACCTGCCTCGATTCGTGCTTGTGTGAGCTCTGCATCGTTCTTAAATGCTTCCATACTTTCGGGCGAATCAAATTCCATTATCACAGTCAGCTTGCTATCGTCACCTGCTTCCGTTCCTGCAAAGATTGCTCTGAACCCATGTTCTTTCATTTTATGGGCATTGTTATGAACCATCTCTTTCCAGGGAGCGAGCCCATTATTAAGATTCTGCGTTAGCTTTACTATCATTTTTATACTCCTGACGAGTGAGATTTATGAGGAGGTGATCTTACTCCAGAAAACGATTACTAAACGATGTCGAGTTGATACCAGTTCAGTACATACTTAGCACGCCTCATAAGAGGAGGCACCCACCCCCTTTCTATATTCAAAGATATAAATATATCCCCCTCACACAGCGGAGGGGAGTTTTAGCCTTCCAAAAACCAGTACCAAAAAGGCGTTTGTTAGACCTATGTCTCTGACCCTAGGTTACCTATTGGCTACATTCATATAGGCCGTTTTTTACAGAAAAAGGCTGCAAAATTGACCCTAGAGGATGAGTTTCGTTTGGGTCCTCTGAAACACGAAATCACGCCAGTCTGAGACCTTTCTAACTCGGGCCAGATTTGTTTACGTTTTAACATCTCTAAAGCTCACTCTTGAAGTTACAAAAATGCAGAAAGCGGGTTTTGAGATGTTTAGCGTTGGAAGTCAGAAAATCTGGCTGACTTTTCGACGAACGTTTAGAGAAGAATCAATTTGTAGCCAGCTCACTCTAGCGGGAACCCTGGCAGGGCCTCCAATGCAGACTTTAAGGATGCACCCCATGTCTCGCTTATATGTTTGAAATATTCGTCATCGAAACGGATTTGACCGGTTTGCCCTTGGTGGAAGCTATCGTTTGAATAACAGTAGTAATGTAAGGGAAGACCGACTGTAAGGTTAGCTTTTATGGTTGAGTCAAAACTGACGAGCAGCAGTCTCAATGCTTCAGCAAAGCTAAGTGTTGAGTCGAAGCCCCGCACTAATATTGGTCTCCCATACTTTATTTCACCGATTTGTAAGTAGGGTGCACTCGGTCCGGCTTCAATAAAATTCCCCTCAGGGTAAATTAGAAATAGCGAAGGCGCCTCGTCCCTAATTTGACCACCCAGAATGAAACTTGCATTAAAAGAGCTCGAAGCACTTGGTCCACCAACAGCGTTATCTTGGATAACCTTTCGTAAGGCCCGGCCGATAATTTCTGCGACTTTGAACATTGATGAGACGTTCAAAATTGTGCTGCTCTTAGCTGGGGCAGATCGAGTTTGCTCTTGCAACTGACTGACTACCGACTGAGTGGTCGCTAAGTTACCAGAAGAGAGTAGCGTGATTACCCTTTCGTCCGGAACCACCCAGTCGTACATTTTTTTGTACGTGGCAATGTTATCCAAGCCCGCGTTGGTCCGGGTGTCTGACATAAAGACGAGGCCAGAATCCAGTTTCATGCCAACACAGTAAGTCATCGGTGTCTCATTGCTGATTTATTTGTATGTGAACACGCAGTCGTTCTTCAAACCCTCCGACGCGGCACCCGATTACCGGGGCCGCGTCATCAAGATCTAGCCCGACCGCGACCCGAATATAATGTTCGTCGGGGGATATGCCATTGGTTGCGTCAAGGCCAACCCATCCCAGTTTATCGATGAACGTCTCCGCCCATGCATGCATTGCTGATTGCTCGGTCCCATCGCCCATTGACAAGTAACCAGAGACATAGCGGGATGGAATATTCAATGCACGTGTTGCAGCAACTAAAACGTGGGTAAAATCTTGACAAACACCGTATCCTTCCCGAAGCACCTCTTCCGCGGTCCAAGAGGTCGCAGAGGACTCTGGATCGAATGTCAAGTTTTCTCTTACGCGAAGCATCAGATCGTGGACGGCACTCAACTGATCTCGTGCCTCCAAGTTTTGAATAAGTTCGGCGGTCCTTACTCCCGGAGTAGTCCGTCGGGTTGTTCTAAGGTACAACCAGTTAGGGCATGGGGAGTCATCAAGCGGGGAGATACCGTTTAAATTGTTTACCAAAACTTCACCGGATGCGTGAATGGTGAAAGTTGAAAAGCCAGGTTCAAGCTGTATTAACTGCACCCGGTTTTGGTGGTGGTCTAGGTAGGAAACCTGTTCTCTCGCGTTGGTGAAAGTGGTGGTCCACTTTTTAATGTCTTGGATATGAGATGGACTCGGCGTCAGGCGAACTTGTTGGAATCCACTTACGAGCGGCTTTGCGAACTCATAGGTTGTAAAGTGGTCAATAGTTATTTTCATCTAGGTATGAAAATTAAAGTCGGCTTCGATCTGGTTGCTGATTTGACCCAATTGATAAATTAGATCTTGTATAAACTCATGTAAGCCGCGTTTGAAAACGTGATCAATATTAATTTTCTTGTACTCGCCCTCGAGAGTTTTAACTTGAGATAGTGCAAGGCTCGTTGTTTGATGACTTAACGACAAAAATTCCAGATTCTCTCGCAATTTACTGATACAAAAAATAAGACTTCGAGGCATTCGAGGGTCCAAGATCAAGAATTTGGCAATCTGACTTGGATCGGCCCCATTCCCATAACTCATTCTGAAGCCACCAATACCAGAAGTTGACCGAAGAATTATTTCCCATTGTAGATTATCAATTGGGCTTCCAAGTGCGCCGAGCGACGGTAGAAGCACATAATATTTAACATCTAAAATTCTTGCTGTACTGTCGCCTCGTTCAAGAAATATCCCGAGCCTTATGAAATTCAGTATTTCGTTCCGCAGCATAGTGCTCTCCAGCGCACCGTGCACTGAGCGAATTTGCTCGCCGATTAAATTAAGTATATCCGGCAGATCACGTTCAGGGATCTTTCTCTTGAGCGCAGAGCTAATCTCAAGATATGCGCGATTAAGAGCTTCCCAAACCTCTGAAGTGATCGCGGTTCTCACTAACCGGGCATTGTTTCTAGCGTGAGTTAGGGACGTAAGTGCTGACGACGGGTTTAAGCTGGATCTCAGAAGCCAGTCGATAGCGTTTTGTTTGGTGATGACTGAACCGCTGGAAAGAAACTCCTGATCCACTCCGGCGGATTTCATTGCTGACAACCAGTGAAGTTCCTGATCTTTTAGTTTTGTCAATGCAATTCTATGAGCGGTTCCAGTCAACCGCCCGGAGGTTTCTGCCCTCTCGAGATATCGCGCCATCCAAAAAAGGCCGTTCGCGGTTCTTGCCAACATTAGTCAACCAATACCCACGTATCTTTTGTGCCACCTCCTTGTGATGAATTGACAATGAGCGAGTTCTTTTTAAGAGCTACTCTGGTAAGGCCTCCTGGAG
>OZSS01000220.1_pt1 | contig 26657 bp, 29 predicted proteins | sample 1779911 | NCBI WGS metagenome assembly OZSS01 (sample SAMEA2603589, study PRJEB24840) | metagenome | biome: Water; feature: Photic zone; material: Seawater sample | place: Mediterranean Sea | collected 2013-11-12 | depth 10 m
AAGCTTGGGTAGCAAACGAGATGCGAGTAATTTTAACTAAAGCTCTTATAGAGAACACTCAGGTTGACCTTTCTAAGGCACGTCTCAGCCTTGGCGATGAGTTAAAGATAAGCTTTGCGGAAAACGGCCTATATTATTTGTATTTTCAAATGAATAGCAGCTGGATAATGAGAATGTTTCGATCTCGTAAATGGAAATTACTCGGTAACCTATCAGATACCGACGGTGATTTGATTACCTCGCAATTAAAAGGTGCTAAAAAAGCACGCGTGAGAATAGTCGATATTTCCTCAAAACAATTATCAAAAAATAGATTGGACGCCGTGTATATTTCAGTTTGGATAGGCTGAGTAATTGTTACCACACCTTTTCCATGTGCTCCCGCATGACCTCCAGGGCATAGCCTGAGCCATAGTTCGCAGCGACTGTGTTAGAGCCATGCCCTAGGATTGCCATTGAGATAGCCTCAGGGCAGCCTGTATTCCTGAGCTTGTCCTTCATGCGGTGGCGTAGCGAATGCATGGTAAGCTTTTTATCTGTTATGACTGTCCTAAGGCGCTTCATGAGCATCTGAGAACAGTTATCCATCCCCCTATCCTTGGCATAGCGCTCAAATACCGGCTCCTCCGCTACTTTGCCTGTAGTGAGGTCTTTTAACAGTGTTGCTGCTTCTTGCGAGATTGGTACAGAGCGCTCTGAGGTTTTATTCTTCAATCGCCGCCATGGGGTGGGAGTTATTTGTAGAACTCCCTGCTCTATATCACAGTCTTGCACTCTTAGACCTGCTATTTCAGCGACCCGTGCTCCAGTATCTCTAAGCAGGACGTAGAGCGCCCAAGCAATCTCACTCTCCTTCATCGCTGGTTCTAACAGTTTGATATGCGCATCCTGAAGCGGAAGCCTATCGACCTTAGAGCTCCCTGCCTCTTTAATCAGCAATCCGGCAAAAGGACTCGTGATCTCAAGACCGTTTTCCTTGATGTACCAGTTGAAGGCAGCATTCAGCGTGTTCTTATATCTCGCAACCGAATTTGCAGACATACGCCCTGAAAGCGTATCTCGATAGGCGTTGGCATCTTTTCGCGTAATGGTTTGAATAGGTTGTTTGGCAATCTTGTATGCGCCCAGCGCCTCAATAAGGTCTGCCTTACATTTAGCGATGCGCACCTTAAGGCGATGGTCTGTTGCGCCATATCCTGTTTGTTTAAACTCAGCATAGTAATCCAGTACATCTGCAAAGCTATCAGACCTTTCCGGCAGAACAGCCCCATGCATCAACGAGAGTGTTTTCTTTGGGTATTGCCCCTCTAGTCTATCCGCCAGATCCATCAGCGCGTATTCAAGGTTATCATCCACAGCGCCTACCTCCAAACGCTGCGCCGCTTCCGTGCCGTATTCCTCTTCAACCAAGTGCAGGATAGTAGCTCTATGGTCTTTCTTGCGAATAAGCTCTTGGGCTTTGCTTTCACCTTCTATGGCAGAGGTAAGAATCTCTTCTATCTCTGCATGCGCACTCGGCCATTTCCCAACAACCTCCTGCTTGGTTTTACCCAAGTTGCGATAGAGGTAGCCTTTGCCAATCCGGGGAACCAAGGGCTTGGGGACACGTCTTCTATAGCGATAGATACCATCGGCCTTACGCTCTGTATAAAGGGGCAAGTTTAAGATCTCAGTGTCCTCGTTGGTTACACTGGTATCATTGTCCTCTTTTTGCATTACGAGCCGCCTGTTTTTGACCTCATTGAGTTCCTTTTTGACCCAATTTGAGTTCCCTTTTTAGCAGCCTAGATAAAGTATGCTTTATTATAAAGGAAAAACTAGCCTAAATCTGGTACCCACGGCCGGACTCGAACCGGCACGGCCTATTAAGCCCAGAGATTTTAAGTCTCTTGTGTCTACCATTCCACCACGTGGGCAGGAACCAGATTTTCAAACATGCCGTTACTTTAAGTTTCAACCACCAAACCGTATCAGTTTTACGTCCATCGGTTGTTATTTCATCCAGAGCGCAGCATTTTCGCGTGCATCATACCTCAAAGAACCACAGTTTTTTGTCGAGCCAAACGCTGCCACCTTTTACGTTTGAAGACGATCAGCTCATACGCGTTGCTATCAAGGTAACTGCGAGGGGTAAAGTACCTTTTATGCTGGAAATGACAATAAACGCCTCGACGCCGTTAAAATAATTTAACCACGTCAGGTTGGCCACAACTCGATAATTTCACAGGCTTGCTGCCACGGCCCAGCCTGCAATCTGCACCAGTATGAGGCGGCCGATTAAAACTGCCAAAGGCACGGACCAAGCACTAGAAATTTTTAATGCAACCGCGAACCAAGTGGCACCGCGCGATCTGGGCTCACCAACACAATACCGCCATCATCGCCGGAGACCCCCAGCACCAAAACTTCGGACATAAAGCGCCCAATCTGGCGTGGCGGGAAATTGACCACCGCCAATATCTGCTTCCCAACCAACTGATCAGGCTCATAATTCTGGGTGATTTGCGCTGAACTTTTCTTCAGACCCACTTCAGCACCAAAATCGACCCACAATTTAATCGCGGGTTTACGCGCTTCGTTATAGGGCGCAGCATCAACGATACGTCCCAGCCGAATATCAACCTTGATAAAATCGTCAAAGGAAATTTCAGCCATTGGCCAAATCTCGCGAACGATTTGCAGCGGCGGCCACAGTTTCGCGTATCAAGGCATCAAGCCCGCCTTTGGCTTGCATCAAAACCTCTAGACCGGCTTGCGTAGTGCCATTGGGGCTGGTGACATTGATCCGCAATTGCTCGGGCGGTTCATGCGATATGGCGGCCAAAGCCCCGGCACCGGCCACTGTCGCCTTGGCCAATTGCATTGCTACATCTTCGCCAAGCCCTTGTGCACGGGCCGCCGCAGCCAAACAATCGATCATATAAAACACATAGGCCGGGCCCGAGCCTGACACACCCGTCACCGCGTCCATCTGCGCTTCGTGCTCTAAGCGAAGGGTCTGACCAATGGGGCCCAAAAGGCCTTCGGCCAACACTAAGTGACGTTCTTCGATCAGGCGATTTCCCGATAATGCCGTAATGCCTTGCCCAATCGCGGCTGGCGTGTTTGGCATTGCCCGAATAATGGGAGCGTGCGGCCCCAGTATCGCTTCAAAACTGGCAATTGTAATGCCCGCAGCGATTGATAAAAACAAAGTGTTTCCATTTCCAAATCTCGACATTTGAGGCAAAGCCGCTTGCATCAATTGAGGCTTTACCGCCACCAAAACCAAAGCCGGATCAGACGGAAGAGCGGCATTCAAATGTATATCTTGCACTTGAAGCCACGCCGAGGGATGCGGGTCTATTACCCAAACGGACTGAGCTGGAAGCCCTGAACTCAGCCACCCTTCCAGCATCGCTGACCCCATTTTCCCGCAGCCAAGCAGCACCAAGCCACGCCGCGCAATATCAGAAAAATCCATAGCCCCCCCTATGGGCACTCTGCCCAAATACAGGGAAAGTTTAGGCCCGCCCGTACGCCTCTGCAATAGCCACTTGCATCGCATCTTTCGCCGAATGATCGCCATAAACGACCAATTGAAAGGCTGGGTAATACCGCTCGGACGTGGCAACTGCTGACGAAATTAATGTGCTTATTTGATCCGCGCTGGCGACTTGCCCGCCAGACAATAACAAGCCATAGCGATAAACCATCAAAGATTGCTCGGTCCAATAGGTGAAAGCGCCGGCCCAGCATTGATCGTTGATTTCGTTCAAAGCCTCGAACAAAACGCCATGTTTATGCGCGGGCGGTTCCATCTCGAAAGTGCACACCATGCGCAAGGTTTCATCATAAGCCGACCAGGCCAACGTGATGGAATAAGTCCGCCAGCGCCCTTCAACAGCCATCGCGATTTGATCCTCTGCAATGCGATCGAAATCCCAAGCTTTATGCTCTGCGATATTTTCAACAATATCGATTGGATGGATATCTTCTTCAAGAAAACTCTCGGTCAATGCCATAGCGCCACCTCTTACGTTTTTAGTGGGGGGATATGGCAGTATCCCTACCACTTGGTGCCTGCTCTACAGAGTGCTGCCGATTGCTGCACCCCTACAACATATGGTTATATGGATTGACCTTCCTGTAAAGCTAAATCTTTGCCGTGCCTACAATAAGTTGTGGATATCTTGATTATGCCTACGACATAGGCGGATATCAGCCGCTGTTATATCGCAAAAATAAAGCTGGTTCCAAAAGGAACCAGCCGCATATTTCTGCTTAATCGGGTTCAGAAAAACCGCGCAGCGTCTTGAGAATTTATTTTCCCTGCTCCAAGGCTTCGAGCCGCGCAGCCAGTTCGGCATTTTCTTCACGCGCTTTGCGCGCCATAGCCTGCACCGCATCAAATTCCTCACGGGTGACAAAATCACGATCAGCCAACCAACGGTCAATCATTGACTTCATCGCCGTTTCAGCTTCTTCGCGCGCACCCTGTGCCACCCCCATCGCGTTGGTCATAAGTTGAGAAATATCGTCAAACATTTTATTTCTGGTTTGCATTGGACACTCCTTCGTTACACTTACCTCCTATATGGGGCTTTCCACGCATAGTCTCAAGCACCAGTTTACATTCTGCAGCGTTCATGAGATCGCTAGAGAGGCAAAATGATTATATTTCCTGATATCTCTCCTGAGATTTTCTCAATCTCTGTTTTCGGATTGTCCTTCTCCGTTCGTTGGTATGCTCTGTCCTATATTGTCGGTATTTTATTGGCTTGGCGCATGGCGCTTGTCGCGTTGCGCCGTGCAGAGCTTTGGCCCAAAAACCTTGCGCCAATGGCCGCTCGGGATTTTGAAGACCTGCTAACCTGGATGATCCTTGGCATCTTACTGGGGGGACGCTTGGGTTATGTGCTGTTTTATCAGCCCGAATATTATCTTGCACACCCGTTTGAAATTGTAATGATCTGGACTGGTGGCATGGCCTTTCACGGGGGCTTGCTGGGGGTCGTAATCGCGGCGTTTTTTTACTTTCGGCGCAATCTTGTTCCTTATGCAAGCGGCGCGGATGTGATCGCCCTATCCACGCCAATGGGGCTTTTGCTTGGGCGCTTGGCAAATTTTATAAATGCCGAGCTCTGGGGGCGGCCTACAGATCTGCCATGGGGGGTGGTGTTTCCCGGCCAGGCCGCACAAGCCTGTGGTCAAGCTGTGGGCCTCTGCGCCCGCCATCCCTCGCAGCTTTATGAAGCGGCGCTTGAGGGCTTGTTGCTAGGCGTGGTGTTGGCCGCGATGGCGTTTCGCTATAACGCGCTGAAGCGCCCCGGCTTGATCACTGGCGCTTTCTTTACAATATACGGGCTGTCGCGCTGCCTTGTTGAATTGGTGCGCCAGCCCGATGCGCAGTTTCAAAGCCCCGAAAACCCTTTAGGATATGCGCTGAACTTTGACGGCTTTGGGCTTACGATGGGGCAGCTTTTATCACTGCCGATGGCTCTTTTGGGCATGGCTTTGATGCTGCGGGCTTTTCGCAAATCATGACTGCGCTTGCACCAGTTCTTAAACAGCGCATCGCGCAAACCGGCCCCATTGCGATAAGCGAATATATGCAGACCTGTTTGCTGCATCCCAAGCATGGCTATTACACGACCCAAGCGGTTTTCGGCCGGCAAGGCGATTTCGTGACGGCGCCTGAAATTAGCCAAATGTTCGGCGAATTATTGGGCCTCTGCTTGGCACAAACCTGGCAGGATCAAGGGCGTCCCGACCGCTTTATCCTGTTAGAAATGGGCCCCGGGCGCGGCACATTAATGGCAGATATTTTGCATGCCACGCGCAATATTGATGGATTTCATGCCGCTGCCCAAATTCATCTACTGGAAGCCTCGCCTCAACTGCGCGCCATGCAAAAGGAAAAACTGCACCCGTTTCACCCGGTCTGGATTGAGCAGGTTGTAGATCTTCCAAATCTTCCAATTTTCTGTATCGCCAATGAATTTTTTGACGCGCTTCCCATCCGGCAATTCCAATTCGAGGCCACAGGCTGGCACGAACGCCTGATCGGTTTGAAGGAGGGGGCGTTTCACATTGGCCTGACCAGCGCGCCTACCCTCCTTCCTGCATTAGACCATAGGGTTGGCGAAATTCAAATTGGCGATATCGTTGAACTAAATACCGGCGGCCAGGCGATTGCCAAACAACTTGGACAACATATAGAAGCGCAGGGCGGGGCCGCTTTGCTGATCGATTATGGCGATTGGGAAACTTTGGGGGATACGCTGCAAGCCGTCTACGAACATGGCATAACCGAGTTTTTAAGCGCACCCGGATTGGCGGATCTTTCCGCGCATGTCGATTTTGCGGCTTTGGTATCGAACCTTGCCTGCAAACACAGCCGGCTGACCCCGCAAGGCGTTCTGCTCGAGCGTCTGGGAATAACCGCCCGGGCGCAAGCTTTGGCCAAACGCTTAAGCGGCATGGCGCTTGACCAACATATCGCAGCGCATAAGCGCTTGACCCATCCTGCAGAAATGGGAAACCTGTTCAAAGCGATCGCGCTATATCCATCTGCAACCCGCGCGCCTGCAGGATTCACTGAATGAGTTTGAAACGCCTAACATCCCCGCTTTTATCAACGGTAAATCACGGGTTTTATACGCGGCTTGGCGGCGCCTCTTCTGGTATTTTTGAAGGGCTGAACTGCGGCACCGGATCTTCGGATCAAGCTAAAAGCGTGCAGATCAACCAACGCCGCGTGGCAGAAGATATGGGCGGTGATTTCAGCGATCTTGTCACGGTTTACCAAACCCATTCCGCAACCGCGCTGACAATCACCTCAACCAGAAATCCAGAAACCGCAGCAGATGCCATGGTTTGCGCATCGCCCAATATCACCTTGGCTGTGCTGACCGCCGATTGCCAACCCGTTCTGTTTGCCGACCCCAATGCCAAAATCATTGGGGCTGCCCATGCCGGCTGGCGCGGCGCTTTGAACGGTGTGCTGGAGGCCACAATCGATGCTATGGAGGAGTTGGGCGCACAGCGCGAAAACATTGTCGGGGTGATCGGGCCCTGCATCAGTCAGCCTGCTTATGAGGTCGGTCAAGAGTTTATCGAACGCTTCTTAGAAGCAAGCCCCGATAACCACTGCTTTTTTAGCAACGCCAAATCCCCCGAGAAATATCTATTCAACCTGCCAGGCTACGGACTTTTCAGAATGCGAAAAGCGGGAATAAAAGCAGCTGAATGGACGCAATATTGTACCTATTCAGACCCCAAACACTTTTTTTCATATCGGCGTGCCACGCATGAGAAACAGGCGGATTACGGGCGTTTGATTTCCACCATCCGGCTTTCTTGAACACACACCGCGTCTTTCAAAGCGGCATTACGCTTTTTTGGCCAATCGCTCTTCTAAAACGTCAAAGGGTACGCCAGGTTCTTCCTTGGCGCCTCGAATAACCAAGGATGTTTTAACGCTTCCCACATTCTCTGCAGTGAGCAAATCCGAGGTCAGAAATGCTTGAAAACTGCTCAGATCAGGAGCAACGCATTTAAGCATGAAATCTACTTCGCCATTCAGCATATGACATTCGCGCACCAACGGCCAGTCAACGCAGCGATCTTCAAAGGCCCGTAAATCTGCTTCTGCCTGGCTTTGCAGCCCTACCATGGCAAAAACTTGCACTTCAAAGCCCAATTGCCGGCTGTCAACTTTGGCATGATAACCTTGAACAAAGCCCTGATCTTCCAATGCGCGCACGCGGCGCAAACATGGCGGCGCCGAAATTCCAACGCGGCGTGCCAACTCTACATTCGTCATTCGGCCATCGGCCTGCAACTCAGCCAAAATGAGCCTATCAATAGGGTCTAAACGGGTTAACGGCATTTAAATTCTCCACAAGCTGGGTAATTCTTACAGCAAGCAAGCCCTATGCGCAATAATATTTCAAAAAACCGCAAGATTGTTCCAACTCTTTAAATTACTGGTAACAACGAGAGTTTTAAATATCTTGGGGGTTTTCCAGCCTAAAAGACACCGTTATACCATTCCGAGCAGAATTTAAATGATATCGGAATCATCATGTCAGAGACCCGCCACACCAAAGTTTTGATCATCGGATCAGGCCCCGCAGGCTATACGGCCGGTGTTTATGCCAGCCGAGCCATGCTTGAGCCCATTCTGGTGCAAGGGATCGAGCCGGGCGGTCAATTGACCACAACAACCGAGGTGGAAAACTGGCCCGGCGATACGGAAGTGCAAGGCCCCGATTTGATGATCCGTATGGAGGCGCATGCAAAAGCGATGGGATGCGAAATTATCGGAGATATCATCAGCAATCTGGATCTAAGCCAACGCCCCTTCATCGCCAAAGGCGATAGCGGCGCGGTCTACAAAGCAGATGCCGTGATATTAGCCACCGGCGCACGTGCGAAATGGCTTGGCCTACCATCAGAGGAAAAGTTCAAAGGATTTGGTGTATCGGCGTGCGCCACCTGCGATGGATTTTTCTACCGTGGCCAAGAAATTGTGGTGATTGGCGGCGGCAATACTGCGGTGGAAGAAGCATTGTTTCTCACCAATTTTGCAAGCAAAGTCACGTTAATCCACCGCCGCGATGAATTGCGCGCAGAGAAAATTCTTCAAGACCGTTTGCTCAAGCATCCAAAAATCGAACCTTTATGGTTTCACCAATTGGATGAGGTGATCGGAACCGACAGCCCGCTCGGCGTTCAAGGCGTGCGAGTGAAGAACGTCAAAACCGGAGAGATCACGGAAATTGCGTGTAAAGGCGTGTTCGTGGCCATCGGGCATTCCCCCGCGACAGAGCTAGTTAAGGATGTATTGGAAACCCATAGCGGTGGCTATGTGGTAGTCGAACCGGGCAGCACCCGCACCTCAATCCCTGGTGTATATGCGGCGGGTGATCTGACCGATGATACCTACCGGCAAGCGATCACCAGCGCGGGCATGGGATGTATGGCCGCCTTGGATGCGGAAAAATTTCTGGCTGAAAACGGCTAAAATACTCCGCTTAGATTATGATATGACGCAAAGCGGGGCTCGATATCTGAATCTCAACTCTGCGCGTCAAAACGCGTATTACCGCTTGGCAATGAATATATTAACGGGGCCTTGCCACGGCAAAATCGCCTGTCAAAGGCCCAGCATGATCGGTTGCCTGATCCTCAAAACATCTGCATAAAAAGCTGAGGCGCGTGGTTTCGCGTTTTCTTAGCGCCGCAAATCGTCCCTGAACGCTGCGCCTATTTTCTTGCTTTGTGAATTTTAATCTTTTGCACAACGGTTTCAGGTTGAGTTTGCGTTAAATCAATATGCAGCAAACCATTTTCCATGAGCGCTTCGCCCACATCCACACCGTCGGCCAAAACAAAACTGCGTTGAAACTGCCGCGCCCCGATCCCGCGATGCAAAAACACCCGCGCGTCGCTTGTCTCTTGCTGCCGCCCCCGAATAAGCAATTGGCGATCCTCAAGCGTGATCGATAAATCTTCCTCGCTAAACCCCGCAACGGCAAGCGTAATCCGATACGAGCTGGCCGAGGTTTGCTCAATATTAAAAGGCGGATATCCTTCATTTCCAGATTTCGCCGCGCGCTCAAGCAAGCGTTCCAGCTGCTCAAACCCCAGCATATGCGGATAAGACCCCAAATTTAATTTTGCCATCGACAAGTCCTTTTTAGAAGCGACAGTCCGTAAAAAGCCCCAAACTGACGGCCTATGCTTAGATATGGGAAACCAAAATGATAAAGACAAGGGCTTTGCAGCCTAAAGCCTTTCCGGTAAACTAGCCTAGGAACAAGTCAGTAGATGTGCATGATCAACCCCAGCGACCCCGCCTTAGAAAATAATGAGGTTTTACAGATCCAATTGGCGGTGATTAAAAGTGAACACCGCGATCTGGATGATGCGATCAGTGCTCTGGTCGAGAAGGGCACCGCAGATCAACTGACCCTTCAGCGGCTCAAGAAAAGAAAATTGGCGCTAAAAGATAAAATATCGCGTTTAGAGGACCGTTTAACCCCTGATATTATTGCCTAAGCTTGGGCAATCCTTATACTGCGCGTTTGAAGCCAAGGACAAAGAATGACACAGCCTGACATCGGAATAATTATGGGTAGCCAATCAGATTGGCCAACTCTGCGCAACGCTGCTGAAATTTTGGATGATTTACATCTTCCCTATGAAACCAAAATCGTATCAGCCCATCGCACCCCAGACCGTTTGTGGAGCTATGGCAAAACAGCGATCGATCGAGGTTTGAAGGTGGTTATTGCCGGTGCTGGTGGGGCGGCGCATTTGCCGGGTATGATGGCGTCAAAAACCCCCCTGCCAGTGATTGGCGTTCCCATACAAACGAAAGCCTTATCGGGTGTTGATAGCCTTTATTCGATCGTCCAAATGCCCAAAGGCTTTCCCGTAGCAACGATGGCAATTGGGGCGGCAGGGGCTCAAAATGCGGGGCTGATGGCAGCGGCAATTTTGGCCTTAAGCGATCCGGAGCTTGCGGCGCGTTTGGCGCAGTGGCGCGCCAAGCTCACCGCTTCAATCGCGGATGAGCCCGTTGATGAATGAACCTTTAAAAACGGGCGCCGTGATCGGTATCTTGGGCGGAGGACAATTGGGCCGGATGCTGTGCATTGCCGCCAGTAGATTAGGGCTTCGTGGCCATATTTTTGATCCATCTTCCGCGCCCCCCGCCGCCGATGCGGCTTACGCCACCACCTGCGCCGCCTATGAGGATGAGAATGCGTTGCGCCGTTTTGCGACCGAGGTTCATGTGATCACCTATGAGTTTGAAAATATCCCCACATCGGCTTTGGATATTTTAGAAAATCTTCTCCCAATTCGACCCGGCCGTGAAGCCTTGCGCATTTCCCAAGACCGATTGACGGAAAAAGACTTCCTGACGGGCTTGGGATTGAAAACAGCCCCCTATCGCGCAGTTGACACGCGCCAAGACTTAGCCGAAGCCGTGGCCGCGCTGGGGTTGCCCGCCATATTGAAAACCCGGCGCTTTGGCTATGATGGCAAAGGTCAAGCGCGCTTATCCACCCAAGAAGATCAGGCCACGGCAATCGCTGACATGGCCGGGCAAGCGGCAGTTTTAGAAGGCTTCATTTCATTTTCAAAAGAAATTTCAATTATTGGCGCGCGCAACAGCGCTGGTGATGTGGCGTGCTTTGATCCGGGCGAAAACATCCATCAAGCGGGGATTTTGCGCACGACCACCGTACCGGCGCAAATCAACGCCACCCAGCGGATGGATGCGGTGCTTTTGGCCGCGCAAATTATGAATGCGCTGGATTATGTAGGCGTTATGGGCGTTGAGCTTTTCGTCACTGGGCAGGGTTTAATCGTCAATGAAATCGCGCCACGGGTTCATAATTCAGGGCATTGGACGCAAAATGGCTGCGCGGTTGATCAGTTTGAACAGCATATACGCGCCATCGCAAATTGGCCGCTGGCTGATGGCAGCCGGCATAGCGATGTCACGATGACAAATTTGATCGGAGATGATCTTAACGCGCTTGAAGCCCTGTCTTCGCAAGCCGGCACCGCGCTGCATTTATATGGCAAAGCCGAGATAAAACCGGGCCGTAAAATGGGTCATTATAACAGCGTGCGGCCGAAAAGCTAACGCGCAGACGGGCGAAAGGCCGCTAGCCGAACGCATCTCCTGACACGAGCCCCGTCATCCTTGCCGCCAAACCCCCTGTAAGATGTACAGGTTGACCCTGCGCAAACGTGCCTTCGACTGCATGACTGCGCCGATCCAAAACCACCATATCAGCCCGTTGGCCAAGGGCCAGATGCCCCCGATCACCGAGGCCCAGAATCTGGGCAGGCCGCGAGGAGACCAGCGCCCAAGCCTTGGCAATGCCAATATCAGCCTCTAAGCTTAGCGCCGCTTGGCAAAGCGATGGGTAATGGTAATCCGAGGCCAAAGCATCGCAAAGCCCCTCTGCCAACAAGGTTGCAACGCTGATATTGCCTTTATGCGATCCACCCCGCAACAAATTTGGCGCACCCATCACCACCGGCGAACCAAGAGCATTGGCTTGTTTGGCAACCTCATAGGTTTCCGGAAATTCACAAATCGAAACGCCCATCTGCGCCCAAATTTGACGCTGCTGAGCGCTGCGGTCATCATGGCTGCCCAGTATTGTATGCGCGCTGAGCAGCGCTCTTAAGCGCAAGAGCGCGGCAGGAACTTGGCCACGGGCGTCATGCATCTTCTTTAATAACGCCAGATGCGCATCTGGATTGCGGCCGCTTTTTAATGCCTGACCCGTCAATCGGGGGGGGCGTTTTCCTGCGGCCAGTGCCGCATGGGGAATATGATCATTGAACACGATATAGGGCACTTGGAACCTAGTGCACAAATCCGCAAAACGCTCATAATGATCCAACATATGCGTTTCAAAGCGCAACTGCGCGCGCAAGGTTAACGGGCTGCTTTGTTGAAAACATTGTAAGGCCTGCAAGAATTTTTCAGCGAATTCGGGGCCGCGCATGCCCCCTTCCCAACTGTAAAATTGCGCCAGACACGCTGTGGTAATCCCATGTGCCGCCAATTCAGATTGCACGGCAGAAAATCCTGTTTGCAAATTTTTCACCGCGCCCCGCCTTGGCGCAAGATGGCGCTCAAACCCATCGCCATGCAGGTCAATAATCCCTGGCAGTACAAGAAATCCGTCTAGATCAAATGCAACGCTTTGCGGGGCGCTCGCCACGGCGCCCTTTTCAATATGCAAAGGTGCCCGCGCCACGCCCGATGGCGTTAAAACATCGGCATTGTAAAAAGAGAAAGAACTACCGGTCATTAATCAGCACGTTTTGCAACGCCTCAAGATCACTCATCTCAGGATCAAACCGGCCCGTTTCAAGATAAACAAGCGTTTGCGCCAAAACATTTGGGGCATTCATGATGAATGTATGCGTGACTGGCAGAATGATATGATCGCGCATCCCTTCAACCTTGGTAGCTGCAACCGATACTTTCCCGTCATCCGCCCCATCAATTAGCGCGGAATACGCAGGGTTTAGCGTGTGAGCTCCGGCAATAATTCCCAAATCAAACGTGACCGCGGGCAAGCTCAATACCAAACCATCGGTCCCCAATTGCGCCCCCGTCGGGCCATTGATCCACTCAAAAGGCGGTAAGGGCCCCAAAATATCAACCAACTCACTGCCCTGATTGGGCGGTGCCAGCATAACCACGCGGCCAAGATTCTCGGGGGTTTGATGGGCCAGCCAATAACGGGCCAAGATGCCCCCCATGGAATGCGTTACCAAATGGGTTTTTGCGGTTCCACAGGCGGCAAACCCCTGCGGCCATGCATAATCAGACAAAGCCTGAATAATTTGTTTTGTTGAGGGATAATCTACTTTTACCGTTTTATACCCGTGCCGCTGCAAGACCTCTTCCAGCAACACCAGCGAAAACGCCGACCGCCCCAACCCATGCAACAACACCACACAATCTGCGGAAACCGGCTGTATGAACCCCATCGTAAAGAGAAAAAGATACCGGATCATTTTACACTCGTGGCGGTAGATACGCGATCACCGCCTTTGCCCTCTGCATCAAATGACCAGATTGCAAAACCAATACTACCCAAGACCACCACGCTGGCAAGTATAAACTGCCAAGTCACGGCTTCGGATAAAAACACCAAGCCGCCGAACGCTGCCAAAACCGGCACGCTTAACTGCGCTATCCCCGCCACTGAAGTAGATAAACGCGGCAATATTGAATACCAAAGCGCATAGCCCATTCCTGACGTCACCGCGCCGGACGCCACCGCCAGAACACCCCCGTATAGGCTAATCTGCGCAGGAAGCAGATATAAGACAGCTGCAGCCAAAAACCCTGTATAGAAAAAATTTGCGGCGCTATCAGCCAAAGCATCAAGGCTTGCGCGCCCCAACAGCGAATACATCCCCCAGCCGATACCGGCCGCCAGCATCAGCGCAGCGCCCCATGGATCAATGCCAACGGGCTGCGTCGGCCAAAGCAGCCAGACCAACCCCGTGAAAGCGATCGAAGCGCCAATCCATTTTCGCGCTGACAGATGCTCTTTTTTAATCAAGGCGCCGGCAAACATCACAAGCTGGATCACGCAAAAAAGGATCAAAGCGCCAATCCCCGTTTGCAGCGAAATATAAGCCAGCGAAAACGCAACCGCGTATACGCTCAGGCTGATCACACCCCAAAATTTGAACTCTGGAATCTGAAACCGCTTATCGCGCCACCCAATCAACAGCAGCAAACAAAGCGCCCCCGACAGTAAACGTATCGCTGCAAAAACCCAGGGCTCAAGCCGATCAGCTCCAAGTTCGGGCGCAAGCGCCGCTCGATTCAAAACTGAATTGGCCGCAAACGCCAGCATCGTCACTGTGGTGAGTAAAAATAAACGCATCCAAGTTTTCCTCAACCGCTCAGCTTTATAGGCCCTAGCGCAAGTCGGGGCAAAAAAAAGGCCCAGCTACATAGCTAGGCCCCATTCTTTTTTGCGGTTAAGCAGCTTACATCATGCCGCCCATGCCGCCCATGCCGCCCATGTCGGGCATGCCGCCTGCGCCGCCGCCGGCACCTTCTTTGGCAGGCTTATCTGCAACCATCGCTTCTGTTGTGATCAACAGACCCGCGATTGAAGCGGCGTCTTCCAACGCTGTGCGCACAACTTTGGCAGGGTCAATAACACCATAAGCGAACATATCACCATATTCTTCGGTTTGAGCGTTAAAGCCAAATGCCGGATCGCTGCTTTCGCGGATTTTGCCAGCAACAACGGCACCGTCAACGCCTGCGTTTTCAGCGATCTGGCGCAAAGGCGCTTCAATTGCTTTGCGGACGATTGCAATGCCCGCATCTTGGTCAGAGTTTTCGCCAGACACACCAGCCAACGCGTTGGCCGCTTGCACTAGCGCAACGCCGCCACCCACCACAACGCCTTCTTGAACCGCTGCGCGGGTCGAATTCAGCGCATCATCAACGCGGTCTTTGCGCTCTTTCACTTCAACTTCGGTCATTCCACCAACGCGGATCACGGCAACACCACCAGCCAATTTGGCAACGCGCTCTTGCAGCTTTTCACGATCATAATCAGATGAAGTTTCTTCGATCTGATTGCGGATCTGCGTCACGCGCGCTTCGATTTCAGCTTTCGCACCGGCACCATCAACAATGGTTGTTTCGTCTTTGGTGATTTGAACCTTCTTGGCCGTGCCAAGCATGTCCATGGTCACTGATTCAAGCTTCATGCCCAGATCTTCGCTGATCACCTGGCCACCTGTCAAAATTGCGATATCCTGTAGCATCGCTTTGCGGCGATCACCAAATCCAGGCGCTTTCACAGCCGCGATTTTCAAGCCGCCGCGCAATTTGTTCACCACCAAAGTTGCCAAGGCTTCGCCTTCAACATCTTCTGCAATGATCAATAAGGGTTTTTGCGATTGGATCACGGATTCAAGCAATGGCACCATTGGCTGCAAAGAAGACAGCTTCTTTTCGTGCAACAAGATCATGCAATCTTCCAACTCAGATGTCATTTTATCTGCATTGGTCACAAAATAAGGTGACAGATATCCACGGTCAAATTGCATGCCTTCAACAACGTCGGTTTCTGTTTCCAAGCCTTTATTCTCTTCAACAGTGATCACGCCTTCATTGCCCACTTTTTGCATCGCATCCGCGATTTGTCTGCCGACTTCCGCTTCGCCATTGGCAGAGATTGTGCCAACCTGCGCTACTTCATCGCTATCTTTCACTTCGCGTGAAGCCGCTTTGATTGATTCGACAACTTTCACTGTTGCTACATCAATACCGCGCTTCAGATCCATGGGGTTCATGCCCGCAGCAACTGATTTCAAGCCTTCGCGAACGATCGCTTGCGCCAAAACGGTTGCTGTGGTTGTGCCGTCACCGGCTTCGTCATTGGTGCGGCTGGCCACTTCTTTGACCATTTGCGCGCCCATATTTTCGAACTTATCTTCCAGTTCGATTTCTTTGGCAACTGACACACCATCTTTGGTGATCCGTGGCGCGCCAAAAGATTTATCCAGAACAACGTTCCGACCTTTTGGACCTAAAGTTACTTTTACAGCGTCAGCTAAAATATTTACGCCATTGAGCATGCGGTTGCGTGCATCTGTGGCGAATTTGACGTCCTTAGCAGCCATGTGCTTTTCCTCGTCTTAATAAATTGAAATTAGGGGAGTGCGATTTAGGACAGAACGCCCAGAATATCGCTTTCTTTCATGATCAACAGCTCTTCGCCATCTACGGTAACTTCTGTACCTGACCATTTGCCAAACAAAATTTTATCGCCATTGCTGACCGCCATTGCGATCAATTCGCCGCTGTCTTTGCGAGCACCCTCGCCGCAAGCGATCACAACGCCTTCAGCAGGCTTTTCTTTTGCACTATCTGGAATGATCAATCCGCCAGAAGTTTTTTCATCGCCTTCAAGGCGACGGACCAGAACGCGGTCGTGAAGCGGTTTTAATGCCATCTCTTAGGCTCCTTACGCTCAAATTGAAGTTGACCTCACAGGCCATTAGCACTCACCTAGCGTGAGTGCCAACGGACCCTATGTAAGGAGCGACCTCTATAGAGTCAACCACGCCCACTACAAATTTTTTCCAAATTCAGGTTTTTTTTATGCGCAGCGTCGAACTCAACCGATTTTTGGTAAAACGCTTTCAAATGGGGGCTTTTGATACCAATCCGCGCCCCTGCAAAAGCGCTTGCACCCCTGGCAGACGCCCCCGATAGGCCTGATAAAGAAGTTCGGGATCTTTCGAGCCACCCGCGGCTAGGATATTTTCTTCAAGCGATTGCGCCAAACTTTGGTCAAACGGGTCTCCTTTTTCCTCAAACGCGGCAAATGCATCGGCATCCATCACTTCAGACCACATATAGCTGTAATAGGCGCTGGCATAATAACCCCCCGAAAATACATGCGCGAATTGCGGTGTTGCATGGCGCATTCCAATCGCTTTGGGCATATCAATTTGATCAAGAATATCTGCCTGCCGCCGCATGATGTCAGTTGGTATATCACCGGTATGATAAAACAAATCGACCATCGCAGATGCCACATATTCAACGGTTTGGAACCCCATATCATGGGTGGCCGCGGCCAAAACTTTTTCGAGCAAGTCTTGCGGCATTGCCGCGCCTGTTTCGGCATGCGTTGCAAATTTTGCCAAGACTTCAGGCACATCAAGCCAATGCTCATAAAGCTGGCTGGGCAATTCCACAAAATCACGAGGCACCGCAGTGCCAGAAATCATCTCATAAGTTACGTTGGACAGCATTTGATGCAAAGCATGGCCAAATTCATGAAATAAAGTGCGCGCATCATCATAAGACAGCAACGCAGGATCGCTTTTGGCAAAATTGCACACGTTGATCACGATCGGCGCTTGCGCTTTTGGAAATTTTGCCTGAGCGCGCATCGCGCTGCACCAAGCCCCCGAGCGTTTTGAGCCCCGCGCAAAATAATCGCCAATGAATAGCGCCACATGCGCGCCATCGCGGCGCACCTCCCACGCGCGGCAATCCGAATGATAGAGCGGCAGTTTCACTTCTTCGAAACTTAACCCGAATAAACGGTTCGCGCAGTCAAACGCGGCGGCGATCATCTGATCCAGTTGGAAATAAGGTTTTAATTGCGCCTCGTCCAAATCGAATTCTGCAGCGCGGCGTTTTTCGGCATAATAGCGCCAATCCCATTTTTCCAAATCGCCATTAACGCCTTCTGCGCGCATCATCTCCTGCAAAACGCCTGCATCCTGTTCGGCACGGGCCTTCGCCGGTTGCCAGACGTCTTTAAGCAATTTTAACACATTTTCTGGCGTCTTCGCCATTTCAGTCTCAAGTTTGAAAGACGCAAAATCAGGATATCCCAAAAGCTCAGCCATCTCTTGGCGCAGGACAAGCATTTCCAAGGCCAAGGATCGGTTATCATGCGCGCCGGCATGCGCGCCGCGCGCCGCCCAGGCCTGATAAGCCTTTTTGCGCAAATCGCGCTGCGCAGAGAATTGTAAAAACGGTACAATAATCGATCGCGACAAAGTCACAATTGGCGCCTCAACACCTCGCTCAACGCCCGCGGCCTTGGCCGCGTCAATCAAAAACTCTGGCAGGCCGTTTAAATCTTCAGGCCCCAATTCCAAATGCCAGCTACGCTCATCATGCAAAAGATTTTGCGAAAACTCGGTACCTATTACAGCCAAACGCGATTTGATTTCTTTCATACGCAGCTCGGCCGTACCGCTCAACGCAGCGCCGGCACGAATGAAATTGCGATGCGTCAGCATCAAGACGCGCTGCTGTTCCTCTGAAAGATCCAATTCGGCGCGGCTGTTCCAGAGCCGATCAATACGGCCGAACAGCGCTTTATTTGCATAGATTTCGGAACTATGCGCAGAGAGTTTGGGGGAAAACTCTCGCATCAACGCCTCGCGTGCAGCGTTACTATCGGCCCCTGAGAGGGTATAGAACACCGATAATACCTGATGTAACGCTTTGCCTGTTGCGGCCAATGCCTCAATGGTATTGGCAAAACTGGGGATTTGGGGGTTATTCGCAATCGCTAAGGTTTCAGCGAGATCTTCTGCCAAAGCCGTTTCGAAAGCTGGCGCAAAATCAGCATCAGAAATTTCAGCAAAAGGCGCTAGGCCAAAGGCGCCAGTCCAGTCAGATAAAAGGGGGTTTCTCATATTCTTTTCTTCTTTCAAAAAATCATCGCAGCATAGACCCGGCGCCAAACCAAAGCCCCAATGGCGCGCGCGCTCTGTCGAGCAAGCATTTAACCACCGCAGATCGCGCAGTTCGTGCGGGGCGTCATTTTTAGCTTTCTTGTCTCACCACAAAGCGCATCATAGATCAGCATATCCCCCCGCAGAGCCGTGCCAGCATCACTTAGCAGCTTCAGCGCCTCTGCGGCCATCATCGCCCCAACCACGCCCGGAAGTGGCGCGAAAACGCCAGCTTCTGCACAGCTGGGCGCCAAGCCTTCCGCCGGAGCAGAGGGAAAAACACAGGCATAGCAGGGGCCAAAGGTTTTGGGATCAAACACCGCAACTTGCCCCTCCCATTGGCTTAACGCCCCAGATATCAGAGGAATTCCCAACGCCACAGCCGTTTCATTGGCCAAATAGCGGGTGTCAAAATTATCGCTGCCATCCAATAGCAGATCAAACTCGCCGCATAACTCGGCAGCGATATCCTTGGTGAAGCGGCGGTGATAGGGGCGTATATCGATATAGGGGTTTTGCGCCAGCATCATTGTTTGCGCCGAAAACACCTTTGGCGTACCAATCGCGGCATCTTGGTGGATAACCTGTCGTTGCAAATTTGAATTTTCCACCAAATCATCATCAATCACGCCAATCGTTCCAACCCCAGACGCGGCCAAATATTGCAAAGCCGGTGCCCCCAGCCCCCCAGCCCCGATGACCAGGATTTTTGCTTGCTTAATTTTTTTTTGCCCAACACCGCCAATTTCGCGCAACATGATGTGACGCGCATACCGCTCTAACTCTGTGGCGTTAAACTTGTCCGATTGGCCAGGCGTGCTCGCCCCTGCGCTTTGCGCGCGTTCCGCGCGCCGCCGCAAGGCCCGCAATCCCAGCCGATAGATTAAAATAAGACCGATAAACCCACCCAACAAGGCTAAGGGAGCGACAGAACCACCCGTCGCCAGAATTAAGGGATGCTGATCTGGCAAAACCAAATGGGCAAGTATTAATGCCGCATAAAGCGTTGCAATCATCGAGAACCGCACTTCAGATGGCACTTTCAAGCGTGCGCCAAAAACCCAAAACCCCAGCGCTAAAATAATCAGCCAAAGCATCAGCTGCGCCCCGTAGACCCAAAGCCGCCCGCATTGCGCTCGCTGCCGGCCAGCTCGTCTACATTGACAAACCGCGCTTGTATGACGGGCGCCACGACCAGTTGTGCGATCCGATCTCCATGTGCAATCAGGAACGCTTGCGACCCGCTATTGTACAAAATCACACCGATTTCTCCACGGTAATCGCTGTCAACCGTTCCCGGTGCGTTCAAAAGCGTAATCCCATGCTTTAAAGCCAGACCAGATCTTGGCCGCAGCTGAACCTCAAAACCCGGCGGTATGGCAACGCGCAACCCAGTGGGCACAAGCAGGCGGTTGGCGGCCTTCAAAATCATCCCCGTTGCGCGCAAATCAGGCGGTAAATTCGCCCGAATATCTGCACCGGCTGCACCTTCAGTTTCATAGCACGGCGCGCCAAGCATTTGATCCGCGCCCTCAGACCATGTAAATTGGACCTCAACCATGCGCCGTTGACGCCTTTTCAACATGGTCAATGATCTTTTGCACCAAACGCTCCGCCACTTGTGCCTTTGAAGCTCTGGGCCATTGATCCACCCCAGCCTGTTCAATGCACAAAATCGCGTTTTCGTCGCCCCCCATAATACCGGTTTTGGCTGAAACATCATTTGCTAAGAGCCAATCACAGCCCTTTCGCATGCGTTTTGCCTGTGCATTCTTCTCAAGCGCTTCGGTTTCAGCCGCAAAGCCGATCACCAAATCCGGGCGATTGTCGCGGTGTTGCGCCACCGAGGCCAAAATATCGGGATTTTCCACAAAGCTTAAGGTTGAAAGCCCCCCCGCCTGTTTCTTGATCTTTTCCTCGCCGGGCATGTCTACACGATAATCGGCCACTGCCGCCACAAAGATCGCGATGTTGCACGGCAGGGCTTGCTCAACCGCTTGCGCCATCTCTAAGGCCGTTTCAACGCGTTTGATCTGCGCGCCAAGGGGCGGGTCTGCTGCCGCCGGCCCCGAGATGAACACCACCTCAGCACCTTGATTGACCAAGGCTTGTGCAATCGCGCTGCCCTGCCGCCCTGAAGAGCGGTTCGCAATATAGCGCACGGGATCAATCGGCTCATGGGTTGGGCCGGACGTGATCAGCACGCGCTGGCCTGTCAGCGGGCCGCGGGTAAAATGCATTTGCACAGCGGTCAGAATATCGACGGGCTCAGACATACGACCGGGCCCAAATTCACCACAGGCCATATCTCCGGCGTCGGGCCCGATAATTTTCACGCCATCGGCCTGAAGCTGGCGTAAATTGCGCTGCGTGGCAGAATGTTCCCACATCCGCACATTCATAGAGGGTGCAATCAGTACCGGCGTATCCGTCGCCAAAATCAGCGTAGAGGCAAGATCATCGGCGCGCCCTTGCGCGATTTTTGCCATCATATCAGCCGTGGCAGGCGCGACCAAAATAAGGTCAGCGCTGCGCGATAATTCGATATGACCCATTTCTGCTTCCGAGGTCAAATCGAACAATTCGGAATGTACTTTTTCGCCGGCCAGGGCAGCCACCGAAAGCGGCGTCACGAATTCTTTCGCCGAGCCCGTCAAAACAGGGGTCACAGCTGCGCCCGCCGCGCGCAATTTGCGTATTAAATCCAAGGATTTATACGCAGCGATGCCGCCCGTGATAATTAACAAAATGCGCTTTGAGCTTAACATTCACGCTCCAGATCTGAAAGATCTTTATGTAAAAGGTCTCTTGCGACTAAGCAAGTGAAGCGACTCAGATAAAAATCACTGCAGCTTTTAAAAACACAAAATCTAACCGCCCGCCACCTCACCACAAAGCAAGCGCTGCGCAACGAAACGTCTAACCGGCGTATAATAGGGGCGCAAAGATCAGAAAAAGCTCACCACTTCTTGCGAGTTTTTTTCAAGATATTTGCGCATTTTAGAAAAGGCCGCCGCCTCTAACTGCCGCACTCTTTCTTTCGACAGCCCCAGCTCTTTGCCCAAACTTTCTAGCGTGCGCGGCTCTTCTTGCAACTTGCGTTCGCGCACGATGAACCGTTCGCGGTCATTCAGGGCGTGCAAGGCCTGTAAGAGCCACTGCCGCAATTGATCCGTGTCGTGTTCGTCTTCGATCACATGCTGGGTTTGCGCGCCTTCATCTTCGATCGTGTCAATCCACTCGCGGCCTTCATCCTCGCTGGATTGCGTGGCATTCAGCGAATAATCCGAACCTGACAGTCGGCCGTCCATCATTTCAACATCGTTGAGCGGCACGCCAACTTCCGTCGCAATAAGTTGGTGCAACTGATGGCGATCAAGCCGATCCCCGCGCTGCGATGCCTCGCGCTCTAGCTGCGCTTGTACACGGCGCAAGTTGAAAAATAATGATTTTTGGCTGCTGGTCGAGCCGGTGCGCACCATCGACCAGTTGCGCATCACATAATCCTGCACGCTGGCTTTAATCCACCACACGGCATATGTCGAGAAGCGCACACCCCGATCCGGATCAAACTTATCGGCAGCCTTCATAAGGCCTAAACCCGCCTCTTGAATAAGATCATTCATCGGCGCACCGTAGCGCTTAAACTTTGCCGCCATGGAAATAGCCAATCGCATATAAGCATTGATCAGCCGATGAAGCGCTTGCTCATCTCGATGATCTCTCCACGCGTAAGCTAATTTCAATTCAGTTTCCGCATCAAGCAATTCAGCCTTCATCGCGCGGCGTGAAAAAGACATATCTGAGCCAGCATCTAAAGCCATTAAACTTACCTTTCCGAACGGAAGCGCTCTAAAGCGATCTTATATTGCGTTTACTGACAGAGTTACGCACGATAAGGCCGTTTGGATCACTTTGGAAAATGAATGCAGCATCACATCACATTGATTATCGGCGGGGCGGCCTCTGGCAAGTCGCTTTGGGCGGAAAATTATACACTGAGCGCAACCAAGCGGCCCCTTTATATCGCAACGGCGCAGCCATTTGATACCGAAATGGAAGAGAAGATTGCCGCACATCGCGCGCGCAGAACGGCGCAGTGGGAACTCAAAGAAGCCCCGCTGGATTTGGTGGAGGCTCTGTCAGGCCTAACGTCTGAAAGCTGCGCTTTGATTGACTGTCTTACCATGTGGCTGAGCAATCATCTTTTGGCAGATACGCCTTTAGAACCTTTGGAAACAGACTTATTAAAGGCTCTGAGCATATGCCCAGCCCAGCTTGTATTAGTGACCAATGAGGTAGGATATAGCGTGGTTCCAGAAAACGCTTTGGCGCGTAAATTCCGCACCGCGCAGGGGCAGTTGAACCAAAGGCTTGCCGCAGCGGCGAATAAGGTAGTGTTGGTCACCGCTGGCTTACCGTTGGTTCTAAAAAGCGCGGATCCGTGATGAGCAGATTGTTTCTGGTGCGCCATGGCCCGACCCATGTCAAAGCAATGGTTGGCTGGACGGATGTTAAGGCAGACCTCACGGATAGCGCGGCACTGGCGCGTTTGCGGGCGAGCCTGCCACAAAAGGCCCTGATGGTTTCATCAGACCTGCGCCGGGCAATCGATACAGCCGATGCGTTGCAACTGAGGCAAAGGCGCCTGCCGCATGCAACGGGTCTGCGCGAGATGCATTTTGGCGATTGGGAAATGAAAACCTTCAATGATGTCAATGTCACCGACCCGGATGGCATTTTTGCATTTTACGACACGCCCGGGGATGTCGCCCCGCCCAATGGCGAAAGTTGGAATATGTTCTCGGCGCGCGTCGATACGGCCCTCGATACTTTGCGGGCCGAATATCATGGCAGCGATTTGATCATCGTTGCGCATTTTGGCGTAATATTACGGCAATTTCAGCGCGCCAAAGCAATTTCTGCATATCAGGCTTTTGGTCAAAAAATAGAGAACCTATCGCTCACAGAGATTGAGATCACGGACCATCTCTGGCGCGTTAACCGGGTGAATGCGCTTATTTAAGCCCTTTTGCCATTTTAAACCCAGTAGCCATTGTTTTTTTTGCAAAGCGCGCGCCCGAGTATGTTGTGACGCCGCATCCCCGATCGCCCAGCGCGGACAGTCGCGTTATACCACCCCACAAATGGCTCGAAGCGTATGGACAGCAGATAACCAGATAATAAGTCCGCATAGCCAAAACAAATCAAAATTCACACCCTCCCGATGCAAGGTTGCATAAAAAATTTAGCCGGTATTCAAAGGTTTGATCCAACCCAGCGCGCGGCAGTTTCTTCAGCGCGTTGCAACAGGGCTGCCCAAAGAAAGAACAACGCCCGTCTCACACGCATAATTTTAATTCTTAAAAAGCCTTCTGAAGAAACGGTCCAAACTCTTTTAAGGATTTGATAAGGTTTATCAAACACCATGGCCGCTTATGAGGAATCTGTAAGCGATGATTGCGCGGGTTGTTACAGTTGCGTTTTGTGGTCTGGATGTCCGCTCGGTTGAGGTGGAATGCGCTGTGGCGGCAGGGCTTCCGGGCTTAACCATCATTGGATTGGCCGATAAAGCCGTCAGCGAAGCGCGTGAACGCGTAAGATCTGCATTGCACAGCTTGTCTTTGGCATTGCCGCCAAAGCGGATTACCATCAGCCTTACGCCAGCCGACTTGCCCAAAGAGGGCGCACATTTCGATCTTGCAATCGCGCTGGCGATACTCAGCGCGATCGAGGCAATTCCCGGCGATTGCCTGCAAGAAACTTTAGCCATCGGCGCTTTGCCTTTGGATGGCAGATTGAACGCCGTGACCGGCGCGCTGCCCGCCGCGTTACATGCGGCCGAAAATGGGTTATCACTTTTATGCCCGCAAGCCTGCGGAGCAGAAGCGGCATGGGTTGAAACAACGCCTGTCATATCAGCGGATACATTGGGCCGTTTGATACAGCATTTGAACGGTCAAACCGTCATATCCCCTGCGGCGCCTGGTTTGGTTTTTCTGCAAAACTCCACCACGGATTTTGGGGATATCAAAGGCCAAGAGCGCGCCAAACGCGCCTTGGAAATCGCTGCAGCCGGGCGTCATCATACCTTTCTGATTGGAACGCCCGGTTCGGGGAAATCAATGCTGGCAGCCCGGTTGACAGCCCTTTTGCCCGAGCTAAACGCCAAAGAAGCGCTGGAAACTGCGATGATACACTCGGTCAGCGGCTTACTGAAAGAAGGGGGTATTTCACGCTCTCCACCGTTTTACGCCCCCCATCATACGGCGTCTAAAGTGGCGCTGGTTGGGGGTGGGCGCAAAGCCCAACCAGGCGAGATTTCACTTGCCCATAACGGGGTGTTATTTTTGGATGAGCTGCCCGAATTCTCACGCGAAGCGCTTGAAACCTTGCGCCAGCCGCTTGAAACGGGGGAAATTTGGATTGCCCGCGCGAGCACACATATTCGCTACCCGTGCCGTTTTTTATTGATCGCCGCCGCCAATCCCTGCAAATGCGGATATTTGTATCAAGCTGAACGTGCCTGTAACAAGGCTCCCCATTGCGGCGCACATTATTTTCAACGCTTATCAGGGCCGCTTTTGGATCGCTTCGACCTTTGCGTGCATGTAGAGGCCACCTCATTCACCTCTTTGCAAAATCATGAGCTTGGTGAAACCACCGGCGATATTGCGGCCCGCCTGCGGGCTGCACGGCGCTGTCAGAGCCTTCGGTTTTCCGCCTATGACGGGATTCACAGCAACGCAGATGCTCATGGCAAAGTGCTGAACCAAACATGCGCTCCTGCACCTGAAACCATCAGCTGGCTGCACAAAGCCTTGGATCATTTTCAACTTTCGCCGCGCGGCTATCATCGTATGCTGCGGGTCGCGCGAACCATCGCCGACCTAGACGGCAGCGACGCAATCGAAAAACCACATTTGAGCGAGGCTTTGGGTTTTCGCCCAATCCCAGCGTCTGGAAAGTCGGCAACGCAAGCAGGCTGACCCAGCTTGGCTGCCCAGGGCCTATGAACTACGTTGCGCAAAACTTGCGAACGGCATCTCATGCGCCGCTTCAAACGCGCTCTTCTTTGGCAACTCGGATAGGGCCTCACACGCGTTTTTGTTCAATCGCCTGCCAGATTTTTGCGGCAATATTTACGCCATCAAAGCGCTCCAGCTCTTGAATGCCTGTAGGTGATGTGACGTTGATTTCGGTTAAATACTGCCCGATCACATCGATGCCCACAAAGACCTGGCCTTTTTCGCGCAAAAGCGGGCCAATACGCGCGCAGATTTCTAAATCGCGTGGCGTAAGCTTAATCTTCTCAGGCCGCCCGCCCACATGCATATTAGAACGCGTTTCGCCCGTAGCAGGCACCCGGTTAATCGCGCCCACTGGCTCTCCATCCACCAAAATCACCCGTTTATCCCCTTTGCTCACATCCGGCAGGAACTTCTGCACGATCAGCGGCTCACGCGAAAAACCGCTGAACAATTCATGCAAAGACGTCATATTGCGGTCATCTTCTTTGAGCAAAAAAACGCCTGCCCCGCCATTGCCGTAAAGCGGCTTTAAAATAACATCGCCATGGGCTAGGCGAAACGCTTTCAAGATTTCCAAATCGCGGGCAATCGCCGTTGGCGGCGTTAAATCCGGAAAATCAAGCACCAATAGTTTTTCGGGATAATTGCGCACCCAAAACGGATCATTCACAACCAGCGTTTGACCTTTTAACCGATCCAATAAATGCGTTGTCGTAATATAATGCATGTCAAATGGCGGATCTTGGCGCAGCCAAACCACATCAAAATGCTCCAGCGGGATAGTCTCTTCCTCACCAAGGAGCGCAGGGCGATCAGCGACGCGTTGAACCGTCATAGTATGCCCTC
>OZSS01000221.1_pt1 | contig 26619 bp, 38 predicted proteins | sample 1779911 | NCBI WGS metagenome assembly OZSS01 (sample SAMEA2603589, study PRJEB24840) | metagenome | biome: Water; feature: Photic zone; material: Seawater sample | place: Mediterranean Sea | collected 2013-11-12 | depth 10 m
GCCCTGCATTGGCAATCGCTTGCCTGCGGCATTGCGACCTTTATTGGGTCTCGGGTCATCTGCCTCGTCCGGCATGAACCGCCAGTACAGGTTCTCGCTCCTGACGGTCTTGTAGATGACGAGGTTGCTTGGGTACGAACCCCTCACCCCAAAGTCGCTGACCTTGAGCGCGGGCCCAGTCCAGTTGGTGGGCACTGACATAAAGTCGTCTCACATACCCGGAGCACCTGTCAGGAGTGACTCCGGCGTACCACCAGCAAACCGAATGGTATGTGAGTGGTATGTGAGTGGCAACCATCACGCCAAATAAGGCGTTTTCGGTATCGCTACTACACCAGATTTGGTGTTAACAGGGCGTTTTGGTCGGCGCGTTCCCTGTTCAAATCTGGGTCCTGGCATCTTTTGATGCCAAATCTGTCGTGTCATTCATCTCACCTGATGCAGGCACGGATCGGGTGTTCGATAACGCCGACAGCTTTGCGATGGTGTTTGATCGCACCTGGAAGCAGTTGCGATCAAGGGGCAACGGTGATGTGAGTCACGTCGACCACCTGGAAGCCGTGTTCGCGGCCATGGCAGATCATCCCTTTCTGATCAGCTCGCCCGAGATGGCCAGACAGGTTGCTGCCTTCCGGATCCGCCTACTGGAGCTGAGCTGAAGCGATCAAGCGGAGAGCAGGTCGATCTGCGGGTCATCGACGTACTCGGTGTCACCCTCAGCGTCGTCACTGACCGCTTCGTCTTCCACCCGCTCGTCTTCGATCGCCTCGTCGAGATCACCTTGAGGTTCCGATGGGGATGTGTCCTCAGCGTGGAGAGCAACCACCTGCGCCGGAGCCAGACGATCTCGGAGCAGGCGCACCTTCTCCTCACTGGCTGACAGCAACTCGCCAGCGTCATCACTGATGGCGTCTTGATCGTCATCGGCGATCTGGCTCTTCTCCACTTCAGCCAGCCTCGCCTCCAGGGCCATCACACGATCAGCCAGTGTCTCGGCCACTTCACTGAGGTTCAGCAGATGGGTGCACAACTGCTGCTCGAACGCGGTGCGCGGGGAGGAGGTGGTCACCGGGCTGGCCTCGTGTTGAGAAATTTCGCTGATGGTATCGATGCTGAAGCGGCTGTCCACGGGCTGCCTGACAGGCGGCTGATCGCAGGAAGCTGGCTTAAATTCCTGACCCAAGAACGCGGGTGTTGATGTCCAGGCTGAGCAAGGTGCTGAAGATCAGCGCCTGGGTGGCGGCATTCATCGTTGTCGTCGTGCTGCTGCAGCGCTACGGCATTGCACCGCTTCAGGACGCCGTGAAAGGGATGGGGTTCTGGGCGCCGCTCGGCCTGTTTCTACTGCGGGGCGTGAGCATCATTCTTCCGGCCCTGCCGAGCTCGATCTATTCGCTGCTGGCAGGTTCCCTGCTGGGCTTCCAAACCGGATACCTCACGATCACCCTCTCGGATCTGGTGTTCTGCAGCACGGCATTTTTCATCGCCCGTCGCTGGGGTCGTGGTCCGGTGAGCCGTCTGGTGGGGGCCAGCGCGATGAAACGCATCGATGGCTTCAGCAAGAACCAGCTGGAGGGCAACTTCTTTTTGATGACGGGCCTGCTGATGACCGGTCTGTTTGATTTCCTCAGCTATGCCATCGGCATCAGCCGCACCCATTGGCGGGTGTTCGCGCCAGCGCTGCTAATCAGCGTGTTGATCAGTGATTCGATCCTCGTGGCCGTAGGCGCGGGTGTGGCCCAGGGCGCCAGCCTCACCCTGGGCTTGGCTCTGCTCGCGATGTTTGGGCTGGCCACCTTCACAGGACTGATGAAACGGAAAGCAGCGTCCAAGGACGCCCCCCATCCCCCCGTGCACCCAGGCTGATCACAGACAGCAGATCCCTTCACCCGTGCATGTCGAATCACCCGCCAACCAGGCTGCGGTGATTGTTTTAAGGAACACTGGTTACGTTGATGCGATGAGGCCTGTTCTCGATGAGCGCGCTTGCTGATCCGAGAATCGAAGTGTTACAGGATCAGGCCGGGGCTAGTGGTGAACTGGATCTGCCCATCGGCGAAGGATGTTTCCGCATCAACCTGCGCGACGAGAACATCGAGCTCTGGCAAGAGACGCTGGAGCAGCAGAACGCAACCCAAAGCACCCAACTGTTGCTCGCCTGCGAAGAAAGCGGCGGTGAACTGAAGGACACCCGACTCACCTGGGTGGTGGGTTCAGCCATTCGCAGAGCCAGCGCCAACAGCCCCACCGCAGCAGCTCTGTTGTTGCAACAACTTGGCATCCCTGAGCCTCTGACCAAGGCCGCTGTCGATCGTTGCCCGGGGCTTGGTGACGACCTGGTGTGGGCCTTTTATCTGGAACGTCATGGCTGGCTCATTGCCACCCCTGTCGCCGCCATCCAGCCTTGATGGCTGACATCCCTGACTTGGCAGAGCTGATTCGCAGCGCTCAAGTGCAAGGCCTCAGCGGCGACCACTCTTTGCATGAAGAAGCGCGCCAGATCATTGGGGCAGCAGATCAGGAGCGTCGCCAACTCAGCCAGGAGGAACTGCTGAGCCTCTGCGCAGCCTCTGGACAGGATGCGTCACTGCCCCGAAGGCTCCAAAACCATGCGGATGACCTGGTGAACCAGGCCAGATGCCACCTGCTGGAGCAACAACCACAGCTCGTGCAGCCCGGCGGAGCCCTCTTCCCCGGCGAGCGGGCCGATGCCTGCTGGCGGGACTGCTGGCACTTTCTGCGCGTGATCGTTTATGCCGTGGCCTGCCAGCGAAGCAACTTCACAAACCCCACTGGCATGGCAGCCCTTCGTGAGTTGTATCAGCTGATGGGCGTGCCAACGGAGGGCCTGAATATCGCCCTCATGCAGCTCAAAGTGCTTGCAGCGCAGGAGTTTGAGCGAGGAGCAGATCAGGAGCTCATCAACGCCTGCTTCCAACACCTGATCGAGCAGCTCAATAAAACTGCAGTTAAGAGCTGATAAGAGAAAAAAAAGACTCCTTCGGGCCACGAGAGGATCAGCCTCTAGGCATTTCCACTCACGGCACGCGCATGGCCCTCCCGCCCCTCGGATATCCGCTCAGTGCACAGAACAGTCGCGTCAGCAACCTGGCCGGTGACAACAGCACCGTCCAGAGCCCGCTCTACGGAACGTCTGCCGCCGGAGATGAAAGCACTCGGGCCGAGATGGACCGCCTGATCGAGCAGGCCTACCTGCAGGTGTTTTTCCACGCCATGCGAAGCGATCGCGAACCATTCCTGGAATCCCAACTGCGCAGCGGCAACATCACTGTTCGCGATTTCATCCGCGGCCTTCTGCTCTCCGAGAGGTTCCAGCAGGGGTACTACCAGTGCAACTCGAACTATCGGATGGTGGATCAGGTCGTGGGCCGTGTTCTCGGTCGACCCGTCCATAGCGATGCCGAACGGCGAGCCTGGTCGATTGTGATCGGGGAGAAGGGTTTCACAGCATTCGTTGATGCCCTGCTGGACAGCAGCGAGTACATGGACAGCTTCGGCTATGACCTCGTGCCGCAGCAACGATCGAGGCTGCTCCCCGGACGGGCCCTCGGTGAAACGCCGATCTACCAACAGTTCCCGCGCTACGGGGCCGATTGGCGGGATGCACTGCAGGATCGGGCCCCAAGCGATCAAGCCGCTCAGATGCAACAGCTGGAGACCTCCGCGGCCTGGGTCAACGGCCAGCCTCCGGCCTTCGCGCTAAGGATCTGGCTTGGACTTGCCCTGGTAGGAGGATTTGAACTGGGACGGGTGGTCCTTACGATCGCTTTGGCAATGGCGAAAAGTTGACATGTCCACCACCGGATCTGCACCCCTCAACCTGCGTGAGTGGACGGCACCGGAAAAACTCTTACCAAACGGTTCACCTCTAGTACCCGTTGATGCAAGAGGTGCTGACTGGCACGGGATCGAGCTGGGCGAGCTCGATTTACGCGGAGCAAAGCTTTGTCGCTGCGATTTACGAGGCACAGATCTCAGTCATTGCCAACTTGATGGCGCTGATCTCCGCCTAGCTCGCTACGACAGCCAAACCGTCGTACCTGTTGGTTTCGACTTGAGCAACAGTGGAGCTGTGGGGCCCGGCGCCAAGCTCAACGGTGTCTATCTCAACAGCTCCGACCTGCGAGGCATGGATCTGCGGGGAAGCATGCTGCTTGGCAGCTATCTGAGTGGAGCTGACTTAAGCGGAGCGATACTTGATGGAGTTTCACTGGCCGGTTCAGATCTCCGGTCGTCCACCATGCGGGGAGCAATGTGCCGCGGGACACGATTCGGCACCTGCGAACTCGACATGGCTGATCTTCGCGGCGCTGACTTGGAAGGAGCTGTTCTAGAAACGGTCGAGTCGATCAGAGGCGCCGATTTTTCCCTCTGCACAGGGCTGGGCACTCAGATCGATGCTCTGTTGTCCCGATCAGTTGAAGAACTCGATTGCTGGAACCCCTTAACACGCTCCACAACGCGGAACAGCCTTGAATCATTACGGGCTGCTAGAGCCGATTAGCCCCGGCCTGCCCACATACAGCCTCAAAGCCCTAACCCACAACTGCTTGGGGGCGAGGGAATTTGGCAAAAGGGTCACTCCACGCAACACATGAACACACTTGATTGAGGTTTATAAAGAACACGTTCTGTCAGAACGCTTCTGACGGAGCATTGCATGGCGAAACGTCAGAGCATCCATGCCCTTTGGACCTGCCTCACTTCTAGGGGTCGAACGCTTCTCGGAAGAGAGTGAGGCACCATTCGAGCTGATCCCTGGCGATGACGATGCCCGAAAAGAGCAGATCATTCGGGCGGTGTACAAGCAGGTTCTTGGCAATGCTTATGTCATGGACAGCGAGCGTCAGGTTGTCGCTGAATCTCAGTTCAAGCTTGGAGAGATCAGCGTCCGTGACCTGGTTCGCCGCATAGCCAAGAGCGACCTGTATCGCAGCCGCTTCTTTGAAAGCTGCGCACGTTACCGCTACATCGAGTTGGCCTTCCGCCACCTACTGGGTCGCGCGCCCGCCGACTTTGAGGAAATGCGTGGTCATTCTGAGCGGCTTGACAGCAGTGGGTACGACGCCGACATCGACAGCTTCGTGGACTCTGATGAGTATCAAAACGCTTTCGGGGAATGGACGGTGCCCTTTCAACGGGGTTGGAAAACCGAAAGCTGTGGAACCATGCAGGAATTCACCTGGAGCTTTCAACTGTTGCGAGGCAATAGCAGCAGCAGTCTGAAAGGAGACCTAGCTGGCATCAGCAGCAAGCTCGGTGGTTCTGCGTACCAGAACCGAGCCATCCCCGTGGTCCCACCGTCTTCAACCGAGGCCTTGGGATGGAGCTTCCGTCCTTCCCCAAATCTGCAGGATGCACCAACTCGCCTGGGGGTCGGCGCAGGCGAGCAAGGCCTCACGTATCGCGTGGAGGTCACCGCCTACAGCGCCAACAACGTTCGTCGGATCTCCCGGTACACCCGCAGCAACCGGGTCTTCTACGTGCCGTTCGACAAGCTCTCGGAGCAGTTCAAACGCATCCACCGCGAAGGAGGAAAGATCGCCAGCATCACACCGGTGACCTGAAGCTCCCCTCACTGAAATCACGTACACCAGACCACTTCAAAATCTCACCTGAACAATGGCCAGCAATCAAACATCACTCGGCTTTGGAGCAACCACGAAGTGGGGAGATCCAGTCAGCTTCCAGCGCAAAGGCCAAGCTGGTCAGAAGCCGGCCCTGACTATTGGGGAGTTCAAGAAGCAATCCTGCGATCAAATGGCGATCGGGGTGGGGCCCCGTAGTCACGCCGACTGCCCTCACCGTGTCACAAGCGAGTGCTATAGCCCGGAGGACAATGGTGCTCTAGAGACAGTCATTTCAGCGTCGTACCGACAGGTCTTCGGGAACGCTCATGTCATGAATTTTGAGCGGTGCACAGAACTTGAGGCTCAGCTCAGGGACGGCCGTCTGACCGTGCGTGATTTCATTAGAGGTCTGGCAAAGTCAAGCTTCTACAAGAGCCGGTTCTTCAACAGCGTTGCTCCACAGCGGGGTGTTGAACTGAATGTCAAACATCTTCTAGGGCGCGCTCCGGAAACTCAGGCTGAGATTTCTGCCATGATCACCCTGCAGGCAGAACAGGGGCAGGGAGCCCTCATCGACAGCATCGTCGATTCAGCTGAATACCTCGAGGTATTTGGAAGCGATGTTGTGCCTTATGCCCGCTCTTGGAGTTCTCCTGCAGACCTCTCGACTGCTGCATTCCCGATGCTGGCAGCTCTCGAGAAGAGTTTCGCCGGCAGTGATAGTGCCCGTGGAGGAAGCCCAGCGCTAACCAGAAGCCTGGCCTCCGGCATCGCTCCTCGGATCAGCGTCCCGAGTCAGGCCGTGGGCGTGCGTCCCTCCGCAAGCTTCACTTCTGGTCGTTTCAGCAGCAAAGCTCCTGGCATCACCAGTGGTAATGACTCCGCTCCGCTTCGCGGCGACGCATACGTCACCTTCGGTCTTGGTCAGCGTGAGCAGGAAACATTTCAGCGTTGCCCAGGAGACAGCCCGGATCAGCTCAATGCCCTGATTCGCTCTGCATACAAACAGGTCATGGGTAACCCCCACCTGATGGAGTTTGAACGCGCTCTGTCGGCAGAAAGCAAGTTCATTGATGGTTATTTGAGCACCCGTGAATTTGTGCGGGCTGTCGGCCTTTCAGCTGAATACAAGCGGCGATTCTTCGAAACCAACGCTCCTTATCGATTCATCGAGCTGAACTTCAAACATTTCCTCGGTAGAGCCCCACAGTCTCAAGCGGAGATCAGCGAACACACCAAGATCCTCGCCGAAGGTGGTTATGAAGCTGAAATCTGCAGCTACGTCGACAGCGTGGAGTATCAGAGCATCTTTGGTGAAGACACCATTCCATACGCCAGGATCCTTACCGAAAACGGCCGCTCCCAGGTTGCCTTCAATCGACATCTCAGCCTGGCAGAAGGCTTCGCAGCTAGTGACACGGTCCTGAGCAGCTCCTCTCTTGTCTCCTCCGTTGCCACGGGAATGGTTCCCAGTGGATGGAGTGCTACGACCACCCGAATTAACCGAACTGGAACACAGTCAGGCGCTCCTGATCCCACGAAGAAGCGCTTCCGGATTGTCGTAGCAACCCAGGCAGCTCGGTCACGTCAGCGCACCGCAGGAAACACTTATCTCGTCTCCGGCAAGGACATGTCCAGCCAAATGAAGTACATCCATGCACGTGGAGGCAAAATTGTCTCCATCACTGAGGTGATGTAAGAGCAGATCTAGTCCTGCCATAGGGGGCCGCCGCCTGAAGCGGCCCTTATAGATTTCAAACCCATTCCAGCATCATGACTGAGCCCACAACTCTTGCTTCACAACCCAACGTTGATACCAGTCATGCTGCTGTGGTCGTTCAACAAACGTATCGCCAGGTCTTCGGAAACCGACACCTGATGGAGCTTGATGTCAATAGCTCCATCGAGGCACTATTCATGAATGGTGATCTCACCGTCCAGGGTTTTGTCATGGCCCTCGCGCAGTCTGACACCTACAAAAAACTGTTCTTTGAGACCAATAGTCCCTATCAGTTTGTTGAACTTAATTTCAAGCACCTTCTTGGCCGACCTCCTCATGATCAGGTCGAGCTAATGAATCACGTGAGACTGCTGCAAGACGAAGGATTTGAAGCCGAGATAGCAAGCTATGTCTACAGCGAAGAATATCTTTCAGCCTTCGGAGTCGATCAGATCCCATACAACCGCGCCTCAGAAAGCATGGTTGGAGGACGAACCCTGAACTACACCCGATCAAGAGTTGTTGATGCAGGTTACGCCGGATACGACAGTGCTGAGCGCCAGTCCAAGTTGCTGCAAAGCCTGTGCTCAGGCAACTCACCAGACGTGGTTGATCGCAAGAGTGTCGGAAACGCCAACTCCTTAACGATCAATTGGACGTCACGCCGCCAGGTTGGAGCCAATCGGCGCGCTGTACAGAAATCGGTGGTCAATCAGACATCCATGTCGGCAACGATTCGCTCGATCCTGTCCCAAGGCGGAAAGATCCTTTCTATTGCGAAGGCTTAATCCTTAGCGCTTTTTCCACAATCCAGACAGGCAAATCAGTCATGATTGCCGAGTGGTCATACAAAGGTGACCCTCAAGAACACATTCACCAGATTCAAATCGGAAACGGTTTTTCCCAATGCCAATTCTTCGCCCATTTTCAAGAGAACAACCGACTCAGAACACAGCTTTTCAGCAATCAGTAGCTTCTGCACCAATGGCCATGTCGATGATGATCGATTCAATGGTTAACATGATGCATAGCAATCGCCAGCCGCTGGATGAGCACAATATTAAAAAGTATGACGATTGAGCAATTTGTTGCTCAAAGTGTGGGTAAATGGCGGTCCATGAGATCTGGCCATTCTCTCGCTTTTCAACAATTTGAAGACGTTCTTAGCGAAGTAAGCATTGAATCCATCGAGAAAGACGATTCTGCTGTTCAAGATTTACTCTCAACCGCAACTTCTCATCAAGGACATAGCTCCGACATAGTCGCGCCATTCAGGATGGAATGGTCAGCTGAAAGTGACTGGGAGCCCGAAGATCCATCTCAAGTTTCATCAGGCTCGTGCCTGATCATCCCACTGAAAAAAAATGATTATTCTGGCATCTTGATCAGAAGTGTGGGGTATGCCGAATCAGAATTAGCAGAGTCGACATACCAGTTCTTAGATGATGGCACATTCTTACTTACAACTCACTATGAACAATCAATAGCAGAGGAAAGAATCTGGTTTGTTTCAGACAATGTTCGGTGCAGATCATCTGTGTTGAAGACATCTGCAGGCTCAGGAGTTCTGCAAACTTCATTTGCCTCTGAAGTCAGACGAGTCAAGGCCTAGATATATACATGAGAAATTATTCAGCGATTGCAGACTTTGCCAAGACTCTTGCAGGCACGTTCGATAACATTAATCAAGCACAAGAAAATCCAAAGGATTTCGCACGAATCAAAATTTTTTTTCGACCATTACCATGGCGCATCTTTAGAGGACCAGGTTTTTATTCTGAGCAATGCTATGACTATGCTCCGTGGGATCCCTACCGGCAAGGGATACATCGGCTAGTACTAGATCAGAACTTGTTTGTAATGGAGAATTTTGCCTTTGATAATCCTCGCCGACTTGCTGGCGCTGGATGTAATCCCGAACTTTTGGACGATCTGCATTCAGAATCATTGAAGAGGCGCTGCGGCTGTGCCATGCATTTCCGATCCATATCTCCTGGACACTACGTTGGCAATGTTGAACCCGGGAAAAGTTGTCTAATTCCAAGGGACGGAAAATTGACTTATCTTGTCAGTGAAGTTGAAGTCAATCAAACCTCCTGGATTAGTCGGGATCGTGGATTTGACCCAGAGAACAATGCGCAAGTCTGGGGATCAGAGCATGGCATGCTGCGATTCAAAAAAATCACAAGTTTTTCAAAGGAAATCACTAACGAGTGGCTCGAGCTTAAAACCTGAACAATGGTTGATTATGATAAACAAATGAAAACGTGGATACGTTCACAACATTTAATCTGTGTTGGAAGTGATTTTATTTTTGAAACTGTTGATCAAACTCAATTAGACAAGTTCGAGACTTGCATTAGAGCCATGGGAGGGAGAATTAGAACTGTAAAAGCCGTTGGAAACTGGCCAATGGGGCCTAGACGATCATTCAAGATCCTGCAAGCAACTGCAAGTGTTCCACGACCCGGCGGCGAGGCTTTAGTGACCTACTGGGCCAAAAAGGGAAGCAAAACAACAAGGTACTCTGAGATATCTTCTTGATAATTGAGGCTCATTCATCAAACCATCCCATCCAGGTATCCTGAGTAAAGTCAGTGTGCTTGCTCCACCTTCTTAATATAGTCGAGGAATCGAATTCATATCCCTTAGATGCAGCGATTGCGATCACATCATCTTGATTGAGAGCTGCCTTAATTTCAGCTTTGAGATCAGGATCCTGACGAACCATTGTAATGAATGATTCCAAAGATAAATCTTGCTTTACGTTAGAGGAGGAATCCGTCATACCAGAGACTGCTCAATAGAGGTAATCTCATTGTAGATCAAACTCCATCCATCAGCATGGCACGCCATAAGGCAACCTTCCGAAATGCCCAGGACCAATGCTCAACAGGTACGACAAGAATCTTTGCCAATTCTGAATCACTCAAAGTCTTACGATCCAAAGAAAGATGTAGCTGCCATTCACTTGATGAAAAAATAAATCCCTTGGAAGCTGCATAATCAACAATATCCTGGTCAGTCTTACAAGCCTTCAAACCAGTGGCGATTGAATGGTCATACACAACCGCCTGGATAAATTCGTTAATCGGAAGAGTATTCATTCTCAACAACTCTCAATCCACAAAGCAAAGTTGACCCTTGTACAAATCATTTGAAGCACCAATGGCCCCCCAGGACAACGCAGAAGTCGCCATGGAATATTCTTGTCTAGGACACCAGAATCAACGGTGATCTTTGGTGGACTTGTTGCCTGTTCGTAGGGTATCAATGCAGCACCAGTTAATGCTGGTTCAATTGAATCGACGATTGTTTTCAGCTGATCGAGAGTTGTGATCTCGTTTAACTCGGATTGGACTTCCTCCCGTGCTTGAACGGCAGCGACGAATTCAGAGAGCGCTTGCTCACGCTCAGGGGACACAGGCATCGTGTTGCGACGAACCGATCGAATAGTACCAAAAACAAGTCTTTTCATTTTATTACAGCAACAGCAACCTGAGCCGTCGGAACATGGATATGGAGTAAATTTTGAAAAAATTTTTTGAATCTTACAAGTGAATATTTCCATGCGCATAAACAAATAATCTTGACGCATACGCTCTAAAATTATTCAGGAAATCGAAGACTGCCTTCATCAGTCTCATCAATTCATCCGACCAAATAAAATTATGGCAGAGCGTTTCGACAACTTGGTTGAAGGATTAACAGAAGATCGTGCCATGTCTGTGATTCTGGCCGACCCAGAGACATTGGATCGACCTGTCGACAAATATATGGCTGCGACGAGGTTGGGAGCTAGCGACACTGAGGAATCCCTTGATGTTCTCATTAAGGCAGCAGAATTAAGTCCGGAACATCTGTTTGACCGAATCACACGACGAAAAGCCATTGATGCTCTAGGCCGCAGAAAAAGCACTAGGGCATTACCTACTCTGTTTCGCTCACTGTCTTGCACAGATGAGGCTGCAGTCATTAACGCTGTTGACGCCATCACAAAAATTGGTGCACCACTAACAGAAAGCAATCAGAGAAGCTTGATCAAGGCACTCGATGGGGAAGATATCCAAAAGCGAGCAGTCATCCAGGCCTTTTGCAGGCTGGAAATCAATAAGGCAGAAGAGGCAATACGCCCACTCGCGAACGATCAGAATCCGCTCGTCTGCGGTGCAGCTAAAGCATATTTAGCAAGAGTGCACAAAGAGACCTCCGGTCTAGATGATCTGGTTCCCCAGCTGATCGATCCCATCGCTGGTCGACGCCGATCCGCCGTCATTGACCTTGGCGATGCTGGTGATGTCACAAGATTGGAGGCACTGGTTACGGCACCTGTGTCCATGTCATTACGGGCAAGAAGCGCTTTCCAGCTCGTCGATCCCAACAAAACATGTCACGTTCCTGATGAATATTCAGAATTAATAACGCAACTTTTGCAAGACAACCCACAACATTTAAAGCTCAGACAAGAGTGGGTCTGCCCTGTTGACGCAATTGAAATCGAAAACAATCTTCAACACCGAGACGAAGCACGTCAATACGGTGGGGCTTTGAGCCTAATGAATATGGACAAACGAAGCAGAATGGAATTAATTAATGAAATTAAACAAAAATTATGGAGCGACTATGTTACTCACTATTACTTAACGTCAGTCATCAGCCTTCAAGGCTTGTCCGAAAGGAGTGACTTGATCTGCCTAGCTCTGGCCGAAACGATCCCTCAGTACACAAAATCGAGGATTGCAGCAGCCTGGGGTTGCCTGAGATTGAGACTGACTGATCAGAAGCCCCTCCTCGAGGAGCTTTCAGTCTCAGCTAACTGGCTACCACTGAAGTGGACCTGCAGGCAGGTACTTAAACAGTTGTCATGATTAGTGTCTTCCTCAGTAACAACCAGGCCAAATGATGTCGTGGTGTTACCGATTTTTCTTTTGTCAACTTGTGTGTCCTGACACGCTTGTCTGGGAGTTAGGCAAGAAAAGCAGGGTTACTGTCCATCTTGATGCGGAATGCATCTCCCCAAACAACGTATTCCCCAACCCATGCTCGACGCATTCTCCAGGGCAGCTGTCTCAGCCGATTCCAGCGGCTCTTTCATCGGCGGCGGCGAACTGGCCTCTCTGAAGTCCTTCATTGCCGATGGCAACAAGCGCCTCGACGCTGTTAACGCCATCACTTCCAACGCTAGCTGCATCGTTTCTGACGCCGTTGCAGGCATCTGCTGCGAGAACACCGGTCTGACCGCCCCCAACGGTGGCGTTTACACCAACCGCAAGATGGCTGCTTGCCTGCGCGATGGTGAGATCGTTCTGCGTTACGTCTCCTACGCCCTGCTGGCTGGTGATGCTTCTGTTCTCCAGGACCGCTGCCTGAACGGACTGCGTGAAACCTACGCTGCACTGGGTGTTCCCACAGGTTCCGCCTCCCGTGCCGTGGCCATCATGAAGGCCGCTGCTGGTGCCCTGATCACCAACACCAACAGCCAGCCCAAAAAGATGCCTGTGACCACTGGAGATTGCTCCAACATCGCCGGCGAAGCTGCCAGCTATTTCGACATGGTGATCAGCGCTATCAGCTGAGCCAGAGATTGAATTTCTGCACATCTGAACACCCCCCTTTTTCATCATGAAGTCCGTCATCACCACCGTCGTCGGCGCAGCCGACAGCGCTTCCCGCTTCCCCTCTGCCTCCGACATGGAGTCCGTCCAGGGCTCCATCCAGCGTGCTGCTGCTCGTCTGGAAGCTGCTGAGAAACTGGCCGGTAACTACGACCAAGTTGCTCAGGAAGCTGTCGATGCTGTGTACAACCAGTACCCCAACGGAGCTACCGGCCGTCAGCCCCGCAAGTGCGCCACCGAAGGCAAAGAGAAGTGCAAGCGTGACTTCGTTCACTACCTGCGCCTGATCAACTACTGCCTGGTCACCGGCGGCACCGGCCCCCTGGATGAGCTAGCCATCAACGGTCAGAAGGAAGTGTACAAAGCACTCAGCATCGACGCTGGAACCTACGTTGCTGGTTTCTCCCACCTGCGTTCCCGCGGTTGCGCTCCTCGCGACATGAGTGCTCAAGCACTGACCGCTTACAACCAGCTGCTCGACTACGTTATCAACTCCCTGGGCTGATTATCAGTCCTTAACGGATTGGTATTTACGACTAGTCGTCTCAGGGGGTGAGCAAATAGCTCACCCCCTTTTTTTTAGCAGTATGCGAGAAAACTTCCTGCGAAGGAAAGAAACTCAACGACTCGATAGCGACATTAGATCGATCGGCGCCAACCCCCCAAAAGACAATCAGCCAGCCAAAGTTAAACCTATCGCAATTATTGTCGATGATTGCTCGAGTGGTTGAATGCAGAAACTTGTAAAACCTGTTTCAAGCCTTAAACCACTAAGGATCCTCCCGCTGTTCTGTCAAGTACCGCCTCAATTCGAGAGCGATCAGAATACTTGAAGGTCTCGACATCATCAATCACCTCCAAATCCTCATCATGCTCACCACACAAACTACTCCTGCAGGTATGTCTGCAGCAAATCGAACCAAATCCGCTTCGTATTCCACCTCCAGCAAAGCTGGAATGAATACTGTTGCCCGAACGGTGGCAGGTTCGATTGCAGAGTTTAAGCGGAACACTTGCTCATCTATGGGTCTCGGAATCGGCCCTCGACTCCACAGTGAGTGTCCATTCGGTTCGGTCTTTGATGAGTATCACCCCAACGATAGTGCGGCGTTGGAGCGCACAATCCGCGATAGCTATCGCCAGGTTTACGGGAACCTACCTCCAACGGAAAATGAGCGTTGCACCTCACTGGAAGCACGCCTCATGAATGGAGAAATAACGGTACGTGACTTCGTCAATGGTCTGGCCAAATCTCCTTTTTACAAAAAAAATTACTTCCACTCAGTCGCGCCCCAGCGAGGGATCGAACTGAACTTCAAACATCTCTTAGGGCGAGCTCCACTTAATCAGGCAGAAATTCAGGCCAGCATTAAGCTGCAGGCCGAACAGGGATTTGATGCTCTCATCGATAGCCTGACGGATGGGGCAGAATATGCCGAGGTCTTTGGTTCGGATATCGTCCCATACGTGCGGACTGCCGATTCTTATGCCGGAATGATGACGTCCTCCTTCAACATGATGAGGGAGCTTGCCAGCACCAAAGTAGCAGTTAGTGACAACGCTCAGGGATCCCGGAGCCGCACCGTTTCACCACTCGCCTTAGCAGCGAGCAGCGCGATTAAACCTGTGACATTTAACTATGTTGCACTTACCAAGCCTGCTCCAAAGCTGCCTCAACAGCAGTACAGCGGTCATCAGCCTCCTAAGCAGACAGACTACGTCGCATTCCGCCCCTTCGGAATCCACTTCTGACCGACCCAAAATGGTCTAATGGTCAGAATTCAACACTCAAGTGTGTGATGACCAGCTCCCTTTCAAAAGGGAGCTTTTTTTGTCCAAGAGCTCGTGGGCGAAAAAGCTTCAAGGAATCAACAGTACAGCAACCGTAATCGATTAGATTGATATGAAGATTGTGCGATGCCCACAGTGCTCCAGGATTTCTCTAATGTCTCGTCACTCAGCGACAGTCAGCTCACCGAAGAAGAAGCGCTTCAACTCGCCAACGAACTAAGTTTAAAATTAAGTGATGGTGAGAAACCAGGGTCTGATGCAGAGTCTCTCAAGAAAATGGTTGCTGGCCTTGGTGATGCTAGAGGAGCCCTACGACTAACCTTTGCAAAAAGCCTTGGCGCAGTAGGAGACGAGGCTCTACCCATTCTTTGTGAAGCTCTTCGCCAACACCAAAATGTAGTCGTCAGAAGAGCATCAGCCAAAACACTCAATTTGATTGGAAGTAAGGAGGCTCTGCCTTATCTCCTCGAAGCTTTTTTAGAAGACAGTGATCCAGTTGTTCTCGGGTCATCTGCTGGAGCAATGGCAACGATTGGACCCGACGCCATGGACTCATTACTTGGGATCCTGAAAAATCCAGACTGCACACCATTTCAGGTGGGCTTGATTAATCTTGCGCTTAGTTTCATCGGCGCCAAAGCACCTGAGGCATTACTCGAGGCTGCAGAGTCAGACGTGACTGAAGTTCGCGTGGCTGCAATTTCAGCCCTAGGAGATCAAATACAAAAGAGTGACGATCATCGTGCAAAAAATAGAGTGTTCAGAGCTTTAGATGACTGCTCACCAGACGTTAGAGCAGAAGCTGTAACACTTATCGGAAAATCATGTGATGCCGAAGATGTTGAACATATGCTGACAAGGAAACTGATCGACAAAGACACTCAGGTACGAAAAAACACGGCGATGGCACTGATGAAGCTTGAAGCATTTAACTCTGTAGAAAGCATAGAGAAGGCAAAGTCAACAGAAGATGACGAGTCAGTTCAAGCAGTATTTGATGTCGCCATCAACATACTAAGCAGAAATTTGTGAGAAGTTAGGGTCAAAACAATGCACAGAAGGGCACTGAAAAATTCCAAGGATGCCTCAAATACCCCAAGTTCTCTCTTGTAAAGTTAACGGAGCATTTTGAGTGATCCTGGTAAAAAGCGGATAGATGCTGATAAAATTTGAACATGTAGGTGATCTTTTATGTCGCGCGCTGAATTCATACGCTTTCTTCAGGTCCTGGAAGAAGATTTACCGTTCAGAGCTCTTTTTCAAGAAGCTGATCCCGAGGAAATCCTCAAGCTTGCCGATCAACATGGGTTTATCTTTTCGGATGAAATAAAAGGGCGTTTCCTGAATCGGTGGGCAGGTGTGTATTTCTGCCCATTCGCCAACGATGTGGGAAGGTTATGCCCAAAAATGGTACCCGAGGGATTCAGCACACTGCTGCATTATTCACAAACAACATGTACCAAAGAGGACAAAGTTGAGCGTTTTGATTTTCGCGCTGGAGGCTATTACGAAGGAGTAAAAGCAGTGACTGGATAAAGAAAAGGTTTTAACTCCTTGAATTGAGTAGATTTTGAAGTCGCGCCAATGCAGACTGAGCTGCTTCCTGAATCAGCGGATCGTCATTATTATCTTGAAGTGCATGCAAAGCGACCTCCGCCATGGGATGCGGGATATCAGCAAGAGCCTGAGATGCACTAAAGATCAAAGCCACATTTTCACTGCTGAGGGATTTTGCTAGTAGTTTAATTGCCTCTTCAGACTTGAACTGTTGCTTACCGATTTGACCAAGACACATCAGAGCTCCTTGTACGACTACCATATCTGTGTCATTAATCCCTTGTTCCAACATTTGCATGACTGAATCAGGAAACGGTTGATCAGGAAAATTCTTGAACAATTGAACGAATGCTTTCGGGCAACAACGCCTTGCAGTTTGATTCTCAGTTGTTGCATAAAGTTCGATCAAAGGATCGAATGCAGAACTCCCAAAAAAACCAATTCCCTTAACTGCTGCTCTGTATACTTTGGGATCTTGATGACAGAATAGTTCCAATAACATGGGCAAGGCTTCTTCCTGATAGTGCTCCGAAAGAATTAAACTGGCTTCTTCTTGGATCCTAGGGTTGGGATGCCTGAGATCCTCGAATAGGGAATCAATGGAAGGCATAGACTGATTATCGCTCACAGAAAGCCTGAACTGATAATTTATTTTAGCACTGATGATCAACCGAAAACAGACGCAGACGTCTCATACATGCACTATGTATATTGGAGAATCGACTGCGCTTTCCAACGAACAAAGTAATCTGGATCCGATTGAGACAAATTACTGACTACATCAAGATTTTGAGACCGGATTTGACTCAACTCGGGAGATTGAAGGAGTAGAAGCGATGTATAACGGAAATCCCAAAATGGTTGCATTACGGTAGTCAAACCATCTTTCAAGAAGTGGTCGCACTGCCCAGGAAATAAGATAGCAAAAGACAACAACGCAGCAGATGGAGATTTCCTGAATTGTGGACGTCTATCTCGAATAGCATCCGACAGGATGTCGTGAATAGACGCAAGGGCCTCGTGACTCCAATTCCTTATGAGACCAAATAGATGCATCATGAAATAGTGCGCTCCATAGTCGTTATGGGCTTTCTTATGCCAACTGGCCCAGACATGGGTCCAGACTTCATCTGGATCGCGATCCAGCAGGGTTTGCATCGACAAATAGCAGCGACTGAAATCAGGATGAAACAGACCTTCGACAAGCAGCTGAGTCGGTAGGGGGTCTCCATAGTGATGAAGCACCGTGATCAGCCTGGGGTCATCGCGAAGGACCTGGTCAACAGCCGAAAGAGCACTATTTTTCAACTGCTCACCTGACGATCGGTCGACAAGAGCACGAACAGCTCTCATTCGAAACGCTGGTGAAATGGGTGCCTGAAGCAAACTCGACATGAGTTCAATCCCACCAGCATCGATTACATCTTGAACTGCCGACTGACGATCCATCTGATTAGCTACGTACAAATGATCAGCCAAATCAGCGAGACGTGTCCTATCTCCTGACAAGTGAATTGTGGCCGCAATTGCAGCACCGCGCACAGAAGACTTTTCATGGTCCATTAAGGGAGTAATCGTCGAAAGTGCTGCAAAAACTGAGAGTTTAGACAAACTTTGAATTAAAACCCGTTGATTCTGTGTGGAATCATGCAACAACCGAATCAAGCGCTGATGAACGGCTTGATCTTGACAGCCTATTTGTGCCAGTGCCCAGGCAGCATTTTCGACCATATAGATATCCGAACTATCAAGAAAACTGGCAATTTTCGCCTGAGCTTGCGTAACCCCCAGCCGGGCAAGAACTTCTACAGCTTTTCGTTGAGCAAGGAGGACAGCAGACTCAGTCGACACCCTGCCAAGAAAATTCAGCAACGCTTCATTTGCAAACTGACCAGGAAAATTGACCAAGTGCGAAACGGCCATATAGTAGTCACTGTCGCTCTCGAGATCTTGAAAATCTGTAGCCAAGATCTCGATGGCACCAGCCTGGTCCAACTCAGGATGAATATTGTCAAACAAGCCCGACATGAAGAAAGCCTAATATCAATTAAATTCTACACGCCTAATTATCTAGCGTTCTTAAACAACAATAAGAAAAGCATTGGGCTGCTTCTCAGCATTTAGATTTAAAGTATTATCGTATTGTCTGTAAAGAGGGAAATGGGGCCATTCTCCGGTCGTTTGCTCTGCGTTTCTGCTGCAATGTTGCCAGGCTCGAGAACTTCGAAACAGAGACATATAAGTCTAGACAGTCGGTTTATGAGCCAATGGATGAAAGCCGCCAAAAATTCCCATGCAGCAATCACTCAGATCAGCGCCGCTCACCTTGATTCAACAACAAAAATGAAGGGAGCTACAGGACGTTCAAAAGATAAGTCGCAGACCTTAATTGGGAAAATGAGTGCTCAGTTTCCGAGCCTGACCAAAAATATGAAAACCGATGTAGACAGAACGAGTGATGAATCTAAACAAAAGGGCAAACGCCGCAGAGGTCGTCGCAAATCGTCCTAATCAATTATTTGAGGAGATCTCGAAAACACCATCTTCAGGGCGATTGGACTTAAGTGCATCCCAATTAATGGCTTGCAGGAAAGCCTCTTCATCGTGTGTTTCCACAACATCTACGCCCCAGAAACCTTCTTGAAGCGGTGCACCTGGAGCAGCCAGAGAATCTTTGCGCCCACCAAGCGCCAGTATGACGTGATCTGCACTTTGTCCAAGTTTAGACCTCAATTGCTTCCAAGACTTGACCAACTCCACTGCCATATCGTTGGGAGGCAAGTTTGAAGTCAATTCAATGATCCAATGAGGATGTTGAATGACTGTTGCAGAAATAATTGCCGAAGAATTCGAGACTATACCGTCAGCGAGAACTTGAGTTTCAAAGGGAGGGACATCTTTAGATTGAACCTGCAGGTTATGAGACAGAATAAATGTCGTCATTGGAAAAGACTTGTCCACTCAATCTTAACGGAACAACTACATAGCCGCGATTCAATCTGAGAAGCCTGCAGTCATCAAAAAAGGGGGGGGCTTATCGCCCCCCCCTCTCTTTCACAGCCGTTGCCAGTTCAAGACAGGGCGTTGATGGCGTAATCGAGATAGCTCTTGAATTCGTTGAGAGCCTGAGCGCTCATATCACGAGGTGCACATGCACGATCACGTGTGTAAGTGAGAGCTTCGATGTATGCGTTGGTTGGAAGACCAAGGGTGCGATACACCTCACGAGCACCAGCAATACCCCACTCGTCCAGAGGACCAGTACCACCAACAATAAGGCAGTAGTTGATCAGACGCAGGTAGTGACCAAGATCGCGATAGCACTTGTCGATCTTCACCTGGCTGTCACCGGCTTCACCGGGCTGCTTCAGGTAGGCGTACTTGTTAAAGCAGGCGTCGCCTGCTTCACGAGTTACGTTATCGAGGCCAGCGGCCAGCTTTTCAGCAGCCTCAAGGCGAGCAGCTGCACGCTGGATATTGCCCTGAACGGCTTCGAGGTCGTTCTGGGAAGGGAAGCGACCGGCTGCATCAGCAGCGGTCACAACAGTGGTGACGACGGATTTCATTTGAGATCCTTAGATAAGGGTGCTGAGAAGGAAAGAAGAAGACGAATTCAGCCGCCGATCAGCTGATTGCCCCGATCACGCGATCGAAGTAAGAACCTGCTTCAGACACCAGTGCAGAGCAATCGCCCTGTGTGGTTTCCATCTTGCGGTACTTTGCGCCACCGCTAGCAGGGGTGTTGGTTTGTCCGATCAGAGCCGTTGCTGCGGATTTCATGATCGCGACAGCGCGAGCTGCAGACTGAGTGGGAACACCCAGAGCGATGTAGGTCTCTTTCAGACCATTGAGGCAACGGTCATCCAGCACGGAAGCGTCGCCAGCCAGCAGGGCGTAGCTGATGTAGCGAAGAACGATCTCACCATCACGCAGGCATGCGGCCATGCGACGAGTGGGATAGCAGTTGCCACCGGCCTGGATCAGACCGGTGTTTTCGCAGATCATGCCTGTGACCGCATCCGAAACGATGCAATAGGCGTTGGAAGTGATGGCGTTAACAGCGTCCAAACGCTTGTTGCCATCCTGCACATAAGAACGGAGGCTAGCGAGCTCGCTACCACCAACAGGTGCAGTTTTGGCGTCAGCGCTGACGACTGTGCGGGAAAATGCGTCGAGCATTGGGGGCCAGACAGTTTTTTGTGGATGCGGTGCTTCGGAAACCGCCTTGGGAACTAGCCGCTAAGACTGGAGGCCCAAAGGGGGAAGATGCGCCCTGCCACGCTAAACCCCGGTTCCCGGCTGGGTTCCAAAACAGACGCGGTCACGCAAGAGTTTGTCACCTTGGGGCACGAGTCAACGACTACCGGCAAGACCGTCGACCATCAAGGCTTCCAAGCCGGTCGGTCCATGTCGTGGGTCAGAGACGAGGCCCAACGGAGCCAAGGCAGACAGGTAGAAGGTTTAAAATTTCAGAGTCAGTCAGCATTTCATGGATCAAACAGCCTCTGATCTGCCCAGCATTGAAGAATTACAGGAGTCTATTGACGAACTATCTGCATACCGAGAGAGACTTTTTCAGGATGTGGTCGGACTTGGAAAGAAGCTGCGCCTCTCGCAGAAAAAAATTGATTCGACAGTCGCTGAGCACGCAGAGCTAAAGCGTCTTGACGAAGTTATGTCACAACTTGTTGCGCAAAGAGATTCTCAGCAGTCTAAATCTTGAATTTTATTAGAAGGATTGATCCACAGTCTCAACACCTCAGCTCTGCAAGTTCAATCTAATGTTTCCCCTCCAGTCATATCCACCAATGACGATGGTGGATTTTTTCGAAGCAAGCCGTGGGACCTGGTTGAACCGACGTGCTGTTCATCATTTGGATCACCAGGATGATGAAGCAGCAGATTCTAATCTTGTTATCGAACCATTTAAAAATGATGATCCGGCAGTTCGCAGCATTTGCGAAGCCCTAAACATCAATACGATCGACAGTACTGGTGGAGCTAGATTTTGGTGGGAAAGTAATATTAAAAAAGGAGTCCGCAACGAAGATTATGCGGCTGTTGTCATCGATGTACCCAACCGAGATAATGCTCGAAAGGGTTTCTTACTACGAGATGTAGGATATGTTGAAAAGCAGGCGGTATTGAGCACTTACGTTTTTGCCGAAGATGGCGTGTTGACGATCACTACAAGATATGACACGAATATTGGAATTGAACGATGCTGGTTTGTGACTGATCAGATCCGAATGCGTGTCAGTTCTGTCCAATGCTTGGATGGTGTCGCAATGACTACCTACTGCACTGAATTTCGCTGTCCAACAGATGCTGATATCAATGCCATATCTGAGCATGCCAGGCAGATCGCTCGTTCGACTGCATCTATTGGAGCTTAACCATCATGTTTGATCCGTTTCTTGAGGAATTACAAACTGGAATTCAAGCCCGCGGTGGCATATCAGTTGAAGTTCCGGCCGGGCTGGAACACAATCAATCCCAGAAGGGCTCAAGCACCATCCAAAGCTGGCTTTGGCAGGTTCCAGGTTTTCGTCGCTGGCGCGTCACCCGACTTGATGCAGGTGACAGCCTTCAAGTTCTGAATTCCGTCGCATATCCCGATTTCGATTTGGACCATCCTTTGATGGGTGTTGATCTGCTCTGGTTTGGCGCACGTCAAAAGCTAGTTGCGGTTCTTGATTTTCAACCACTGGTTCAAGATAAAGACTATCTCGATCGTCATTTTGATGGTCTGAAAGATCTGAATGCTCGTTTCCCGGATCTAAACGGAGAAGAAACGATGCGATCTTTCGATCCGAATCAATACTTCTCATCATGGCTACTTTTTTGCCGTGGAGGTTCTGAAGAGGCTGACAGGTCACTGCCAAAAGCCTTCAGCGCCTTTTTGAAAGCCTATTGGGGTTTACACGATGAGGCTTCCAAGGAACCATCCTCAATCTCACCTGGAGATGTGGAACGGCTTCAGAACGCCTACGACGTGTACAGCGCCGAGCGTGATCCTGCCCATGGATTGTTCACCAGCCATTTCGGCAAGGAGTGGTCTGACCGGTTCCTGCACGAATTCCTTTTCCCCGCCAGTCAGCCCGCATGAGCATTGATCTCCGCGCGTCGAGCCTTGATCCCGTTCAGATTCCGGGGTGGCGATGGCAGCCCTTTCTCGATGAAGCCAGTGCTGCACTCAAGCCGTTCAACCCGTCTCCCTATCCCATAGCGGAAACGTTTCTGCAAAAGGAGGGCAGCACCGGTTCAAAAGCGAAACCCGTTCCGGTGACAACGGCGACCTGGGCCTGTTCCACAGACAAGTTGCGTCAGGTGCGTTGTGCCTGCGTTGAAGCGGGTATGGCTGCTTCGGTGCTCAATTTTGTGATCAACCCGAGCTGTCGGTTCGACCTGCCGTTCTTCGGAGCCGATCTGGTGACGCTTCCAAACGGCCATTTGCTCGCTCTGGATCTTCAACCGGTTGACAAGGCTGATCCCGATCACACCCAACCCGTGTGGGAGCGACTGATGCCGTTGTTCGAGCGCTGGCAAGCCGAACTCCCCGATGGAGGCCCCATCCCAGAAGAAGCCCAACCCTATTTCTCACCGGCGTTTCTCTGGACCCGCATCCCGCTTGGGGAGGAGGGGGATGAACTGATTGAACGCGTGATCCGCCCGGCCTTCATCGACTATCTGCAGCTTTACCTCAACCTCGTGGCTGAAGCGGAACCCGTGTCTGACGACCGTGCGGAATTGCTCCTTTCAGGCCAAAAGCGCTACACCGCGTATCGCGCCGAGAAGGATCCAGCCCGCGGCATGTTGACGCGGTTCTACGGGAGCGAGTGGACAGAGTCGTACATCCATGGCGTGCTGTTCGATCTCGAGGACGCCGCTTAACTCCCTTGTCGTACCAAGGGAGTTAAGCATTATGAACAGCCGTCGAAGCGCCCGCCTGGGCTTGGCGAGAATCGCATGGTCGGGATGGAGGCAATAGCCTTCGACCATCCCAATTGTCTGAGATTCCCCTCCAGACGTAGTTCACAGGAACAACAACCATGTTCGACGCCTTCACCAAGGTTGTCGCCCAGGCCGATGCCCGGGGACAATTCATCAGCACCAGCGAGATCGATGCCCTCGCTGCCATGGTTTCCGACAGCAACAAGCGTCTGGATGCCGTGAATCGCATCTCCAGCAACGCTTCCACCATCGTTGCTTCGGCTGCCCGTCAGCTGTTCGCTCAGCAGCCTGCACTGATCGCCCCCGGCGGCAACGCTTACACCTCCCGTCGCATGGCTGCTTGCCTGCGCGACATGGAGATCATCCTTCGCTACGTCACCTACTCCGCATTCACCGGCGACGCTTCCGTGATGGAAGACCGCTGCCTGAACGGTCTGCGTGAGACCTACCTGGCCCTCGGCACCCCCGGTGCTTCCGTTGCCGCCGGCGTGAACCTGATGAAGGACGCAGCCCTGGCCATCGTCAACGACAAAGCTGGTATTTCCGCTGGCGACTGCGCTTCCCTGAGCAGCGAAATCGGCACCTACTTCGACCGCGCCGCCGCCTCCGTCGCCTGATCGGCGCCTGGATTCGACGTCTTTCATTCCCCTAACGATCAATGAAAACTCCCCTCACCGAAGCTGTTGCAGCAGCTGATTCCCAGGGCCGTTTCCTGAGCAACACCGAAGTTCAGGCCGCTTCCGGTCGCTTCAACCGTGCCAAGGCCAGCCTCGAAGCGGCCAAAGCCCTCACGAGTAAGGCCGATTCCTTGGTGAACGGCGCAGCTCAAGCTGTGTACACCAAGTTCCCCTACACCACTCAGATGGAGGGGCCCAATTACTCAGCAACTCCCGAAGGCAAGGCCAAGTGTTCCCGTGACGTGGGCTACTACCTGCGCATGATCACCTACTGCCTGGTCGCTGGTGGTACTGGCCCCATGGACGACTACCTGATTGCCGGTCTGGCCGAAATCAACCGTACTTTCGAGCTCTCCCCTTCCTGGTACGTGGAAGCTCTGAAGCACATCAAGTCCAACCACGGCCTCTCTGGCGACGCCGCCACTGAAGCCAACAGCTACATCGACTACGCCATCAATGCTCTGACCTGATCGGTTAGACCACAGATGTGACAGCCCTCCTCATGGAGGGCTTTTTTTGTTCAAACAGCTTGGGCCAGGATTCTAAAAATGACCCCAACAGAGCAGAACTTTCTGAGCTTGCTTTGCGGCGAATACAGCAATCAGCAACAAGCATTGGATAACCCTCCTTTCTTTGCACATATTTTCCTGAGATACCGACCTTTAGAGCATCTCCAACCAGGATCCATTTTGTTAGAACAAAGCTATGCAGTTGACCCAAAGAATCCTTACCGACTACGCATGATCAGAGCAGAGGAACAATCACCTGGAATTATTAAGTTGTGGAACCATACCTTCCACGAGCCATCAAGATTTGCCAAAGCAACCTTTGATAAAGAATGTCGGCAGACCATTCAAGACAGCGACCTGATCTGCCTTGACCAATGTCACTACCAAGTTGAACACAAGAGCGACGGATATCATGGATCGATCGAACCAGGCTGTCGGTGTATGGTTACCCGAAATGGGCAAGAAACAGTCCTGGTCAGCACTTTTCACCTCCAGGAGGACTCATTAAAAACTCTTGACCGTGGTCATGACCCAAAAACGAATGCAAGACTTTGGGGTGCCATTGCAGGTGAATTTCAATTCAAACGAACAAAATCATGGGAAGCAAAGTGGGAACAAGACATTCATTCATGAGCATGGATACAAAGACCATTTTTCAAGCACATGAGACAGTGGGGCAAGCCTATAGAATGCAAAGCAAGTTTTGTAAAACAAAACTACCTTGATGCCAATTGACTCAGTTACAGCCGCTCTTGAAGCCCTCGACCACCAAGATGCGGGTGTTCGGTATCACGGTGCTTGGTGGCTCGGGAAAAACAGGTCGGCTGAGGGAGTACCACGATTGGTGGAATGCCTTCTAGACGAAAGGGACAAAACATGTACAGGCGGATACCCCCTAAGAAGGCAAGCAGCAAGATCACTGGGAATGATCAAAGACTCACGCTGTTTACCAGAGCTTCTTAAAACACTAGAAACAGATGACGTGCAATTGCATGAAGCAACACTTAGAGCCCTAATTCAAATCAAGAGTGATCAATGCTCAAGCTCACTCATTAACTACCTTGACCGAGATATTCCCAACAAACCAATAGAAGCGCTTATAGAAGCCTTAACAGAGCAAAGAATGTGGGATGTTTCAGAAAAGATCCAACCCTTTCTTAACGACAAATCAGAAAGGATCGCCGGCTCTGCAGCAGCTTTTTTCTACAGCTACACCGGTGAGATGACCTATTTAAACAAAGTTATCTCACTTCTTGATCACCAGAATCGCTTCATCAGGCAATCCGCTGCATTCGACCTAGCCCGTATCGGAACAATCAAAGCAACAGATCCAATCCTGACTGCCAAGATCCCCAACAACGTCAAGATGTTTGCCATAAAAGCCATACTCAATAAATCACTCAGCCGAAGCAATCAAGCAGATTCTATTCCAGATACCGACCTCGCATCAATTCATTCCTCTCTCTTCAAAGCACTTGACAGTCTCGCCAGAGACAACTTTTCGGGGAACCTATTGATTGAGCAAGACAACCAAATTCCAGAAACCTATCCAGGAGACGACTCAACAGAGAGCGATCTACTTTCAAATGCATTCGACAACCTAAGGTCACCATCCTTGACGAGCAGAAAATCAGGCATAAAACAACTCGTCCGTGGTGCTAATCATTTCAAAATCGATCTTCTTGATCTGTACTTCTCAGAATCAGATCAAGACATCACAATGGGGCTGATCAAGGCCATGGCTGAACTCAAAAATCCCCATTACGCAAACGCACTTATTGATGCTATTGGGGTCGAAATTGGCAATCATTGCCAAGGAAACATTCGACGCGTCGCAGCGTGCGCCCTTGGTGACATCAATTGGAACGCGAAGATTTCGTCGCAATCACTGCATGCCGTTTTCAACAAACTCAAATGGACACTTCATTCACCTGAAGACTGGGGTTTGCGCTACAGCGCATGCTTGGCGCTGGAAGGAATTGGCAATGCCGATTCGATTGAACTCTTAAATGAAGCTAAAGCAAAAGAAACAGATCCAGTCCTCTCTGCACGCCTTGACAAGGCAATACTAAAATCAAAAAATAAAACTTCTATCCATCACATCGAAAACAAAAAAGTTCTCTAAAACTAATGATGAAAGTGTTGTTCGTCTGCCTCGGCAACATCTGCCGCTCACCAGCGGCCGAAGGCGTCTTCCTGCATCTG
>OZSS01000222.1_pt1 | contig 26599 bp, 22 predicted proteins | sample 1779911 | NCBI WGS metagenome assembly OZSS01 (sample SAMEA2603589, study PRJEB24840) | metagenome | biome: Water; feature: Photic zone; material: Seawater sample | place: Mediterranean Sea | collected 2013-11-12 | depth 10 m
CTGTAGAAGTCATGAGCCTGAAAAATATCTGGAAGAACTACATGCTCATCAAAAAGAGAGGAGATTGGAAAAGCAAAGCACCGTTTATCTGCAGGCTCCGGATGTAAAAAGCGGAGCCGGTGGATTAAGAGATTATCAGGGTGTTCTTTGGATGATAAAGGTGAAATTTGGCAACCGAGAATTGGAAGAATTGATTCGAAGAAAATATCTTTCCGAACAGGAGGCCAAATCCTATTCCGATGCGTATTCATTTCTATTACGAGTTCGCAATGAGTTGCATTTTTTAAGCAAACGACCCGTAGATACCCTCCATCTTGAAAAGCAACCTGAAGTTGCCATAGGACTTGGATATGAAGAGGAGGATATATTTAGAAGAGTGGAAGTCTTCATGGGAGATTACTACTCACATGCACGGACAATTAGCCAGATTACAGGAATTCTGGAACAAAGATTGGTCTATGCCACTTCTGGTTCCACATCTAAACTTAGCTTTCGTAAGGTCTTGTTGGCGTATCGAGCAGAGCCAAGTCAGCATGTCGATGGCTTCGAACTGCTGAATAATCAATTGAGTTCTACTGATACTCAGGTTTTCGATGAAGACCCAGAGAGAATCCTCCGCCTTTTTCGCCATTCCCAGAGGTTATCCGCGACCTTGTCCCCAGATTTACGCTCGTTGGTCCGAAACCGTCTCTCATTGATCGATTCTACTCTGATCAATTCTTCTTCGGCCAATGTAACCTTTCGCTCTATTTTACAAGAGATCGGCAATGTCAGCCCTACCCTCTGCGAAATGCATGAGCTTGGGGTCTTGGGACGGTTTATCCCAGAGTTTGGCAAACTTACCTGTAAAGTACAACACGACCTGTATCACCGGTTCACTGCCGATGTGCATGTCCTACACTGTATAACGGTTTTGGACGAAGTTTTTCAGGGAAAAAGAACAGGTGCACAGCAATACCTGGATGCAATTCGTAAAAATGAAGTACCCGGCTTACTTTACCTCATTTTATTTCTTCACGATCTCGGCAAAGACGAAGGACCGAAAGGTCATTGCGAACGAGGAGTGGAGATTGCCATTCCCCTTCTCAAAAGGCTTGGTATCTCGGAAGAAATGCATGACCGGATACTCTTTGTTATTAGAAACCATTTAGAAATGGTACGGTTTGCAAATAAATTTGATCTAGAAGACCCTGAATCTATCGAAGTGTTCGCCAAGTTTGTGGAAGGGGAACAAAGGCTACGTTTTCTTTATGCTCACACCTACTGTGATGCGAATGCAACAGCACCCGATTTGTGGAATGCACATAAGGAAGAGTTACATACCCAACTTTTCTCGAACACAATTGCCGTACTTGAAGGTAAACGAGCACCCATGGATCCAGAGACAATTAAAGATTCTTACATGGATTTAGAAATCAAAGGCGTCTCTAAATCTGAACTCAGGGAACATTTGGATCAGGTACCGATGAGATACTTTTCTCATTCCGGAAGAGAGGAAGTTGCCTTACATGTGTCCATGCTGAGTAAATTCCTTTCCAATAATTCAAAAAATGAAACAGCAGTCATAAATTGGCGAAATGATGTAAGAAGAACACTCACCGTGATTGATATCATTACGCAGGATCAGGTTGGCTTATTCGAAAAAATAACCGGGGCTATTTCTGTTTCAGGATTAAACATTCTAGGAGCGAGAGCTGTCACCCGGAATGATGGAATTGCCATTGATGCCTTTTATGTGGAAGTTGAAAAAAGTGGATTTGTTGAGGACGAAGAAACTAGAACTTCCTGCGAGAATTCAATCCGTACCTTTCTGCTTGGTAAAAGCTCACCTGACAGCCAAATTTCCGAATTACGGAAAAAAATTGATGGAAATCGATTGTTTTCAAATCGCGAAAAACTTGGAGAAAAAATTCCATCCCAAGTCGATGTCTATCGTGATGTAAATCTAGGAAGAACTATCGTGGAAGTAAAAGCTCCGGATCGGGTAGGCTTGCTCCATCTTCTTGCGAAAACGATTTCACACTGCGGTTTTGATATTGAATTTGCCCGGATTGCCACAGAACAAGGAATCGCCACTGATATTTTCCACATCGCATCGAAAGATGCGGATGGTAAAACAAAACCAACCCAATTTCTCGAACTCAGGGAAGAACTTTCTGAAGCATTAAACAATGCTCAGTTTTTCCACGAAGTCTAAAATATTAATTTACTATCGGCAGACTGAGCCGAAAAACGGTCCCCTGTGATGTGGACTCCATCAATTCCAAATCACCATCATGAGCCCGCATAATTCGTTTTGATATGGTAAGACCTAACCCAGTACCACCAACCCTGGCAGTGAGAAAAGAATCGAAAATGCGATTTTTGAATTCCTCAGGAATTCCAGTACCAGTATCCTTAACCAATACCCGCACCCACTTATTTTCTTCGACGGAAGTTTCCAAAGTTAAGTGACCTCCATTTGACATCGCTCCCAGGGCATTCAAAATTAGGTTAAGTAGAGCCTGCTGAATTTGCCCCTTGTCCACGAAAACCAAATAATCCGCACCTAATTCATTCATGGTAAGGGTAACTTTTGATTGTTCCAACTTTAGGCGGACCAAAAGAGCGGCCTCTGTCATAATCTCACGCATCGGGCACTGAATACGAAAAGCCTCACGACTTTTTCCGAAATCGAGAATGCGTCCTGCGATCTGATCGAGATGGTTTAGTTTTTCCCGAATAATCGATAGATCTTTTTCCTGATGAGCATCTGCCTCTTCGCTCAACTCCAATGAATCAAATAGAAGACGAACAACCATGAGAGGATTTCGTATTTCATGAGCAATCTCGGCAGCCAGTGTGCCCAAGGTCGTCAATCGCTCACTCTTCCGTAAAATTTCCTCCGATGAGAACACACGATCATACAGGAAGGCATTTTGTATAGCTATAGCACCTAAATCCGCCAAGGCACGAGCTATCAATCTCTCATCATCGTTATAACGATGTGAACGATCCACGTACAAAGTTAAAAGCCCGATGGGCTCATCTTCATAAACCACAGGAGTTACCAACATGGAGTGGAGGTTTTTCTCCCTTATTAACTCGGTAAAGTGGTGCTCCTCCGTTCGAAACAGGTCGCGTGTCTGGACTTGCCTGTGACCCCTTAAAGAAGTTCCCAAGAGACTGTCAGCGGGGTTGAGGGTTTCTTCATGGACTAGTGTTCCTGTCTTGTCTTGCAGCGAGTGAAGTTTTAACTCATCCGTTTCTGATTCATAGAGAAAGAACGCAGACATGCTGCAATCGAGAAGCAAAAGGGCTTCTCTCGTGATTGATTCCAAAACCTCTTCAACTTTACGGGTTCCGGCCATATCTTGCCCAACAAGTACCAAAGTTTGTAACTGTTCCGCTTTTCGCCGTAGTTGCTGGATCATCCACATATTCTCAAGAACACGACTCGCTTCGTTGGCCATAAGAACAAGCAATCTTAGGTCGGCAGGACTAAAGGCATTGGTTTCGGTGGCATCCACATTAAGGGCACCCACCGTACGGTTCCCCTCACTCAGGGGGGCAGCCATCTCACATCGGATTTTATCATCCAATTGAAAATATCTCTCTTCTAAAGTGACATCCGGGCAAAGCAGAGGCTCGCCATGCATGGCAACCCAACCGGTCACTCCAATACCTCTAGGTAGCTCAAAGCCCTTACTCGATTTGGACAAACCCCTTTCAACTTCAATAACGAGTTTATCAGAATCTGCATTGAGCAAACTAATCGATGCACTGCTTGCTCCAAAAGTATTCATCACCTCATCAAGAATTCCTTCCAAAGCGAGCAACGGATTTCTCTCCTTCCCGGACAGGGTGCTTATCCGGTAAAGAACATCAATTGCCTTTTGATCAGAATCTTTATCTGAGATGATCTGTTCCATAATTTACAGATAGCAAGTTTCTCGCCTGAAGCGAGAAACATTCAAAAATGTAAACTACTTACCCTGGACGAAATGGCTCCAGGTATCTTCCATCGGCTTCCCGTACAATGAAGTCATAAAGGGACGCCTTGGCGGACGCTTAGGTTCCTTTAAAAGTCGCATTCCCGCTTCCTTGGGCAAACGATTACTTTTCTTACTATTGCAGCGGATACAGGAAATAACGACATTTTCCCAAGAAGTGGCTCCTCCCCGGTCGCGCGGTATAACATGATCCATATTCAGTTCCTTGGGAGGAAGGTTTTTCCCGCAATACTGGCATTGGTAATCATCTCTATCCAAAAGATTTTGGCGGTTGAATTTTATATCCTGCATTAGCATACGATCATAGGATCGCAACAAGAGTACGGAAGGCACCACAACTTTTTGGTTTACCGTATGAATAACACGTGCGGTTGGAATGTCTTCCAATTCTTTACAATGCACAAACCATGATGGTCCGTCAAAAACCCGAAAGCTTCCATCCTCCGCGTATATCACTTGAGCGTGATCGAGGGAAAGCAAACTAAACGCCCGCTCTACCCCCACAACATTGACCGCTTGCCAAAGGCGATTTAACACGAGGGTTTGATAACTTGTGTCCATCCACAACAAGTTATAACGGAATCACCCATACCTCTGTCAAAGGATTTTTATCAACATTTTGGTAACAACAGCATCGCGATTCAACCAAACGATTGTAATCCGCTTAATTTCCCCCAAAAAAAGAGTACCAAACCTTCCCTAATAACTGCGTCCGTCTTTGTCCTCGTAGTAATTCAGAAATGCCTTATGGACAACTCGATAGCCACCTGGGGTTGGATAATCTCCGGTAAAATACCAATCTCCGGAATGATCGGGTAAAGCTTCATGTAAATTCTCTACACTTTGGTAAACGACCTTCACTTCCGTGGTACCATTCAAGCAATCTGGTTTAACCAGTTCGGCAACCTTTGCAGAAATTTCTGAAGCAGTGAAGTTTTCGTAGACCCGTTTAACATGGTTTTCCAACTTTGCTTTTGGTTCCTTCAATGCTTCTTTACACTTTGCTGCTACCTCTGCGAGAAGTCCATCATATCCACGCTCGTTTATGAGGGCGACGGCTGCCTGGAAGGCAATAAATTTACCGAGCTCAGACATATCAATGCCATAGCAATCCGGATAACGGATCTGTGGAGCGGTCGAGGCAATCAGTAGTATGGTAGGTTTGGAACGGCCTAAAATCTGTAAAATACTCTTCTTCAAGGTAGTTCCACGAACTATCGAATCATCAATGCAGACCAAGGCATCTTCTCTGGCTCGAATTACGCCGTAGGTAATATCATAAACATGCGAAACTAGTTGAGCACGCCCAGATTCCTGAGTGATGAAAGTACGAAGCTTAATATCCTTGTTCGCGATCTTTTCCCCTTTCGGCCAATTATCCATGACTAAGTCATCGATCAATTTATCGGTTAAGGCTCCTGCCTTGTTCGCATCCAAAAGCTTTTGTTTAACTTCAGCCCGGCGCACAAGTCTCAACTGTTCCATAAATCCGTAATACGCACTCTCTGCAGTATTAGGAACATAACTAAACACACTCTTGGAGAAATCTTTCCCTACAACTTCGAGGACTTGTGGAACAAGCAAAGCTCCAAGGGTTTTTCTTTCCGCATAAATATCAGGGTCATTTCCTCTGGAAAAATAAATTCTTTCGAATGAACAGGCTGTTCTTCTTGCCGGATCCTCAGCAAATCGTTCCGTGACCACATCACCATTGGATCGAATAACCACGATCGAGCCAGGCTCAATTTCCGAGACTTCCTCGATCTTTTTATCAAAAACGGTCATCAAGGGCGCTCGCTCGGAAGCTACCGCCACGACTTCATCATCTTCAAAATAAAAACCCGGACGGATGCCTAGCGGATCCCTCATCGCAAACGCATCTCCATTACCAACAATCCCGGCAAGAGCATAACCTCCATCCCAGTTAACGGAGGCTTTCCGAAAAACTTCTGGCAAATCAAACCTTTCTCCAATCCATCGAGAATGATCTTGTCCGCAAATGTTTTCCTCTTCAGCTTCCTTAGCCAGTTTATCATTCATTGCATCGAGATGATAACCGGTCTCCTCCAAAATTGCTTGCGTATCGGTATCAAAAACCGGGTGCTGTCCTCGATCGACTAGTTTCGAATTTAACTCCTCCACATTGGTCAGATTAAAATTTCCTGCTACCATCAAGTTTTTGCCGGGCCAATTACTCTTTCTAAAATATGGATGGCATGTTGTGGATCCATAAGAACCGGATGTTCCGTATCTCAGATGCCCAAGAAGAAGTTCTCCTCCATAATCGAAGTGATCCTTGATGGTTTCTGGAAATTCGTGAAATGCCAATCCTTTCTTAAATAGTTTATTTAGGGTTTTATTCTGTTGCTCAAAAATTTTAGCCAGTGCTTTACTACTGGTGCTTCTTTCCCTGAACATAAACGCCTGCCCTGCATCCACATTCAATTTCATTGATCCTATACCGGCACCGTCCTGTCCTCGATTATGCTGCTTTTCCATCAATAGGAAAAGCTGATTAAACCCCCAGAGAGGAGTGCCGTATTTTTCAGCGTAGTATGTAAGAGGCTTTTTTAATCGAATCAGGGCGATACCGCAAAAATGTCCGATTTCCTCACTCATGGACTAGCTCTTGGATGACTCCATGTGATGAGGGATGACATTTTCCCACATCGAACGCAATTCCTCAACTTCACTACAGAGTACTTCATGTTCCCCCACCTTGACTTTCAGTATACCGGAATCACTTGTTTCCCCCAAAGATTGAGCCTGAACTCCAGCGGACTCCGCACAAGAAAGGAAATCACTAGCATCAGATGAACTGACTGCGACAAGCACCCGTCCCTGACTCTCTCCAAAGAGCATTGCGTCCAACCTACCCATTTCAGGAATTGAAAGGGATGCACCAAGCTTATTCTCACCAAAAAGCATTTCTGCAAGGCAGACCAACAATCCACCTTCGGATAAATCATGAGCAGCTATTATCTTTCCTGCTTCGATCTGTGTAATGAGAAGATCCTGAACTTTTTTCTCATTTTCGAGAGAAACCTCAGGTACAGACCCCTCTTTTTTACCGTGCTGGGTCTGCAAATAATAACTTCCCCCTAATTCGGAGGGCCATCCCCCCAAGAGGATAAGTTTCAGCCCTGCTGCTTCAACCTGACTTTTGGTCACATGCTCCTGTTTGTCGATCAATCCAACCATGGAAACAACAGGGGTCGGATCAATTGCTCCATCCCCGTGCTCATTGTAGAGGCTTACATTTCCACCCACCACCGGGACATCAAAAAATGCACAGGCATCTGCCAACCCCTTTACGCACTCTTTGAGCATGTGGTATGCTTCCGGCTTGTTCGGGTTCCCGAAATTGAGATTATCGGTGACCGCCAAAGCTCTTGCTCCCGAACAAGCCAGGTTACGCATACATTCTACAAAGGCGATTTGAGCACCTTTGTAAGGATCAAGATGGCAGAAACGATTGTTACAGTCATTGGCGATAGCCAAGTACTTATCAATTCCTGCAATGCTTAATCTAACCACACCCGCATCGCTTCCGGGCTCAATCTTGCAACCCGACATGACCATGTGATCATATTGCTGCCAGACCCAACGCTTCGACGCAATGGTTGGGTGGCTCAGTAAATTTTTTAATCCAACTTCTATCTCACTTGGAGAAATGTCAGGGATTCTCTCTGCGGACCAATTCCTCGCTTCCACAACATGAGCAGGCTCAGAAGCGGGTTGGTCGTACACGGGAGCCTCATCGGTAAGTGATTTGGCTGGCAGATCTGCAACCACCACTCCCTTGTGGCGAACAACCATACGGTCGCCCTCCTTCACCTCTCCAATATGAGCGGCATGTAAATCCCATTTCGCAAAGACTTCTTCGAGTTCCTTTTCCCTACCCTTTTGCACAATAACCAGCATTCTTTCCTGACTCTCAGAAAGCATGATCTCATAGGAATTCATCCCGGTCTCACGCTGGGGAACTAAATCTAAATCAATTTCAATACCTGAGTCGCCGCGGGAAGCGGTCTCACATGTTGAACAGGTCAGACCCGCAGCCCCCATGTCCTGAATACCAACAACCAATCCCGGAATCGCCATCATTTCAAGGCATGCTTCCAGAAGAAGTTTTTCCATGAATGGATCCCCCTTCTGTACTGCCGGACGGTCTTCCACACTCTCCTCCGTAAGTTCACGGGAAGCAAAACTCGCTCCGCCCAAGCCGTCACGACCAGTACCCGGTCCCACATAGTAAACGGGGTTACCCACCCCCGTAGCCGCACCTTTCTGAATATCTTCGTGACGAAGAATTCCAGCACAAAGTGCATTCACCAGTGGGTTCCCTTCGTAACACTCATCAAAATAAATATCTCCACCCATATTGGGGATGCCCAGACAATTTCCATAATGAGAAATCCCACTGACCACCCCACGAAATAGTCTTTTAACATGAGAATCATTGATATCACCAAAGCGAAGAGAATTGGTAAGTAGAATCGGGCGAGCACCCATTGTGAAAATATCACGCACGATTCCTCCGACTCCGGTGGCAGCACCCTCAAAAGGTTCAATCGCACTCGGATGGTTGTGAGATTCTATTTTAAAGGCTACGCCCCATCCATCACCCACATCGATAACTCCTGCGTTTTCTTCGCCAGCTTTCACAAGCACCTGGCCAATGGCATCCTTGTCTTTTTTCTCGGTGGGGAATAAACGAAGAAGTTTTCTCGTATTTTTGTAGGCACAATGTTCCGACCACATCACCGAGAAAATTCCGAGCTCGGTCAAATTAGGTTCACGCCCAAGGATCTCAAGAATCTGTTGGTACTCTTCGGGAAGAATTCCGTGCTGTTCGATCAGTTCCTGGGTGATCTCGACATTCAAAACGGGATCCGGATTCGGAGGTAGTGGTGTGGAGGAGGACTGACTCATCAGCTTGAAACCTCCGCAGGTCTTGATTGTAAAACTGGTTCCAAAAAAGCTTTAAGCACAGGCAGACCGTCCAAGCAGGGGTGGTGAGAACCAACCGCCCTCTCCGGATGCGGCATCATTCCGTAAACATTTCCAGTGGAGTTACGAATTCCTGCAATATCATTCATTGATCCGTTGGGATTACCTGAGTATCTAAGAAGAATTTGATCATTGGCTTCCAGTGATGAGAGAACCGATTCATCTGCCCGGTAATTCCCCTCACCATGGGCAATAGGTAAAAGGAGTGATTTCCCTAAAGTAGTTTGGTTAAAACGGTCATTAGAATTTTCAACCGAAAGGTTTTGGTTGAGACATCTAAAATCGAGACAATCATTTCTGATCAAAGCTCCTGGCAGTAAGCCTGATTCACATAATATTTGAAAGCCATTACAAATCCCCAGAACTTGGCCGCCTTTTTCTGCAAATTCCTTCAAATCTTGCATAATCGGTGAGAATCGAGCGATTGCCCCACAGCGCAAATAGTCACCAAAGGAGAAACCGCCCGGTACAATCACTGCTTCCGTCTCAGAAGGCAGTTTATCCTTATGCCAGACCCTGTGAGCGGAAATACCCAAAACATCTTTGACTGCGTGCTCAGAATCCCAATCGCAATTGGAACCTGGGAATTGAAGAATAGCTACCCTCATTACTTTTCTCCCTCCCTGTCGAAAACTTCCTCGACTACCGGATTCGTAAGAATACCCACTCCTTCGATCTCTACAGTCACTTCATCCCCTGGCACCAAATATCTTTTGGGGTCACGAGCCTCGCCTACACCGGAAGGGGTCCCTGTCAAAATCAGGGTTCCGGGCAGCAAGGTGGTGCTTCCACTTAGGAAGGAAATCAGGGTAGGCACATCAAAAATCATATCATCCGTTCCAGATTCCTGCATTTTCTCGTCATTTACGAAGGAACGGATAGTCAGTTTGGATGGGTCCGGAATCTCATCAGCCGTGGCGAGGCATGGACCCACCGGGCAAAAAGTATCAAAAGTTTTTCCGCGACAAAACTGTCCGCCACCTTTTTCCTTTTGCCAATCACGGGCACTCACATCATTGGCGCATACATAACCCAAAACATAGGACAGAGCTTCCTCAGGTTTTACATTCTTACAAGGTTGTCCGATCACGACGCCGAGCTCCCCTTCAAAATCAACCTTATCACTGCGTAAGTAACGAGGAAGCACAATGGGATCTCCAGGATTTTGAGTAGCCGTGGGGGCTTTCATAAAAACCATGGGATATTTAGGAATCTCAAGTCCAGTTTCTTCCGCATGAGCACGATAATTTAGACCGACGGCATAGATACAGCGAAAATCGATGGGAGTAAGAAATTGAAATGGTGTGATTCGTTGATCCGTGGCTTCGAAGTCTCCACCATCTTTCTGTAATATCAAAAAGGTGTTACCGTCTTTGTCAAAGCGCCCAAATCCCATTTTACCGGATTGGTCGAGATATCGGAATATCCTCACCCTTCCTCGATCTCGTAACGAAAGTCTTCGATGACAGGATTGCTTAGCAACCCGTCACATAGCTTGTCCAGTTTTTCCCGGGATTCCTGAGAGTCCGAGCCCTCCATCTCGAAAGTAATCGTTTTACCTACGCGTACACCCTCCACCGATTCGTGGCCGAGACTTTTCATTGCATGCTCGACCGCCGCTCCTTGTGGATCCAAGACCGTATTCTTGGGTGATACAAAAACAGTTACCTTCACTGGTAACCTTGAAACGATTCATACGGCTTTCTTTCAACCTTATTTTGCGCACGTTGGAAAAAACTTTGCGAATTACCTTTAATCCTGTGCCAATGGATGAAAATTCGCATGTTCATCCAGTAATCTTTCCGAACCAACATGGGTATAAATTTGAGTCGTGCCGATATCAGCATGCCCCAGCATCTCCTGAACCGAACGCACATCAGCCCCTCCCATTAAAAGATGAGTGGCAAAGGAATGCCGTAAGCCGTGTGGACTCACTTTTTTTTCGATACCCGCTTTTTTTGCATATTGTTTAACCAAAACCCAGACCATTTTTCGGGAAATGGCTTTGCCTCGCATACTTAAAAAGAGTTCTCCTCCGGTTCCTTCTTTGGTTAAAAAAGGGCGGCCGCCATGCAAATAATTTCTAACGGCTTCGACCGCGAAATGACCCACGGGAACCACACGCTCCTTCGCTCCCTTTCCAAATACACGGGCAAACCCCTCATCCGGATCAAACGCATTAACAGGAATCGTGCATATTTCAGAAACCCGTAATCCGCTTCCGTACATTAATTCGAGCAAAGCCCGATCTCTTTTCCCCAAGGGTGTGCTCAGATCAGGAGCTTCGAGGATTTTTTCAACTTCTGGAATAGTCAGACAATGAGGCAAGGTACGCCTTTTTTTAGGATTCCCCAAAAGATCCGTATGATTTTCACCCAGTTCACCTTCCCCCACAAAATAACGGATCATCATACGCAGTGCTGACAACTTCCTCGCTAAACTGGCTACCGCATAACGGTCATCGGTTAAGGATGCCATCCACGAGGAGTAGTCATCAAGCTTGGCATCCTTCCAATGAGAAACACCCCGTTCATGCAAAAAGAGTGCACATTGGTTTAAATCCGTTTCATAAGACTCGATCGTATTGGTCGATAGACCCTTTTCTAATTGCACCCATGCGAGAAAACCATTGATCCAGACCTCAAAGGCTGGAGGTGCCGCGAGACGGACTGATTGCTGAACCTCTTCCTCCATTCAAACCATCCTGTGTGGTTACAACTGGGGAGGCGCCACCGGTTTTAAATTCCCGGCAAAAAGCTTCCTGTAAATTCGATTAATCGGCGTTTTTAATCGGCTCACCATAAACTTCTCCTTACGCAGCGCACCATATCCATATCGATAACTAGCAGCCAAGCGCGGATAGGAAAAAAGAGCCTGACTCTCAAGCATCCCTTTAAGTCTCTGCAGATAGAGCATGCCAACTTCTACGTTCGTTTCCCATTCGAATGCCTGACGATAGTGGAGCTTCGTAACATCGGACCAGGCTGCCTCAGTCAACTGCATCATTCCTTTTGCCACAGAAGACTCCGCGTTGGCATCGAGGCTACTCTCCGCATGACAAACGGCATAAACAAAGGTGGGTTCCAAGCCGTAATCGTGGGCTTCCTTTACAATTTTTTCCCACACCTGCTCTTCGGCAATATAGTTCGCATCCTTATCTAAAAGCTTGCACCCTCCTGCCATTACAAGAAGCACGGGAATAAAAAACCGAGTAAGCCAACGGCAAAAAACTTCACATCCAACCATCACAAAGTAAGAGTAATTCATATCTCTTGCCCATGGCAAGAAACATTGGGAAAGAATCAAGCTTGGTGCGAAACAAAAAGAAAAGCGAGAATCAGAAAAAGCACAAACAGCACGGTTAACCCAACAGGATAAATTCCCAATCTAACTCTTCTTTTCATCATTTGCTCACTCTTGGACCCCAAAAAGCCCGGATAGCCTAGCCCCCGAACAATCACTGAAACAAAGATGGCACAGTTTACTTGAGCTCCCTTGGCAAAAACGCAGACCTTATCGGTCAAACCGGCAACCAATAAAGCATGTGCCAGATCATTTAATCCATTCCAGAAAAAAGCACCAAAACGAACGAAACCACAGCCAAGTTTCCGGTATACCCAGTCCACATCAAGATTCACCGAAGGCATCTCCGTGGGATACTTCCCCCAAAGATTGAGTAAGATAAAGGTCAGGGCAGAAAAAAGAAGGATTTCCAGTTGGGTGATCACATGAGTTCCGTCATAGGGATGATAGCCCATCGCTTCGTTGGGAAGCAAACTGTAGAGCCATTGAGGATTACAACCAAGGAACACGCAAAGAAAGGCGGAGATCGCCATGGCTACCAGCATGTGTCGAGGGGCTTCCTTTGGACGAAGTCCAGAGTCTTTGGCAAAAAAAGCGAAGAATGGAACCTTAATCCCTGCCTTATGGAAAACTCCAGCCGAGGCGAAAAGTAAACAGATCCAGACCAGGGTATGTCCATGACGCGCCGTTTCCGTGATAATGATGGATTTACTGATAAAACCGCTAAATAAAGGAAAAGCGGAAATTGAGGCAGCCCCGACAATGCAAAAGCCGGTTGTCCAAGGCATAGACTTAAACAAACCTCCCAAGTGAGAAGCACGCACCTCTCCGGTCCTAAACATCACCGCCCCCATACTCATAAAGAGAAGGCCCTTATAAATAACATGGGTAAAGGCGTGGGCAATCGCTCCGTCAATTGCCAGTTCTGTGCCTATCCCAATACCAACCACCATAAACCCAATCTGGTTGATTTTACTGTAGCAAAGAACCCGCCTGAGGTCATTTTCAATCACCGCATAGAAAATAGGAAATACCGCCATCACCGCCCCTATGGTGATCAGTATTTCTGCTCCTGGAAACAACCTGGCCAACATGCAAACAGCACATTTTGTGGTGAAAGCACAAAGCCAGACCGGACCTGTGTGGGTGGCTTCCGCATAACCATCCTTTAACCACACATGCAATCCGGGGAAAGCTGCTTTGATTCCAATGGCCAATAAAATCAACTGGGCTCCGATATCTCCATTCTCCAAGGCATCAGTCAAAGAATGCAGTGCCAAGGCACTTGCTCCTTCCCCGTGATACCGAAGAAGAATGCCAAACAAAAGAAGTAAACCCGATGAGATATGAAAAAACAGGTAGCGAAAACCTGAATCCTCGGCGGTCTTGGTCTTTCGTCCCCATATCTGAAAAACTGATGTGACCGCCAACCCTTCCCACCATAGGAAAAGGGACAGCATGTCTCCGGCAAAGGCAACCCCAACCGCAGATGCTGCATAGAACAAAGCCATGGACACCTGCCAGGGATCTCGAACATGGAAGGAATAAATTCCCGCGACCAAGGCTGCGATATGAAAAAGGTATCCAAACACCTTGGCCTGCTGATCGACGGACGCAGCGACTATTTCATATCCAAAAAGATGAAAGGTCGATACTCCCCCCAACTCCATTCCATATAAATGAAACAGACCAAAAAGAGGGGCCAAGACAAGAACCGTTGAGGCAAACCTTCCCCTTAAAAAAACAGTGGCTAATCCACCAAGAAGCAAAGCGGTGGCTGGATGGGTACCAAGTTCGAAAGTTGCAGCTACGGTACTCATACTTACTTTTTCTCCCAGTAATCCTCAGATCGCATGAGGACTTTCTTTCCATTCCAGGATCGGATTATTTTAGAAAAATAAACAACTGCCAGGCCGGCACCAAAACCAAAAATACCATAAAAGGCAGGGAGCGTCTCCAATGAATAAAAAGGCTTTTCTTCGGCAAAAGCAGCATGCTTGTGCCATCCAAGACTGAAAATCAGATCGGCCAAAATGACCAACCCGCACAACCAGTAAAACCAACGAATCAGTTTTTTTCTATTCGAAGGTTCATCAAGCCAACCCTCGTCATCAAGTTTCATTTTTGAATTAGAATCTTTGCTCATGGTTGATAAATTTATGGCGTTACCCCTGCAAGTTTAAGTAGTGCATCTGACCAGAAGAAAAGAGCAAAGCATCCAAGTGCGGTGAAGGCCAATGGCACAACACAGGGCCAGGGTGCTTCCTTGATTGATTCCTCTCCTTCCTCAGAATCCTCAGATCGGAAAAAAGCCGAAACTGCGACCGGTAATAAATAAAAAACATTCAGCAAAGAACTGATTAATAAAACCGCCACCACCCACATGGCATCCCGGTCCAACGCACCCAATGCCAAGTACCATTTACTGATAAAGCCGCCCAATGGAGGTAAGCCGATCACGCTCAGTGAACCGATCATAAATGCACCCATGGTGATCGGCATCCGTCGACCAAGGCCACGCAACTGGCTAACATATTTTTTCCCGGTTGCCACAAAGATGGCACCGGCACAGAAAAACAATGTGATTTTCCCACATGCATGCATCGCAATATGCAGGACCGCCCCGCCCTGCCCCCGGTCGGTGGCAATCGCAGCACCCAGAATGATGTATCCCAGCTGCCCAATCGTGGAAAAGGCCAGCCTACGCTTCAGGTTATCCTGCGAAAGGGCTATCAAAGAGGAGATCAGAATGGTGGCCGAAGCCAAAATCATCGCCCACTCCTCTCCACTGATTTTGGAGAGAACTTCCGTCCCATAAATATCTGCATACACTCGATAAACGCAGAACACACCGACCTTCACCACAGCCACAGCATGAAGCAAGGCAGAAACGGGGGTGGGTGCAACCATCGCTCCGGGCAACCAGGAATGGAAGGGCATCAAACCGGCCTTGGCAAAACCGTAAGTGAAAAGAAACAACAACACAATTTGAGTGGTCTCACTAAAATGCCCGATCTTTCCGGTATCCGCCAAGAAATCCATCGTTATCTGGCCACCGTCCAGCCAAATGTAACACCAACTTAGTGCGGGCAGAAGCAGGCAGAGTGAAGTAAAAAGCAGATAACCTAGATAAGTTCGTCCACCCGTTCTTGCCTCCTTATCCTGCATATGCGTAACCAAAGGAAAAGTGGAGACGGAAAGCATCTCATAGAAAAAATAAATCGTCAGCAGATTCGCGGAAAAAGCTACGCCCATGGTGGCCGAAAGTGAAAGAGCAAAGAAAGAGTAGAAGCGTGTCTGGGCGTGCTCATGCAATCCTCTCATATATCCGATGGAGTAAAGCGTGGTGGCAATCCAGAGAATGGATGCGACCAAGGCAAAGAGAAGGCCCGGTCCATCCACCCGGAGGAGCATCGGTACATGAGAGAATATCTGCCAGATATGAAATTCAATAATACTCCCACCCAAGACGAGTGGTAACATCGAAAGCACAACCGCTACCTGTACCGAAGCCGCAGAAAAAGTAATGAGTTCACGCAGATTCGCCCGCTTTTCCCCTGCCAACATGATCCCGATCAGGCCAAACCAGGGAGCTATCAGTGCCAACAATGGCCGAATATCCTCAACGACAATTGGAATACTCATTTGTAAACCACCCCCGTTGGTAAATCGTAAGCCTGCAAAAAGATTTCGATTTGATTAACTACCTCCTGATTATAAACCCCAATTATAAGCACCGTGGAAGCAGCTATAAGCAAGGGTATCAGCATGACTAGAGGAGCCTCATCAAAACGGGTTTGTTCTTTGGTCAACCCGAGGTCTCCATGCCCCTTACCCAAGTTTTTACCGCTCTCATCGACTGCCAAATGAATTCTTTCAATTAAGCGGAAGAAAAGAATCACCATGACCATGGTCGAAAACATAAGCACGATCAAATATTCCCAGCGACCGGACACCATACCACCAGTTATCAAATACCACTTACTGAAGAATCCGCAGGTTGGGGGAAGTCCGATGATTGAAAAGCCACCAATAAAGAAGCCAATCATGGTCAGGGGCATTTTTGAAAACAACCCACGAATCCCATCAAAATGGGTGGTCTTACACTTGTGCAAAATGATACCCGCACCCAGGAAGAGACACAAAGTCATACAGGCATCACTGATGATGTGAAAGATCGAGCCAATCAACCCATAATAGTTGTAAATCCAGACTCCCCCGACCATGTAGCCAACTTCCGCAACAATCAGATAAGCTAGCATCCGCTTAATCTCCCTTTGCGAAAGGGCGAGAAAAGCTGCACAAACGATAGCGATCACCACTAACCATGGCATCCAGCTTACCCAAATGGTTGATTCGAATGAAAATTCCACCCCAAATACCGAGAGAACCATTCGGATCATCACATAGATCATCACTTTGGTGACTAATGGAGCCAGTAAGCAGGAAGTCGTGGTGGGGGCATTACAATACGCATTGGGAAGCCATGCATGGAATGGAAAGAAGGCCATCTTAATCAGAATGCCCACTCCGATGAGCACAAAGGCAACCTGCATGGTTGCGGAGTCAGCGAGACCATTGGCTTCAATGACTTCACGAATACCCACCATATTTAAAGTACCTGTTTTAATATAGAGATAGCCCACGCCGAGCAGGTAAAGTGAGGCTCCGATGGTTCCGAGGATTAAATAATTATAGGTGGCCGCAGCTGCCCGGTTCGAACCCATGGCGATTAATCCATAGCCGGTAAGAGCTGCCACTTCGATTAGCACATAGAGGTTGAATGCATCTCCAGTTAAGCAGATCCCGGCAAGTCCGGTTATTTGCAGAAGCATCAGGGAGTAGTAAATCGCCTCTTTATTCGGTGTCTCCTTTTCGACATGAATTTTAGAATAGACCGTAACGAGCAAACCGACACCCAATACAATCAACGCAATCAGGGAGGCTAAAAGATCTGCCCGAAATTCAATACCAACACCCCGCGGATATAAGTCTAAGGTCCATCCACCCAGAAGATATGAAATTTCATGATTCGGGGATGCCATCGCCTGTTGCAGGGTTTCCACACCGGCCCAAAGAGCTCCGGCCATCGATAGCACGGATATGGGATAAGCGAGCTTTATGTTAACGTAACGGGACAATGCGACGAATACCGACCCAAAGAGCGGAAAGATAAAAATCCATGCGATAGCGTTTTCCATCAACTCTTGGGCTTTGGTTTCGCCTTGGTGGCAGAGGATTTGGAAGGGGATTTTTTCGGTTGTGCTTTTTTCTTACCCTTAGTTACGGAAGAAGGCTTGGCTGCCGGGTTACTCTCGGTAACCGAACCCGTGGCGGCTTTCGCTTTGGCTCGCTGGGTCGACTTTCTTCTTTGGGCATTCCGTTTCTCTTTAACTATCGGAGATTGGCTCGCCCGTTCATCTGCCCGGTCCAACTTATCAAGCAATTCATCTTCCTCAATTGTTCCATATCCCTGATAAATTCTTTGGGTCAAAGCCAAGGCTAGCCCTAGCGTGGCCACGCCCACCACAATCGCGGTCAGCATCAGCACATGAGGCAAGGGGTTTGCATATCCTTTCACGGTTTCCGGCTTCAGTTCAACGGGATGATAAGTATCTTGTTTTCCTGTTGCATTTTGCTCTGTAACCACCTTCGAATGACTGCCATGCGGATCATGTTCAGCCAGGTAAATGGGAATCGTCGCATCTTTCTTCACCGCAATCGAAACATAAAATAAGATGATCGCAGTCTGGAAAATGGACATTCCAATAAGTTTTTTGACGAGGTTCCTCTTGGCAAGCATCGCCCAAAGCCCAATCAAAAGCAAAACCACATAGATGCAGTAGTTTAACCGCTCTAAAAATAACTCGCTGATCAGACTTCCACCTTCCATCACTTAAAAAAACAAAAGCATTACAGCCCTTGCTTGAGACGGCCCTCCGAAGCCAAGTTCGCGTACAATACAAACATGATTGCGGCGACGGTAAATCCCACACCAATCTCAACCCCGAGCATGGCATGGTATCGGGCCATTTCACGGGAGACTGGCAATATTTTTTCCAGTTCTGCATAGTCGAGAAACTCTCCACCCAGCATCATTGAAAGCAGACCAATCCCACCGTAAAGCACGATCCCCATCGCTGCCACGAAAAGACACCTTTCGATCGGAAAACGCGACATCGCCTTTTCCAAGTCCCATGACAGGGCAATCAGAATAAAACTGGCACCCATGAGCACTCCACCCTGAAAACCACCTCCCGGGCTGACATGACCGTGGGCCAACACATAAAAAGCAAAGATTTGAATTACAGGTACGATCAATCTCACCGTATTGGTGACAATCAGATCAGGTTCAGCCTCCACCTCATGATCTTTTCTTCTCGGGCGCCCCACCGAAGATCCCCGAAGAATTGCAATCACCGCCATCCCCGCAATAAACACCACCACCGTTTCAAACATAGTATCGAATCCTCGATAGTCTGCGAGGACAGCGGTCACCATGTTTGGCACCTCCGTATCCACCCCGGTATTGGCGATAAAATGGCTCGAGACTGGGGACTTGGATGCAGGCGATTCGACATCCCCCCATTTGGGGAAATCCTGACCGGCCCATAAAAGCAGGACACCTATCGCAATCACGGGAATAAGGGAAAAAAGCTTCATTAGTCGTTCGATTTCCTCCGTAAGTGGAAAATTGTCGCAACCAGGACTACCGTACTAATTCCGGCACCTACCGTTGCCTCCGTGAAGGCCACATCCACTGCCCCCATTTCGGCCCAGAGCAAACACATCAGAAAACTGTAAACCCCAAAAACTACTGCGGATACGAGTAGATCTTTTACCCACAGGGAAGTAACTGCTGCCACCACCAGCAGGAGTAAAATAAAGGTATTGAAAATTTCCAACCCCATTACTTCTTCTTTTTGTCCTTACGGTTCGCCTTTTTCAGATCCTCTTCCGTCATAGGCATCTCATCATCTTCAAAAGCGGCCCGCATTAACGCGTGGGAACTGGTTGGCGTGGTCAGATAAATAAAAAGAACAACCGCTAAGATTTTGAAAAGTACGAGCCAGCTTCCGATCGAAAAATCCTCCATGGTGACCAAGCCAAACCCACCAAGCATCAACATTGTGGAAAGAGTATCCCCTTTTCCAGCAGCATGCATCCGGGTGTAAAAATCCGGAAACCGCACCATACCCACTGCGGAACCCAAAAAGAACACCAACCCAAGAATTCCTAATACCCAACCAAGGATTTGAAGCAACAGAAACCCATCGTTCCCACCCTCCATAGACACGGCTAAACCATTGGTCAGAAAAGAATCCATGGCTACGCCTTGGCCCTCCCTTTTTCTTTTTCACGGGCTTCCATTTCTTTCAGTGAGATGGTCCGGTTCAAATATCTCGACACAATAATGGCTGCCACAAAGTTGAGGAGTGCATAAGTCAGGGCAAAATCAACAAACATTTCCACGCGCTCGTACAAAGTACCAATAATCACCAGTAATACCGCAGTCTTGGTTCCAATCACATTGACTCCCAGGATGCGGTCAAAACCGGTCGGGCCCTTGCAAATCCGATACATCACCGGAATCATTAGAACGAAAAGGCTCGTTCCCATAACGATAGCAAACCACTCAGTCATTTTTGGGGTAAAACCTCGGGTTCAAAGACTTCAGCCACTTTTCTTTCGATCCCTCCCGAAAGCAGATCATCTTCCAGAAACTGGCTCATAGTGTGAATATGAAAGACATCTCCTCTGATCAGCATAGTAATGGTTCCGGGAGTTAAAGTAATCGAATTGGCGAGTACAAACTTGGCAAAATCTGTCTTAAGATAAGTTTCGAAGGTTACCACCCGTGGAGACATTTCCTCATACCCCTCCTTGGTCATCGCTAATTTGAAAACATGCAGATTGGCCTTTACCACCTCCCAGGTAATCCAAGGCAGATACTTAAGAAAGGCCCAAGCCTCGCGTAGACGCTCAGATGCCCCTTTTTTTCTATCGTGATAGAGCAGATCGTGCGAAATCCAAGTAACCACCAGGCACGAAATCACTCCTAAGCCCAAATGAAACTCGTCAAATTTACCCGACAGGATTACCCAGTTGAGCAACAAAATTAAAAATATGACAATAGGATACAACGCTTGAAGTGATGGTTACATCACGATCAAAAGAGAAAATGAGTTGGGGGCAACCCCGAACGGAAAAAACCGAAATACTTTTACAAGAAATTTTTAATTTCCAGAAATAGAAATCCAGTCTTTTAAGTTGTAATCATAAAGAGGTTTTTGCCTCTGATCGGGATGCTGGCTAAACCAAAGCCATCCGGCAGATTTCTCGCTGTCTCCCTGTCGAAAAATGAAGGGAAATATGTCTTCACGATCCGTCCAAAGCCAACCTTGACCAGGTTGATAAAACCAACCTTCCGTGTGTGGTATAGACTGGCCAGTTACCTGCTCCAAAAATGTCAAACTTGATAACCCTTGGGTGGCGAGATCTGCCTGTACCTCCGCTAAAGCCTCTGCTTTGGCTTCGGATTTTGCTTCTTCCACCGCCTTGTCACTATCCTCAATGTCAACCAAACCGTATGACGAAGGATTATCGGTCACCGCCTTTACGCCATCAGAAAAACCTGCATTTCCATCAAGCAAACCAAGTTGATAGCCAGTGGCATTTCCGTCAATGAAACCGCTGGCATTTCCATCGATCAAGCCAAGTTGATAACCGGTGGCATTTCCATCTTTAAATCCTTGCTCGTGTCCAGTTATATTACCGTCGGCATATCCGAGTTCATACCCAGTAGAATTACCTTCTGCAAACCCCACATCGCGTCCTTCTTCTTTTGCCTGATTCACATCTGCAGTTGTATATAATGAGTGATCTTTTGGATTATCTCTAACATTTTGTTCGCCTTCTAGAACCCCCGCTCTTTTTCCCTCATTGTATTCTCTCACTTCACTTTCCAAAAAGAAGTCCCTCAAATCTGTGTCTGGAGAAGTCGGATTAAGTCCCGCGATGTTAGTTTCATTAAAATCATTGAACCCATCGCCATCCGTATCAGGATTACTGGCATTAGTTTCATATACCACAACCTCTAGATAATTCGACAAGCCATCAGAATCTGAATCATTGTCATCATCTCTGGAAAAAACCGGCTTTACTGTTAAGTCGGACGAAACATTGAATGAATAATCCTTATTTTCGGATAAGATATTCCCGGAAGAATTCTCCTCCCAACTTTGAAAAATAAATCCTGTATTTTCAGTCGCACTTAGTTGGGCCTCTTCACCGAAATAATAAGAATCACCGCCTGCAACGGTACCTGGGACGCTGGTTATATTTTGCTGTTCGTAAATATCATCTTCTGATTGAAGGACTGTAATATAAAATGCCTTAACAGGAGAAAGCGTGGTCGCGCGAGTTGTATTTTCACGGCCAAGTTGACCATATTCATTAAAGCCAACCGCATACAAGTTGCCTTCCTCTGTCAAAAATAAGCTGTGTTTCCCACCCGCAGCAACTTTATCAACCGCACCATTCGTCTCGACTTCTTCAGGGGTTGAATATGCATCACCAGTTACACCAAGCTGGCTTTTATCATTCCATCCCACTCCCTCCACAGTTCCATTTTCGTTGAGAAAGAAATTATGATTGAATCCAGTCGCGACAGTTTCAATTTTAGCAGATTTACTAAATATACGAATAGGACGATTTCGGTTCCAGTTGGTCGAATCCCCAAGTTGACCATATTCGTTGTCTCCCATGGCCCATACACTGCCATCTGTTTTGATATAAAAACTTGCATTTCCACCAGCAAACACTTTGTCCACTCCACTTGCCTCGACTTGCACGGGCGACGAGCTTTCAGTTTCACTACCATCACCTAACTGCCCATAAGTATTATCACCAAAAGCCCAAAGGCTGCCATTCTCATCCAAGTAAAGACTATGATTTGCACCCGCTGCTATCGCCGACACATTTGCATCCCTTATTTTAACTGGAGAACTACTGTTATTTTCAGTCCCATCTCCCAACTGCCCATAAGTATTATCACCAAAAGCCCAAAGACTGCCATTCTCATCCAAGTAAAGACTATGATTTGCCCCAGCCGTTACCGTCGACACATTTGCATCCCTTATTTTAACTGGAGAACTGCTATTATTTTCTGTCTCGTCTCCAAGCTGCCCGGAGCTATTTAGACCCATAGTAAAGAGTACTCCACCGCTTTTGATAAACAAACTGTGATTATCTCCTGTGGCAATATGGGTCACACCACTGGTTACAATTTCATTAACGGTCGAGTTAATATCTGTGGTCTTACCATCTCCTAACTGTCCATGAGTATTTCTTCCAAAAGCCCACAAACTGCCAGATACAGAATTAACTTCTTTTTTTATCAACAAAGTATGATTATCACCAGCGGATATATCTGTGATTTTGACCGCTGAAATAGCTGCCTGGAAAGGCAAGAGAAGCAGCATGAAGAGAGACAGGAGAAGAAAATGATTGAGAGACATTTTTTTTAAAATGGCGGAATTGTGAGGTTTTCGGTCTATCATAAATTTTTTCATGGCAGTCAGTTACTGTTATTCTTTTCTGCAGGTTTTATTGGATTCTTGGAAGAAGATTTTTTTACATAGGCTGCAAAGTCTAATTTGGTTGGTGGCGATGGTACTTTTTTTACCTCACCCCGCTTGACTGCAGTATAAGTCTGTCCTTCATACACTGTCAAAGCATAGAAAGTGCTTTTTGCTTCGACCACCCCGGAACGGGTGCGAATACCAAAACGGGGAGAGGTCAGTGGATCGCGTTCAGGATTTAAGTAGGCGGAAATGGTCCCCTTCCGAAGATCAATCATTTGTAGATTATTCTCGGGCGGTCCAATCACTAATCGAGAATTTTCTTCCAATCGGATCGCGGACTTCCCGATGAAAGAAACCACCAGTTCAGAACCGACGGGAACTACAACCAAAGTTTTCATCTTTATTAAATCTCCTTCATTTAGTGGGATAAAGGAACCATTCGATGGAACATATCGTACTACCATTCCGGCACTTATTTCCACACGCGGCATATCCTCCGGTTTGATGATTGAATTAGTATCGTCCCTGACTTCCAACCAGGGGTCTTCTTTCGTACCGGATATATCTTGTTCCACTGGAAGCACACCAACCAAGGATTCCAATTCTTCGAGTTTCCTTTCAATGCCCTGTAAAGACTCGGGCAGGTCTGAAACAGAAGATTTTTTTGGAAGAGGTGCAGGAAAATTTGGAGATGTTGAGGAAAAAGATTCTGGGGATTCTACTATACTCGGGTTGTTTTCACCAGAAATGCCAAGCAGTCTCTCCAATTCTGACATTTTTTCATTGAGGGAATTGATACTCGGTCCGTTTTGGGCATTAAGACTGAGCATAGAAAGAAGGATGCCCCCAACGAAAAAGAATCGAAATTTAGGATAGTTTCTCACCGATTGGAAAATCCTTTCAAGGTTTCTTCAATTTGTGGTGCCAATCCTTTTTCGAGCATGGTCTTAGCCTTGGGTGAAAAGACCGGTCGGGTAATCGGAGATAGCGGGCGGGAACCTACAATCATTCGGGCATTCGCCGTTCTGGCAGTAACTTCTGCAGGAGTATCTTCGCCCGCTTGCTTTGGTTCAGCAGTGCTATCATCACTGCTGTCCTCACCGCCTGATTCATCTTCGAATTCAGTCTGCTCGCTACCCGAACTATCCTGTTCAGATTCAGTGGGTCCAGAATCTGTTTTGGATGAGTCCCCTACCGTATCATAACTGCCCCCAAAGAGACTGGCCTGCCCACTCACCTTCGCCAACATCAGAAGATCAACCTCATCTTGAGGCATCGATTGCAAAAGATATTTATTTTTAGAATAGAGTCCCAAGTCCATGGCATTATTTAACTGATTCTCCGTCAGTTTCTCACCATGCACCTGGTTACCCACAATATCAGAAACATTTGGGGTGGTTTCAGGTCCGGCAACGGCTTGCCCGCCTGCACCACCACTTACAGGCACTCCTGTGCCCGCAAGATTCTCTCCCCGAGGATCAAAACCTGGATCTTCCTGAGCAATCATTTCCGGAGTGGTGATCTGATTACTGCCACTTAAGTTGAGTGAGGGATTTTCATCCTCCAGTTTAAAAATGGTGGCTGCATCCAATCCGGGTGTTAAGGATTCAAAATCCAAAAGGGTGGCATCCAAAATAAACAAGTCATCATCGGTATTTTCATAAGCAGCGGCCAATTCCTGCATCACATTATTTCCATAGACCACAACCTGTTCGTAAGATGGAATCATCGCTATTGATGGATAAGTAACCTGACCAGCCTTGGAAGCAAGCACCAGTGTGCTTGAACTTATATTGCCGCTGAAAACTGGTGAGAAAGTGACAACAAGTGAAAGATCTCCATTTGCTGTTCGTAAATCAACCTGTTGAGCGGCCACATTCACGGAACCCGACGAGGAAGTGTTCACGACTTCATAGCCCCGTTCCGAACGAACTTTCAACTGATTATAGGAACCATCCAATACGAGACGTGCCATTTGATTATTCTTACCATTCAAAACAGCATCTGAGAATCGGTTTTCTTTGGGATTCAAATGGACATGCGAAGAAACTGTTTTACCATTCGCACCATCAAAATCTGTAAAATCAGACACAGTCACTGCGGAAGCCTCAATCGTCCCGGTATGGGTGATCGTCGAACCAATCAACTGCACACTTGATGCCTCCAACACACCGCTTTGTAAAAGAGCATGTCCAGCCATATCCCCGGCCATCGAACTACCTGCACTTATCCCCTCCGAAATATCCACGGCAAGAGATCCGTTCGCATTCGAGATTTCCATCCCTCCTCCAGTTGCTAGCAGGATGGTCCCACCACTGGCCTTCAAATTACCAGAATTGGTTACCGTTTTTCCGCCCAAAATAATAGTGTCAGCCTCGATTGTACCACGGTTCTCTACTGATCCAGGAAAAATCGAATACCGGTCACGACCATTTTGGAAATCAGTGTCAAAAATATCTCCCCCCACCGCCTGCAAATGCCGGGCCTGGATCACCGATCCCTCTCCGAAGATTAATCCGCCCGGAGCGGCAAAATAAAGTTTTCCATTCGCTTCCACTCGGCCATTAATCGTCGAAGATGAAGACGCATCGATTCGGTTCAATACGCGGGCATTGGCACTTGGTTGTACGAACTTGACTGTCTCGCCATTGGCCACATTGAAGGCACTGTGCCTAAATACACTTCCATCCGGGGCAGTAAAAGTCATGGTGCTTCCCTGCGTGGAAAAAGTTCCTCCTCCCGAAGTTGGCTCACTCCCTTCGGGTAATCCATATAAACCACGAAGCACCAGGAAAAGGGGTACGAGAAAAATGATTCTTTTATTCTTGTTTCTCATACTTCGTCAAAAATTCCATCCTAGGTTTCCATGTACCCGATAGTCCGAGCTTTCCGTTCCATCAATCACGTTCCCTCCAACCTTCAACTCCCGAAGCGGCTTGGCAAGGTCAAAGCTTGCATACAGACCCCGGGGAAGAAGAATTTGCACGCCCACTCCAATTCCCAGCAGATTTTGGTCGGACTCAAAAAATAACGGGTCATTCACTCCTATCCTCGCCCAGTCGATGAAGGCACCCACCGTCCAGGGCAAGTCCGCTGAGGCATAAGCATCTTTGTAGTAGTAAAACGGAATCCGGTATTCAACCGAGAGCAATTGTCCGGAATCCCCTGCCACTGGGGATTCGGGATAACCACGCACACTGCCCGTGCCCCCCGCAATAAATTGATGGTGGGGTAAATGCCTCTTTCCGGAGAGAGCGAAGTCGAGCTGTGCCCGGATACTCAATAGTTGATTCGAAAAATATTCACTGGGTGCTTTGTTGAAAGTATCCTCAATCCATTTTCCGAGGAAAAAAGTTTCGGTGTGACTGAGTTGCAGACGGGCATACCGGTCGGTCGCCTCAAACCCGCCAAGGGCTTCCCGGTCCGCCTCATCAATCGAACTCATATTCCCAAATAAAGATGCCCGACTCGCCCCCCGACGGTAAGTCCCCTTGGAATCCAAAGAAAAGCTTACACGCGGAGTAATCAAGGTCGCATCCGCAGAATTCCCAAAAAGAGAATTGAAGGTAGATACATTTTCCATCCGCAGACCAAATTCCATACTCATAGAAAGGTTGTCTCCCAAGTACAAATTCGGTTTACCGCTTAGCGATAAGTCCAAATACAAATTATCCCCCTCAAAATCCACCGTAGTCACCGCAAAAG